>Ga0182027_10000743_pt1 | contig 55512 bp, 54 predicted proteins | sample 712E1DmetaG_FD_121300 | JGI IMG/M metagenome (GOLD analysis project Ga0182027, IMG submission 121300) | Permafrost microbial communities from Stordalen Mire, Sweden - 712E1D metaG (Illumina Assembly) | ecosystem: Environmental > Terrestrial > Soil > Wetlands > Permafrost | place: Sweden...
GCTCACGCTCAGGCCGCTCTCTATCGAAAATCTCCCGCGGGAAAGTTGCGGACACCCTTGCGCTGTTGAGATCGCCCGGTTCCCGCAGTCGCTCAGGTGAGATATGGGCTAAACTATTACCCCTGCATGGGGCCAGACTGGCAACCCTTGATCAGAGCCTTACCCATTCGTCCGTTGACGTGATACTCTGAGAACAGTTAGCGCCGGTTTGAAAAAGGGGTAAAGCACCTGCTTTGATGGATTGAATTCGACCTGGCTCGCGCCGTGTATGTTTAACCGGCCGAGTTCATGGAGCGGAACAGCCTCGGTCCAAAGATCGAGGGCTTTTCCGTCCAGTGCGAAGGTGATGACATGGTTTGTTGTGTTCATGGGTTTGATGTTGGGTTGATTGTTTGCAGGATTGGCGGTGAGGACAGGGGTGGTGGGGAGGTGAGACTTTGAGACCAGTGAGTGTATGATTCCTTCGTTGCGTAATAGATCAGCCGAAACCTGTACAGGATTTGCGACGGAAACGGGCCTGGGAACTGTCTTTCCGAGGCGAAGGTAATCGCACCGGGGAAGAGGGCGCGGTCGTTTATAGGCCATTCCGGGCGTTTTCCCGGATCAATCGCCGGTTATTAAATGATTCGAGGACTGTGATTGCCGGTAATTATATGATTGACTGGGTGAATCCACAGAAAAGAGTCCGGTTCGGGCTTGCCCTAACTGGCTCGCAGGTGGACAAAAACGGTGGATTGCAGGGATTTTGCAAATCTGAGAGAATTGCACCTGGTGTCAAAGCTTTGGTTCGAGCCGTCTTTTCGGCAAAGAACACCCTTGCCGGCAAAACGAGGATGTCCTGCAATCGAACTGTTCCCCGCCTCCTTCCATTCACCGCTGTTCCCAAGAGCGTCCAAAAAACAAAAAGGAAAATCATAAAAAAAAACCTCTCCATCGCCCGTTGGCTGGCACTAGCCGCGCTGGCATTCTTGACTCTGAAACTCTCCACTGCCCAGGCCCAGGGCACCACCGCCTTTACCTACCAGGGCCAGCTCCGGGACGGCGGCACCAACGCCAACGGCGTTTACACGATGATTTTTGCCCTCTACGACTCTGCGACAAGCACAAATCACGCCGACCAAATTGGCAGCGCCATCACCACCAGCGCCACGCTGGCCAATGGCCTTTTCTCCGTGAACCTTGATTTTGGCGCGGGCGCGTTCAATGGCAGTGCGCGCTGGCTGGACATCACCGTCCAATGCGGCAGCGACTGTGAAACGCTCGCGCCGCGTGTGCTGGTATTGCCCGCGCCCTACGCCCTTTTTGCCAGCACGGCCAACACTGCCAACAACCTGAATGTCAACGACGGTTCTGTGACATTGACAAAGGCATTTCCCCCATACGGCACATCTTCATGGAATATCCAAAATGCTTATTGTGCCATCATCACCAACAGCGTGATCAACGGAAACTCTACCAATTTTCAAGGCGCCTTGGCTTTTGTGGGCGGAAGCGGCTTGCCAGCAATGCAAATCTGGGATGACCCGCAATCCGGCACACAAGGCGTGTCTTCCAGCAACTTTATTGGCGGCCGGTTTTTCGGCGATGGTTCGGGGCTGACCAATCTGACCCGGCACGGCATCACCAATTTTGAAGCGGGCACTTACACCTTCACCATTCCACCAGGCGTAACGCAGCTATACATCGAAGCTTGGGGCGGCGGAGGTGGCGGCGGCACGGATAATGGTGAGTGGGGTTGGAGCGGCGCGGGTGGCACAGGTGGATATGCCCGCGGATTCATTGAGGTGAAACCGCTAACGAACTATACTGTGCAGGTTGGCAATGGAGGCATGGGTGGCGTAGGAGAACAGACCGACGGCCAAGCTGGAGGGGACACTTTCTTTGCCGATCCAAGCAACATAAACAACCCACTTTTTATATGTGGTGGAGGTAGTGGAGGTGGTGACGGTTTTGAAGGCGAAGGTGGCGCAGCCGATCCACATGCCGGAATCCAGCGTCCTGGAATGTATGCATGCCTTGCGCAATCAGGAACTGTGAAACCTGTCCTCAACCTATTTACTTTCGGTTTGCAGTATGTTCCGCCGACATATGGTCAAGGGGGAAATTTCTTCGAGGATGACGGGAGCGCAATGGATGGGATAGGCGGCTGCATTGTCATCCAGTGGTGAGCTAAATCACGAATTAGCAGCTGCCTGGAAAAAGTCTTCAGAATATAAAGAGATTTTATGAGAAATGGGAATCTGAAACGCTTAACGATCTTGGTATCCGTCTGTGTTTGCGCACACACCCTTTCTGCCCAAAGCAGCAGCCGGTTCGCGATCACTCGCGGCGTGGTTGCGGGCGGCGGGGCCACGTTGAGCGCCAGCAGCCGTTTTCAATTGGCCGGCACCATCGCCCAGCCGCTCGCCGCTGTGCCAAGCAGTAGCCGGTTCTCCATTCAAGGCGGCTTTTGGATTTGGCCTTCTCCGATCCTTTTCGCCCCAACCAAGGTCGGCAACAATTTCATCCTTTGGATTCAGACCGAACCGGGAAAAACATACGTGGTGCAATACACCGATTCCCTCGCCGCCTTGAACTGGCAGAATCTTCCAAGCATCACGGGCGATGGCACGGTGAAGACCGTGACCAATTCAGTCCCCGGCATCACCCAAAGATTCTACCGACTTCGTGAACAATAGAATTCACGTCAGTCAGAATGCATCCTGCGGATAACCACGAACCCACAAGGCATCGTCGGGCGGAGTGATCAAAAGTCTATTCTGCTCTCGGTCTTCGGTCTTCGGGGTCAAACAATAGTTTTGTCCCATTGCAAGCGCAAGCGATTGCAATTCAACTGTTTATCAGCTCCCGATTTTTATGCTTGTTGACAGAATTCCAACGGGCGGCTCACTCGGACAGCAAATCCAGCAGGCTGATCCCGCCGGACGCCAGTTGCCAGCCGTTGCCCTGCCGTTTCACTAATTTCCGGCACGGGTTCCGCGTTTCCTCCGCTTCGTTGACGGAGAGCAGACGGTATTTGCCCGGCCCCTTCATCTCTGAGGCGGCGCGCGGCACCCACTCGAAGGGCAGGCCGTTGTAGTCCAGCGCGATTTCGTATCCGGCGACGCCCTCTTGTTGCGCGACGGGATTGTTCTTGACCAGCATGGGATAGCGTTTCACCCACGGGAAATCGCTCTTGCGCGCCAGCACGCGGCACAACTCGGTGCGGTGTTGCAGCCACTTTGTCAGACTGAAGCCCGCGCCTTCCTCCCGCTCGGCCAGGAAGATCAGACGCGCATCCATCCCCACCAGGTTTTCCCCGTTCCACAGCCCGTGATCGTTGCGTTCCTTCGGGAAATGCGTCTTGTACCACGCCGCAAAATGATCGCTGTAAAATAAATTCAGCTCAAAATGCACGTGCGCCCGTTCCTTGGAAATCCGCTCGCTCGTGTTGCTGGTCCGGCCCATCACGGCGATGGGTTCGCCCCTTTGCACCGCCTGTCCGGCCTTGAGACCGCTCCGGATGGATTGCAGGTGGGCGCAGAGCGAATAGACTTCCATTCCTTCGATTTGATGCCGCAGCACCACGTAACGCCCGTAATTGGAAAGGGCGGGGCGGTCATTCATATAGGCCACCGTTCCGTCGGCGGCGGCCAGCACCGGGTCGGTCGGCTCGCCGTGGGCGTCGCGTTGCAGGCATTTGATGTCCAGGCCCTCGTGCATTTGCCAGCCGCCGCTGCGGACGCAGCCGAAGCAGCCGCTTTCCCAGGTTTTTCCCGGCGTGGGCGCGAAAAACCTTTCCTCGCCCCCTTTCTCGAACAAGGCGTGGTTGGCCGTCGGCAGATGGAACGGCTGCGCCCCAGCCCCCGCGCCGAACCCAAAAATCCCCGCCATCAAGAGCAATTTGTGAATCCTCGCCATATTGAAAATCCAAAGAACCTCCCTCCCCCAGCCGCCCTGTCACCCTGTCGCGGCCCTTCCCGCCTCATTTCTCTTTATCCCCCTTGTTCATCGTCGTCACCATATTGTTCAATCCCCGCACAATCCGTTCGGCCTCCTCGTGCGAAGCGTCCGGCGTGAACTGGAAGGTGCCGTTGGACATGGGGCTCCGGATCAGCACCGCGGACAGCCAGCCGGAAATGCGGGGCTGGTTGGGATCGGTTTTTTGCGCGGCGAGGGCATCCTGATCTTTTGGCTCCTTCCAGCCGCGCGGGGGGAAGTGCGAAAAAACGACCAGATTCCGGCCCTTGTGCGAGGAGCTGGTCATATCCAGCACCAACGCGCCGTGATCATTAAACTTCACCTGCACCGCAAAGGTGCCGTCCGGGTTGTCCAGCAACGTCGCCTTGGCCACGTCCTCTTCCGTCAGAACCGGCTGGGACTCGACATACATGGGGATCTTTTCCCGGGTGACCTGGACCAAACCGCCCCCGGAGGAGCCTCTTTGCGTCTCCAGATACACGCGCAAAGTGGCATAATCCTTCTTCATGCTCAGGCCGTTCGATTGGCATCCGCCGGCCAGAAGAACTAACAAATAGATATTGAATGAACGCAACCAAGACTTCATATTGGCGCCTATAAACAACGCAACTGAGATGAAAGTAAAGAATTATGGGCAAGCAATATAACAAAGTCCAAAAACGCCAGCGCCGTGTCGCCTACCTCAAACGCAAAAAGACCGCGCCAAAAAAGAAGCCCGCCGCCTGAGCCGAACGAGCCAGGGCCGGAGAGGGCAAAGACCGGGGTATCCGGACTCTGGGTGATCCGCGTCCATCCTTGCCCTTCTGCGACGTGGCGGGTTTCCGCGGCCAAAGGGCTTTCTCTTTTATCCTGTGATGGCTTCAATGCACAAATCGAAGTTTCCTCTTTTCCCGCTCCTGGCCAGCCTGGCGCTGTGGCAGGGCTGCGCGGCAAAACCGATGCCAGGCCCGGGCCGCACGGACGCCCACGCCCCGCCGCCTCTGGCCGTGCCGCGCTTTTCCGTCAAGTACATGGATCCGTCCGTCGCCCCCGGCGCGGATTTCTTCCGCTACGCCTGTGGCGGCTGGCTGAAGGCAAATCCGGTGCCGGCGGATAAATCGCGCTGGTCCGCCTTCGAAGGGTTGCAGGAGCGGAACTGGCATTTGATCCACGACATTCTCGATTCCACCTTGAATACTATCCAAACCTCCATGTTGATCCCTTCGGCGCATTCAGATGCTGTTGTCGAGGTTGGATTGTTCTACGCCTCGGCCATGGACACCAACCGCCTGGAGCAACTGGGTTTTGCGCCGGTGCGTGAGGATTTCGCGCGCATCGCCGCCCTCAAGTCGTCCGAGGACGTTCTCCGGCTCCTGGCCGATTTCCAGAACCGCAACATTTCCGCCCTCTTCCGCTCGGGCGTTTCCCCGGACGCCCGGAACAGCGGCTTCTACGCTTTCCAGCTCAGCCAGGGCGGCCTGGGCCTGCCGGACCGCGATTACTATTTGACCGACGGTTTTGCCGACAAGCGCGCCGCCTATCAGGTTCACATCGCCAAAATGTTCAGCCTGGCCGGCGAAACCGAATCGGAAGCCAGGGCGGACGCCGCGAAAATCCTCGAGCTGGAAACCGCCCTGGCCAAAGCCTGCAAACCCCGCGCCGATCTGCGGGACCCCGTGGCCAACTACCACAAGTTCACCGCGGCCGAGGCCGGGGAAAAATATCCGCACCTGCCCTTGCGGACATTTTTGGACGCTTCGGGCCTGTCCGACTTGCGCGAGCTGATCATCCACCAGCCGGAATTCTTCGCCGCCCTGGACACGCTGCTCAACGACCGCCCGTTGGAGGATTGGAAGACCTATCTGCGCTGGCACCTCTTGCGCTCCGCCGCGCCTTACCTTCACGCCGCGGCGGAGAACGAATCCTTTGCCTTTTACGGCACCGTCCTCAGCGGCCAGCCCCAGCAGGAGCCGCGCTGGCAGCGCGCCGCCAGAACGATTGACTCCCACATCGGCGAAGCCCTCGGCCGGCTTTATGTGGAGAAGAATTTTCCGCCCGAAGCCCGCGCCCGCATGAAGGACCTCATCGAAAACCTCAAAGCCGTCTTCCGCGACCACCTGCAGAAGGTCCCCTGGATGACCCCCGCCACCCGCGCCCAGGCGCTGGCCAAATTCGATCGCTTCACCCAGAAAATCGGGTACCCCGAAAAATTCCGCGATTACTCCTCCGTCGAACTTCTCCACGGCGACTTCCTCGGCAACGTCCGCCGCGCCGCCCTTTTCGAGTCCAAACGCCAACTCGCCCGCGTCGGGCAGCCGGTGGACAAAACCGAGTGGCAGATGACCCCGCAAACCGTCAACGCTTATTTCAACCCCGAACAAAACGAAATTGTCTTTCCCGCCGGAATTCTCCAGCCGCCTTTCTTTGACGTCACCATGGACGACGCCGTCAACTACGGCGCCATCGGCGCGGTCATCGGCCATGAAATGACCCACGGCTATGACGACTCGGGCCGCAAATATGACGGCGACGGCAACCTGAGCGATTGGTGGTCGCCGGACGACGCGAAGGCCTTCGAATCGCGCGCGCAACTGGTGGTGGATCAATATAACGGCTACGAGGCCTTGCCCGGCGTCCAAGTCAACGGACGCCTCACCCTCGGGGAAAACCTGGCGGATCTGGGCGGAGTCACCCTCGCTTACGACGCCCTCGAACGCGCCCTGGCCAAAAACCCGTCGCGGCGCAAGAGCCTGGACGGCTTTTCCCCCGAGCAGCGTTTCTTTCTCTCCTTCGCCCAAATCTGGCGCACCAACTGGCGCGAGGCCGAATTGCGCCGCCGCATTACCACCGATTTTCATTCCCCAGGACAATTCCGCGCCATTGGTCCCGAGTCGAATCTGCGGCAATTTTACGACGCTTTCGGCATCCGCGAAGGAGCGCCCATGTGGCGCGCCCCCTCCCTCCGCGCCGTCATTTGGTAGCCCGCGCCCCTGGATACACTAAACCCCTCATTTCCCCGATAATGTTCGTCACCCAGAATTTACACGTCCAACAAATCGTCCGCCTTCTGCCCCCGCGCGCTTTGAAGGCGGAACTGCCCATGACCGAAGCCGCCGGCGCCACCATCACGCGGGGCCGCGAAGCCATCGGCCGCATCCTCAGCCAGCAAGACCCGCGGCTGCTCGTCGTGGCCGGGCCTTGTTCCATTCACGATGTCGCCGGCGCCCTGGAATACGCCGGCAAACTCAACGCCCTCCGCCAGGAATTGTCGGGCCAGTTGGAAATCATCATGCGGGTTTATTTCGAGAAACCGCGCACCACCATCGGCTGGAAGGGGCTGATCAATGATCCTCATCTTGACAACACTCACGACATTGAAGCCGGATTGAGGCAAGCCCGCCACCTCCTCCTGGAACTCGCGCACGCGGGGCTGGCCGCCGCCACCGAATTCCTGGACCCGATTGTGCCGCAGTACATTGCCGACCTGGTCACTTGGGCGGCCGTCGGCGCCCGCACGACCGAATCCCAGACCCACCGCGAAATGGCCAGCGGGCTCTCCATGCCCATCGGTTTCAAAAACGGCACGGACGGCAGTTGCCAAAGCGCGATTGACGCCATGCTGGCGGCAATGCGGCCGCACAGTTTTATCGGCATTGATGAGGAAGGCTTCACCAGCATCGTGCGCACCACCGGCAACCCCGTTGGCCACATCGTTCTGCGGGGCGGCCGCCTCCGCAGCAACTACGACGCCGAAAGCATTCGCGACACCGAGGCCAAGCTCGCCCAGGCTGGGCTGCCCGGCGCGCTGATGGTGGATTGCAGCCACGCCAACTCCGGCAAACAACATGCGCGCCAGGAGGAGGCCTGGCGCAGCGTCATCGAGCAGCGCCTGGCCGGCACCCGCGCGCTCATTGGGCTGATGCTCGAAAGCAATTTGCAGGAGGGCAACCAGCCTTTCCCCGTCAAGAATTTGGCGGACTTGCGTTACGGAGTTTCCATCACCGACGCCTGCCTCGGCTGGGAGGACACGGAACGGTTGCTGCGCTGGGCCGCCGGAGTGCTACGCGCCGGATCAAACCACCCGCCCCGGCCGCGCCCTACGCCGCTTTGAGCAATTTGAAACAGCTTGGCGATGTCTGCATTCTGTTCACCAAATGGTGAATTTGGCTGCGGACCAATTTTCCTTCCCTTTCGGTCCGTTTTGCGCTAATGGAAATGCGTGTATCTGGACTATTACGGGCTGAAGGAACCGCCGTTCAACATTACACCGAATCCGCGGTTCCTGTTTTTCAGCGCCAAGCATCGCGAAGCCTTCAATCATCTGCTTTACGGCATCCGCGAGCGCAAGGGCTTTGTCCAGTTAACCGGCGAAGTCGGCGCGGGCAAAACGACCCTTTGCCGCGCCCTGCTCGAACAGCTCGGCCCCCATTTTTCCACCGCCCTGATCCTCAATCCCGTCATGGACGCCGATCAGCTCATGAAAGCCATCGCCATGGAACTGGGTTTGCCGGTCAAGGGCCTGGACCGGCTTGAAACGCTCGCCGAGATCAACCGCTTCCTCCTCCAGCAGGTCGAGCACGGCAAGGACACCGTTCTTATTATTGACGAAGCCCAGGACCTGACCCGCGAACTGCTCGAACAGGTCCGCCTTCTCTCCAATCTCGAAACCGACGAGCGCAAGCTCCTGCAAATTGTCCTGATGGGCCAGCCCGAATTGCGCGACCGCCTCAACGAACACAGCCTCCGCCAGTTGCGCCAGCGCATCACCGTCCGCTACCATCTCCATCCCCTGCGCCACGCCGAGATCGGCCAGTACATCCAGCATCGCCTCCAGGTTTCCGGCGCCAACGGCGCCCCCTATTTCACCGCCCCGGCTCTCTGGCGCATCTACCGTTACAGCGCGGGCATCCCCCGGTTGATCAACGCCGTCTGCGACAAATGCCTTCTGGCCGGCTACGTCCAGCAGCGCGACAAAGTTGATTTCCGCATGGTGGGCCTGGCCATCCGCGAATTGGAAGGGCGGATTGACGCATGAGCCTGATCAACGACGCCCTCAAGCGCGCCAGTCAATCCGAAAAACGCCGCGCGCGCGACCCCATCCCGCCCGCGCCCATGCAGCCGGCCGGCGAGTCGCGCCATTCGAGCCTCCCGCTGGCGATCGGCGCGGCAGTGGTTGTATTATTGACAGTTGCCGGCTGGTTGGTTTTCCGCTCGTTCGCCTCCCGCGGCAACGCCGCGCCCCCCCCTTCTCCAATCGCGGCCAAACCCGCCGCCCCCGCGCCCCCGCTTGAAGTCGAACCAACACCCGCACCCGTGCCCGCAGCCGCGGTCGTGACCGCTCCGCCGGCCAACACCAATCCGCCGGCCGCTCCGGCCGCTCCGATGGTTGCGCCACCTCCCCCCCCGCCGCCGTTTCCAGACCTGAAACTTCAGGGCATCTTCTACAGCCGCGCCAATCCGAAGATCATCATCAACGGACAAACCCGGGGCGAGAACGACCAAATCGGGGACGTGCGCATCGTAAAAATCGCCCCCACCAAAGTCACCGTCGAATGGAACGGCCAGACCAAGGAGTTGCGATCGGAAGCCCAATAAAAAACTCAACCAGAGATGGACGGATGACCGAAATCGAACAACGGATTTTGCAGACGCTGCTGGAAATGGAGAGGGCGGCGGAAACGATGGCCATCGCGAATCCCAAACCGGATTTGCTCCCCATTTTTGCGCGGCTGGATGAAATGGCGCGGCAACTGCCGCCTTCCACCGAGCCAATGCTGCTCCATTACCTGCAACGGAAAAGTTATCAAAAGGCGCGCCTTCTCCTGAGGGAGATCGCGGCGCGCTGAATGGTTCCGCCATGCTCGAGGACACCATCACCGCCATCGCCACGCCCCTGGGCGAAGGAGGACTCGCGGTGATTCGAATTTCCGGGCCGCGCGCGCTGGCCGTCGCCGAAGCCAGTTTTCGCCCCATCGGCAAATCCTCCCTTCCCCCTTCCGCGGCGCCGACGCACACGGTTCATTTTGGCAGGATCGTGCGGCGCGGCCAGGCGGTGGACGAGGTGATGCTCAGCGTCCTGCGCGCCCCGCGCAGCTTTACGCGCGAGGACGTGGTGGAAATCAGTTGTCATGGCGGCCTGCTCCCGGCGCGGCTGGTTCTGGAAACGCTGCTCGAAAACGGCGCGCGTCTGGCCGCCCCCGGCGAGTTTACCCGGCGCGCGTTTCTCAACGGGCGCATTGACCTGGCCCAGGCCGAAGCGGTGGCCGATTTGATCCATTCACGGACCGAACTGGCCCTGGCCGCCGCCCACGAACAGTTGGCCGGAAAACTTTCCCGGCGCATCAACCTTTTGCGCGACGATCTGATGAAGATTCTGGCGCATATCGAGGCGCACATTGATTTTCCCGACGAAGACATTGCCCCCGACACCCGCGAAAAATTGATCGGACGATTGCGGGCGGCGATGGCCTTCATGGACGAATTGCTGCGCACCGCCAACGAGGGGCAGATTCTGCGCCGGGGCATTCGGGCGGCGATTGTCGGCCGGCCCAACGCCGGCAAATCCAGCCTGCTCAACCAGCTTCTGGGCCGCGACCGCGCCATCGTTTCCGCCGTTCCCGGCACGACTCGCGACACCATCGAGGAGACGGCGAACATTCGCGGGCTGCCCGTTTTGTTTATTGACACCGCCGGCTTGCGCGAGGCGTCCAATGAGATCGAAGAGGAGGGGATTCGCCGCAGCCGCCAGAGCCTGGCCGCCGCCGAATTGATTTTGCACGTGCTCGACGGCTCCGAACCGCTCCGGCCCACGGACGAAGCGTACCTGGCCGAGTTTGCCGGCAAACCGCGGATTCTGGTGCGCAACAAAGCGGATCTGCCCCGCCTGCTGGAATTGCCGGCCACGGCGGGGGTGGTGGATGTTTGCTGCCTGACCGGCCAAGGCGTCGAGGAATTGAAGGACGCGATCAAGGAGCGGGTTTGGGCCGGGGAAATCCGCGCCGAAATGCTGCAGGTGATGATCAACGCCCGGCATCAGGACGCCTTGCGCCGCGCCCGCGCCGCGACGGAGCGGACGGCGGAGGCCTTGTCAATAAACCTGAGCCTGGAGCTGGCCGCGCTGGATTTGCGCATTGCCGCCAACGCCGTGGGCGAGATCGTCGGCAAAACCAGCACCGAAGACCTGCTGGACTCCATCTTCAGCCAGTTCTGCATCGGCAAATGAATTGGGGAAGAACCGTCAGTGATTGTGATATTGCCAATGGTTGTGACGTTTAGCGCGGCAAGCTGACGGCAAAGAGAAGTGGTGAGAATACGTTGTTCCCTGGCCCTTTTACCACGCCACCGGGACGGTCAGTTTTTTGCCAAAACGATTGGTGTAGAGGAGGCGTTTGTTGGAGTGGCCATATTCGTGAACCAGACGGGTGATCTTCACGTCGTAACAGCAGTACTCGGCGATTTCCAGAAGCTTGCCTTCCTTGTACCATCGGATGGCTTGCAGGCCCTCGCTGGTTTTTTCCACGCCGAGGGTCGTTTGCGCAATGCTGTCCAGGGAAAGGCGGTGCTGCAACGTCTTTTGCAGTTCCACTAACATGTCCAGGGTCCGGACCTGCTCCACATCGAACAGCGGGTTGTGGCCGGCCAGCACTTCATAGTCAAAACGCAGATTGTTGAAGCCGACCACCAGGTCGGCGCGGCGCAATTCCTCAATCAGCGCGTTGACCTGGGCTTCGCCGTAGATTTTGTATTCCGCCCGGCCCGTGCTGTAGGTCACGCCCACGCTCATCCGCATTTCGCGGATATTATCCCAGCCGCCCACTTCCTCGGCGGATTTCTGTGTTTCCAGATCAAAATAAACAATGTTTTTCATCGTCTCGGACGAAGGGCAACCCGCGATTCGGATTCAGATTCGGAGCCAGAGTAAGATTAGGAACCCAAAACCGCCACCCCAAAAAAGCCCAACGCGCCCGAATCCATCTTGAACCTGGAGCCGGAAACCTTAAGCTGGGAACTCGAAACCTTGAACGCATCAGGCATCCGGCTCGTTTTGTTTGACGTAGATGGCACCCTCATCCGCACGGGCGGGGCGGGAGTGCAGGCGTTTGCCCGTGCTCTGGAGGCGGCATTTGGCGTGCCCAACGGCACGGCGCGCCTGAAGTTCGGCGGCCGGACCGACGTTTCGCTCGTGCGCGAACTTTTTTCCCATCACCAGATCGAAGCGTCGGCCAAAAATTTCCAGCGGTTTTTTGAGGCCTACATATTTTGGCTGCAAAAATTGATGCGGGAATGCGCGGGCGGCGTTTGCGCTGGCGTGCCCGAGTTTTATCGCGCGATGGAAGGGCTGGCGCAGCCGCCGCTGATCGGGCTGCTCACCGGGAACATCCGGATGGGCGCGCAAATCAAGCTGCAACGCTACCAATGGTGGGAGAAATTCCCCTTCGGCGGCTTTGGGGACGACCACGAGGATCGCGCGCAAATCGCCGCCATCGCCCTCCAGCGCGGCAGCCAGCGGCTGGGCCGCGCTTTGCGCGGCGGGGAAGTGCTGGTGATCGGCGACACGCCGCTGGACATTGGTTGCGCCCGGGCCATTGGCGCGAAAGTTCTGGCCGTGGCCACAGGCTCCTTTTCCGTGGAGAAGCTCCGGGAACACCAGCCCGATTGGGCGGTGGAAGATTTATCCAAAATCGCCCTGGACCAGCTTTAAGCCGGCATTAGTGCGAATGGGGCTTGCCTGTGCCGCAGAGGCCGCAGGAGCCGGGATTGCCGGAGCAAGAGGGGGGTGATTCCCCGCCGGCGCTTGAGGCAAAGACCGAAAGTTTTTTGGCCAATTTGGTGGAACCGCACTTGGGGCACTTCGTCCCTTTCCAGCGGCTGGAACGAATCAGCAGTTCGCTGTCCGTCCCGCACTTCTGACAATGAAACTCATAAATCGGCATGGCGGAAATATAGCCGCTGGCGCGATTTTATCAACCGCGCATTTGTGCCGGCCCGGATCGCATAGGGACGCCGGTTGCCCGGCGCCTCCACCGCGATCCCTTGGGTCGGCGCACGGCCGGCGGAAGCTTGCTTTGGCTTATCTCTTCGACATCAATTCGGCTCTTTTGGCGTTGTATTCGTCGGGGGTGATCGCGCCGGTGTCCCTGGCCTTCTGGAGATCAATCAATTGCTGCCCCAAAGTGGGGTTGCGGATTTCTGTTTTGGGTCCACCGCCCAAATTAACGCCTCCCACACAGCCGCCAAGAAATAGCATGGCGGAAAGAGCAAGCGAGGCTGCGATGATGAATTTTTTCATATTATGTCCTTTCTGGGTTGCCAGGTTTTTCTGCGCTGGAATGGTGATCCTGATTTGTTTCGCCCTTCCCCGACGGCTATGGCTCGTCGGGTTTCTTTTTTTCTTCTTTGGTGGCTGGCTTGGCTTCCGGCTTTTCAGGAGCGCCGGGTTTGGCCGCGGGTGGCGCGGGACGGGCTTCCGCCGGCTTGGGCGCCGTTGGACGCTGAGCCGTTGGAGGAGGCGACGCGGGCCTGGCCGGGAAAGCGACCGGTTGCTTTGGCTGCGCGGTTACCGGCGGGGCAGGTTTGGGCGCGGCGGGTTTAGCCGGTTGGGGCTGGTGCTGAACGGCCTCTGCCGGTTTCTGGACTGGCTTGGCCTCTGCAGGAGCGGGCTGACGCGGGGGGACGGCTTTCTTTTCACCAGGCTGGCTGGCGGCGGGCGGGGTGGCGGCCTTTTCGGGATTCCGCGGCTTCTTTGCGGCAGGCTCCTTCTGGGTCATTGCCGGTTTCTCCGGCGGAGGGGCCTGGCGCGGAAGAACGGCTTTCTTTTCACCCGGCTGAACGGCGGCGGGCGCGGCTGGACGCCGGGCCGCAACGGGCGCCTCTTCGGTGTGGCGCAGGTCTTTGACGGTAACCGTCCGGACCGGGCGGCCGGTGGCCTTCTCGATGGCGGCAGCGGACGGGCCTTGGTTGATGACGGTCCTGTTGTCAATGGTGGTCTTGTTAATGACGGTTTTGTTGAGGATGGTGGTGTTGTTGACAATGACCGTGCCAGTCCGATGGGGTTCCATGAACCGGCGTTGCTCGACGAAGACATAAGACCGGGGTTCGATTTGCACCTCACCCTCGATCCGGATCCCGCGCTCGTATCTCACCGGCGGGGGCAACGGCGCCCATCCGACGTAATCGCCGCCGCTCCGCCAGGCCACCCACGCCGGCGCCCATTGGGTCTGCGGGATCCAATACCAGCCATAATCCGGGGTGTAATCCCACCGGCCATAATGATAAGTGGCCCAGGCCCACGGCTCGTCGCTGGCCCAAAACCAGCCGGCCTCGGTGCGTTCCCAATGGCCATTGGAATAAGGCCGCCAATCCACCGCCACGCCGCCAGGAATCCAGACGCGCCCGTAACCCGCGGCGTCCACCCATCGCCCCATGGGTGTGAGCGGCTGATAGAAATCACTTTCCGCCTGGATCACCACCACGCCGGGCGCAGCCGTGGCTTCGACGACGACGGGCGCGGGCGCGGGCTCGACATAGGCGGGCGCGGGGCGTTCTTCCACGTAGGTGGCGCATCCGGTGAGCGCGCCCAAAAGGGCGCTGCAAAAGACGACTCTAAGATTCTGGGGTGAGCAGATTTGATTCATAGATTTTTCGGGTTTCTGGTGTTGAAAGTGTCGCAAGCGCCTGGGTGGTTGTCGAATATAAACATATATATGTTTCGCAATCCCGGCCTGTCCTGCCGGGACTTTTGTGATTGCTCAAATCCCTCTACGGGAGGGGGGGCGAAATCTTGCAGGCAAACTTCTTTGAGTTGTCATTTTATGATTTGGAGTCAATGCGGAGATTAACATTAGGATCAAGATCAGGAGTTGATTCTGGAACCCTCGTTTTGGAGCGAATGCGAAGGGGTCGGGGTTCGACGGACTCCCATCCCGCCAGGCTGGGCCTCATTTGCGGGCAACGGCCACAACCAGCGGCTGGTCGCGGCGTTCGGCCAGTTGCTTGATATAACTTTCCCACGCGGCCGCATTGGTAAAATCCCGGCTGCGGTCCCAGCAGGCGCCAAAGTAATACACCAGCGGTTTATCCACCTCCGCGTGGGTGATGCAGAGCATGTTGCGGATCGGCGGCGCGCCTTCCACCGAGGGCTTGGTCAGCGGCGTGAAGGCGCTGGGGGGAAGATTAGGATTGTCGTTGGTGAAGGCCTCCACGCTGCCGCGGGCCAGCAGCAAACCCACACCAATGGTCCCTTTGGGCGCGTCCACCGGCTGCCAGTAAGCCACCCATCCCTCCTTCACGTCGTAGGTGGCCTTCTCCACCCCGGGCCGCTCGGCCAGCCCCACCCCGATCGTGAGAGGCGTTTTGTCGTTGCTGGTGAAGGTGGTTTGCATCCGGCTGAAATAGGAGTTGGCGTCAATACTGATGCGCTCGGTCATGCCCACCTTCCTGCCGGCCGCGTCGGCGTCCCACGGGTCGTAGGTCACTTCAAATTCCGACCGAATCGGCCCCGTGGTAATCAGCCTCCAACTGCGGTAATTGCTGGAAATATAAAGCTTTTTGCCGTCCCAAATGCCCGTGCCGCCGCAGCCGCGGCCCCCGTTGCCCACCCGGTAATCGTCCATCTCGTCGCCGTTGTCCACGTGATAGTTTTTGGCCTTGTACATTTTGTCAATGATGAGATTGCGCTTGCGCTTGATCCAGACATCCGGCCCGCTGGTGATCGTCCCCTCCGCCTTGATCAGCGCCTGCCCGTAAATGCGATGCGCGATGCGGTCGCTCTCCCAGGCAAAATCGTCGTAGCGCTCCGGGACATAACGGGCAAAGGTCTTTATGATGGGGGGCGGTGTGGCAACCTCCTTGGCATCTGTGATATAGTATTGCCGAGTTTCGCCTGGCGCGAGGTCAACCTGGAACACCAGTTTGTCCAGTGCCTTTCCTGGTTCAGAAGCGTAAATTTGCGAATCCAAAATGCGTGAGGAAACGCTATCAATCACCGCGGCATGGTTCATAGTCATGCCGAACTGAGTGTTCATGTTTGCCAGCTCTAGTTCAACCGTTTCGGTATCCCGCCGGAAAGCCGATGGATTGGTCACTTTGACCACAATTGAAACGTCTTGAAGGGCGGCCATGCGATAAACCTCGCTGCCTGCCAGCAAATAGGCGCCCACCCCATAAACGGCGCTGGAGGTTTCCTCAAAGTTTTTTGGATCCGACCCGACGGGCTGGACGTGGGTCAGTTTTCCGTTTGCATCCACGCAGTCGTTGAGCGCGCCCCACGCCTTTTCAATCGCGGGCTGGCAGGCGGCGCGGTCAAGCAATCCCTGGTTCACCGCCCAGGCCAGCGCGTAGGTGTAAAAACCCGAGCCGCTGGTCTCCTTCAGGGGATAAGACGCCGGATCCAGCAAGCTGGCGCGCCAGAGGCCGTCGGGTTGCTGGCAGGAGAGGATCTTCGCGGCCATGTCCTTGAACATTTGCTCGAAGCGCGCCCGGTCGGGATGATTCATCGGCAGATATTGCAGCACCCGGACCAGGCCGGCCATCACCCACCCGTTGCCGCGGCCCCAGAAAACCTTTTCCCCGTTCGCCCCCCGCTTGTCAAAAAAGGTGCTGTCGCGGAAAAAGAGATGCTCCTCTTTGTCGTATAGATAATCCGCCGTGCGCCACCAATTGGTCACGGCAAAATCCAGGTAACGGGCGTCGTCCGTGGCCGCGTAGAGGCGCATCCAGGCCGGCGGCCCCATGAACAGGCTGTCGCACCAAGACCAGTTCTCCCTGGCTCTGGCTTCAGGGGCTGTAAAGGCCAGACTCTGCACGTCTGTCGGTTTGGCGAGAATGGCGTCAAAGCGCTCGCGCAACGCCTGGATCATCGGCCGCTCGCGGAAGAGGAGGTGAAGCTCGGCGTAGGTCTGGCCAATGCAATGATCGTCGGCGTCGTAAAGCCGCGCGCCAAGCCGCCATTGATTTGATTCGCCCAGAGCCAGCATCGCATCGCGGTACTTGGGATTTCCCGAAACGCCAGCCAGCGCCATAAAGCCGGTGTCGCCCGCGCTGGTGATCCAGCCGACGGGGCTGTTTGTGCTTGGATTGGCAAGCTGCCAGTCGGCCACGCGCTCCATTGCCGCCAGGACCGCGGCAGGGGTGATCCGGGAGGAATCGGCGGCGTGAACCGGGCGTCCGCCGCAAAGGCCGCCCAAGGCCGCGAGGAAAAGAACCCAACGGCCGTGGAAGCAATTCGACAGATCAAATCTCATAAGGCGCGCCTTTCCGATTGGTTGAACCGGTTGAGTCTGCCGCAATTCGCGCCCAGAATTCAATTGAAAACGCGCCGTGGGCAATTTAGAATCGTGGCCGATGATCCAGAACATGATTCGTCGAATGCCCCGTCCGCATGAAGCCCGAGGAATGACCACGGCGGAACTGCGCGACACCTTTCTCGTCTCCAATCTCTACGACACTGCGGAGGTCCACGCCTTGTTCACCGATCTGGACCGGCTGGTGGTCGGCGGCATCGTGCCTGGGCAGACGCGGCTGGAACTGCCGAACCATCACGAAACGGGCCGCGCCTTTTTCTTGGAACAGCGCGAATTCGGCGCGATCAACACGGGCGGTCCGGGCGTCGCGCTCATTGACGGCAAGACGATGGACGTGGATTCGCTGGCCTGCGTGTACGCGGGCGTGGGAACGAAACACCTGGCCTTTGCCAGCAAGCAATTTGACAACCCGGCGAAGTTTTTCTTTTTGAGCTGCCCCGCCCACGCGGCCTTTCCCGTAGCGGTGATCCAGCGCGAGGAGGCGGCGGCGGTGTCGTTGGGCAGCCAGGCCAGCGCCAACCAGCGCGTCATTCGCAAATACATTCACACCGGCGGCATTCGCAGTTGCCAGTTGGTGATGGGCTACACCGAACTTGCCGAGGGCAGCGTCTGGAATTCCTTTCCCCCGCACACCCACCACCGGCGGACGGAGATTTATTTTTATTTCGACCTGGGCGACCGCGTGCTGGCGCATTTCATGGGTGAGCCGGGGGCCACGCGGCACTTGTTTGTCCACAATGAGCAGGCGGTCTTGTCGCCCCCTTGGTCCATCCATTGCGGCTGCGGCTCTGGAAATTACAAATTCATTTGGGGCATGGCTGGTGAAAACCAGACTTTTGATGACATGGACCAAGTGAAGCCAGGCGATTTGCGCTGAACAAAACTTAAGAGCTTCCACCTATGAAACGTTTCACCAACAAAGTCATCCTCGTCACGGGCGCCAGCCGCGGTCTTGGCCAGGCCTATGCTGTCGCCTTCGCCCGCGAGGGCGCCAAAGTCGCCGGCGTGGACCTCGGTGACCAAAGCCAGACGGCCGCCCAGGCCCGGGAGGCCGGGGGCGAATTCATTTCCCTGACCGCGGACCTTGGCCAGGGGGGGCAAAAGGGGGCGGCGGAGGTGGTGGCGTTGGTTTTGAAACAGGCCGGGCGGATTGACGGACTCATCAACAACGCGGGCATCATTCGTCGCGCGCCCGCCGTGGATTTTTCCGAGGCGGACTGGAACGAGGTGCTTCGGCTCAACCTGAGCGCGCCCTTTTTTCTTTGCCAGGCGGCGGCGCGTTGGTGGATGACCGGCGGGCGGGAGAAATCCGCCGCCGACGCCCGGTTAAAAATTGTCAACATCGCCTCGTTGCTTTCTTTTCAAGGGGGCATCCTTGTGCCCTCCTACACCGCCAGCAAACACGGCATTGCCGGCATCACCAAGGCTCTGGCCAACGAATGGGCCAAGGAACGCATCAACGTCAACGCCATCGCGCCCGGCTACATCGCCACCGAGAACACCCGCCCCCTGCGGGAAGACGCCAAACGCAATCAGGCGGTCCTGGAACGCATTCCGGAAGGGCGGTGGGGCAAGCCGGAGGACATCGCGGGCGGCTGCCTGTTTCTGGCCTCGCCCGAAGCGGATTATCTCAACGGCACGATCCTGAACATTGACGGCGGCTGGCTGGCGCGCTGAGCGGCGAAGGTTGGCGGAAGTCAGACGCGATGCCTAGTCTTCCTTCGGTTCCAGTTTGGCGATGGCGGACATGATTTCGTCGGCCACTTCCTGGTAAATCTGTTTGAGGCGCGGCTTGGAACAGATCCGGGCTTCGGCGCGCAGGGCGTCGAAGGTGAGCGGCTGGCCACACTTGACAGTCAGCCGCCGGGGGCGGGGCCAGCTCCGGTGTCTTCCGTAAGCGTCGAAGGTGCCGAACACCCGCATGGGCACGACGGGGGCGGCCGATTTGATCACGGCCAGGCCGATGCCGGCGCGGGCCGGCTGCAATTGGCCGTCCGCGGTGCGCGTTCCTTCCGGGAACAGGATGATGGCGGCGCCTCTTTCCAAGCGGTCCAGAATGGCTTTCAGTCCCTGGCCAGTTCCGCCGTCGCGGTCCACCGGAACGACCTGCCAGGAGCGAAGGAGGGCGGACAGAAGGGGAACCCGGAAGAGCGATTGGCGGGCGAGATAAGTGATGGGCCGCTTCAAGCCGGCCCCCGCCAACGGCGGGTCAATGTAACTGGCGTGGTTGCAGGCCAGGATGACCGGTCCGGATGGCGGCACCCGTTCGGGATGGAGCACGCGCCAGCCGAACCAGACGGTGAAGAGGGCGCGAAAGAAATGCCAGCCGGTTTTGTAACTGGCGTTCATTTGGGCGGACGGGCGGGCGTCTCGGCGAGTTTCTTCTTGACTTCATCCAGAATCCGCGCGCTGGTTTGCTCGGCGGTCATGCGCGAGTTGTTGATGACCGTCGCGCCCAGGGCGACCATCAGCGGCGCCGCCGCCCGTTCGCTGTCCCGCTGATCGCGCGCGGCCAGGTTTTCCCTGACTCCCTCGGCCGCGCGGCGCTGGGAGCGTTCCTGGAGGGCGGCGTCGAGATAGAATTTGAAATTTGTCTCCGGAAAAACATTGGTGCCGATGTCGCGGCCTTCCATCACCAAGTTGCCGAATTTGAGGCACGACCGTTGCGTGGCTTTCATCCACCGGCGCACCTGGGGCACGGCGGCGACGTGGGCCACGGCGGCGCTGACTTCGGCGGAGCGGATTTCCTTTTCCGGATAGCAACCGCCGACCCGCAGAATCACCTGGTTGTTGAGGCATTGCAGGGAAGTCTTCCATTTGCGGCAGAGGGCGGCCACGGCTTTGGCATCGTGCGGGTCCACGCGCTGGCGCAAGGCGTGCCAGGCCAGGGTCCGATACATGGCGCCGGTATCCACGTAAATGTAGCCCAGCTCCCGCGCCACCCGTCTGGCGTTGGTGCTCTTGCCCGAGGCGCTGGTGCCGTCAATGGCGATGACAATGTTTGGCGTGTTCAAATTCTTGGCCCGATTAGCTGGCGAACAATTCCTCCTCCGGCAAGGCCCGCCCGGTTCGGGGGTCGCGCAGGATCGCGCCCAGACCGCGGGGCGGCGGGCCGGCCAGCTTTTGGAAAAAGTTCGGGAATGTTTTTTTCACGCAGGCGGGATTCTGAATGAGAATGCCCGGCACTTTCAATCCGAGAACGGCCAGGCACATCGCCACGCGATGATCGTGGTAGGTTTGGATTTCCGCCCCGCGCAGTTTTCCCGCCGCCGGGAAAATGGTCAGGCTCTGGCCCTGCTCGATCACCTGCACGCCGCATTTGGTCAATTCGGTTCGCATGGCTGCCACCCGCTCGCATTCCTGGACGCGCAGCCGTTCCAAGTCAGTGAATTTTACCGGATGTTCGGCGAACGGCGCCAGGATCATGGCGGTCATGATGCTGTCGCCGAGTTGAGTCTGGCGGGAAAGTTCGGCGGGCAGCGGGAGAAAATAGGGAAAGGCGGCGTCAATTTGCCAATCGGATGCGGGGAACGAGGCGATAGTGATCGAGCTTGGAGGCTGCAACAGCCATTGGGCGGCGCAAAAGTAACTGGCGCTGGAGGCGTCGGGTTCCACCTGAAACGAGCCGCCTTGCCTCGGAAACGCTTTGTCGAGCCGTTGGGTCATGGCGACATAGGGGGCTTCTTCATGGTCCTGGCCGGCCACCTGCACGGTCCAACCGCCCGCCCGCGAGCAAAGCATGAGGGCGGACGCGAACTGCGAGCTTTCGTCTGTGTTCACAGTGCAAGCGGCCCCGGCGCGCGGCCCGGTTCCAAAAATGTCCGCCGGCAGCCGGTTGTTTTGCGCATCCACGCGATAGCCCAATTGACGCAGGGCATTAAACAAACCCGCCTGGGGACGTTCGTGCATCCGGGAAGTCCCCTGCAAGCGATAGACGCCCTGGCCCAAACAGACCACCGCCGCCAAAAATCTCGCCGCGGTTCCGGCATTGCCCACGAAGAACTGCAACGGCCGGCCGGCGGTTCCCGCGTTGGGAATTTTTCCGCCCAGCCCGCGAACGGCCAGCGTCCGGTTGCACGATTCCTTGCTGTCCGCCTGGACGGTTGTTTGAAAGCCGAGGCGCTGCAAGCTGTCAAGCATTACTTGTGTGTCTTCGCTCCAGAGCGCGCCGCGCAGAGTGACCTCCTGGTCCGCCAGCGCCGCCAAAATCAGGGCGCGATTGGTCAGGCTCTTGGAACCCGGGGTCGTGATTTCCGCCGCGACCGTCTTTTCCAGAGGCACAATCTCAATCAGTTCGGGAAGAGGCATCAGACGATTTGGATCTGGAGGAAGTAACAGGAAGGAAGGAAGATTGCCCGCCTCCATCCGACCTCTCCCATCCCCGCGTTTGTGTTTCCATGCCTCATTCCGGTGACATGGTGGCGGAGTGGGCGCGCCATTGTTCGCGCCGCTGCCGGGCTTTGGTGAAAAACTCCTCGATGGCCTGGACGTCCTCCCGCTCCAGCGCGAGCTTGAATTCCTGCAAGTCCTCGATAAAAACGCCGAGCACGCGGCTCAGATTCTTGCGGTTGGCCAGGGCCACGTCGCGCCACATTTCCGGCGAACTGGCGGCGATGCGGGTGGTGTCGCGAAAGCCGCTGGCGCAGACCAGGGCCTGCTCCTTGGGATGCGCCGGGCTTAAAACGTAATTGGCCAGTTCGGCCGCCACCACGTGCGGCAAATGGCTGGAGCGGCTGACCAGATCATCGTGCATTTCCGGGGTCATGCGCACGGGCCATCCGCCCACGGCCTTCCAAAAACTCTGCACCGCGCACACCGCGTCCACGGGCGCCTGGGCGGTGGGAGTGACCAGGCAGATGGCGTTGTGAAACAGATCGGCGCGGGCGGCGGCCAGGCCGGTTTTTTCCGAGCCGGCCATGGGATGACTGCCCACAAAAGAGATGTGGAACTCGCGCAGGATCGGTTCCAGCTCCAGCGCCACGCCGGTTTTGACGCCGCCCACGTCGGTCACCACGGCGCCGGGTTTCAAAAAGGGGCGCATTTGCAGGGCCAGTTCGCGCATTTGGGAGAGGGGCGTGCAGAGGATCACCAACTCGGAGCGTTCGACCGCTTCCTTCATGTTTTGAGAGGCGAGGTTGACGATGCCCAGCCGCCGGCATTCGGCGACGCTTTCAGCGCGGCGCACGTAGGCATGGACCTTGACGGCCAATTTGCGCTGGCGGATGGCCAGCCCGAGAGAGCCGCCCAAAAGGCCGGCGCCAATCAAGCTGATTTTTTCCCATTGCATCGCGCCATTAAAGATCAAAATTAGCGAAGGAAAAAGCGAAAATTGCGGGTCATTTGGAAAGCGGGCCGCCGGGCCGCCGGCTTTTCCGGAGACGAAGGCGGCAAAATTGGCGATGAATTGGCGTGACAAGGGCTGGACCCGGTTTATATTGCACCACCTTTCGGTGACCCTATCGTCTAGTGGTTAGGACATCGCCCTTTCACGGCGGTAGCAGGGGTTCGACTCCCCTTAGGGTCGCCATCCTCATTATCAACGACTTACGAAAATACACCCTAAAGTAATAACCTCTGGTAATAACAAGTCTGCCGGTGTTCAGGGATGTTTAGCGATGTCCGGACAGCCTTTTCTCACGACTGTTGAGTGTCCTCAACCCACAGCCGTCTCCCTCAAAAACCGCTCGATGTCCGCCCGCAATATCCTCTTGTGTCGGAGGGCACCTGAGCTTTTCAACAACCCGCGCTGGAGGAGACGGTGAATGGTCTTGGGCGACACTCCCAGGATTTGAGCAGTTTCTTGGACGGAGTGCGCGAGTCGAGGAATTTGATTTGGTTCAGGAGGTGAAATGGACGTTTTCGGTTGGGGTGGGACTTCGGCTGCTGTTCTTGACGTTGGTGATGGATTTGGGTTTTGGATTTGAAGACCGCCAAACAAACGGTCCAGATTTTTTGCGTCAATCGTGAGCTGGCCGGTGATGTTGAGGGTGAGGGTGATTTGGGTGTCGGGTTCATGCCGGGAATTCTCAATCGCCCCACGTTCAAGGCAAGTTCCATCTCCAAAATAAACATTGGCATAGAGCCAATATCCACCCCCAAAATTTACCCAGAACGAACAGCGTCATCGAACTCCATGAATCTGAATCTCAACGAAAATGATCACCCCGAATAGCTCTTCCATCTTCGTTTGGAATCAGGCAACCACAGTTCCTGGGTCTCTTTTACTCCCTCAACTTTAACCAAGACCGACTTTTCCCGGATTTCGAGGCAGTGGATCTTCATCTCGTGCTCATCGATGCTGACCTGCTTCTGATCGCCGACTTTAAAAATACGGCCATTGATCTGGGCAGCGCCATTGCCCAATCTTACAATTTCCATAAGTTTCAATTGGCTCAGGAACGAAGACTCAGGCGATTTTGCGCCAACTTCGGATGAAGGCATTGATTTCGCCACTCGGATCGATTCCTCAGCAGGTTCCTCATTCACAACCACAACCTTTTTCGGGTCAATGATCACCTCCCTCTCCAGCCGTTGATCAGTGTAGGCGATCACGTCCTCTGGATTAGCGGTTGCTGTGATGATCCAAGAATTTGTCCCGCGACCGTAAGAGATCTTATCAGCAATCCGTTTTTCCAGCGTCCAAGACAAGCCCATTTTCCCGAGCGGTTTGTTGTAACCACGAAACAGCGTGAATGGTTTGGGAATGGTGGCCAACACCGAGACATCGTCCTCGTTCATCCAAAGCCTTCGGACTTCCTCTTTTCGCCGGTCAAAAAACCGCAACCAATGTCGGCGGTGAGCCCATAAGGTGTACGCCTGCACCCACACGCTACCCGCCGCCTCAACGTAATCAGGACATGCCCTAAACCGCCTGCTCCATGGACTTTGGAAAAGCATTCTGGCGCCGTGTCCGTGTCCGAAACGAAGAACGAAGGCCTCGCATTTTTTTGTTTCTTCAAACTTAAGAAGTGCCTTCCGCTGGTCTTCAGCCTGCTGAATATACAATTCTTCTCGCGCTTCGGGAGTTTCACTGAGCAGACGCTCATATTGATAATTCTGGATGAGGTCAGGCCAAAAATTGTGACGCTCGCCAGCCTCAGAAATTTCGGCATCGAGTTCCCAGGTTGAAATTTCGCTCATGATCTGAGGGTAGAATCTTCGTGCAGTGTTGTCGAGTGGTTCCCCACCTCCAGCCCAAACCACCCTGGCCTCTGATCTCGGCAATAAATAAATCCTGGCATGGTCAGCCAATGTCCAACCTTCCCCTCCATACTCCCCAAATGAACATCGAAATATGCCAAACCAGACCAATGCCGGCCAACCCAATCCCGGCACAGAGCGATCAATATTCCCAACCTCCCCAACCCTCACCGCACCAAAACAAACGCCGTCCTCACCCAACCTCAATCAACGGTCGGCTCTCCCTCTCCCATCAAGTCCAGGTCAAAAGCGCGGAATTCTGGTTGATGCTGGGGGAGTCGGATGAGGCGGTCAGGGAATTGGAAGCCCTGCCGATACGAGCATGGAATCATCCCTCCGCCATCAAAGTCCGCGTCGCTGCTCTGGAAGTTTTGCGGGAGAGGACCGGCGCGATGGTTCAAATATAATCTGGAGGACACGATGCGAACCAAAAATATATTCCCGGACCGCAAAGACGAGGGCGAGGTGATTGCGGAGTGGGGCGGGCGAAATTGATCAAGCTCCTGGACGGCAAGCTCGAACTGAGGGGCGGATCGAGGGAGGATCGAGGAGCAGCGAAGGAGTGGATGTCCCTGTTCTGGCATGAGGCGGTGGTGAGGGAGGGTTAATTTACGTAGGATTAACTTGTGTTGTTAGTGTTTATGTATGATTGTCTTGCATGAACATCCTCATCGAAAACGCCGCTACCCAAGAATTCCTAACCAGCAATGGTCTTTGGACAAAACTATCGAGCCAAGGCGCGAGTTTTGCCAACACACGAGCCGCCCACACCGCAGCCAAAAGAGAGCCGATCGGCAAGTTTAACATTGTCGGGCACTTTGGCGGGACGGAACAATTCTTCAATTTGGATTGCGGGAGCGGCAAGGGTGCTTGATTTGGCCCACGGATGCTGGAATTGTTCTCATTCCCCCCAGGGCAGGCGGGCTTGGCTGGGGTCCTCATCAAAGCCAAGACGACTTGGCAACAATGACGGAAAAGCTCCGGGGCAGGGTTTCACCTTATATCAATCGGACTCCCAGCAACTACGATGCCTTTAATGAAAAATACAAACGCGACGAAGAACGGTGGAAGTTTAAAAGCCGAAGCGGGTCTTTGGATCGACCATCGTGAGGCCGTTATTGTCGTCCTGTCGAAAAATGGGGAAACAACAAAGCGGATACAATCAAACGGGGAAAAGCATCTTCAGCGTTCCGGCGAGCCTTCCACTGGCCGATTTGAATACCAGGCAGTTCCTGCCGATGATTCGCGCCAGAGAGAGTACACCGGGCAGCTTGCTCGCTACTACGATGAGATTATTTCTTATCTTCGCGATACCGGAGCAGTCTTGATCTTTGGTCCCGGCGAGGCCAAGGGCGAACTGAAAAAGCGATTGGAGAAGGATAAAGCCAGCGTACAGCTCGTCACGATGGAAACGACCGACAAAATGACCGAGCCGCAGATTGTGGCACATGTCCGCCATCACTTTGAGCACGAAACGGCAAAACAAGCACCATTTGACTCCGGCGATGCATTGGCTTGATACGCCTGATTGGCTGATCCTTCCAACGCATTGACGCGGGCCTCGGCTGGCGGGAAGCGCGCCGTTGCGGTGTGTCTGCTCTTGACATGCAACTTGATCGTGCCGGGTTCTTGAGCGACGCGGGCCTGGTTTGGGGGAATGATAATTCTCAGGAGAAATCCTGGCAATCGATGGTGTGGGCGAAAAAAGGGTGTCTCATTTTTGGAAATGGCAAGAAACCTGCTCATAAGGATGCAGAATAAGTCGCATTATGAAAATTGAGCCAATCTCGCACAGCAAAATTCGTCCCAAAACACAGCCATTGACCTTTGGCGATTTCGTGGCCGGTGTTTACAACACTTTCGGCAAGCGCAGGGCCAAAGGGGTTGTTCATCTCGCCGTGGCAACGCATCTGATTGAGTTTCGCGGCCCAGAGCGGATTGTGATTTTTTGAAGCCTTTACCCTGCCATGTTCGTGATTATCAACATGATCCTTGAACCGGAAATGAATCCATAAAGAGCCTTAAACTTGGTTGTGGCCGACAAGCCTTGATTGGAAGTCGTAAACAATCGACTCGGTTTTCTGTTCTGAAATGAGTTCAATGGAACCGTCGATACACGGCATTACGGTGGGGTATGTTTTTGACCCTCATCAATCGCCTGGAGACCAAGAGGAGTTGTCGAGCAACTCAATTCCGGGGTTCTGAAAAAGGATGCGCCGCTCTTTGTAGAGCCTGCCCAGAGCTTGCTTGAAGGCTTTTTTGCTGACGCCAAACTTTTGCCGAATTGCGTCGGGCGAACTGTCATCGTCGAAGGCCAGGCAGCCGCCATTGCCTTCAAGGGCTTGGACGATTTGATCCCTCAGAGGGGCCACCCTTTTGTATCCTGACGCGTCGAGCCTCAGATCAATCTTTCCATTGGGACGGACGGCGCGGACGAAACCTTTCACCTTTTGGCCGGGGAGGAGGGGGGCGGCGAGGTTGTCATGGTAAAGCAAACCACGATGCGCATTCTCGACGATGGCGTTGTAACCAAGGGGAGTCCGGCCAATGATGATGAGGTTGACGGGTTGTCCGTCGCGATAGGCCGGTGCATCCCGGCTGAGATGACGGTTCAACCGCGTGCTCGCCACAATGCGACTTGTCTTCTCGTCGAGGAAGACATGAACAACCACCCAATCTCCCGTGCGAACGGGAGATTCCTGTTCACGGAATGGCAACAACAAATCCTTGGACAGCCCCCAGTCGAGGAACGCCCCGATGTTCCGATTCACGCTGAGGACCTTCAAATACGCAAACTCGCCGACCATCGCCAGCGGGGTCTCAGTGGTGGCCACGAGCCGGTCCTCGGAATCGCGATAGACAAACACATCCAGTTTGTCTTTGGGCTTCAGATCGGCGGGAATATATCGCCCCGGCAGCAGGATCTCACCCAATTCCCCGCCATTGAGATAGAGGCCTGGCGCCGAAGCTCTCGCGACGGAGAGAGTATTGCGTTTGCCGATGATGGCCATGCACGACAGTGTATCCGCGGATCGCCACTGGAGGGAGAAAAATCACCGGCAAGTCTTTGACCTTTAGGATTGCATTCTCCCATGAAAAGGCGCAGATAAAGGGCATGGCTAAAACACCTAAAAAAGCAAAACGAACACCCAACGCGGCATTCATGAAACCGGTCCAGCCAGACGAGAAGCTGGCCCAAGTCGTTGGTGATAAACCCCTTCCCCGGACTGAATTGACCAAAAAGCTCTGGGCCTACATCCGCAAAAACGGATTGCAGGACGCTAAAAAGAAGACCCTGATCAACGCCGACGAGAATCTGAAAGTGGTGTTCAACGGCAAAAAGCAGGTCAGCATGTTCGAGATGACCAAACTGGTGTCTGGGCACTTGAAGAAATAATGGCTGGCCTGGAGCGAGACAAAGACGCCTGGCCAGCGATTGGAGTTCAGGCCGGCGTGCAGTTTCGATTCAGCCTGCACGCTTCACATCACTGGGCCGGGGTGCATTTCGTCAGGCGTTGGTCGCACGTTTGGACACAAGCAACATGCCACCACAAAACAAAGAACGATTTGAGAGATTGAGTGGGCTTGCGCCGGTTGATGCGGTGAAGGCCTGGCTCGACGGTGATTTCGGGTTGGGCGACGAGACGGCGTTGATTTCTGCCATCCGCAAGGACGCTCGCATTTCACTTTCAGACGACGACCTTGAGGATGCCATTTTGGACGCGATGGATGAAGGCATGGATGCTCCGGCCTGTCTGGAGCGGCTGGCTGGTTTGCGGTAGATAAATCAAGTGCGAGAACAGCGCCGGAGTTCGATCTCGGGCTGTGCTGGGCCACCATTGCGAGACAGATGGAGCACCGGTTTTCCGTGTTTCTGGGCAAATTCAACGGTCAACTTGGAACCGCCCGTCAACGTCTCTCCAACTGAAAAGACCACTGTGCCGTCAGAATCCCGGGCATTCCATTCTGTGCGCTGGTCGTATTCGGTGCTGGGCGTTTCCTTCAATTGATATTTGGGCTCAATCGGCCCGTCCTCTGACCTGCGCTGTTTGGGACACCAGCCACCGTGCCGGATGCCATTTTGAATGGCCCAATCCAGTGCGGCTCGGTCAGCGCCGGTTTGTCCTCCAGAGACGATGTTTGGAACCTGATTCACCAAGACAACGTTTACACGAAGGATGGGGCGGTCGTCGAAGCTGAAAATGCGGAGTCGTGACTTATGGTTAATGCTCACCCGTAGTCATCATTTAATTCCATGCTGCCTGTGACCCGTCAAGGCCGTTCGACTTCTTTGGGGTATCAACATTCGTCTTTTGTAGGTGCTTGGGAACGCAATGGAGGCGGCTCAGTTGGCGGTGGCAGAGGAGGCACGTCTCCGGGAAACCGATGATCATCGAGATTCGCTCTGTCGAAGGAAAGACCATAGGCTACCGAAAAACGCCGGAACAGCTTTGAACGGTTGGCTTCTGGGATAGCTGACGGCCAGCGCAAATCGTTAGGCAACGGTATCGGTATCGGCTCTGGTCGGAAATGGCTGAATTGCTCAAACCATTCGTTCACGGCGCGGCGGTAAAGCGGCGTATCTGTCCCCCCACCACCAATAAGAATCTTGAGGTCGTGCCACTGCGGAGCATGGATTTTGGCCCAACCCCCCGCCAGTATTGGCGCAACTTGGAAAAGCACTTCTGCCTCAATTTCCTTTTGAGCGTGGCGCATCGCCTGCTCAATAGTTTCGTCATTAGCGATCTCTCCCTCTTTAACGAGACGAATGCGTTCCTGGAGTTCCGTGTGCTGAGCATTAGCGGCAGGCAGCAACGTGGCAAACCGTTCCAGTTTATGTTTGCTTGGCATACGCAACGGCAGCCGTTTGAGGAAGTCGCAATATCGCCTGAGCCAAGCGCAGTAATTGCGCTCTGCCGCCAGCGCAAGATGGCCGAGCATTCCGAACAAGTTCACAACAATGAAAGGAAAATAAGAATATGAACAGAGTCACCCTAATCGCTCAAAAACTCACCCTTGGAATCGTCGTAACCGCCTGCTGCTTCGTCATCAACGGCTGCCTCTATGATTTTCCCATCACTTCCCAAGCCACACGCAAGGTTGATGCCAGGCTCCTTGGCAGTTGGACCTCCAAGGACGGGAAGGAAAAGATGAAGGTGGTGAAGCTGGATGACTCCAATTATATCATCTTGAGCGATGGGGAATTGTATCGCGCCTATCATTCAGACCTGGCCGACACCCCGTTTGTCAGCGTGCAGAAACTTGAAGCGGATAAACCCCAGTATGCTTATTGGGCCTGGAAATTGTCTGACGACGGCACGCTGAGTTTGCGTAATGTCAACGACAAGCTCATTCCAGATGACACCAAGGACTCGGCCACTATGCGAAAGCTCCTGAAAAAGAACCTGCAAAATCCGGCGCTCTTTGGGGATGAAATCCAGATGACCAAGGACAAGAAGTAGGCCATGTAACAAGTCGCTGGAGCCAATCTCATAGCTAAACTTCGGGATTCCAAAAGCCCCACCACCCATCCCCCATCCCCGTTAAAGAGGACAGAGGAATGGGATGGCGGGGCGGTGTTTCAAATGCCGGCCACAAAATAAGTGCGTCATCGGGTCGGCAAAAATGACGCAATAATCCGACCTCAATTCCGGCGCTGGTTTTTGCACGCCAGCCTCTCCCTCATCGCGTTCAGGCTGTTTTTCCAACCAGGCATTCTCCTGATCTCGACCAGAATATCCGGCCCCATAAACTCCAGAATCTTGCCGGCCAGTCTGTTCTTGAAGTATTGAATAGTGGACCGATCCAGACCAAACATCCGGGCAATTTCAGACCCTGTTCGACCAGCCAACAACCCTTCAACAACGGATTTTTCCCTGTCCGTTAATCCAGTCAAAAATGCTTCCCAATCCATCTTCCTTGCCGCCTTCTGTCCAGGGTCTTCATCATCCAGACTGAAAACGTCATTGACCGTGAATTCCTCGCCCTCCTCTTCATGGACAGGCTCATCGAAAGAGGTGGTGCGAGATTTTCCGTTTAACTGGGCTCCGACACCCAGAGCATCACCTGTCGAAGCTCCATACGATCTGCGGCCCGATCTCATGTGGAGGATCGTGTAAAATGCGATGTTTCCTGGGGTCACTGTTTTGTTGGCCTTCTCCGCGTTGTCCAGGAGTTTGGCAGCCATACAAACTGAATCCTGGATCAGCTCTTCAGCGTCTTCTGAACCGATTTGGCTGACATTTCCGGGGATTGCGGATCTTAATCTCGGGACGACTTCTTCTTGCAATATCCAACCAGCTTGAGGGGACATAATTTTCCTTTTTGTGGAGGGGGGGGGGAAACGGAGCAGCCCCAGACTGGTTAAGTTACTGGGGCGGGACGTGGGTGATTGGTCGAGGGAGCGGAACGCTAACTCGTCACCTGATTATTATCCCATCGAATGGAGGATTTCTGAGGGGCGGGAGGGGAGCCCAACGAACCTTCGACCGCAGAACCGGCGAGCTAAATGGCTCGCTTTCCGGTTCTGCTCGATCTACTTTGCTGCTGACGGATTATGGAAAACGCTCGATTTTCGCCGCAAATCGCCCATACTGGTCGGATGGGAAAGAGGTTCCGCATTATTCTCGTCGTTCTGCTCGTCGCTGGATTGGGGCTGGTTGGATGGCTGAGCCTTAGCGCGCATGAACCTTCTTACAAAGGAAAATCACTCACCTACTGGATTGATCCGTCGGCCAGCGGCGGACATGAATCAGTAACGGAGAGGTCCTCCGCGCTTGCAGCCATGAGAGAGCAGGCCGTGCCATATCTTGTTGGGAGGTTGCGCTGGAAGCCTTCGCCAATGATTCAAAAATTATATCATGAGTTTCCTAATTTCCCGCTATTTATCGCTTATCAGCAGGGCCGTTGGGATCCCAGAGGACAGGCCGCTCACGATTTGGGAGAATTCGGCTCAGTGGCCTCGAATGCCGTGCCTGATCTGACGGCAGCAAGCAGCACTCGCGATTTGGGTTCCTCTTGGTATCAGGAAGTTTGCGCAAAAGCCGCGTTGATCAAAATAAAACAGGAATCTCTTGCGCCCTATATTGAAAAACTGACAAACACCTCCGTCAGCAATATCGACAATTGGTATCAAAACGCCCTGATGATAGGGGAATTTGGAACCAACGCCGCCGCTGCCGTTCCTAATTTAATCCTAGCGTTGGGATCGACAAACCATGAGGTGATTCAGGCTCATGCCCTTATTGCCTTGGGAGAAATTCGCAGCCGGCCGGAAGTGTCTGTTCCAGCAATAGTTCCCTTTTTAAGATCTCCTGACGTTGCCTTGCGGCAGAAGGCAGTCTTCGCGCTTGGCGAATTTCGAGATGCAGCCAAGCCAGCTTGGGCGGAGCTAACTCAATCTCTTGATGACCCTGATCCATGGATTCGCCACGCCGCCGCTGCTGCCCTTGGGAGCATTGACCCTGTTGCCGCCGCTAAAGCGGGTGTGAAATAGCTGAAAAGTCCTTGCTGTCGTGGGGCGAGCAAACCAGGACAGTTTTTGTAGTTAGCAAACCAGGACAACCCCCTCTGTGGGCGTTATTAAATGGGGTCTCCGCTCCATGACAGTGAACCCAAAGTGAGGTTGCCTCGAATTGACGGACAGAGAATCGGGTGAACAATGAAGGATCAAAAGCATGAAACAAACATCTGTCGGAGAACGCCGGAAATTCGACGAAACATTCAAACGCGAGGCGGTTCAGAACTGGCTCCACAGCGGCAAATCCGCGGAGGTGGTGGGGGAGGAGTTGGGCATCACCGCCAACTTGCTTTATGCGTGGAGAAAGCTCATCCCCGCCGTCGCCGGGGGGAGGGCGACGGCGGCCAAGCCGGGATCGGTCGCCGATCTGCAAGGGCAATTGAACGCCTCCCAACGCGAAAACCGCCACTTGCGCGAGCAGTGCCAAATTCTAAAAAAAACCTTGGGCATCCTCTCCGAACCGTCCACCAGCGCTATCAACGGGTCCAAGCTATGAAAACGGATTACCCGGTCTGCCGTCTTTGTCTTTATCTAAAAGTTTCCCCCTCCGGCTTCTACGACTGGGAACAGCGCCAGGCTCACCCCTGTGCCCGGGCGCTGGAAAATCAATCCCTGGCCCGGGAGATCGGCCAGATTCATACGCGCAGCCGGAAAACCTATGGCGCTCCGCGCGTCGAGCAGGCACTGCGCAAAAATGGACGCTGTCATGGACGCAACCGTGTGGCGCGGTTGATGAAGGAGAACGGCCTGTGCGGTCGCCAGAAAGGCCGCTACCACGTCCAGACAACCGACAGCAACCATGACCAACCCATCGCTCCCAATCGTTTGGCCGCGGCCCCCAAGGCCACCGCGCCCAATCAGCTCTGGGTGGCCGACATCACCTATATTGAAACCAAGGAAGGCTGGCTTTTCCTGGCGGCCATTCTGGACCTTTACAGCCGCAAGATCGTCGGCTGGGCCATGAGTGAACGCATCGACGCGCCTCTGGTTTTAAAGGCTCTGGACATGGCTCTCCTGCATCGCACGCCGCCAGCCAATTTGCTGTTCCACTCCGACCGCGGCGTCCAATACGCCAGCGGAGATTTCCGTCAAGCACTCCGTCAGGCCCGCTTGGTCGCCTTGATGAGCCGCAAAGGCAACTGCTACGATAACGCCACGATGGAGAGCTTCTGGAGCACTCTCAAGCTGGAGCTGGTTTATCGCGGCCTCTTCCAAACCCGCGCCCAGGCTTGCACTCAAATCTTCGATTACATCGAAGTGTTTTACAATCGCCAGCGCGCCCATAGTGCGCTTGACTACAATTCGCCAGTTGACTTCGAAACCCTAAACAGCTAATTATATAACTCGTTTTTACTGTCCGTTTTTTCGAGGCAAGCCCAATTTGGAGGTGTTCGGACCAAGGAGAGGGTGGAGGTCGTTTGCAGGCTAATCTGGACGCTTTTCCTGGATCAAACGAGGCTTATTATATGATTCGAGGACCGTGGTTGGCGGGTTATTGTATGATTGTTGGGTCGAAACTAACGAGAAGTGGCTTTTCTGGCACTCAAGGGGACTGGGCGCCATGTTCAGGCTGGCAGAGAGTTTGATCGCTGTCGCGTTAAAAGCTTGATTATGGGTGCTGGCGGCGACATTCTTCCGGGCCAGGACGGTCAGAAACCGTTCCAGTTTATGTTTGCTTGGCCGAGCATTCCGAACAAGTTCACAACAATGAAAGGAAAATAACAATATGAACAGAGTCACCCTAATTGCTCAAAAACTCACCCTTGGAATCGTCGTAACCGCCTGCTGCTTCATCATTAACGGCTGCCTCTATGATTTTCCCATCACTTCCAAAGCCACACGCAAGGTTGATGCCAGGCTCCTTGGCAGTTGGAACTCCAAGGACGGGAAGGAAAAGATGAAGGTGGTGAAGTTGGATGACTCCAATTATATCGTCTTGAGCGATGGGGAATTGTATCGCGCCTATCATTCAGACCTGGCCGATACCCCGTTTGTCAGCGTGCAGAAACTTGAAGCGGATAAACCCCAGTATGCTTATTGGGTCTGGAAATTGTCTGACGATGGCACGCTGAGTTTGCGTAATGTCAACGACAAGCTCATTCCAGATGACACCAAGGACTCGGCCACTATGCAAAAGCTCCTGAAAAAGAACCTGCAAAATCCGGCGCTCTTTGGGGATGAAATCCAGATGACCAAGGACAAGAAGTCGGCGATGTAACAAGTCGCCGGAGCCAAGCGCAGTAATTGTGCTCTGTCGCCACCCCAAGATGTTTGTGTTGAACAACTTCAGCAAGCCGCCGCACTGCTTCGTCGGTATTTACTTGGCCATTGTAATATACGAACAACCTGCTGCATATTAATTGTTAGGCCACTTACCACGCTATGAAATACACCAACCATTACATCATCACCCTTCTGGCAGCGATGCTAGTAGGTTGCAGTTCCACCAAGAGCGATTCGAGCTTTTACCGCGCAGAGAGCCAGATTCAGCCAGGAATGACCAAGCAGGCAGTTTACGCCGCTTTGGGTCATCCTGTTCGCGAGACTGACCGGAAGGTTGAGTGGCACGGTCCTGAAACCAAGATAGGCGGGCCATCCACCGCGACTAGCTGGCGAGTAGTCATTGTTTCATTCGATGAGAATGGCCGAGTGGCGGCGATTCGTAGCCATCAGGAGCAGAAATGAGTTACCAGTGGCTTAACCAAGTCGCCGGAGCCAACCGCCGTTGGCGCGGTCCGTTCCGCTGCCGCGGTTCACGTCGCGAGTCGGCGGTGGCTCAGCTTTCTACGTTAGGCGGCGAGACTTTATGAAAACTGCAAGCGCTATTCTACTCGCGGGACTACTTGTTGGCGGTTGTTTACAGAAGCACACGGTATCACAAAAGGATTCTGTCCCGACAGGTCAAGACGTGAACCTCAAGCTTGTGGACGACAAGCTGGCAGCAAAGGCAGAGATTGTCTTGCGCAGCAGGCTGCTAGCTGTAGATATGGTCGGCAAGCATGCGCAGTTCCGTGTGCAGGTGCTTCAGATTGTGAAGAACGAGCCAAGAGTCAAACTCATCGACGAGTTATTAGTGGACTCTAGCGGTTCGCAGGGTGGAGTGCCAATAGGCGGTAAATTCACGATATATCTAGATCGACATGACAAGACAAATACCGCACTGTGGATGCTCGTTGGTGCTAGTCACAATACTGAATGAAGCCGCCTAACAAGTCGCCGGAGCCAAACGCCGTTGGCGCTGTCCGTTCCGCTGCCGCGGTTCACGTCGCGAGTCGGCGGTGGCTCAGCTTTCTACGTTAGGCAGCATGACATAGCACAAACAATCCACATTATGAAAAAACAAATCACCAGTCTCATATTGGCCAGCGCAACTGCGCTTGTCTTCACCGGCTGTGCGACGGAGCATCATTCCACAGCTTATAATTATAAGATTATATGCGGCCCTGTCGAAACGCCTATGGCAACGGGTAATCCGCTGATGCTTGGGGAGCAGCTTGACCAGGCGGACGCAGAGGGTTGGCAATTCGTGAGCACTGGACGTGGCAACGGGTTTCCGTTTATCGTTTTGAAAAAAGCGAAGTGAGTCTCGAGGTTTTGCTGCCTAACCATGCGCTGAGCTTGGGTCGTTAGACGACCGCGACGTATGTCGCACATGACAGCGGATATAAAGTAATCGAAAAGCGCCTTGCTTGCATCAGCAAACGTGATATGAATAAAGCACCTTGGAGTGGCCGGTTTTGAAGTGCCCGCGAGTGGCCGGTTTTCAACCGCCCGGTGACACCCACAGATTCTGCTGACGAGGCAAAAAATGAAAACAAAGCCTTTTACTCGTCCCACAAGTACGGCATTCGCTCAAACCTCAACCCGGGCAATGTCTCTGATATGTTCGGATACAATGCCACACTTTGATACCGACTTTTGATACTACGCCAGATCAAAATAAGTGAAAAGACCAATGATATCCCCTGCGCTTTTCGATTTGACCTATCCGTGAGAAATCCAGAAGACACTGCTTCCGCAGCCATCTACCACGGACCATTGCCGATGGGGGTTGGTTTGTTGTAATAGACATCTCCATTGCCATTTCCCTCGGCAGATGGAGAGACGAATTTAGTGTTTCCGTTGAAAGGTGTCCACTCAACGCTGCCATCCTCGTAGAGCATATTGCCGCCCGTGGGAATATTGTTTTTGCCTGCGTGGTTCCCCGCGGGACCACTGTAACTGAAAGTCCCAGTAAAGGTGGCCGTCCAACTCGTGGGATTGTCATACGTGTCCATGTTGTCGGTCATGACGGGCGCTTTGTGGTACTCCTGGCCAAGCTTTGTCCGATAATACCATGGCCCAAGCCCAAAATAATCGTACTCGGCGCTCTGGTTCCGCGCTGGCAACCAGTCATAACCGATCAAATTCTTCACGCCGCTTGCTTCTTCGTAGAGGCGATGCCAGCCATCCGTTGGGCAGAAGAGGACATCCGTCAGGTTGCGCTGGCCGGTCTTGGCAGTGCCGGGCGCGTTTTTATAGAGATAGGGTGGATAAAAAATGACGTTGTAGGAGTCACTCATCCATGAAGGATCGGCGGACTGCCCGGCGGCGATGCTATTGGGCGGGAAGTAAGAGTTGAAATCGCTGCCATACATGGTGACGGCAACGCCCCACTGTTTGAGGTTGCTGGCGCATTGAGCCTTGAGCGCTTGCCGTTTGGCCTTGGCCAGAGCGGGCAGGAGCAATGACGCCAAGATGGCGATGATGGCAATGACGACCAACAACTCGATCAAAGTGAACCCCGAGCATCTTCGGCGCCTCAACTTTGTTTCAATCGCGCTCCTCATAAATTATTTTAATGGCAAATTTGCCTTCCGTCAACCCTGGCGGCGTTTTAACTGGGTGAAAGAGAAACAAACTCATAAGTTCCGGATTTGATTTCATAAACGACGCGATTTTTTTCCTGCCGGACGAAATGCACGCCGGTTGCCTTGGCGGCGCGCTGGCCGCTTTCAAAAACTTCTTCGCGATTTTTTGCCGGCAGATACACGGTGGCCGTTGTATTGACGGGAATCTCCAGACGCAAAGTAAATTTGCCATCCGCCATTTTCCAGTCGCTGGCAATGCGGCCGGCTGCTGAATTATACGCAGCTTTCACCCAAGTTATGTCGCCCGCTGGTTGCGGCCGAATGATAATTTGTTTGAAACCCGGGCCAGCGGGATCGCAGGCGATACCCGCGAGATCGGCATAAAACCATTCCATGATGTGACCAAGCATGAAATGGTCCTGCGAGTTGCTGCCATCCCAACCTTCCGTCAGCGCGGTGGCGCCCTTGCCGAGAATATAACCATAGCCCGGTTTGTTGGTTTGACTATGCAGATCAAAGATCACGTCCGAGCGGCCGGCATCCGCCAGAGCGCGCAGGAGGTATCGATGGCCGATGTCACCGGCCGTTAATCCTTGCGAACGAACATTGGCGACGAGCGCGGCAATGACCGAAGCCCGATTGGTGGCATCCACCAAGCCAAGCACGAGCGGAAGTGATTGCGCGGTCTGGGAGCCAGTGGCGTAAAAGCCACTGGATGGCGAGTAAAACGATCTGTTGAACGCTGCGCGGATGTCGGCGGCAAGCGCGTTAAAGCGGATCGAGTCGTTCGTTTTGCCCAGCAGCGCGGCGGTTTGCGCGACGATTTCCGCGTCCTGGTAAAAATAAGCCGTAGCGGTCAGCGATGGGGGCGTCAATTGCGCGTAACCCGGCGGATTGGGTCCGAGATCATACCAATCGCCCAAGCCATGGTTCAAAATAAAGCCAGAAGCGTGCTTTTGAAGATAGCCGACATAGCGAGACATGTTGGGATAGTAGCGTCGCAGCAGCGTGTCATCGCCGGTGAATTGATATTGCTGCCACGGCACGATCACGACAGAACTGCCCCACTCGGGTGAGTCGCGGAAACCGCCGTTGAAGACCGGATACTCCGGCGCGATGTCCGGCACCAGGCCGCTGGCAAGCTGCGAGTCCGCCATGTCCCCCATGGCCTTGGCATAGAATTGCGCCAGATCAAATTCGTAACGCAAAGAGGGACCGTGCAGATGATATTGTTCCAACCAGCCGAACCGCTCGCGATGCGGACAGTCGGTCACGACACTCACCAGGTTGTTTCGTTGCGCCCAGCGGATGAGCGTGTGAACGCGGTCGAACAGAACGTTCGAGCACGAGAATTCTCCCACGGGTGAGGAAGCGCTTTGAATGACGACGCCTTGCAAATCATCCACGACAGGCAATTGCGACGAACCCGGCGCCGGAAACAATTCCACCTGCAAGTATCGGCAGCCGTTGTAAAAAAAGCGCGGGAACCAAGTTTCCTCTCCATCGCCAGCCAAAGTATATTGCCAGTAAGAAACCCCGCCGCCCACGGTGCTGCGGTCAACCGTGCCGTCGGAATTGATTAGTTCAGCGGGAATGATGCGCACCATCGCTCCACTTTGACCATGAGCCGTCAGACGCGGAATGAGCGAGGCATTCTGACCGAGATCAAAGACCATTTTGCCGGATGAAATCACATTGGTTTGAATCGGCGAGAAGGCTTCGATGGCCCTGATTGGCGGCGCCGCGTGCGACGTGCCGCGCAAGGTTCCGCCGGGGCTGTTGGTGATGATGGCGGACGACCAGGAGGCGGCGTTGAAACCGGCCCGATTCCAACCGGCAGGTTCGAGTCGGGCATCGTGTTCCTCGCCGCCATAAACGCTGGAGAATGTAATTGGCCCGGTGGTGGTGAGCCATTGTGAATCGGTCGGAATGACAACGCTCCTGCCGTTCGTGTAATAGAGGTGAAGCTGTGCCATCAATTTAGGCACGCCAAACGAACCCGTGAACTTCGCGTAATGCGAGCCTTTTGGCACGTTATACATCCCGTTGCCAAGCATCACGCCCAGAGCGTTGTGGCCGTTGGTCAAATACGAGGTCAGGTCAAGCGTGTCGTAAAGGCAGGTCTTGTCATATTTCGACCAACCAGGAGCGAGCAAAGCGTCACCCACTTTCAAGCCATTGGCTGACAGCTCGTATTGCCCCAGACCGCAAATATAAATCACGGCGTGTTGCAATCCTGGTTCAATCGAGCATTCTCGGCGGAAAATCGGCAGGGCGGCGTTGGTGGGCGAAGCGCAAATCCAGTTGCCTCGCCAGTCCGATGGATTGAGCAATCCCATAGTCCAGGTCGCCACTTGACTCCAATCGGAAGCTCGGCCATTACCGTCCCAGACACGCACTTTCCAAAAAACCTGTTCCTCGGAAACCAGAGGACTGCCGCCATAAGAACCGCCTGGCGAACCGGAGATTGTTTTGCCGCTGTCCCAAAGATCACCCCGATCGTGGGAGAGCGAGTTCGGCGAAGTGGCGGCGAGGATTTGAAAGGCGGTTTGCGACTGGCCGCGTTCGCCTGGCTTGACGGTTCGAAACTGCCAGCTCAGGCGCGGCGCGGTGTCATCCACGCCCAACGGATTGGATATGAATCCGCATGTCAGGTTGGTTGCCAAAATTTGACCCTGGATCGGAAAAGCCGTCACAACAAAGCAAGCAACCATAAAGCTGAGAAACGCCGCCTTTCGCACAATGACTCTGTTCACTATCAAACTTGTCCGCAGAACATCGCGGGGTGCCGGCACCGTCCCGCCGACACCCCGTGTTCCACAGCTTGTTCAAGGCCTCAAGGGTAAACTAAACGATAGAATTCAGCCGGCTGCGCGGACTCCATCGTGATGGTGGTTTGATTGGTTGCCGTCGAGCCAGCAACCGTCATCCAGTCGTTCGGATTCACGCTGACGCCTTGGATCAAGTTGTTTGTCTGCACTTCCAGCCGCCAGCCGGTATGATCTACCGGCCAGGACAAATACAACTGGTTGCCGGAAACTTCGGCCGTAATGTCGATTCGGTTGGTGGCTACGGTGTTGATGGCGCCATAATTGGCCGTCAACTGCGCCTCGACGTTGCTGATTTGGATGGAACTTAACGCGCCGCTGTAGATGTCGATTTCAGCGATCTGTCCAACAAACCCGTCACCGGCGCCTTCATTATTGCCGACGCGCGTGATGGCTGAACCAAATGTGGCTCCCGCCACGTTTGCGTCGGTCGCTCCATTTAATCTAAAGGCGGCGCCCGATGAATTGACGGCCAGGTCCACCATGCTGAAGCTCGTGGTGGGAATGGTCGCTGTCCCGTGGCCGACATCCGCCTGGTACTCCTGCAAGTAATCCTGATTGCCGTTGTAAATGTCATATTCCAGTGCTCCCGATGATGACCCGCCGGTGAGGGCATGTCGCCCGGAGGTGCTGGTAGGCTCGATGTAAGCAAACACAGTGTAGCCGCTGCTGGGATCAAGCGGCGAACTAAGGAGGAAACTACCGGCGCCGGAGGTAATATCCACCGCCGAGCCTCCATTAGGGGTCACCACGGAAACCAAACCGGGGTTGGCTCCGCCTGTATAGGACGCATTGTTGCCGTTGCCGCTGGAATCGGTCCAAACGCCGCCGGTCGGATCGTAATTGGTGGCTATTAGTTGCACCGAGACCGCCAATGGCACCACGGTCAACTGCGCCCAACTGCTGTTGGCGACATATGGCGAAACGTCGTTGGTGGCCCGCAAACTATAGTAACTGCCGGAGTTGCTCAATTGAAGATTGCTCAACACCAACGTGGTGTTGGTGGCGCCCGGGATGTTGACGGCTCCACTGCCGGACGCATTGGCGCTGACCTGCCATTGGTAGCTGATCGGCAAGGTGCCAGTGAAGGTGGCCGAGAAGGTGTCGTTGCCGTCCACTGTCGCGACGCTGGGATTGGCGGTGGCGTCCACCAAAAGCGCTGGCGCGCTGGCGGCCTGCACGGTCAACGTAACTGGCGCGCTGGTGACCGAAGTGCCGCCGAACGGAGTGCCGATCAACTGATACTCATAAGTTCCCAGCAAGCCGGTGGTATTGAGCACATAGTTCGTGTTGGTGGCGCCAGTGATATTCGAGAAACCGGCCCCGCCGGTTCCATTGTCTGTCTGCCAGCCAAACGTGGCGTTCCCGGATCCACCGATAATCGGAGCGGAGAGCGTGACTGCGCTGCCGGCATAGATGTTGTTGGTGGGCGCGACTGCGGCCGCCCCGATGACGATGCTGCTGACGGTGACGTAGTTGGCCATCAATTGCGATTCAACAATGCTGATTTGATTGGAACTCAAAACGCCGGTGTAAATGTCAATTTCAGCGATCTCTCCAAAATACCCATCACCACCACCTTCATTATTGCCGATGCGTGTGAGGGCTGAACCAAACGTCGCCCCCGCCACGGTGCCGTCGGGTGCTCCATTGAATCTAAAGGCGGCGCCGGAAGAATTGGCGGCCAAGTCCACCAGGCTGAAGCTGGTGGTGGGAATGGTCGCCGTTCCATTGCCGACATCCTGCAGATACTCCCGCAAGTAATCTTGATGACCGTCATAAAAATTATATTCCAGAGCCCCAGAGGAAGACCCACCGGTCAGGGCATGTCGAGATCCGTCCGACACGACGCTCGGCATGATATAAGCGAATACGGTATAGCCGCTGCTGGGGTCAAGCGACAAAGTGAGGAAAAAGGCCTGATTTTCGCTTGAGGCAATGCTTACCGCCGAGCCGCCATTTGGGGTCACAAAGGGAACCAAACTGGGGGTGGATAAGCCTGAGTAGATGGCGTTGTTGCCGTTGCCGCTGGAGTCGGTCCACATGCCGCTGCCCGGATCGTAATTGGTGGCGATCAATTGCACCGAGGGCGTCAAGGGCTCCACAGTTAACTGCAACCAACTGCTGTTGGCGACATAAGGTGAAATGTTGTTGGTAGCCCGCAAACTGTAATAATTGCCGGAGTTGCTCAGTTGAAGATTAGTCAACACCAATGTGGTGTTGGTCGCTCCCGGGATGTTGACGGCTCCACTGCCGGACGCATTGGCGCTGACTTGCCATTGGTAGCTGATCGGCAAGTTGCCGGTGAAGGTGGCCGAGAGGGTGTCGCTGCCGTAAACCATGGCGACGCTGGGATTGGCGGCGGCGTCCACCAAAAGCACGGGCGCGCTGGGGGCCTGCACGGTCAACGTAACTGGCGCGCTGGTGACCGAAGTACCGCCGAACGGAGTGCCGATCAACTGATACTCATAAGTTCCCAGCAAGCCGGTGGTATTGAGCACATAGTTCGTATTGGTGGCGCCAGTGATATTCGAGAAACTGGCCCCGCCGGTTTCATTGTCCGTTTGCCATTCAAACGTGGTGGTCCCGGTCGCCCCAACGACCGGCGCGGAAAGCGTGATGGGGTTGCCGGCATAGGTGTTATTGGTGGGCGCGACCGTGGCAGCGCCTATGCCGATGCTGGCGGTAGTGACATATTCGGCCGTCAACCGCGCTTCGATGTTGCTGATTTGTATGGAGCTTAACGCGCCGCTATAGATGTCAATTTCAGCGATCTCTCCAAAATACCCATCACCACCACCTTCATTATTGCCGATGCGTGTGAGGGCTGAACCAAACGTCGCCCCCGCCACGTTGGCGTCGGACGCTCCGTTGTATCTAAAGGCGGCGCCGGAAGAACTGACGGCCAAGTCCACCAGGCTGAAGCTGGTGGTGGAAATGGTCGCCGTTCCATTGCCGACATCCTGCAGATACTCCCGCAAGTAATCTTGATGACCGGCATAAAAATCATATTCCAGAGCCCCAGAGGAAGACCCACCGGTCAGGGCATGTCGAGATCCGTCCGACACGACGCCCGGCATGATATAAGCGAACACGGTGTAGCCGCTGCTGGGGTCAAGCGACGAACTGAGGAGAAAATATTGACCACTGCCGGTGGCAATGCTCACCGCCGAGCCGCCATTAGGGGTCAGAAAGGAAACCAAAGTGGGGGTTGATCCGCCGGAATATGTGGCATTGTTGTTGTTGCCGCTGGAATCGGTCCACACGCCGGTGTTCGGATTGTAATTGGTGGCCGCCAGTTGCACCAAGGCGGTCAAGGGCACCACGCTCAATTGCAGCCAACTGCTGTTGCTGACATAGGGCGCCACGGCATTTGTGGCCTGCAAACTGTAATAACTGCCGGAGTTGCTCAGTTGAAGATTGGTCAGCACCAAGGTGGTGTTGGTCGCTCCCGGGATGTTGACGGCTCCACTGCCGGACGCATTGGCGCTGACTTGCCATTGGTAGCTGATGGGCGCGGCCCCGGTGAAGGCGGCCGACAAGGTGTCGTTGCCGCCAACCGTGGCCACGCTGGGGTTCGCGGCGGTTTGCGACACGACCACCGGTGCCGTCGGCAGGGCTGTGACATACTCCGCCGTCAAAGTGGCCTCGATATTCGTGATTTGAGCGAGAGTCAACACCCCGCTGTAAATGTCAATTTCACAGATTGATCCGCTGAAATTTTCCTGGCCGGTGCCACTGGCTCTGGCGCCAACATCGCTAATCGGCTGGGTAAAAGAACTGGCCGTCGTGTTACCGTCGGCAACACCGTTGAGACGAAAGCCGCCTCCCCCAGCATTGGTTACGGTGCAATCAATCAGGCTAAAAGCACTGGTGGATAGCGTCGTGGTTTCCGAACCGAGATCCGCCTGGGACTGCCGCAGGGCATCTTGTTTGCTGTTGTAAATACGGTATTCAAAGGCCCCGGCAGCTCCCCCAAAAAGGGCATACGGTCCCGCGCCCGTGGCCGGTTGGATATAGGCAACGGCGGTATAGCCATTGGTGGCGGCGATGGACGGTGCGAGTGTCAGGTAATTCGCCCCGTTAAAGACCACGGCCGGGGCGCCATTCGGGCTTGCACTGGCGTTCAAAGTAGGAAAGGTGCCTCCTGCTTGCGCATTGGCGCCAACGGTGGCTGTCCAAAGACCGGTGGTCGGATTGTAATTGGTCGCCTGTAATTGCAGCAAAAGAGTTTGCGCCTGCGCCAAGTGGCCGGCGGCAAGAAACGCGAACAGCAGCACAAAAGCGGACCGCATGGATTTTGATCGGATGGATGTATTCATGGAGTGGTGGATTAGATGTTTTTTCTGGTTAATATTATCGGCGACCGTCTCAAAACGAGTCCGGCCTCCGAGCGGGCAATTGAGTTTCCAAGACATGGATCATGCCAACAGCATGAAGCCTGCGGACATATCCGTCCATAGCCAGTACTGATAGCGCCGCTATCCCCTAAATGGAGGATACATTCAGAATGCGAAGCGCCGAGCTTATTGGCCGGAAGACGCTGTTCACCAATGAATGATAAGGCGCCCAAAACCGCCGGCAAAACTCCTTCTCCAACTTCAGTCCGTCGGATTGTGCAAGTTCAGGTATCGAATGGCCGCCTCGGTGCGGGAACTGACGTGCATCTTCTCGAAGACGTGTTTCAGATGATGGCAGATCGTGACCACGCTCAATGCCAAATGATCGGCGATCATTTTATTGGAACAACCTTTGCACAATAGCAGTAGGATCTGCTCTTCCCGTGTGGACAAGTGCAGGGATTCATCGCGGGTTTTGGCCTTGGTGCGAAAGGAGGTGATGACGCGGCGGGCGATCTCGCTGGACATGGGCGCGCCGCCGTCCAGCACCTCCAGCAAGGCGGCCCGCAAGTCGCCCGGTTTCGTTCGTTTCAACAGGTAGCCATCCGCTCCGGCTTCCAGAGCCATGAAAATCAACTCCTCATCATCCATGGCGGTCAGGATGATGATGGGGGTTTGCGGCAACATCGCTTTCAACTGGGCTGTGCATTCAATGCCGGACATGCGCGGCAAAAAAATGTCCATCAGAATCACGTCCGGCGGGACTTCGGGGATGGCGCGCAACGCTTCCTCGCCGGACTTGCAAACGCAGATGCACGACAGGTCGGGAAACGAGTTGATGAGGCGGCACCAGTTGTCGCGGGCCTTTGGCTGGTCCTCGACCAGCGCGATCTTCAAAGGGTTTTTGGCAGAGGCTTTGGCTGGCTTAGTCATGGTGCATGGGTGTCTCTTTGGAAGCGGCCAGTGGCGGTTGATTGGATTTCTTAATGTCCAGGGCGCCAAGATTGTGGAACCAGTTCAGCCGCAGCAGATGCCGCCGGCTGTTCACCAGCGGCATGAAGAATTCCACGCTGCAGCCCTGGTCGGGCTGGCTGGTGATCTGGCAGCGGCCGCCAAGTTCATTCATGCGCTGGGTCATGTTAGTCAAACCGTTGCGGTCCGGGTCGGCGCGGCTTGGGTCGAAGCCCCGTCCGTTGTCCTGCACCACGACATGCAACGCCTGACCCTGCCCGCGAATCCGCAAGGTCACCTCGGAGGCGTGGGAATGTTTGGCGGCGTTGTGCAAGGCTTCCTTGACCGCCATCAACAGGTTGCGGCGAAGCGGCAGATTGAAGGCGGCCGAGGACATTTCAGCTTCCACGTCGAGTATGCATTCAATGGAAGCGTCTTTTAGAAAAGTCTGCGCATAACGGCAGACATAGGTGGTGAATTCGCGCAGGTTGTCGCGGCGTGGATTGATCGCCCACAGCACCTCGTCCATCGCCCGCAACGCCCCCCGCGCATCTTCGCACATCTGGCTCAGTTGCGAATGCAGTCCCGATTGCGGCGGCAGTTCACTCACCACGACTTCTCCTTGCAGCACGAATTGCGTCATTCTCATGCCGAGGTCGTCATGGATGTCCCGCGCGATCCGGGAGCGCTCTCGCTGGAGCAACCGCTGTTCTTTCGTGTGTAAGGCGAGTAGAGTGACGACCCACAAAGTCACCGCTACCAGAACGACCAACAAAACCAGGACCGTGATTTGAAACCAGCCGGTTTGCCAGAATGGAATCACATTGCGGTTCAAAGGCGGCACGATTTCGATGAACCATGGCGAAACGGCCCACGGGCCGGACCCGCAGGCGGCGATCATGGTGGCTGGTGGCCAGGACGGAGGCGCCTCGGACATTTTTTGCCAGTCCTTCACATTTTCCCATCCTGGCACGCCGTCGCAACCCACCACCCAGCTTCGGTCGGACTTGACGGACACCACGCGTCCATCTGCGAGCCCGATGCGCAACCCGAGAATCATGCCCGCTTCGTTGAAGCTGTTGTAATCCTCCACCGCCAGGATGTGCCGTCCCGGAGACAACAAGGCAGTAATATCATATTCGTAAAGATGCCTCCACTCGGCGTCCCGCCCCAATTCGCGTCCATCCAGATACAAGGTGTATTCGTTGTCCCCCGTGATCCGCAGGCGCGCCCGCGCCACGACGGCCCCGTCGGGAATTTCAAATGACTTCCAGAATCGGCAGGTTTGCCGGTCCATTGTCTTGGCCCCCCAAATCCATGAACCCATGTCGCTGAAATTATAAGAGCCGCGCTCGGTGAGCGAATCCTGAAGGTTCGTTTTTAGGTTGAGCGGATTGTTTTCCACCACGATGGCATTGGCGTGCGCGTTGACAAGCGGAACCTGGTTGCCGGCGGATTGCGCCAGCACCTCGATTCCGATCATAAACAGGACCATTCCAAGCAACGCGCCCCGGCGCGGCTTTGGGCATCCTTCGTCCATTTCCACAGCGTCGGGAAAGATCTGGTGTGACTGGTTCTTCAATTGAATCTCCTTCAAAGCTAACACGGCGCGCCACTCCTGCCAAGCAAGTTGTCGGCGATTCAGGCTTTCGGCGTGATCTTAAACACGATGGCGATGTCGCTGGGTTGGCTTTTAGGTTGCGAAATCATCAGCGCCTGAGTGGTCTGCATCCACTTGATTTTTTCTTTGCTGCCGAGCAGTTCGATCTTCTTGATCGGCAGGTCCTGCCATTTCCCCATCTTGCCCAACGACTGGAGACTGACGCCATTCGTTGGCCAGCCCAGCACAATGGCGTAAATGACCGTGCCTTTGGTCGTGAAACGAATGTCGTGGGCCGTGAACGGCTTGCCTTTGCCTTCATTGAAACCCTGCGCGCTCAAGTTCGCGCCGGTGGTCGCCGGACCTTCCCCAAACACCTTCCAAGGGCGTGTGCCGAATATGCTTTCCTTGTTCACCGCCATCCAAGCGGCGATGTCGTTCACGATTTTTTCCTCCTTGTCGTCAATCGTTCCGTCACCGCGCACTGGAATGCTCAACAGCAGATTGCCGTTTTTACTAACGATGTCGGCCAGCATCTGGATGACCGTCTTTGCGCTTTTGTAACCGTTGTGGTCGTAGAGCGAACGCTGGTAATGCCAGTCGCCGATGCAGGTGTCTGTCTGCCACGGGCGTGGCTCGATCTCATTGCTCGTTCCGCGCTCGATGTCCCACACCATGCACCGGCGCTGGTCGGGGTCGAGAATTTTTCCCAACAGCACGCCATCGTCGCCATGCCACTGCTGGTTGCGGTTGTAAAAATGAGCCGCGATCTTCAAGCCCGCGTCGCTTACGGGCCAGAGCGGCAGCGCCGTGTCGTCAAAATAAATCAAGTCAGGATGAAACTGGTTGATGAGATCCATCGTGCGGTTGTAAAACTTGTCGCAATACGCCTGGCTGGGGATGCTCGCGCCGTTGCCCCAGTTCCACAGCGGCGTGATGTCCCAAGTTTTAAAATCGTTTTGGCTGCGCGCGTGGTTTTGCGCGTACAAATCCTGCGGGTCCAGCCCGTCCCACCATAAACCTTGGCCGTCGGCGCTCGTCAGCTCGCCGTCGTAATTCTGCGCCAACTCAAACCACATCCAGGCGTGCGACGCGTGAACACTCACGCCGAAGCGCAGGCCATTGTCGCGCGCAGCCTTTGCCCATCCAGCGATCAGATCCTTTTTCGGTCCAACGTTCACCGAATTCCATGGCTGGTATTTCGAGTTCCAACAATCGAAATTGTCGTGGTGGTTGGCCATTGCAAAAAAATATTGCGCGCCGGTGCGCTTGTAGAGCAAGAGGAGTTTTTCCGGATCCCATTTTTCCGCGTGCCATTGATGGATTAAATCCTTGAATCCAAATTTTTCTGGCGGCCCATATTTTGCGACGTGAAATTTGTTCTGCGCACTGCCGGTGTCATACATTCCGCGCCCGTACCAGTCGCCGTCTTCCGCCTGACATTGTGGTCCAAAACACGCCCAGATACCGAACTTCGCGTCACGAAACCACTTCGGCGTCTGGTAGTTTTTGAGTGATTCCCACGTCGGCGAAAAGGCTCCGGCTGTCACCGGCTCGTTGGTTGTGTTGACGACCACCGTTGGACCCATGCTCGTGGGAATGGATTCCGCGGAGACAAGGCTGATGGTGATAAGAACCGCGACGGTGCCAAGGGCGTTTTTGAGAGCGAATGGGTTCATGCGTGCTTTCATTCGATCATTGCGGCCATCTTGTTCCAAGCCCTCACGGGAAAACCAGGCGGAAGAAAACACTTTCTTGCGTCGGAACAAGCTGAAGCCAGATTTGATTCGTTGCTGCTGAGTTAGGAACAGTGAACCAGGCGTTGGGGAGTCCCAGGCCGTTGGTATTCATCGTCAGCCGCCACCCGGTGTGATCCGCCGGCCAGTCGAATTTAACACCATTCTGGGCGCCGCAGGCGAGCAGAATTGAGTATGAACGGCGCTTCCAAACTGCTGTTCTGCGCTGGGCGGAGAAGCATCGCGGCTGTCCGTTGCAGAAATTGAGTTGAACTCGGTTTCCCGACATCCATGGCAATTCTTTGGAAGGTCCATAAATGTGTCCGTCGTGTAGATAGAACTGACCAGACTGTTCCGGGCCGTAAATGTGCCCGTTGCTGATGTAATAGCGACCCGAATTTCGTGGGCCATAAATGTGGTTCCCTGACACATAAAACTGACCTCCATCTTTCGGTCCGTAAATGTGATCTCCATTAAAATAGTATCCAGTATACATGGGACGGTGCAGTCTCATCAGACTGAACCATCTAACGCCGATTTTGTCAAACGCGAATCACTTGCGGTTCAATTCCAAACGCATAGCTAAGATTCGGAGTCCCAGCACTCCACCACCCCATCCCTCCATCTCCGTTAAAGAGGACAGAGGAATGGGATGGTGGGGTGGTGTTTGGAGGTGCCGGCCACAAATTAACTGCATCATCGGGCCAGCCAAAGAATGATGAAACTGGTATAATGATGAGGGTGAGGTGTTCAATTCCGGCGCTGGTTTTTGCACGCCAGCCTCTCCCTCATCGCGTTCAGGCTGTTTTTCCAACCAGGCATTCTCCTGATCTCGACCAGAATATCCGGCCCCATAAAGTCCAGAATCTTGCCGGCCAGTCTGTTCTTGAAGTATCGAATAGTGGACGGATCAAGCCTAAACGACCGCGCAATTTCAGACCCGTTTTGACCAGCCAACAACCCTTCGACCACGGATTGTTCCCTGTCCGTTAATCCAGTCAAAAACGCCTCCCAATCCATCTTCCTCGCCGCTTTCTGTCCAGGGTCTTCGTCGTCCAGACTGAAAACATCATTGACCGTAAACTCCTCGCCGAATTCCGATTCTTCATGCACAGGCTCATCAAAACTGGTGGTGCGAGATTTTCCATTTAACTGGGCGCCGACACCAAGAGCATCCCCGGTCGAAGCTCCATACGATCTGCGACAGGATTTCATGTGGAGGATGACGAAGTAGGCGATGTTGCCTGGGGTCACTGTTTTGTGGGCCTTCTCTGCGTTGTCCAGGAGTTTGGCCGCTATACAGACTGAATCTTGGATCAGCTCAGCCAGGTCTTCTGAACCGATTTGGCTGACATTTCCGGGGATTGCGGATCTTAATCTCGGGACGACTTCTTCTTGCAATATCCAACCAGATTGAGGGGACATAATTTTCCTTTTTGTGGAGGGGGGAGGGGGAAACGAAAAGCCCCAGACCGGTTAAGGCGCTGGGGCTGGACGTGGGTGATTTGATCGGCTTGGTGAGAACTAAGCCGTCACCTGATTATTATCCCATTACTGTGAGCGATTCTGGAGGTGGGGAGGGGAGTCCAACGGACCTTCGACCGCAGAACCGGCGAGCTGAATGGCTCGCTATCCGGTTCTGCTTGATCTACTTTGCTGCTGACGGATTATGGACAACGCTCGATTTTCGCCGCGAATTGGCCATGTTGACCGCATGACACGTGCCCCTTGCAGCCCAAACGAACGGACAAAAGGAATGGTTTGGTTTCCTCGGATGCTCGACAAGATTCGCCTTCATGCACGCGGCAAACTTCCTGCCGAGTATATCCCGTACCTCGGCAAAGGCTTCGATGGGCGTTGCCTCCGCTATCTCCGCGTAGCCTACGACGCCGTTGTTGCCCGTGTTCTCCAAGGCGGCACCGATGACGCCTTCGATCCGCCCCCAAGGCGCCTCGGACAGTCGTCTCTGGCAGGATGGTCTAAACCGGCGATGAGCATCAAAAGGCGCAAACGAGGTTGCGGATCAAGCTGGCTTCTTGGCTTCGGTTTCAGACCGAGGGAGATTCTAACTGTGTTTCCGGCCGCATTGCTCGTGGCAGCGAGTTGCTTCGGACAGACCCTCAGAGGCTTGGACCCGCCAGTTCTTCTTCCGGATGGCACGGAATTCAAAACTTGGGAAGTGCCCCTTAAATTCACAAGAACATACTATGTGGACGGGTCAAACCCGAGGGCATCGGATGCCAATCCCGGCACCAAAGAGCGTCCTTTCGCCACAGTCAACCGAGCCGCCGAGGTGCTCGGTCCGGGCGAACGCGTTATCGTGGCGGCTGGCGTTTACCGGGAGCGCATCCGCCCAGTGCGGGGCGGAACCAGCCCGCAGGAGATGATCAGTTATGAGGCCGCGCCAGGTGCGCGGGTGGTCTTGAAGGGCTCACGCGAGCTTCATGAACCGTGGACTCCTGCCGATTCGGCCGCGCCGCCCCGAATTTGGCAGGCCCCCCTCCCGGTCAAGTGCTTCACAAACTACAACCCCTTCGACATCGAGAACGTTAGCGCGGAGCAGTTCGCCATCATGGACTTTGCCACGGAGGTGCGAGGCAAGGCCCCCTGCAACCTGCCCCGAGGGCTGGTTTTTCAAGATGGACGCCGTCTGATCCAAGTCAGCGCCCGCTCCGACTTGGAAGGACATGAAGGCTGCTATTGGGTGGACCGCCGGAAGCAAATCCTCTTCGCCAGCTTTTTCGGCCATGCGCGGCCGGACCACGTTAGCATTGAGATCACCACGCAGGAGACTGTTTTCGCCCCGGAGCAAATCGGCCTGGGCTATATCCGGGTGAAGGGCTTCGCGGTGGAACAAGCCGCCGGGCCCTTTCCCTGGCCACAGGTGGGCGCGATCTCCACAACCCGCGGGCATCATTGGATGATCGAGGACAACACCGTGCATGAGGTCAATGGGGTCGGCATCGATGTGGGCCTCCAACTGTGGCAGTGGCCGCAGCCGCCGGTGGTTGGTTTCCACATCGTGCGCCGCAATACGGTCGCCGATTGCGGCATCTGCGGGATTGCCGGCATGGGGCCGGGCGGCGGCCGCGACTTTGGCCTGCTGGTCGAGAATAACGTGCTCCTGCGCATTGCCTTTTATGACGTGCAACGGCTGTATGAAACGGGCGGCATCAAAACGCACAACGCTGACCATTGCCTGATTCGCCACAACCTTATCATGGATACCTTGCACGGCTCAGGCATTTGGATGGACTGGGACAACCGCTACTCCCGGTGTTGCCAGAATGTGGTCGTCAACGCGCAGGCGCAAGCCGGAGCCATCTTTATCGAGGCCTCGTTCCTGCCGAACATGATCGACGACAACTTCGTCTGGGGCACTCGAGCGGCCGGCAATGGCCTCATGCGCATGTTGGGCCTTACAGGCCACGGGCTTTACGAGCACGACTGCAGCCATCAACTGTTTGTGCATAACTTCATCGGCCGGAGCGAGGGCGCCGGGATACATCTCCACGGCAAAATGAGCGACCGAAAGATCGACGGCCGCACCCCCGAATACGGCCTGCACCAGGTCAAGAATAATCTGCTCTACGAGAACGCGAGCTCCGACGTGTATTGGGGCCGGCCTTCCACGATTGCAGGCAATGTGTCAGCCGGTTTCACGGCTGCCTTTGATCGCAAGACGCTGGAGCTGACCTTGTCAGCCACTAATGGTCTCCCCAAATGCGTGCCTGTGCCGCAAGCCAGTTACGACTTCTTCGGACACCTCCGGGAAGGTCCCATGACCGTGGCCGGTCCGTTCAACCAAGTCCCTGCCCAAGCGACCAAGCTCAAGCTCTGGGATGGAATGTTCCATGATCCGGCCAGTCCTCGGACGAACAACCCTGACTGAAGGCGGTGCGTTGGATTCGCGACCGGGGCCTTATGCAGCAGCGATCGCGCCAATTGTGCCTTGGTTCAAAAACCCCTTGCTTGAATCAAGTTCTCTGTTACGAATAAAGCACCTCGGGGTGGCCGGTTTTGATTCGACCCCGGCTCGCTGGTTTTGAAAGTGAACGGTGACAAAACTATCGCCCGAAAACTCTGGCGAAGTACCCGATCCTCGCCAACTCCTCATTGCCTTCCACTGTGGCCGTCCCGTGCTTGGCATTGACTTTTCCGGCGAGCCCGTGCCAATCTCGAGCATGATTCCGAGAATTTGCCTCCTCGCCTGTCTCTGCGCCGCCGCCTTGCACGCAGCGCCGATCAAACACGAATTCATCGCCATTGACGAAGGGAAGACCAACCTCCTCTATGTCAACGAAAACGATCCCTCAAAAAACTGGATTGTACCCATCGGAAAATCCCATCCCCGCGACATGCAGTTGGTGGGCGGCAACCGCATCCTCATCGGCAATGTCACCGGTTACTCCGAGTTCGACATCGCCACCGGCAAACGGTTGGTGGATGTGACGAACTTTGCTCCCGCCTCGGCCAAGACCGATACCGATGAGGTCACGTCAGTCCGGCGCCAGTCCAACGGCCACACCTTGGTGGCCGGTATCAGCCTTGGTGGGTCCAAAGGCGTCGTCGTGCTGGACGTGGACGCCCAAGGCGAGGTGAAAAATAAGATTGTCTATCCGGGCAATTATGTTCGGCTCCTGCGCCAAACAGCCGAAGGCACATATTTGATGGTATGCGACACCATGATTCGTGAAGGCAACAGCGCCGGCCAATACATCTGGGAGGCGCCGGTCGAAGAATTCAGCCATGCCTGGAAGGCCGTGCGGCTTTCCAATGGCCACATCCTCGCCTCCGCCGGCTATGGCGGCTTTATGGTTGAGTTGGATCCGGGCAAAAAGATCGTTCGCAAATTCGGCGGCAAAAGCGATGTTCCTGCCACCGTCAATCCCGACTTCTTCGCCACCTTTCAGTTATTGCCCAATGGCGATGTTGTCGTGGCTAATTGGCAGGGCCACGGCCCGGACCACGGCAATTCAGGCATTCAGCTCGTGGAATTCGACAAGACTGGGGCCATTGTCTGGCAGTGGAGCAAAGCCGAACTCATTTCGTCCATCCAGGGCATTCTGGTGCTGGACAACCTGAACACTGCTCTGCTGCACGACGAGCGCAACGGCATCATGGAGCCAGTTTCGCCGGGCCAATGACACGAAGTTACTCGCTCACCTTCACTACGAAGTAGAGGAAGGGCGTGCTGGTCTCGGTGAACCAGTGCGGAACACCATTGGGGATCACGATCACATCCCCTTTCGCCAGGTGCCGCACCTCGCCGCCCACAATCTCCTTGGCCCCAAGTTCTCCCGGTGATTTCTCCTTCACCTCATTCGCCTTGCCACCCGTGATAAACGTCGCCGTGCCGTCCACGATGTAGAAGATGTCCGTGTCCTTTTCATGGATTTCCACCGTCCCCGGACCACTGCGATGGCCCGCCATGATCTTGTAATTGTTTGTCTGAAGCAGCAATCCTCCCTTCACAAAAGTGGCGTCCACTTTTTCGTGCCCAATGTGAATGACAGCTTCGGGTTGCTCTGCCGCGTAAGCCAGGCCGATCAAACTTGCGGCCGCCAGCGCCAGAATGGCTATTGATAATGATTTCATGGCGTGAGTGTTCTCAACTTTCAAAGCCAAGTCAACCGCCTTTGCCAATTCCGAGCCATCTTCCTTGGCCTGGCTTTGAGTGGGCCGGCAGGTGGGGTGGTGGTGTGGCGGGCGGGGTGGGGGCGCAAGCTTTCGCAGAGGTGAATGAGCAATTGTCCTCAATTGAGGACATCAAATTTAAACCATTGAATGAAGGCCTGTTACGTGAATTGATCTCGACGCCGGAAGCGAAGCGGGTGGATCTACTGCCTTCCTCAAATTGTACACACCGGACTCCTCCCTTCACAGATTGGAGAATGGCGGGCAGAGCATCACCCTTAAAACACTCCAGCAGATCATGGACCGGCTGCGTTGTTCGGTTGGGGACATCTTCCCTTCACGGCAGTAACGACGGATGGTTCGACCCTGTACCGGCTCTGACTGGGGGGATCAGAACATCACCCTGAAGACCCTGGAACTGCTCTGCGACCGGTTCAGATGCTCGATCTCGGACTTCTTTGAGGATTGAGCTGGGCCATGTATTTATGGGATTTTGAGGTTGATTTGATTGCGGGTTGGCGGGAGATTGGCCGGCATGAGTTTTATCGCGTTGCAGCCCGCCGCATTTTTCTATAAATTCCGGCTTGCAACGAACGCTTACGTTTGCTTTAATTCCGGTGGACTCCAAAAACTTGTGAATAAAACGAGTTTTAACTATTGCGAAAGGAAATGTCATGAGTGCTTACTACCAAAAGGGTAGAGCGGATGCAGCAAAGGGAAAATACGACGCGCCAACGCACAGCATGTTTGATTCCAAAAAGGAAGCAGAGAAGAAGGCACAAGCAATCCAAGAGTATCGAGAGGGCTATTACGACAAACGGCGGGAGATGGGCCTCAAGAAATAAGCTCGGATTTACGAACGACCAACCCAACATTAATACTAATATGGCCTCACAAACCTGTCTTAGATGTAACGGCAGAGGGAAGATTGATTGCGGTTACTGCGGCAACAACGACCAAGCGCGTAGACTCGCCTGCACACATTGTCACGGGCGCGGAAACATTAATTGTCCAACTTGTAACGGAAGTGGAAAAGTTGAAACACCTCCAAAGAATCTGCCAAGATTTTAGCGGACCGTGGAAGAGTTTATCCCAATAATTCTTATCAATGGAAAATCTATTATCTAACGGTCAATATTTCGGTCAATTTCGAAGTTGGATAGACAGCGGTAGCCAGCACGAGAGTGGCGAGAACATTTTTGCCGTCACCTGTCGGCGAATCACAGCCAAGAATAAGTAATCACCTACTATTATGACTACACTTAGAATCAAACCCAACCAGAACGACATCAAGCGCAAGCTGAAGAGGAACTGGGCAATCCAGTCTTCTGTCATCAGAGTCCTAGCTGTAAATCAGGAGGGATCGCTATGAAACTACTCCTTCGCCGCGATCAAAAATCCGGTATGCTGGGTATGGGAAAGATCTCCTTTACGCTCGATGTTCGAGCGGAACTCTCTGATGATGAGAAGGAGAACATCAAGAAATATGCTTCCTCGACGTTTTCAGTGGATCCATAGGGTCCGAAAACGGCTGCATGCGCCATCCAACATCATTAAAAGCCTGTGTTTCCGGGCCGACAGGCCCAAACCCTTGCTCTTCAAGGCCTTCCA
>Ga0182027_10000744_pt1 | contig 55388 bp, 50 predicted proteins | sample 712E1DmetaG_FD_121300 | JGI IMG/M metagenome (GOLD analysis project Ga0182027, IMG submission 121300) | Permafrost microbial communities from Stordalen Mire, Sweden - 712E1D metaG (Illumina Assembly) | ecosystem: Environmental > Terrestrial > Soil > Wetlands > Permafrost | place: Sweden...
AACCCCCCCCTTAAAGGGGGAGGCGCGAGGGGGGGGGGGTTTTTTATTATTTTGCGATTTTATGGCCCCCCCCCCCCCCCCGTAGAGGGGCTTTTCCCGATTATCAGTGATTTTTGGACCCAAATTGCATCTGAAGGTTGCAGTAAACCAACTTACTCCCAATCTCAATGCGCAGAAAGTCCACTCCATGTCGCCCTTCCAGGTTCGTCGGCAGACTTACTTCGCCGGGTGGGAGTGTGCCATGGAAAATGGAAGCTATAATGCGTCCCGATAGGTCCACGGCGTCCACACGAACCTCCGCGGTTGATGCAAGATCCAACCGTAGGATGCCGCCGAGAAGGCGCGGGACCGCGCGGACAGGCGTGGGCGCGGCGGGAAGCGCGATAGATGTGGAGTAGACCACCGGATCGCCCGCCAGTTCGTCCAGATACATCTCCAGGTTCGAGTACCCGTCGGCGGAAAGGTTCGTTTTGGTAGCAACGGACGCATCGGTGAGCGAGAGCCCGTGCTTTTTCTTCCACCAATCGGGGATGCCGTTGCCGTCGCTGTCAATGGAGTCCTTCCCCGGCCGAATGACGCCATAGCCGCTATTTGTCAAGCCCGTGGCCGTCTGGGTGGTCCACATGCCGCCGACTTTTCCAAGGGAAAGGGTCTGCGACACGACTTGCGAGTCAACTTGGTCGCGGTGCAGCGAGGCGCCGGCGTTGGCCGCGACCCAGGCAAAAGCGTCCTTTGCCGCCATGGTGGCCAGCGCCTGGCTTGTCGAGGCCCAAGGTCCGGTAAGCTTCGTGTCGCCCGGCCAACTAGCGGCGGTGTTGTCCAATACGCCGTTTCCGTTGACATCGGCGATGTTGTCCTGGGCCCAGACGGACTGGTTGCTCATCTGATAAAAGTAATTGCCCGTGCTGGTGGTACCGGGACCGGATATAAACACGTTCCCGATAATATCGTGCAGGAAATGTCCCGACGAATTCCCCGCGGTGTACCCTGCCTGATAATCGTAGACCACGTTATTGACGTACTGAGTGTTGGCCTTTGCCAGCGGACAGCGGTTATGCGCATTGGCAAAGAGGTTTCGCCACCACGAGATGCTGTCGCCCTCGATATGGGCGGCAAACTGCTGCCCGATCGGGTCGGCGAGGATGCAGTTCTGGACCGTGACATGGGCGCTTCCCACCGCGTCGATCCCGTCGTACTGGGCGAATTCGATTGAAACATGGTCAAGCATCACGCTGTCGGTGTTGAGCAGATTAAGCCCGCTCTTCTTGGCATCGGGATCAAGGCTACCCTGTCGGAACCGGATATGGCGGCAGACGATGTTGGTGGAGTTGGAAAAAGAGACCTCGCGTCCCATGACGCCGATGCCTTCGCCCGAAGCGGTCTGGCCGGCGATAGTAAGGTCGCTTTTGACGACCACCGGGGAGGTCACCACAATGTAACCGGATGTGTCGAACACAATGGTCCGCCCTGACTTGCTCACCGCGTCACGAAAGGAGCCGGTCCCGGAATCGCCCAGATTGGTGACATGGTATACGGCGCCGCCGCGACCGCCCGTGGCAACGCTTCCAAATCCCTTCGCTCCCGGAAACGAGGGAAGTCCAAATGTTTGGACTGATAGAACCAGAGCGAATCCGATCCAAGTATAAACGCGTTTTGTTTGAAAGTTCATGGTTATTCCCCTGTTAAATGCTTATGGCGGACGCCGAGGTTCTCGAAGCGTCCGCGGGAGTTTTGTAATCGGCCCATCTATGAATATATAAAAAATTTTTAGTTAAAGCTTAAAATAGATGCATAGGGTGAATAATTATGTATTCATTTTGTTTACAGAGCAGCGCAACCCACATGCACCGCGCTCACGACGCTGTCGAATTTTATTGCGCTACGCACCCGCGTTATATGCTCCGACAGCGCCTGCTGTTTTTGCTCCCAGGTTGTTTCAAAAAGACTTGTTTGGCCGGGATTACTCTGAGGATTTTTTACGACCAGTCGTATTGATTTGACGCTGACCCTGCGTTGGTACAAAAATATAAACGCCCTGACCGCGGAGCCTGATATAGTTAGGAAGTCATTGGTAAACATGGGGAATGCAACGGTCTTCTGGACCGTTTTATTGTCACCGTACGTCAACACGAATTGAAAACGGTCCACGCATTGATTGTTCTTTTTGAGCAAAAAACAAAGTTTGTCAACGGTGTAGCGCACCTTGCGAAAAAGCTGCTCGTTATCGTTGATGTCGTGGTCCAAAACAGTTTCCGCGCTCAAAAGACAGGTGGGTTTGAGCATGCTTTTGGAACTTATCCCTAAAGTGAGACTATAGAGTTTTTCGCCTTCGCTGCCGAAATGCCGCATGAGCGTTTCTTTGCCCAAGTGCCTGATCTGGCCCACGCATTTGAGTCCATAAGCGCCGATTCTTTCTTTGTTCCGGCTGCTTATTCCCGGCAAAAGTTTACTCTCGATAGCCGACAGCGTTTGCAGCTCAGCGCCCGGTTCGCAAATGCAGACTCCGTTCGGCTTTGCCCGCTTGGCCATGAGTTGCGAAACAAGCCGCGACTGCGATAGACCAATCGCTACGTCTTGTAAGGACATGGCGCGAATAATGTCCCCGCGCACTGCATCGGCAATAGCAGTCAATGACATAGTACGGGACGAAGGCGTCTTCGTAAGATTGATGCTGCATTTTCCTTTGTCGGTTATTTCAAAATCAGGCGAATAGCGACAAAGTACATTTTTAAGTTCAGCTACAACTAAAGCTTCCAACTCTTTGTTTCTTAATACAATGTGAACATTGTTATATTTCCTTTTGACAATAGCAACCGGCATCCCGCCAAATATCCCCAGATCGCAAGCTTCACGCGAACATGCCCAAACCACACTCTTGTGGCTCTCGGCATCCTGACAGGTAACGACAAACGGTTGTTGCCGTAAACTCTTGTCGTACGCCGCAAGCGTCTGCGCTGAAAAATTGGGAATTTCCAGCGAACAATACAGGGAATCAAGCTGCGTTTGTTTTAGGAATGTCGTCATATGAATGGTCCTTTGTAAAAGATTTTTCCAATCGCTTGGACGCGCGCTCGAAATCGACTTGGCCCGGCAGCCACTCGACTGCCGCAATTCGCTGCGCCTCCACCGTATACGTACCGAAATCCTCACTTACCTTTCCCCATATTTCAAAGGGCCCCGGCTCGGCAAGGACATCGCAGTATTTGTTATAAATATCGGGCCACAGAATCACGTCAACGCATTCGGTGGCGTCTTCGAGGGTAACGAACATCATGTGCTTTTCGGTACTGGTCACATGTATTCGGTTTGTAATCATCCACCCGAACACCTTGATTTTTTTACCCTTAAACGCATGCACCTGATTCATTGGAATAGCTCCCTTCGCGGCAGGGTGCAAGTCAAGTATATCAAGTATATTTCCCGACAGCATGAAACCAAGCAACCGCAGTTCGTTAAAGCAGCGCTGCGCCAAAGTATAGTCGCTAAGGCCCGGATGTAAAAAATTATCCGTAAGCAGTAAGCTCGTTCCGAACAACCCCGGCTCATCGGGCCGTACTTTTTTATAAATATCATGCAGCAAAAAAAGAGATTCCGGCTGTGTAAGACCGAACTCATCGAACGCGCCCGTAAGTATCAACTGCTCGATGTCCTTGCGGCCCATGGCCGCGCGGCCGATGAAATCAACAAGGTTGCGGTAGGGCCCATGTCGGTCGCGCTCCTCGACGAGGCGCGTAAGTCCCGCACCGCTTACGCCGTGAATATGCATAAACCCCGGCCTTATCCGGTTTTGTTTGCCGAAGTAGTGTACCTGCGACTCGTTGATATTCATGGGCAGAATGCGTATGCCCCACCGCCGCGCCTCGTCGAGATACACCTCGCGCGAATAAAATCCGTGGTTATTGCTGATGACCGCCGACAAAAACTGCGCCGGATAATACGCCTTAAGAAACGTGCATTTAAACGACAACTGCGCGTAACTTGCGCTGTGAGATTTACAAAAGCTAAAGCCGGTAAAACTGCTTACCCGTTCCCAAAGCAGTGAGGCCTGGTTCTCGGTAAGACCGCTCTTATGCATGCAACCTTCAATGAATTCCTTGGCAACGGTCGCGTATTCGTCGCTCGTTAATATGCCCTCATGCAGGCTATTCATAAGCTTGCGGATCTTGTCGGCCTTTTGATACGTAAGCCCCGCAACATGGTGGCATATTTTCGTCACATGCTCCTGAAACGCGCACACATCGTGCGATTCCTTAAGAATGGGCTCAAGCGACGGATGCAAATATTGCCAATCGACGATACCCTCTTTCATTTTCCGGTGCCGTTCGACGAATATCTTGGTATATGCCGCACCCGCGGGCCGGATAAGGCTTGATGTAATGGTTATTTCCTCAAAGGTTTGCGCCTTGGCTTTTTTATTGAGCCGTGTCTGCGCCGGGCTTTCGATGTAGAATATTCCCTTTGTCCTGCCGCTCGCCATGATCGCTTGCACCGCCGGATCAGCGTAGCATTTTTCAAGGTCCCACACCTGCGGATCAGGCGATCCTTGGTCTTTTATTTGCCGCAAGGTATCACGCAGTACCGATAACGACCCATTACCCAATATATCGAACTTGATGAGCCCAAGCTCATCGATGCCATTATGCATATCGATTTGGGTGATAATACGGTTCTTGAGGCCGCCGGAATATTCGCACGCAACACGGCGACATATGGGCCCATTGGTAATAAGCACTCCGCCGGGGTGCTGTCCCAAAAACCTGGGCTTGCCTTTGATCTTTTCCGCAAGCGCCAAAAGATGTTGTATCTCCGTATCCATAATGCGCTTGGTTTGCGTTTTATGACTTTTAAGAATTTTAGTGATCTGCTCTTCGGTATACCCGAATACTTTGGCGATTTCCCTGAATGCGGCCCTGCGCCTGAAATGGTTCATGGTGCAGGTAATGGCAACATGCTCCCTTCCCCATTTTTCTATTAAATGATCAAGCGCTTGTTCTCGTTCATCCCAGCCGAAATCAAGGTCCGCGTCGGGCGGCGAAGCGCGATCTTCATTGAGAAACCGCTGAAAGTACAAGTCGTATTTTATTGGATCCAAGTCACTTACGCCTATGTTGTAGAATGTCATTGAGTTTGCCGCGCTCCCCCGTAGGACCGTGCAATCTTTCGGTCTGCGAAAACCGCTTTGCAGAACGCTACCCGCCCAATCGCGTATATCTTTTACAATTAAAAAGTACGACGCATAATCGAGTTTTTTGATGACGTCGAGTTCCATTGCCTGGATCTGTTTGGCGCGATTAAAAGTGTCTTTGTTGCTATAATTTTCCGTAAGCCCTTCGTATGCAAGCGTTGCGAGATAGTCGTTGGGGTCACCACCCGGAACGGTTATATGCGGCATAATCCATGTACCCAGGTCGAGATCGGCCGTACACATATCAGCCACTTTTGCAGTATTGGTTATGGCGTCTTTATGATTGGGAAAAAGCGTCTGCATTTCTTCGCTTGATGTAAGCCAAGCGGTTTCCGATGCATATTCATCGGGTTTAAGCCGGGAAAGCGTTGAGTTCTTTCCGATTGCAATCAGTATCTTGTGCGTTTCCCAATCTTCTTTATTCAGAAAATATGAATCATTGGAAACAATGAGCGGAATGTTTCCCAAGCTCTTGGCCGTTTGCGCGAGGAGTTTTGAGCGCTCGCGCGTAAGCGAAGAATTATTGACAAGCTCCGCGTAAAGGTTGCTTCGGTTGGGAGTATCGGCCAAAAGCTCGAGCATGCGGGGAAAAGCCGTGATGAAAAAAAGGTCCTCCCACGGTTTTGAAAAAACTTTTTTAAAGGCAAAGTCTTTTTCATGCACATGGCGCTGGGTTATTATTTCGCAGAGGTCGGCATAGCCCTCCGCATTTTTTGCCAGAAGTACGATGCGCTCGCCACCGGCGCCGAGCGGCGAAGCGCCGGGTTGCGTGAGCTCAACGCCGAGGATTGGCTTTATATCCTGCTCTTTACATTCGCAATAGAACCGTATGAGGCCGCTCATGCGATCGACGTCGGTAAGGGCAATGGCGCTCATGTTCAAGGCTTTCGCGCGCATTACCAGATCATGCACCGTGCATACGCCGGCGTGAAAAGAATAGACTGAATGGGTGTGTAAAGATACAAAATGCATGTTAGACGCTCCTGATCACCTTTACCACTTTCCCCAGCACCTCAAACGACTCCGTTTCCCTCGGATCGACGAGTATGGGCTCCATGGCGTCGTTGGCGGGAACGAGCATGACGGCTGCGCGGGAAGTTTTCCGCACGTATTTGAGCGTAGCTTCGCCGTTCCAGAGTACTGCCGCAATTTCATTGGCATTGACCTCCGGCTGTTTTTTTATGACCACCATGTCGCCGTCCATGATATGCGCATTGATCATGCTGCTACCCTTGACTGTAAGCGCGAAGAAGTTTTCGGCGCTATTGTCCACGCCCAATGCCGAAAGATCCATTTTCGCATTGATGTTCTCCACGGCTTCAATGGGCACGCCCGCCGCAATACGGCCCACCAGCGGCACGTCCTTGTTCATGGACCGCACGGAAATAAGGCTGCGGTTTCGCCCGTGACTGTCTTTGACACCCCGTAAATATCCTTTTTTAAGGAGCGCCTGCACGTGCTTTTGTACGGCATTGGGCGATTCAAACCCAAAATGCGCCTGAATTTCCTGATAAGTGGGCGACAGCGAATACGAGCGCCAGAATTGTTCGATGAATCCGAGTATTTTTTCCTGCTTGGAAGTAAGCTTTGTCATAAAAGAATCCGTCTTTCGACTTTTAACGTGTGACTTTCGACTATCTTTTAAGTGAATGTTTCTTGAGCTCAGCCATTTTCTTTGCATGCCCATCGAGCCCCGCCTCTTTAATCTGGGCGATGCAAGCAGGTCTGTTGGAGTTAAAAACAAAGGCAATTACCTTCGACATGATGTTGTTGAATTTTTTACATTCCTTGGGGTCCGCGTATTCATTGCACGCGGCGCACGACGCAATGCCCTTTTCCATACAGCATACGCGTATTTTGCACCACGAAGCTTTTTCGTTTTTATGACAGCCATTGCACCGTTCTTTTAGATAGGCGCCACAACCGCCGCAATACAAACCACAATAAGCAACCAACTCCGCACTCGCAATAACATCCCGCATATCCAGCTCCTTTTTTTTGATGTGGTCAAATGCTTATGGTGTATAATATACACCTTTAAAAAATATCTGTCAATATTTTTTTGTGGAGTTTTTTAAGCCGCTTACTTTTACAAAAGCCGGCCTTGCGGTCTTGCGGTAAACCTGATATATTTTATCGTATAAGGGATCTTTAACTTCTATAGAAAGCCACCCATGTCTTCACACGATAAAAACGTGCTTTATGCGTTGAGCACCTGCGTCTGGTGCAAAAAAACCAAGCGGCTGCTCGACAGACTCGGGGTCGAATACGAGATAATTTACGTGGACATGCTTTCCGACGACGAGGAGCAAAAGGTCATTGACGCCGTATGTAAATGGACGCGCGATGAAACCTATCCCGTACTTGTCATCAACGGAAAAAAAGCCATTTGCGGATACGACGAAGAAAGAATCAGCAAGGAATTTACATGACCGACAAAACGCAGCCGATAATTACCGCCGAGCGGACAAACGCACTCTACGCGCGCCTCAATAAAGAAGCCGAGGAATCGGGTTATCACCTCAATCCCGACGCCGATTTTACCCGGGATCTGGTGGAAGGGCTTCTTATCAACGAAGACCGCTATGGCTACTGGAACTGCCCCTGCCGCCGCGCAAGCGGAGACCGTCAAAAGGACCTCGACATCATTTGCCCGTGCGATTACCGCGACGCGGATATTAACGAATACGGAGCATGCTACTGTGCGCTCTATGTATCGGATAAAATCGCCAAAGGTTTGCAAAAAGCCAAGCCCATTCCTGAAAGGCGGCCCCAAGATCCTGCGCAAAGGGGCAAGTCCGTGAGCGCCGCCGTCTCAAACATTCCGGCGGGGCTTTCTTTTCCCGTATGGCGCTGCAAGGTATGCGGCTATCTTTGCGGCCGCGATAGCCCGCCCGAAAAATGCCCGATTTGCAAAGCCACCAAAGACCGGTTCGAGCGGTTTATAGGGTAAGCCGAAGGTCTTTTCTTGTGCTCGCAGGAAAGCAAAAAGACTTAAAATGTTATATTTGTACATACGGGCTTCAAATGGTATACTTATAAAAGAAACTTTTTTATAAGTCACCGATACCAGAGGAGCCCACGATGTCGTCCATCAGGTGCATTGATTTCAACATAGCCGCCGACGTTCATTTCGTCAAGGAAACCGTTCTGACCAACGATTTCGCGCAAACGCCGATCGAGCGGACCAAGTTTTCCGCGGGTTTCAGGGTATACGACCGCGGACTCCACCACTGCGCGGGAATTACCTACAGCATTGACGGATGGGCGACGCGGCACGAGAAATTCGCCGTATTCGACCCGCTTAAATCCGACGACAATAAAGAAGTTTGGAAAGTTGAGCTCGTCTTCCCCATCACCCATGAGCATCCCATAACCGATCGAATCGAGTTTGTGCTTTGGTGTGAGGATTACCGCTGCATCGACGCGGTTCATAAGATTTATAAAACAAGCCCCCTGCACGGCGGCGAGCCGTTTGTAGCCCTGTTTCAGACGAAAGACTGACCTTTATCAGTTCGGTTCCATTTGCACAGGACAATCACTTTACCGGTGTCCATGGCGGCGAAAGACCTTTACCCTCGACAAATCGGCATGGATGAATTGATTAACGCAGAGGAACATGAAAACCGCCCCGATTACCCCGATCAGCATAGCGCCGAGGCAGGGCGTAACGATAAACCCCCGAATGTCAAAAGCCACTCCGGATTTAATAAGCGCGTTCATGGACAGCCCTCCCATATTCAACGACACGTAGCGAAACGCGGAAGTGGCATAAGTCAACGGGTTGAGATATACGATAGGCCGAAGGATGCGCGGCATGATCATGGTGGGAATATAGGCGCCGGACAAAAAGGTAAGCGGCATGGTAACGAGGGTCACCAAAAGTTGGAATGCCGCCGATTCTTTCGCGAGCGCCGCGAAATAAAGCCCCATTGAACTGAAGGTGAGGCCCACCAAGGCCATGAGGCCTACCATGAGGACAACGTGGAGCGCATCGGCGCGAAGCCCCATAAATAAGCCGATAATGATGATAACGGACCCTTGCAACACGGCGATTATTGCGGAGGAGAGCACGTGTCCGATCGCTATTTGCCATCGTGAAATGGGCGCAACCAAAATTTCTTTCATGAATCCGCTCGAAATGTCTTCCAAAATACTCATCGAGTTATTGAGCGCCGTTTGAAAAACGGTCATGATGATGATGCCGCTTATCAGATAGTTCATGGGGTGGTCGAGCCCGGCCATGCTTGACTTCATAACAAAGGAAAAAATAAAAAGGAACGTGACGGCCATGAACACGGTAAAGAAGAGCCGCATGCCGTCGCGCGACAGCTTAATTAAATTTCTCATGACAATTGCGAATATTGCGCGCATTATGATCTGATCTCCTTGCCGGTAATCGTGATAAATACGTCGTTGAGGGTCCCTTTGGCGATTTCGATGTCGGAAATCGAATCCTTGAAGAGCGAAACGATTTCGAGCATTGCTTTCGTTTCGGTCGAGAACACCGTGAATCTGCCGTTGTCAAGCCGGTATTTCATGGAATGGCCGGCAAGGTATTCGCCGAGGGCCGCCGGGGCGGCGCTTTGGATCTTCATGGTCGTTGCGGTGTGCTTCCTTTTGAGATTATCGGGCGTGTCGAAGGCCACGATTTTTCCATGGTCGATAATGGCGACCATACCGCAGATTTCCGCTTCGTCCATGTAATGAGTCGTTAAGAATATGGTGATGTTCTTTTGTTTTTGCAGCGAATGGATATAGTCCCACACATTCGCCCGCGTTTGCGGGTCCAGACCGGTCGTGGGCTCGTCGAGAAACAGGACCTTGGGAAAATGCACGAGACCCCGCGCGATTTCGGTCCGTCTTTTCATGCCTCCCGACAGACCGCCGACAATCGCTTTTTGCCAATCCGATAAATCCACGAGCTCCAAGACGAACCTGATGCGTTCTCTAACCTGCGCCTTGGGCACGCGGTAAAAATCGCAGTGAAGCCTGAGATTTTCCTCGACCGTCAATTTAGCGTCGAGCGTCGAATCCTGAAAAACGATTCCGATGTCTTTTCGCACCAAGCTTTTCTGATCGGTAACGTCGTGTCCGTTGATTCGAAGAACGCCCGCGGTTTTTTCCTGAATCGTGCATAGCGTGGTGATCGTCGTGCTTTTGCCTGCGCCATTAGGGCCAAGAAACGCGAAAATCGATCCTTCCTCCACAGTAAAGGAAATATCGTCGACCGCGACAAAGTCGCCGTATTTCTTGGTAAAATTTGTCACTTCAATGCTGTTTACGGTCACGCCGAGAGCTCCTTTGCATAAGAATCGATGAATAATAATCCATGCAGTCGCTTATAAGACGTATTTCGGACGGATTTATTGCAAAGATAATAGATACGCGGGAATGCCGAAGGGGCAATTAGCGAGGTTACGTCATTTAACGAGCTGTTTTTTCATAGCTTTTAATCATGATCTCACGAATAAATGCCGCTTTATTCGGCTTCGTTTTGAGCCAGTTATAAACCCGACGTGGCAGTATTAAACTTGTATCGAGCCGCGCCGTTGGTTCCTTAAGAGTTTCAGAAAGCGCTTTGCGGTGTCCGCGCTCATGGTCTTTAATGCGATACCGTTTCCATGCTTTTAGGGCCAGCTTGCGTTCCTTTTCGGTAACGGTTTTAAGTTTAAGCTTTTCAGGAGGAGGTAGGAAATCCTTGACAAGAACAGCGCCTTCCATTTCTTTTTCGATTTCAGGGGGTGCGTCTGTGTAACCGATAAAGCCGGTTTTTTCAAAGGTTTTAGTCTTTTTGGTTTTCATAGTAAATTTTTCTTCCCTTCCTCCAATATCCAGCGCCTATAATTCTGATATCCTCGTTCCTGATTGTAAAACGAACCGTAAGAATTTCTTCTTCAACTAAGCCATAGCAATAATATCGTTTTTCATGATCGCTATGCTTTTCATCAAAGCGTATCTTTCTCTTATCATCAAAAAACGCCTGCTGTGCGATCTCAAAGGAAACGCCATGTTTCAGAATATTCTCAATGCTTTTATTCATGTCCCAAATAAAGGTCATTGTTTATTCCTTAAATCAAATATACACAATTTACAGTAAATTGTCAAAGCAAACCTGGAACGCATAAATTATCCGGTCACAAGTCGATTTCTGAAAACACCACACACGAGTGGGGAAAACTTATTCACTGTCGCCGTGCCCTGGATAGTGGCGGAAACACCCCCACGCATGTGGGGAAAACGGGGCATTCATGGCGACGTTCGCGGAAACCTACGAAGTGAAAATGCCCACCCCTGTAAATTACCAATTTGCAACGAGGAAAACAACAATCAAGCAAGTTGAATAAAAAACTGAATTTTTCAGTTTTCTGTACCAACTCGATCTTCCATTTTGGAACATCAAGTTTTTTAATTCTTCCGGGATAATTAAAAAGGTATTTGAGGAAGGAGCAATACTATGCCGAGAAAATAAAAAAACCTTAAAAACTTTGAATTCATTTGAATTACGCGGTCTTTAAGGCTTTAATTATGGTGGAGCTGGGCGGGATCGAACCGCCGACCCCCAGACTGCCAGCCTGATGCTCTCCCAATTGAGCTACAGCCCCACATGAGGGTATACTAAAATAATTTTTACTCACGGCTTAGTCAATGTTCTATTGACTTCTTCTCTTTTTTTATGATATATTGATAACCTGCTCCTTTTATGTAAGGTTAATTCGGATGAAAAATTCTTCCATAACAAAAAGTAAAACCGCGCTTATTACCGGCGCTTCAAAGCGCATAGGTCGCGCGATTGCGCTGGCGTTTGCGGATAGCGGCTATAATATCATCATCCATTACCGGTCATCGAAAAAAGAAGCGGAAAAACTTCAAAACGAAATCATAAAGAAAAACGTTGCGGCATGGACCCTTGCGGCCGATCTCGGCAAAACCGAAGAAAATGAATCCCTGATTCGGCGCGCCTTTGCGCTTGGCCACGGATTATGCGTATTGGTCAATAACGCCTCGATCTTCCCGCAAAGCTCCGCCGCTTCACTAACCTTGGAGGAATTTAACGCCGCCATGCTCGTTAACGCCTGGTCGCCTTTTAGCCTATCGCGCGCCTTTGCAACAACGGTTAAGCATGGCGCAATCGTCAATATCCTTGACGCTCGCGTCCCTGCGCTTGACCCCAAGCATGTCGCCTATAATCTTTCGAAGTATCTGCTTGTGGCCATGACGCAGCTCTGCGCCCAAGAGTTCGCCCCGCATTTGACCGTTAACGGCGTTTCGCCGGGGCTTATTTTGCCGCCCCCGGGAGAGACCGCGGAATATCTTGAAAAATTAAAGAACATGGTCCCGCTGTGCGCTTACGGCAAGCCGGGAGATATTGCGCAAACCGTTTTGTTCTTGGCCCAAAGCCCATTTATTACCGGGGAAATTATCTATGTCGACGGCGGACGCCAAGCCTTGAGAAAATATTAGCCATGCTTGTTTTCGAGCTTTAGCCTGAAACCCCTATAATAAAAAAACCCCGGCATCTTTCGACGTCGGGGCAAAAAATTCTTTCGAATTTTCAATTTCTTATTTTGCGGCTTCCGTTTTATTCTTGGCCTGCCCGCGCATGGCCATAAACAACATAAACACGCCGAAAACGACCAGAACGATTCCCGTATAAATATTGATATTGATATTAAGGGAATGCTTGTACATTTCCGCGCCCTTGGTCATGAAACCGAAAACGGTTATGACCAATCCGAGAATGGAAAACAAAAGCCCGATGGGAAGACGAATGTCCATTTGCATAGGTTAATCTCCTTCTATTACCAGAAAAACAGGTTAAGAACGACTGCGCAAGCGCATACGATAATACCAAGCGTCGCCGGCTGTGAATACCAGGGAATGTTGGTTTCCTTGATCCGGGGCGTCAGCGAATAAACCAGCCCTTTTAATTCTTCATCGGTCTTATTGGCTTTCGATACCAAGGAAATCAGAACGGTAACGACAAAGCATATCGAAAATGCAAACGACGCCGTCCAGAAATTCTGGGCCATTTCGCTGGGATACACATGCACAAGCCCCAGCCATCCGCCCTTGATCATCGGGGCGTCAAGGCCAGGCTTCGTGAGCCCGTGATGGATTGCCGCGCCAATCGTTCCCGACATGAGGCCTACGAAAGCCGCATTACCGCTGGCTTTTTTCCAGAACATCCCAAGGAGGAACGTCGCGAAAAGCGGGGCGTTTACGAACGCAAAAATGAGCTGCAGGAAGTCCATGATGTTATTGAACGAGGCCGCGACATATGCCGCGCCCATGCTCACGATCGTCCCGAAAATAGTGGCTATCTGGCCCATACGCAGGTAATGCTTGTCCGATTGTCCGGGTTTGATGTAGCTCTGGTAAATATCATACGTCCAAACGGTGTTAAACGCCGTGACATTACCCGCCATACCCGACATAAACGACGCCATAAGCGCCGTTAGGCCAAGGCCAAGCACGCCGGAAGGCAGATAGTGACCGAGCATAAGGGGAATCGTATTGTTGTAATTGATGACGCCATCGGCGCCTTTAAGCGTAAAACCGGTAACGCCGCTCTGATACGTAAGAGCGACCGCGATCATGCCGGGAAGAATGACGAGAATGGGCATAAACATTTTAGGAATGGCGCCGATAAGCGGTGTGCGGCGGGCGGCGGACATTGAATTCGCGGCCATGGCCCTTTGCACAACGAGGAAGTTCGTGCACCAGTAGCCGAACGAAAGCACGAAGCCCAATCCAAAAACCAGTCCGAACCATTCGATTCCCATGGGATTTGCATGCGCGTTTCCCATGTACGTCCAGCTTCTTGTCCAGGCGTCGGGAGCAAAACCCTGCGCCGTAGCAACCGCGTGCAACCGGTTTTTAACGCCACCCCACCCGCCCGCGTCCTTAAGACCCAGGAAAACCAGTGGTACGAAACCGGCGACGATGAGAAAAAATTGAAGCACTTCATTATAAATGGCCGATGTTAATCCGCCAAGGAACGTGTACGCCAAAACAATGATCGCGGACATAACAATACTGAAATTAAAATCCCAACCTAAAAGTATTTGCATGAGCGTTGCCATGGCATACATGGAAATGCCCGATGCGAAAATCGTCATGATGGCAAAGGAAAAGGCGTTAAAACCACGCGTTTTTTCGTTAAACCGAAGCTTAAGATATTCAGGCACGGAGCGGGCTTTTGACCCGTAATAAAACGGCATCATGAATACGCCGAGAAACACCATGGCGGGAATGGCGCCCACCCAATAGAAATGACAAGTGGCAATTCCGTATTTTGCGCCCGATGCGCCCATACCCATGACTTCCAAGGCGCCGAGGTTGGTGGAAATAAAAGCGAGCCCCGTGATCCAGGCGGGAATCGAACGTCCCGATTCCAGGAAGTCCTTGCTCGATTTCATGTACCTTTTTAGTACGAATCCGATGCCGAGAACGAACGCAATGTAGATCACCATAATGGCATAATCAATGGCGCCTACCTGAATTTGACCGTGCATAGCCTCTCCTTTCTTGTAGTGTAGAAAAAATACCTATGATGGTTCGAACAATTTTGTAACGGATTGCTTAAAATACCTATACGGAAATACTCAGGGCAAGACATTATTAGGGTGCGGAACTATTTGGCGATTTAATCGCTTGAAATTTTCTTAATTTTTTGCAGGTATCGACGCTTTCCTTTTACAATAATAGCCTTTGTGCTTGCTCAGTCTGGTTCTTCACGCTGTCCGGCCCCGTTCCGCCCGAAACGTTTCGGTGCGTAAGCGCACTTTGCCATTTGAAAACTTCAAGGACGCCCGGATCGAAAAGTTCCGAAAAGCCTTTAAGTTCATCCACCGAAAGACTTTGGAGGTCATGTTTGTTTTCAATGCAATAAGCGACTATTTTTCCGACAACTTTATGCGCATGGCGAAACGGCATTGAACGCGTTACCAGATAATCGGCAAGGTCGGTTGCCAGAAGAAACGGATCAAGATCGCGCTTCATGACGTCGGCGCGGACCGTGAGCGTTTCAATGACCTTGGCCAAAACGCCGCAAACCATTTGCATCTGGGCGATGCTGTCGAAAAGCGGCTCTTTATCTTCCTGTAAATCCTTGCAATAGGCAAGGCCCACGCTTTTTAGCGTCGCGGCGAACCCGGCATAGTTCCCGATGCACCGTCCGGCCTTTGCCCGTATAAGCTCCAGGGAATCGGGGTTTTTCTTCTGCGGCATCATGCTCGATCCGGTCGACCAGGCGTCGTCGAGTTCGACAAATCCGAATTCCTTGGTGGACCAGACGATAAGGTCTTCCGCATAGCGGCTGCACGACACGGCAAGCGAGGCGCAGCACGCGAGGATTTCCAAAATGAAATCGCGGGAAGCCACGGCGTCGATGCTGTTGGGGCACGGTTTTGAAAACCCCAGGGCCTTCGCAAGTTCCTCGCGGTCAACGTTAAAACCGGTCCCGGCAATGGCCCCGCTTCCCAGCGGACAGTCATCCGCCGAGACCAGTGCTTCGGTAAAGCGCTTTTTCTCGCGTTGCAAACAGAAGAAAAACGAAAGCCAATAGTGCGAAAGCAGTATGGGCTGCGCCTGTTGCATATGGGTATAGCCCGGCATGATGATCCCGCCATCGGTTTGAGCTCGTTTGAGCAAGGACTTTTGCACGTCGCTAATCAAGCGTTGCATGGTTAAGCAAGATTTTTTTACGTAAAGCCGAACGTCCGTGACTACCTGGTCGTTGCGCGAACGCCCCGTATGAAGCTTCGAGCCCGGCTCCCCGATCTTTTCAACCAGTAAGCGTTCAATTGCCATGTGAATATCTTCGTCCGAATCATTAAACTTGACCAGGCTGCCGTGGTGGTCCTTTAAAATCGCCATCAAACCGCTCACAATGTTTTCATGTTCGCTTTTGGAAAGCACGCCGCATTTGAAAAGCTGGGCGGCCCATGCAACGCTTCCGGCAATGTCTTCTTCGATAAGAATTTTGTCCACCGACAGGGAATTATTCAAGTGCTCCATGGCGCTATCGGATGGTTTGACGAACCTGCCGTCCCACATTTTCATACTTCAACTCCCTTGACTTTCATTTGAAGGTTGGTCTTGCCGTTCCACGTATTTTCCTCAAGCGAGAAAACCAAATTAAATTCGCGGGCCCGTTTAACGTCCTCGAACCGGTCGCCTAAATTAAACCCCACGGCGTCCATGACGGCCCCTCCCGAGGTCACCGTCATTTTCAAATGATTGGAGCCGACGATGCGGGGATCATACTTGTGCCGGAGAGCTTTGCAGAAAAGCTGGGGACGCGGGTTGCCGGGTCCGAAGGGCTCCATGCTCTTCAGCAAATTGAAAAATTTCGGGGTAAGGTCCGAAATCGAAACTTGAACGTCGGCCTCAATGCGCGCAACCAGATCGTCGATTGACATACACGACTTCACGACGTCGTTGAAGCGTGTCCTGAATGGGCCGATGTTATCTTCCTTGATGGTCATTCCCGCGGCCGCTGCATGGCCGCCGAAGCTCTCCAGCAGTTCTTCACACTCCAACAGCGCTTTATGCAAGTGAAAGCCCCGCACGCTTCGCCCGGAACCCCTCGCAATGCCTTGGTCGTTGATGGCGAACAGTATTGCCGGGCGGTGATATTTTTCAACCAGCTTCGACGCAACGATCCCCACGACGCCGCAATGCCAGTTTTCCCGTCCGATAACGATCCCAAAATCCCGCAGCGGATCGCAATGCTCTTCTACCCACGCAAAGGCCTCTTTTTGCATTGCAGAATCGATGGCGCGGCGTTCAAAGTTCGCGGTTTTAAGCTCTCCCGCAATACGCTGCGCAAAATCTTCGTCGTCGGTAAGCAAAAGTTCTATTCCTCGCGAAGGATCTCCCAAACGGCCCACGGCATTGATGCACGGGGCCAGTTGAAATCCTACCTCTCCGGTGGAAAGGTCCTTTCCGGTCAGGCCCTGCGCGGCGATAAGCGCCTTTAGTCCCGGATTTTTCGTTTGCATGAGCCGTTTAAACCCGAGCGACGTTATGGTCCGGTTCTCCCCTGTCATGGGAACAACGTCCGCGGCCGTGCCGACTGCCGCAAGGTCTAAAAACATTGTCCAAAATTCATCGCTTTTTCCCGTCCGCTTGCCTAAAGCATGGCAAAGCTTAAGGGCGATGCCGACCCCAGCCAATATTTCCTCGGGATAGCCGCTACCGCTTACCTTGGGGTCCAGGACCGCATACGCTTGCGGTAACGCTCCCTTGGGTTCATGGTGGTCGGTAATGATAACGTCGACGCCCGCGGCGTTTACCATGGCTATTTCCTTTGCGGCGGAAATTCCGCAATCCACCGAAATAAGGAGGTTTGCCCCGTCTTCAATGATTTTTTTCACGCCCGTTTCCGACATGCCGTAGCCTTCTGTCAATCTGTTCGGGCAATAGTATCCGCAGTCGGCGCCCAAAACCCTGAGCGCGCGAAGCAAAACGACCGTCGAGGTAATGCCGTCCACGTCGTAATCGCCATAGATGACGATGCGTTCGCGCTCATTAATCGCCCGAAGAATACGGCCTATGGCTTTTTCCATATCATGAAATAGAAACGGATCGTAAAAATGCGCTATGTCCGGTTTAAAATATCGCAAACTTTCATCTCGGGTCTTTAGTCCGCGAAGCACAAGTATTTTAGCGATGGCCATGGGTATTGCCAGCTCTCCGGCCAGCGTTGCCGCACAAAGCATGTCGGCGTCCCGAACGCTTATTTTTTCAGGGCGTGGTTGTATGAACATGGTTTGAAAATATATCGTTAACGTCGAAAAAACATCATACCTGAATTTTGCGAAATAAACATTGTGGCCGGGTTAGGGGGGAAAACGCAGCTTTGGGGGAGCGCCTAATATTCAATGGAATAATATTTTAATTTCCGATACAGATTGTTTTTAATCATTCCCAGGCTTTCCGCGACTTTCTTGATGTCGCTATCCAGCGCCGCCATCCTGTGCATTATCAAATCCCGTTCAAAGCATTCCTTGCTTTCATTAAGCGTCATGCGCCTGGTTTTGGCCCAAATATCGGATGCGTTCGATTGTGCGCAAAAGTCAACATCATCAGCCGAAATCGTTTCGTTTTCGGTAAAAAAAGCGGAATTCTTGATTATCATGGCAAGCTCGCGCACATTGCCCGGATAATGATAGGCCTTCAATTTTACCAGGGCGTCCTCCGAAAAAGATTTCGCGGGAAGGTTGTTGTCCGCGAGAAATTGATTGAGGAAAAACGTGGCAAGATCGTCTATGTCTTCAATTCGATCGCGTAGCGTTGGCGCCTCAAGGGTGAAGGTTGAAATCCGAAAGAACAAATCTTCCCTGAAAATCCCGTGCGCGACCATGTCGCGGATGTTGCGGTGCGTGGCGAAAACCAGCCTGACGTCAACGGGAATTTCCCGCGTGGTCCCTACCGGCATAATACTTTTTTCCTGGATCGTGCGAAGGATTTTGCTCTGAACATTAAGCGGAAAATCGCCGATCTCATCGATAAAAAGCGTGCTGCCCCGCGCGACCTCGAAAAAGCCTTTTTTATTTTTATCTGCCCCCGTAAAACTGCCCGCGCAATGACCGAAAAGCTCCGACTCCAACAAATTCTGGTTAAGCGAAGTGCAATTGACCTTTACCATGGGCAAGGAGAACCTTTTCGAAAATAAATGGAGGTTTTCGGCGATAAGCTCCTTGCCCGTGCCCGTTTCCCCGGTAATGAGCACGCTTTCGCCGATTCCCGCCAGTTTCTTTACCCGCGCGACCATGTCGAGAACGGCTTTGCTTTTCCCGACGATTTTCCGTTTGTCGCGCGAGGAACTTTTTATATTATACAGTTCCATCGCGTTGCGAACGGCGGTAATAAGCCGGGGAAGGCCCACGGGCTTTTCCAAGAAATCCAAGGCCCCCTGCTTCATGCACGCAAGGGTCTTTTGAATGTCGCTTTCACCCGAAATGATGATGCACTGCGTATCGGGACATCGCTCGCCGAGTATTTTTACCAATTCCTCGCCGTCGGTCCGGTTTTGTCCGAAGAAAATATCGAGAATTGCGACCGCGGGAGGCTTGTGGTCAATGGCCTGTAAAAACGCCTCGGGCGACCCCGCGGTTTCAATTGCATAGCCTTCCCGCCCAAGGATGCTTTTTAAGCTTGAAAGTATCGCTTCGTCGTCGTCGACAATGTAAACCGTGTTCATAATCTCCTTCAAGAACGGTCGTTTCGTTTAAAATCAAGTGCAAACACAACCGCCCCGGCCTCATTATTGAATCTGATATTCAAATCTAAATAATCGGAGATTTTTTTACAAAGAAAAAGCCCGAAACCCCGGTTTTTTCCTTTGGTGGAATATCCGAGACCGAATATTTTCGAAGCGTCTTGGATATTCGCGTGAGGAGTGATAAATCGCATGGTCAGGCAGGATTCGCTTTCGGACATTGCCACATTAAAATCCTGTTTGTTTTCCGAAAGCCCGTTTTTAATCAAATTCGTGAAAAGCATGGTCAGAAGCGTTGGCTCCGAAAGCGCTAAAAACGGCGTAGAATCTTGCGGCAAGGCGAATGAAAAAGGCATTGTAGGCTTGGTTTGCTCGATAAACGCCAGGATATGTCCTTTTATATCCATTGCCGTCAAGGGGCCGAATTCAATATTTACCAGCTCCTTAAAATACGAAAGGATGGTTTCGATGTCCTTTACCGACGATAATATCCGTGCAATTTCTTCGTTCGTTGATTCAGGGCTTTTATCGGGAAGCGTGAGGCTCTGGGCCGATAGCTTAAGCGGGGTCAAGGGGTTTTTCAGTTCATGCATGAGGAGCCGCGCGCCGTTTTTCCACGCTTTCTCTTTTTCAAAGGCTTTGATTTTATTGAGGTCGTCCATTAAAAGCGAAATATATTTTTCCAGAATTTTACGTTCATCATCGCCTATGTTAATCTGACTGTCGATGGTGAGGCGCTTATGCGCGATATCGCCGATGCTTTTAAAAATACGCATATACGGCGCTGACAACCAGCGCGAAAGCAGGATGCCGAGCGGAATTGACAGGACAACAACGATCAGGATAATAGCAACGAACGTGATGGCGGCCTTAAAAAACATGTGGGAAGCCATGACCGGCATATACGAGGCGTTTGCGGCGTGCAGGATACGGTCGTAGGTTTCCCGCAGAAATCCGATTGAAACGATTGAAATCGCCGTGGCGATAAACAGCGTAAAGCCCGAGAAAAACAGGATGAATTTACGCTGGATGGTCATTGTTTGACGAAAGTCCCACTACGAAAAATAAATTTGTTTTTAAATCTTGGTTCATAATAATTCCATAAAATGCCGGTCCTAAGTCCGGTTGAAGACGTGAATACCGAATCCGGCATAATCGAAGCTTTAATATAAACCACCATTTCATCGCCATCATCAAATCGAAATTTGCTAAAATTAAATTGGACTTTACCTAGGGCTTCCTGCATATTCTGTTCCTGAACAGGACGCTCATTTACCATCCATTGCGATCCATTAAAGCTTACGCTATTCGATGTTGTTCTCTCAAATGTTTTTGCATCGTTTATAATGACCGTGCAATTATAGTCTATCCTGAAGATAAAGCCTTTTGAGACCAATTTTCGGGTTTCGCTTGTAATTGGGTTTGAAAGCCTGGCATCAATCAGCAATTCATTGTTTTGATAGCTTAGCTGGATTGGGAGAAACGCGATAAGCGTCGTGATGCCTCCCCCAAAAAGCCAAACCAGAAAATCATAAGCCACCTTAAGGTATTCTTTCTTTTTTAATAAAATATTTTTTCATCGAGAAGCGGCCTCTGAATTTGCCATATTATTTTTTTTATCAGACATGCCAAAAGAATATTTCATTCCCAATTGACCATAGGAATATTGATACGCTCCCTGTCCATAATTTTGGCCGCCCCCCGCTACAACGGAAAGATGGGATGAAATCCAGAATTCAATATCACCTCCCGCAGCCGCCCCGCCTCTTGTATGCTCGGGTTTATTGGCATGAAAATTCCCTCCGGCCGGATAAACCAAAGTTTTAAAATAGGCGGTAAAACTTAAAAAATTAAGCAATACCGGCGTCCCCAACGAGGTCTTTCCATAAAATGCGGTATTAGGCACGGTCGTATCGTTTCGGGTTATTTCCGTCCCGCACAAAAGCCCCATCCGAAGGTGTTTCTTCGTTACAAAGGTGTACCCGGCCTCCAATCCGGAACTTTTATTTACATGAATTTCCAGCGTAATTCCCCTACCCCAATTTACAAACTTTCCTGATGTAAAAGGATTGTCTTCGTCTTTCTTAATAATATTTTTAGCAAAGGCCACTTGCAAAGAATCCACCTTTTTTTCCAACCGAGAAACGCGTTGTTCCAGGGTCAGACTATCCATCGATTCGGTAAAACAAAAAACCGTCCCGATCATTAGGAATAATAAAAAAAATGTTTTCAATTTTCCTCCGAGGCTCTATTTTTTAAAATTAAGAAATTCGGGTAATTTACTACCAGTTAAAACCTAACAAGCAATTAGTAGAAGGTTGAAGACCAACTATTTTGCTGTTTTCATATTTTATTTCTGGTTCAAAATTTAATTTAAATGACATCCAATTGGTTAAATTCAATTTCCATTGAATTGGAGCGCCAATAAATAAGCCCGATTTACCGGTATTTTCAGACCAGACAATGCTATCAATGCTATTACTGATTGTTTTAAATGCTTCCACATTTAATCCAACGATAATTGAATTTCTTTTCAAAAGCTGATATCCAATGCTTGATGCTGCATATCCCAATAAAACATCTGAATTGACGGTTTCACTTCCGGCATCAAATGATAACCAAAAATTTTTATTGAGAATTTTTTTTCCAATTATTCCAAGCTGAGGTCTAATTTCATAATTTTGGATACTTGAGGACCCTTTTATCCCAGCAATTAGGCCTATAGCAATATTCGAAGTTTTTACCGTGTCACCGATATAACTATTAGAACCGTAGAATTGGTATTGAATTATTGGAAAGGGAAGGCTTATAAAAGTGATCTTATCAGTCACTGCATATGCTAAATACGGTGATAGCTCCCACCTTCCCGAATAGTTCCAACGCAAATCAATATCAACTTGTTTAATCCCCGCAGGCATATTAATCGGCCTGTCGATTTCCCGAATGGGAATTTTACTCGTTGCTACGGCGCACCTGGAAAACATTTCGAAAATAATAATCCCGAAAAGTAAAAGAACATACTTAATTGCATTTGATTGCATAATATATCTCTTTCTTGAAATTTTATTTATTCGATCATTTTATGGATTGTCGCCAACAAAAGATGGTTTATTCATCCTGAAATAACAAGCGATTTTATCTCCATCCGATTGCTTCGCTTCCGCCCGTTAAAATCATTATGCGGCAGTATAAACAATATCCGTGCCAAATTGGAAAACCGTCGAAATTTTATTGAAATCAATAAGAACGTTTTAGAAATGTGGCTGATTTGATACTGAAAGTATCAAAAAAGATACAAAATGAAGGTTTCAAGGACTTTGACCTAAATGAAGAAATTATTCAAGTAAAGTATCCGCATCGAATTGCATATTAGGGATCGTGTTAAGAATGTCGCGCCCGGTTCCCCGCCGATAATTCTGCTTTGACGGGTCTTTCATGCAATCAATCTGGTATTGCTGCATGCGGGCGAAAAGATCGAGCATCTGGTTTGGCCGATCATACCTATCGAGCGAGGCCTTTTCCAAGGCTTTCATCAATTCATGCGCGGCCTCCAAGGTAGAGAGGCACCAATCATGGGGTTGCTTCTTAATAATATAGCGGCTCTTCGCTTCAGGGGTGATCATCAGTCGAGGTAGCGCCTGAAGCGAAGGACTTCGATTGAACATTTTTCGGGCGTTTCGCCATGTGGCGTCAAGCAGAACCACCAGTAATTGGCGCTCCCCAATCGGCTCGCCCCGCAACCCATCTTTCGAAAGATCTTTAGCGCCTTTGCCCGGATACAGAAGCATCGGATAATAATGAGGGTCATTAATCAGCGCCTGCACGGGCTTGTGATCGTCAAAGCCTATGCCCATGTGAATTTCGCTATTGCTCAAGCACAAATGCGTAAAACGGCCTGTAGCGGCTTTTTCTGCTTTGTATTCCATGGGATGCATGAGAATCACTATTTTAGTACGGGTCTCGATAGGAAAAATAGACGCGCACCAGCAAAGTGATTTGGGCCAAAAGCAGCGATAGCACATTTCACGGGCCATTTGGAGTTCGCTTTGCTTGCGGAGATACTGACAATAAATTTAGCGTAAAAATATATTTTTTACCCCATAATTTAAGTTTTATTTGTTATATTAACGTTAATGTTGAAGAAATTCAATTGAACCGGAGTCATTAAAAAATGAAAAATTTTTTTTCAAAAGCCATTTTTATTGCGGCAATTATTCTTGCGATACAACCAAGCGGCGCGAAAGCCGATGAATTCTCCGCCGACAGCATAAAAAGCCTGATGCATAAAGTCTCAAATTACCGGTTGAAAAGCGGGGTCCAGAAAATCGACAACAACTGGGATGGCGGGGCATATTTCAGCGGTATCATGGGGCTTTACCAGACGACCAAGGAACAAAAATACCTCGATAGCGCCACCGCTTGGGGAAATTATTACAATTGGACGCCTTATAACGGCGTCAATACCACCGTCGGCGACAACCAATGCTGCGAGCAGACCTATTGCGAAATTTACGCGCTCAATCCCACGACCGCCAATTCCAAAATGATCACGACGGTCCAGGCAAACCTCGTCAATGAATTTGACAAAGTGCGCACCGCCCATACCAATGTCTGGACGTGGTGTGATTTATGTTATATGTCTCCGCCGGCAATTGCCCGTTTCGCGACGGTCAGCAACCAGCCGAGGTTCCTCGACACCATGGATTTGTGTTGGTGGGGAACTTCCAAAATGCTCTACGATTCCACTCACCATTTATGGTTTAGGGACGGCAGTTATATTAATCAGAAAACATCCAACGGCAACCCCGTTTTTTGGTCGTGCGGAGACGCTTGGGTCCTGGGAGGCATGGCTAGGGTGATGGAGTATATGCCGAAGACCTACGCCACGCGCGCCAAGTGGGAAAAACAATTCGTTGACGTTTGCACGGCGGTAAAAGCCCAGCAAGGCTCCACGCTCTATCCGGGCCTTTGGACCACGAGTTTGCTTGACCACCAGCAATACCCCGACCCCGAATGTTCCGGGAGCGCCTTTTTCTGCTTCGCCATGATGTGGGGCGTCAATAACGCCGTTCTGGATTCCACGGCTTTCTTGCCGTGCATCAAGAAGGCCTGGACCGACCTGGTCGCCAACGTCAACACCGACGGCAAGTTATTGCGTTGTCAAGTTCCAAGCGCGGCCCCCGCCAATATTCCGGTCAATCCATCCAACAATTTAGGCGAAGGTGAAGGGGCGTTCTTACTGAGCGGAGAAGAGCTTGTCAAATGGTCTCAAAAATCAACGGCCATTTCCGCCGCTCCCGCCGGGGCGGGATTGAAGCGCGATAACTTGCCGCTCATGTCGGTCACGACGTCGGGCATTTCTTTTTTCCTGTCCGATCCGCGGAAAGCTACCCTTAAAATATTCGATCTTAAGGGTGTTTTGATCGCCGATCTCAGAGGGGCGCTTGCCCGCCTCCAACCGGGCAATGCCTCCTTCACTTGGAAAGCCTTGGGAATTTCGAACCGCTTTTTTGTGGTAAAATTGTTTGACGGCAACGAGGAACTTACTTCACATGTCGTCATGCGTTTGAGCGTTCGCTAAGCCGGCCATGGCCCGCCCGATAGTTTTTTTTTGCGGATACTTCCTTTTTTTATTACTGCACGTACATCCGGACCGCCTGTATTATGCCATTGTCGGCGCTCGTCTTGAGCCGTTTCCGGTTTTTCTTACCGGAAAGGCTTTTTTCCTTCAGGAGTGTCTCCAACCCGGAGGCGCGGGCGATTATGCGGCCGCGCTGCTGTCGCAATCGTACGCGATTTCATGGCTGGGCGCCGCCGTAACAACCCTTCTATGCCTGGGCATATATCTATTGCTGCGCCGGATTGTTCACCAGAAAAATTCAATCGCTATTTTTTTCCCCGCTTTAGTTTCGCTTTGGATGGTGAACCGCTATGAACTCCCGATCGCCTTACTGACGAATTCGTTGATCGCGTTGGCGTGCGCCGCCCTTTTCGCCTGGTGCGTTTCGAAATTTCGAAGCGTTCGCCTCTGGTTGTTCCCTGTTTTTTTTGCCGCGGTTGTAGCGATAACCGGCAGGGGGATCGCCGCGTTTTCCATAATGACGGCGCCCCTGGTTTTTCAAGATATTATCCCCAAATCCGGTCTTAAAAGATTTCCGCGCATTTTTAACGTGGTCCCGGCGCTGGGTTTTCTTTTCATGGGTTATTTCATTTACAAAGTTTTCAGGGCATCCGGCCTTTTGCTACCGATATATTATTCCTATTCGGCGGGGCATTTTCATCTCTATTGGTTTGATTGCCTCTTCGCCCTTTCGCTTGCGCTGTGCCGGGCGCTTCCCACGATTCTCAAGCGTTTTCCGATCAAGGCGCAGGCGCAGGGTCCTTTCTCTTCGTATTACGCAAACGCTATAGGATTGACAATTGCGACAACGGGGCTCTTTTTTTCGCACAGTACTTGGGTTCGAAACCATATATACCTTGAAAATCTCACGCATAGAAACCAATGGAACGAGATCCTCTCCTTTGCCGGGAAGCTTCGGCCAAAGGACTTCGACGTCATTACCATGTATGACGTCAATAGCGCCCTCTTTCACACGGGCAAACTTTCCGGCGAAATGTTTCGCTGGCCGCAATCGGTCCCGGGCTTGGTCCTACCCGGCGCGTTTGAAAAATCGCCCGTTTCTCTCGGGCTTCGCCGCGCCTTTTTCTATTTTGAGCTTGGCGAAGTCAATATGGCCCAGCAAAAATTATACGAAGTCGCGGAAACTTCTTCCGAACATCCCCTCGTGCTGAGCGCCATCGCCAAAACGCATATCGTAAAGAACCAAATCGCCGCGGCCGGACTGGTATTTACCCGACTTGAAAAGGACCTCGTTTACCGACATTACGCGAAAGCAATGCTCCGGAACCTCATGGCCGACACGGCATACGATATCGGAAAACGACTGGGCACTATTCGGTCGCTCGTTACTGACCTGCCTAGGGCAGATAAGTCTCTGTACGCAGGAAGTATATACGCTGGAGGCGTATACAATTCAGCTACAGAGACTAAAAACGACACCGTGCTCGGTTCCGTGGATATTGTAGCGCTCTGTCAAAGGCAGCTCGCCCATAACAAGCATAATTCCATGGCCTTTGAATATCTGATGGCGCTGTATCTGGTATCGGGAGACCTCGAATCTTTTTCATCGAACATCGACCGGGCGAAGGAAGCCGGATACACGGCCCTCCCCCGCCATTGGTCGGAGGCGCTGGCGCTCTATATCGATCTGCTTAAAATCAAAGATCCCCGTATGTCCAATCTTGCCGGAAACGATGCTCTGGGTCAAGAGGCCCATTTTAAGGAGTTGTTCATCGGACTGCATGCTGATTGGGACCTCAGGAAATTACCGGCCTATGCCGCCGACGCCCAAGACCAAGCCCGTCTAAGGCCGGTCTTCGGCACGACATATTTTTATTATTTCTTTTTCCAGCAGTCGGGTTGGGCTGGATAGTTTATTCTGTGGTTAATTTGCTTGTTACGAGGAAAGGCTTATCGTACCTTTGCTTGCCATAAAATCATCGGTGTTGGTTGTTCTCTGCATAGGGTGTATTACCACCAATTGCAACCGGAGGGCGAAGTGGCCCCAATCCGCTCCAACCGACACTACCCGCGCGCCGATGGTCCCCGATCTTTACAACGTCACCATCCCGCCTAATATCGCTCCGCTCAATTTTAAAATCTCCGCGGACGCCGAAAACTACGGGGTTGTTTTGACGGGCGCGCACCACTCCGGCCTGGTTATTGAATCAAACTCACCATCCATTTTGTTTCCGGATAAAAAATGGCGCGACGTCCTCGCGAAAAACGCCGGAAACGACCTCGTCCTGTTTGCCTCAATTCGTCAACGCGGGGGCGTCTATCGGACGTATGCCCCGTGTACGCTCCACGTCGCGAAAGAACCGATCGACCCCTTTATCGCCTATCGCATCATACGACCGCTCTTTAATTGGTGGAAGGACGTTGGAATTTACTTTCGCGACCTTCGGTCGTTCGATGAGCGGGAAATAATCAGCGGTACTCGGTTCGAAAACGGCTGCGTCAACTGCCATACTTTTTTAAATAACGACCCCCGGCGGTTCGTGATCGGCGTGCGCAGTAAAAAATTCGGCAATGCATGCGTTTTCATTTCGGGTAATACCGTTTTCAAGGAAAAATCGAAAATCGGCTATTCATCGTGGCACCCAAGCGGCAAAATCATCGCTTTTGCAAACATGCAGGTGAAGCAGTTTTTTCATTCCACCCGAAGCGAGGCCCGCGACGTCGTGGACATGTATTCGCATCTTGAGTATTTCGATTTCAATAAAAATATGGTCCGAAAAATCGACAATCTCGCCGATGCCCGCGAACTGCAAACCTATCCCGCGTGGACGCCCGACGGTAAAACCATGTTTTACTGCGCGGCGCCCGTTCTCTGGGAGCGCCAGGACACGGTCCCGCCCCGCAACTATGCGAATGTTCGTTATAGCCTGAAAAAAATATCCTACGATATTTTAGCGGATACCTGGGGAAAACCGATGACCGTGCTTTCGGCGGACGGCGTGGGCAAAAGTGTCGGCATGCCCCGGGTTTCACCGGATGGAAGCTTTTTAATTTTTTGCATGTGCGATTACGGGGTTTTTCCGGCATTTCAAAAAAATAGCGACCTGTATTGCATGGACCTTGCAACCGGAAATTATTGGAAACTCGGTTGCAACTCCGGCGAATCGGAGTCGTGGCATGCATGGTCGAGCAACAGCCGATGGATCGCGTTCAGCAGCAAGCGCGCGGACGGGGTCTTTACCCGAATCTATCTTTGCCATATCGACGAAACAGGCAAGTCCGGAAAGCCGTTTGTTCTACCGCAAGAGGACCCTGATTTTTACGGTTCTTTCATGAAAACCTACAGCGTGCCGGAGCTATTGATTGGCCCCGTAAGCGCGGGACCCGAAGAAATAAACAGGGCGGTCCGCTCCATGCCTGAAGTAGACGCCGCGACGTCGGCGACGCCGTAGGAGGTCAAATCTCCTGTATCCACAGCGGCCGATACCCGTCGTACAGACCTTCTTTATAATTGAGCATCACGATTTCCGTTTTACTTTTCCGCTTGATATTGACGATAAAGCGGTCGATTGATTCACGCGTAATGAAAAGGCCCTTTCCGTGATCGTCTAAAATCCCCACCGACAGGCCGTCGTCGCCTTTAGTGGTGTTTCGTTCGAGCCAGAACAAAACGTCCTTTTTGTTCAAAAGCCCTTTCTGGTCCATGACCGACACCCCGACTTTTTCATCGTCGATCCCCCATGAAACCATGACTTCCTCCGACGTGTCAAGCTGCACGTCCACCGGCCACAACTCTTTCTGGTCTCCCCGCTCCTGCTTTGCGCCGTAATACACCGCGTTGATGATGATTTCGTTGAGCGCCTGGCGGAATTTTCTTTTGTGGCGCGAACCGGGCATGACTTCCAATATTTTATGGATGACCTCTTCGATCTCGGCGCTTGACTTGATCATCATGGAATTGACCGGGCTATGGACATAGTGGTCCAGTCCGAAAATGTCCTCGGTGATGATGTTACGGACAAGGAGCCGCACTTCTTCGAAATTAAACGGCGTAGTTTTCGTTATGATGTTTCCAATATCGAAATTTTTTGCCATGTTGATGTAGTCGCGGACGTCATAGGCCGTGATAAGGGCGCTTTTCAGTTTCGGATACGACCGTTTGACTTCCTTGATGAGCTCGAACCCCTTCATGCCGGGCATGTTGATGTCGGAGAGGAGAAGCTTGAATTCCTCGTGCTTAAGCTTTTCCAGCGCTTCTTTCGCATTTCGCGCTATGTCGGCGTTGTACCCTTCGTCCCTAAGAAATTCGCTGAGAACATCGAGAAAATCGACTTCATCATCGACAAGGAGGATTTTTTCATTCATGGCGTTTCAATCCTGAAGGAAGTTTAACGAAAAACGACGTATTCCCCGGTTCGGTTGTAAACCAGACCTCGCCCCCTGATTCGTGGATGATTTTATAGACTACCGCAAGCCCGAGCCCCGTGCCCTTGCCCGGTTCCTTGGTGGTGAAAAACGGGTCGAATATCTTGTTTTTGGCCTTTTCATCTATTCCGCAGCCGTTATCGTTTATTTCGATGACCGCCCACGAAGGCCCCTCGAAGGCGGTCGTGATCCGCAAGGTCCCTTTCCCGTTCATGGCGTCGGAGGCATTGGTGATGATGTTTAAAAAAACCTGGACGAACCGCGAATGGTCGCCGTGGATGAGCAGGCCTTCCGTGTATTTTTTTTCAATGACGATCGAATCGAACGAATTTTGATATTCCACATACGTCAACGTTTCATCGAGGATTTTATCGACGAAGTGGACGGCCATGTGCGTGGCCCGGTACCGCGTAAAATCGAGCAAGTTATTGATGATAGTCGCGCAGCGGCAGGTTTGGGCCTCGATCGACTCGAAGTTTTTAACGGCCCACGCCTGGTCCCATGCGGTTTTGGCGAGGGCCATTTGCGCGCGGGCGCTGATGACCGAAAGGGGGTTTCTGAGTTCGTGCGCTATTCCGGAGAGCATGGTCCCCATGGTGGCGAGCTTTTCGGCCCGGTAGAGCTGCTGGGCGGTGTTTTCCTGTTCGGTAATATCGTTGAACAGCGCGAGCACTCCGTTGACATTGTCGCTATAATCACGCATTTTGTAAAGAGACACCTCGATGACCGAATCGTCAAAGCTGATTTTTTTCATTTCATGATGGACCGCGTCGCCGCGGACCCTTTTAAGGAAATCGTCCAAAACGCCCCGCATCTTGCCCGGAATGACCTTCGTGAACTTCGAGCCGATGCATTCGCTGGCGGCCAGTTTCAAAAGCGACCGGGCGTTCTCGTTAAGCATGATGACGCTGCCCCGCAAATCGACGATGACCAACCCCGAGGTGATTGACCCGGTAATGTTCGCGTTGAGCCCGCGCTCATGGTCCAGCGCCCGGTTGCGCAAACTGATTTCATTTTCGAAATTTTGCCGTTCCAAAAGATTTTGCTGGAGCAGTTGGAAATTATTGTTCAGGCAATGGTCGATGATCATTTTATCGAGCCGCGCGCACAGAAGACCGGAAGCTATTTCGTGGGAATACACCCATTCGAAAGTCGAGGCCGATAAAAATTCCATGAGGCCGACGGGCGCTTTTTCAGGTTCCGCTATAAAAACCGCCGTCGGTACGTTGTTGTTAAAAAAATAAAGGCGGTCGGTATCGAACGACCCGGTTTCGCCCAGCAGGGTCTCGGACAGTAAGGTCAGCGAATACGAAACGTCGACGCCGCTGATGGATTTAATGTCCGGCACGCAAATCGGATTGTACCCATGCCCTTTAAGCTCCCCGCAAAGGCGGGCATGGTCGATGGCGACAAGAACGATGTTGGTGATGGTTGGAGTAAAGGTAGGCATAACATATTATTATACCTACTGATGCGTACCGTTAGCAACGTAATAAATAAAAAACTTTATTTAACCAATTTCAGCAGGGCGGGTATCCTCATAATGTCGTTATAGGTCACGAATAAAAAGAGGGTGATGAAAAATGAAATCGCTATTCGATTGATGAGCATTTGGGTTTTGACGGGAAGCGGCTTGCGGCGTATGGTTTCGATAAGCAAAAATAAAAGCAGCCCTCCGTCGGTTATGACAAGAGGGAAAACGTTGAGCACCGCCAGGTTGATCCCGATAAGCGCCATGAAATCCAATATGGCCGAAATCCCTCCCATCGCGACGATCCCCGACATCTGGACGATCCCCACGGGGCCCGCTAGTTGTTGGACGGGAACCTGCTTTGAAACCAGTTTTGCGACCACGTCGAAAATCATCGTCGTATAGTCCGCGGTTTTACGGAACGTCTTCGCCATCGCGGCCGGCAAACCATAGCTAATCCTCACGGAAGGGGGCGTTTTAGGGGCGATCCCGATTAAATACCGTTTTGCGTCCGATTTATATTCCGGGACTATTTTTTCGCTTACAAGCGACCCCGAACGCTTGAGTACAACGGTCAATCCTCTTGACAAGGAGTCATAGCGCAGGACCATTTCGGAAAGCTGCGGCCATGAATAAATCGATCGGCCGTTTATTGACACGATCGTATCACCGGCCAAAAGGCCCGCTTTTTGGGCCGGGGAACCTTCGCCAACCGATCCCACGATCGGCGGATATGCGGGCAACAAACCTCCCGCGGGCTCTTTCGGAAGACCGCCGCCGCTTATTTTAGGCATGGAAAGCGCCGTCGATTCCTCGCGCTGTCCCCGCACAAAGGCCACGGAATAACCCGGGGCTTGGGAACTTAGCGCCGATTGAACGTCTTCCCAGGATTTTACCGGGGCGGCGTTGATGGCGACGATACTGTCTCCCGCGCGAAGTCCGGCGCGGTCTGAAGCGGACCCCGGCGTAACGGCGCCAATGACGGGACGCTTAAGATATATCGGACTGTCGATCCCGATTAAAAACGCCGCCATTAAAAAAACCATTGCGAAAAAGAAATTCGCGAAAGGCCCCGAAGCGGCTACCAGCGCCCGCTGCCAGGTCGGCTTCGCGTTGAAATCGCCGGGCCCGATCTTTGCGCCTTCTTCGGGCTGCTCACCCGCCATATGAACATACCCGCCGAAGGGAATGGCGCTGATTCGATATTCGGTTTCGCCGATTGTTTTCTTGAAAAGCGGCCTGCCGAACCCTACTGAAAAGGCAAGCACGCGGATATGGCAGGCTTTTGCCATTAAAAAATGGCCCAATTCGTGGATGACCACCAAAATCCCGAGAATAACCAGACCGATAATGACTTGCAATAGAATTGCCATGTTCGTTATCCAAACCTTTTTAAAATGTGCGCCCGTACCGCGGCGTCGACGCGTTCGATTGTTTCTAATCCGTCAACCGATACCGGCGCGTGGGCGGCAAGGGCCTCTTCAAGAATATAAGGGATCCGGTCGTAACCTATGACGCCGTCTAAAAACAGCTTCACCGCGATTTCGTTGGCGGCATTGACCACGACCGGAGCGGTCCCGCCTATTTCGGCCGCCTGTAAACATAACCGCAGGCAGGGAAACCGGTTGAAATCGGGTTCGTAAAAAGTGAGCGTCGAAATCGCGGCGAGGTCCAACCGCTTGCCTTGAAGCGGGAGCCTATCGGGAAAACTCAGCGCCAATTGGATCGGCAACTCCATGTCGGGCACGCCCATTTGGGCGATGACCGCGCCGTCATGGTATTCCACCATGGAATGCACGATGGATTGGGGATGAATAAGCACGCGAATTTTTTTATAGGGGACATGAAAAAGATAATGCGCCTCAATCACTTCAAAACCCTTATTGATAAGCGTGGCCGAATCGATGGTGATTTTAGGACCCATGGACCATGTAGGGTGGTTAAGCGCCTGCCGGGGAGTGATCGAGTTGAAACTTTCGGGGCCCGCTTCCCTAAAGGGACCTCCTGATGCGGTAAGAATGAGCGATTCGATGTCCGATACGCATTCTCCGCCCATGCATTGAAGGATCGCGCTATGCTCGCTATCGACCGGCGCCAGCCGGCCCATGCCGTTTTCCAATAAGCCCTTTATATACTCTCCGCCAATGACCAGGCTTTCCTTATTGGCAAGGGCGACCCGTTTATTTCGTTTGAGCGCCGCCACCGTCGGGCGCAGTCCCACGGCGCCCACCAGGGCGTTAAGCAGAACGTCGAATTCGGTTTCATTGACGATGTCCTCAAGGCCCTGATTTCCGTTAAATACCCTCGTTTTGCCGGGTGTGGCGGCGCGAAGGGCGCTTGTTTCGGTCGCCGCGCCGATACACACCGAAGCCGGGTTAAACTCGCGGGCAAGGTCAATAAGCTTGGGGGCGTTTTTATGGGAAGAGAGACCGACCAGCTCGAACTTTTCGGGGAAACGCCTTATGCAATTGCACGCGCTGGTCCCTATCGAGCCGGTTGCTCCGAGCAGAAGAATTTTCATACGCACATTCCTCGTCAATCGCGGGCCAATTAGGGCAAAACCATGACGATGGCCCGTCCGATCATTTGACGAATTTGTTGACGATCCAGAAAAAAAGTCCCAGGGTTGGGGCGGTAAAAAACACGCTCCCGAAACGATCGAGGATGCCCCCGTGGCCCGGAATCAGTTCGGAGGCGTTTTTGACCTTGAAATATCTTTTAATCAATGAAACCAGAAGGTCCCCGGCCTGCGCGGACAGGCCGATTAATAGTCCCATCACGGCCCCGATAAACCATGGATACGCGGGGTTGCCCAAAAAATACCAACAAACGCAGCACGCGATAAAGGCCGACAGAAACCCTCCCACGCTTCCCTCGATCGTTTTGTTCGGGCTTATCGTGCTATAACGATGTTTTCCCCAAAGACTCCCGACAAAATAAGCCCCGGAATCGCATAAAAAAACCGACAGAATGATAACGATAATACCTATTTGAGAAAGCATCGCCGGGGCATAATGTTTGAAAAACGATTGAAAGGGCTCCTGATAAAAACTCAGCATTGAAATGCCGGCGATATACAAAAACACAATGGCGCTGAACAAAAGCGACGCGCGCTTCCACCTGCCGGTATTTTTGTCTCCCCAAATAATGGCCTCAAAAGCGACCGTGATGAGCAGAATAAAAATGGCATAGCGCATGGGCACCGATTGTCCCACCAGGTCAAGGCTGATGAACGATACGATCCATAAATAGCTGAGCCAAAATCCGTTGCGCGGAAAAAAAGCCCCGAGCATTTTTATATATTCGTAGCAGCCCATCACGATCAGAAAAATGGCGGTAAGCTGGCCCGGTACGATCGGGCCAAGCGATTGGGGCCCCAGACTCAGGGAAGAATTGATGACCCACCAGCCCGCGGGAACGGCCCAGGCGGCGAAGACAAGCCGTTTCCATAATTCTTTTTTGTTAAGCATCAATCATTCCTTGACCTTGCCGAAACGCCGGTCGCGTTCGTTAAAATCCTTGATCGCCGCGCCCAGTTGGTCCTTGTCAAAATCCGGCCAAAGCACCTCGGCGATGTAGAGTTCGGCATAGGCGGATTGCCAAAGAAGAAAATTGCTTATTCTTTTTTCGCCCCCGGTCCGTATGACAAGCTCCGGATCGGGAAAAAAGCGGGTATAGAGATATTCGCGGAAACGTTCTTCATCCAATGCATCGATAAGCGACGGGTCTTTGACCGCATCAAGCGCAAAATGCTTCGCCGCCTGGATTATTTCAGACCGCCCGCCGTAACTTACCGCCAAGATCAGGTTTAAACCGGAATTGTTCTTGGTCGATTCAATCCCCTTGAGGAGTTCGCCGCGCGTTTTTGGGGGGAGCTTTGAAAGGTCGCCGATTGCATGCAACCGAACGTTGTTGTCGTTGAGATCGCGTATTTCCCGGCGGACCATTTCTACCAAAAGGTCCATGAGCATGCTGATTTCAGTGCGTGGACGGCCCCAGTTTTCGGCCGAGAAAACATAGATCGTCAAATATGAAACGCCCAATTCTCCGCACGCGCGAACGATTTTACGGGCCGCGTCCGTGCCCGCCCGGTGTCCGGCGGTGCGAGGGAGGCCCCGCGACTTGGCCCAACGCCCGTTTCCATCCATAATGATGCCGATATGTTTGGGAATATTCATAGCGATCGGTGGCCGACAAAAAAGAAAGCACTGGGCGGAAACGACATAATCTTTAAAATATACATTGTGAGATTAAACAAAAATCATGTGGTTTTATTTTTGTTTAAGCGCGGTCAATTCCCATTTAAAATAAGTATAGTCCTCCTTTATGTGTTCATAATCCTCTTCGATCGCAACTCCCGCGTCGGTAACGGCAACGATGTCCTTACGCCTCTGACAATCTTCCCGGTTGAAAATAAAACGGTCGATACGCGATTCGTTCCGGGAGCAAACGACCATTTCCGCGAAATTTCGAAGGTCTACCCGAACAAAAATGTTTCTCGCGGAATCAACTTGAATAACGCGTACCGCGATGACCTCTTCGCCCGGTCCGTAATGCATTGTCCGGACCTCGCTATTGTCCGGGCCGAAGACGGTAAAAGCATAGGGCCGAGTTGAAGTCGGCAAGGAAGCAAGGGAATCGCGGGAATGCTTCACTTCAGGAGGCAAGGAATTGACGTTACTTGACAACCTTTTTTTCAGGTCCGCGTCCGGCGCGCGGCCCAAAACGGCGTAATATCCGCTGCAGACGCAATCGGAAAGAAGGGCCTGCCGCCTTTTTCCGTGTTCGTCGTGCACCGTAATGCCATAGGCCTCCTGAGCGCCACTTTTCTCAGGGCGGGATTCCGACGAGGGCGGTTTAAGAAAAAAGCGCTTTTGAACGCCGATCAGATCTTCGAATCCGGGATCGATCATCGCCGCGGTATATCGTCGAAACATTCGTTTATGCACTTCAATGGTCTTTGTCCGGTAATCGCATATTCCGTAATAAAGGTCTCCGGTTTCCGTTATCGCGGGCAAAGTTACGAACTGCCAAAACCTTTTGACGGTATAATCGGTATTGTTCTTTTTATCATGTTCCAAAACGTCGTCGATGAGCACCTGTTTCATCAATTGGTTGGCGAAAAGAACATTGCCCGATTGATCGCAAAGATACAGTGTCTGGTTGCTTTCTATTGAGGACGTGCCCAAAACGGAATGCACGCCGAAATAGTATTGCCGACTTTCCCAAGAGTAGGTCCCCAGCGGGCTGATGAGCTGTTTCTCAACGTCCGTTTTTTGGTCCGGCCTGATCCCCATAAAAAACGATTGGAACGATTTGTCCTGCATTTCAATGACGGGAGATAAAAAAGAATAAAACCGATCGAGCGACCACCATTTCCGCCCCGATGAAAGGGAAGTAAAGCCCACCAAGCCGGGCATAACAAAGGATTTTGGGGCCATTTCATCGACTATCCCGCCGCTCGCCAAATTGAAAAGCTGCGAATGCTCCATGTCTTTAAAATCGATAAAATCGCTTGTCATCCTAGTCAGGCCTTTTTTATAAAGCGTTTTTTGATACACTTCAAGGGAATCTTTTGGAGCAAGGCTGCGCTTGCAATAAACCATGGTTTTTGAATCGAGCGGGTAGGCGCATTTTAAACGCCGCGGATCGTCGGGAGGAAGTTTTTTATTTTCTTTTATGACGCATTGGGAATCAACGAGCTCGCCCGTCGGGCGATACAGGGCATAACCATTGCTTGAATAAAACAAAAGCGTTTGACCGTCCATAAGTACGGGACCCGCCAGCGTTTTACGAAGGTCTTCGCCTTTGGAGCAGAAAAAAAGGCTTGAAGGGTCCCCGTTAAGGGGTATAGTAAAGCAGACCGCGTCTTCGTAATTTTGTCCAAACAGCGGCATTGACAGCAGTATCATTAATACGATACACTTGAATGGTATCCGCGCGGCGCGGTATGTCCGGGGCATTTTCATGGGGGCTTTTTCCGTTGCTGGTTAAGGTTTTCGTCCGGCATGAAACGTGCACGGACCGCATTTTTGCCTTACATGATGGCGCGAATAAAAAATTAAGAAAGTCCAAAATATAAATAATCATGTCGCCTAAACGGGAAATTTCATATATTTTTACTTAACATCAAAAAAAAGGTCGTGACATGTCAGAGCAATTCGCCAGAAAACCGCTCGGAAACTTCTTCATCAAACGATCGCTCCAATTACGGTTGATGTTTAAAATCGTATTCACCGTGCTTTTCGCCACCCTCATCAGTTCCGGGTCCCTGCTTTTGGTTTATTATCTTAAATATAAAAGCGTCCTGCTCTACCAAATGGACCAGATGACGAATTTGACCAAAGAGAACATTATTTTCATCGTCCTTCCAAGCCTGCTCATGAGCGCGATGGTCAACTTCCTCCTGGCCATGGGCATCGGGTTGTATGCGTCGCGAAAGTACGCCGTACCCATTTACAAGCTCGAACATTGGGCGCGGCTGCTCAAGGAAGGCAAAATAACCGCCAAGATCAGGTTCAGGGAAAAGGAAGAAATGAAAGAGCTGACCGATTACTGTAACGATTTGTCCGTCGATCTTCTGCAAAAGCTGCTCGAAATCAAAAAGCAAGTCGGGTTATTGCGAAATTTAGAAAACGGAAACGAACAGCTCGATAAAATCCGCGCGGTGCTCGCCACGTTCGAACTGGACGCGCAAACCATTGAAATCTTCACGTCCCATTACAACGTATCGGACATTCGCGAAAAGGCGCCTGAATCACGCTGATTTTTTTAAAACGGCGCGGCGCCCATATGCCTCCGCGAAGTTCCCTATCATATCAAGCTTACCCTGATCATCGCTCATCATGTGCATGGTACATCGCCATTGCCAATTGCCGCTGGTGGTCCCCGGGGTGTTCATACGATGCGACGAATCGAGTCCGAAAACGTCCTGCAACGGGACAACGCACAGGTGCGCCGGGCTTGCATAAGCGGTCCGGACAAAATCGTCGACCATGTCCAACTCATCGCTATTGAGATATTCCAGTACCGCAGCCTTTTCGTTATCGGGCAAATGCGTAAACCACCCTCTCGTCGTGTCATTATCGTGCGTTCCCGTATAGACGATATTTTCGGAAATAATATTATACGGCAAATGCCAGTTTGTGGGATCGCCGTCGAACGCGAATTGGAGCACTTTCATGCCCGGGATCCCAGCGGCAACGCGCAGTCCTATAACTTGCGGCGTAATATTGCCGAGGTCTTCGGCAATAAGCGGTAAATTACCCAATGCGCCTTTAAGACGGTTGAAAAAATCAATGCCGGGCCCCCGGACCCAGTCGCCTTTTACGGCGTCGGCGCTTCCCGCGGGCACGGCCCAAAAAGACTCAAATCCCCTGAAATGATCCAGCCGAATTACATCAACGAGCTGGAGCGTTTTTTTTATCCGGGAAATCCACCATGAATATCCATCCTCTTTCATGAAATCCCACTTATAGAGCGGATTGCCCCAGAGTTGGCCCGATGCGCTGAAATAATCGGGAGGAACGCCCGCGACCCGTATCGGATTGCAATTTTCATCGAATTCAAAATAATCGGGAGACGACCATGAGTCCGCGCTATCAAGGGCCACGTAAACCGGAACATCGCCGATAATTCCGATTCCCTGGCCGTGAGCGAAGGCTTTCAACCCGGCCCATTGACTATGAAAGACAAATTGAAGGAATTTGTGGTAGAGGATTTCCTTTTCTTCGAATTGCTTGACCGTGCCAAGCGCGGATGGGTAGCGCAGTTTGAGGGGAACCTCCCAGGCGTTCCAGGCCTTTTGGCTGATGCCGTTTTTAATGACCTTGTAGAGCGCGTAATCATCGAGCCAGTATTTCTCCCTGTCGCAAAACGAATAAAACGCGTCGGAAGGTTTGAATTTTCCGTAGGCCTTTCGAAACAGTTTTTCTTTTTCCTTGTCAACCGCGGGAAAATCAACATGGTCTTCGGGAAGCGCCGAAAAAGAATCGATGTCCGACCTGGTAAGCAGCCCTTCTTCCATCATTTTTACCGGTGAAATAAGCAGGGTATTGCCCGCAAAGGACGAAAGACATTGATACGGAGAGTCGCCGTAGCCGGTCGGCCCAAGCGGGCACATTTGCCAATAGGAATGACCGCACCGATGCAACGTGCTGATCCATTCATAGGCCGCGCCGCCAAGATCGCCGATCCCGAAGGGTGAGGGCAGCGACGTAGGATGCAGAAATATTCCCGCGCTTCGATTCATACGACACCCGCGAATTCCATGATAAGGTAATTACGAACGGTTACCAAAATAATTTATCCGATGCCTGATATCGTGAATTTAAATTGTACTATTTAATCGTAAAAAACAACATGTTTTTATCGATAATTTATGGAGCTGGACAAAAATTTACGACGACTATATAATGACTTCAGGCGCGCGGCCGCTTATCAGGTGAATTCCCGTGCGACAACCCCTACGATTAAAGGTACAATGAAATTCTCTTCACAAGGTTTGTTCGTTGCAACCGCTCTGTTTTCATCGGTATTTACCCCGATCGCCCATTCTTGTATCGTGCGTTGCGCACTGGTGATCGGAACGTGCGTGTTTTTATTGTGCATGGTCGAGATCGACCGGTGGATACGGCGAACAAGCGACTTTTGGCGGTCCCGACGAATCGAGACGTCCAACTTTTTTGCGATCACTCTTGCCCTTCTCCCTATTGCGGTCCGCTGCGTCCCCGGAACCTGGACAAAGCTTGTTTTCGATTGTTTGGCCTATTCGGGGTGCGTTTGTTTGATTGCATTTGGAGGCGCCGCTCGGTTGGATCCGCTTTTGCAAATGTCGGGCTTCAAATTCCGGAAAGCGCTTCCTTCATTTTTTTTTGGAGCGTGTGGAATTTACTTAGTTGTTATCGGAATCCAGGCGACCGCCTTTTATAACAGCTATTCGACGGAGTGGGTCGATTTTTCATTCGGGTTTCCTCCCATTTGGCAAACTCCTCGTTATGGTTTTTTGCGATTCATCAATGAGTTTTCCGTTGAAAAAACCATTCTATGCGCTCACTGGCCGCTTATATATTCGGTTTTGTCTCCGATAACGCTTTTCTGGAAAAGCCCTTCTTCCGTTTTGTGGCTACAAACCTTTTTTTTCGTCGCAAGCGCCTATACCGTTTATTTGCTGGCGCGACATTATCTTGAAAGCAAATCTCACGCTTATTTGATTGGGGCGATTTTTCTCTTTTACGTGCCCGTTCATCTCGCTAATTTGTTCGATTTTCATGCCGACCCCTTGGCAATGCCTTTTATTTTTTTAATGTTTTTATTCGCCGCGAAAAACGAATGGAAAAAATATTGGATTTGCGTCGTTTGCGGTTTATGCTGCATTGAATATGTCGGCCTTGCTCTAGTCGGATTCGGGATATTGCTTTCTTTTAAAAATAGGAAAATCGGGTTCACGACCGCCGCGGTAGGGTTATTCTGGCTCTTTTTGGTGCTTAAAGTCGGAATTCCTTTTGTCAATAAGGGTATGCCGCCGACCGTCATCGCCTTGAATTATGGGGATATCGGCGGATCGCAAGGTCTATTAGGAATTCTTATCTTTACGCTTACTCATCCGCTAGCGGTGACGGCAAAGCTTCTCAGACAAACCAATATTACGGCCGTGCTGTCGCTCTTCCTTCCATTTTTGTTTTTATCGCTTCGAAAGCCTTGGGTTTTGGCGGCCGGAATTGCGATACTCATCAAAAATGCTTTGTCGGGATCGGGTGTGGAATTACTCGCGCATCGCGAAACGCTCTTTATTCCCTTTGTTGTTTATGCGTTTATTCTTTGTATGGCCGATATAACCGACCATTCTTTAAAACGTTTTTATTTACTTGCGGTGACGATCGCCGTCGGAGTTACATTTTTCCTTCAAGGTCACGCTTTCCCGACCCGCGGATTCTGGAATTTACGCAACCAATATATAAAATCACCTCACGATAAAATATGCGACCGATTGATGGCCAAAATTCCCGACACATCGGCGGTTATGAGTTCCAGCCATATCGCGCCCCACTTGATGGCGCGAAAATGGTATTTCCTTTTCCCGAGGTTTCCGACACCCGTCAAGCCCGAGTACATTGTCGTCGACACTTTAGAACAAGCGGATTGGGATTGGCTTTCGCGGAAAGAATCCATGAAAGGTTTCAGGTCCATAAAACGATCACAGGACTATTACCTAATTGAAGAAGAGAACGGTATTTTTTTATTTAAAAGCCGGCGGTTTTAGGAGAATAATTGAAAACCATTACCCTTCAAAAATATGCTTACATCGATGCCTTGCGCGCGTTTGCCATCATGGGCGTAGTTTTGTTGCACACTTCGCAATGGATTACGCCATCATCAGGGATTTTCCAGGGCATCGCCCGGATGGGCGGATATGGCGTCCAGCTTTTTTTTATTGCAAGCTCACTGGCATTGTTTCTTTCCATGCAAGCGCGCAGTCAGCGGGAAACCCATGCTGTCCTGGGATTTTTCATCCGGCGATTTTTTAGAATCGCCCCTATGTTTTATCTCGGCATTGTCGCTTACCTTCTTTACAATAGCGCTTCGCAGGAACGGTTGGAGCAAATCGGCGCCTGGTGGCACGTAATAGTAACGGCTCTTTTCCTCCATGGCTGGTGTCCCGAAACCATCAACCTGATCGTTCCGGGCGATTGGTCAATCGCGGCCGAAATGTCATTTTATATTTTCGTTCCCGTGCTCTTTTCGATCCTTAATAATTTAAAACGGTCGCTTTATTTCTTGTTTATTTCCGTCGTTGCCGGCAAACTTCTTGCCGTTATTGTCGTTCGCTCTTTGCTTTTTATTTCTCCGCCGAGTCAGAGTTATAGCATTCACGTCTTTTCTTATTATTGGTTCTTTTCGCAATTGCCTGTTTTCATTCTCGGAATATGCCTTTTTCATGTACTTTGCCGTGAGCAAAACAAACGCAATAAAAGCCTTGGTTTGTTTTTACTGCTTGTTTCCATGTTCCTTTTTATCGCTTTTATCAATTATTCCTGTTGGGGAGATTTAATTCCGCAGCATCTGGCGTATGCGGGCGCTTTTTGTATTTTTGCCGCGGCATTGCATTGGTATCCCCATTGGATATTTGTCAATTTTTTAACAAAAGCCATTGGTAAAATAAGCTTCAGTCTGTATCTTTCTCACTTCATGCTTTTGAATTTATTTAAATCTTCTTTTCATGGCCGCTTTTTATTTCACGGCGATTTCGCTACGGGGTTTGCCTTTTTAATCGTTTTGGGCGCTTCCGCGGCCGTTTCGACGGTACTATATTTTGCCGTTGAAAAGCCAGGGATTAACTTCGGCAAATATCTTATACGAAGATTATAAGAAGGAAGTTGCACAGGTAAGGCGATGAAAATATATTTATAGGCATTCTCGGGACTTTACGTTTTAAATTTATTCGAGGCTTAATTCAAATAAGGGGTCTGCAATGATTCGAAAATCGCTTATGCTCGCCGTAGCGGTCGTGTTTTTTGCTTACTTTGCCGGATCGGCAAAACCCGCCGCGCATGCCGCTGAAATGGAGCTAACGACTCCCGACGGAGTGGCCATCATTTTAAAACCGGACAGTACATGGAGTTTTAAAAATAACAACCAGGAGGGTGTGGAAAACGATTTTACCGTGCCGGTAAACAACGGAAAAATAATTAAAATCTCCCACGATCAAACGTGGAGCTTCGTTAAAAAAGAAATCATTCCTGAAAATAAGATCCTGGCCTGCGATTCCGTGTCGGGAAAAGGACACTCCATAAATCCCGACATCAACACCGCGACCGACGCCGCGCAAAAACAAGCAATGCAGGAAATATCGACGAAGGTGAAAATAGCCCTAAAAAATATAAAAATTGACGCAAAGAAACTTCCCGATTGCATAAAAGACGCCCATAAGGAGGTCTCTAAAAATGAAGACTTCAAGAAAAACACCGGCTGGGAAGTTTCCGTGTTGGTCAAAATCGATAAAAACGGCCTCATGGCGCTATCCGATTGCGCGAAGAAATCAACGGACACTTCGGCGACAAAAAAGAAATAGCGTGTCGAACGTAAATGTCGGTTTTAAGCCGGGGCAAAACCCAATCCGCGAAAGGACTGGGCCGGGGCCGTTTGTTTGGCGAATTGAATTTCCGGAAGGTCGTTTTCAGATTCGTAAATTGTAATGATTTTATTGATATTAATCAGGCTCAGAATAGAAAGCATTTCCGGGTTTGGTTCAATGATGCATAAGTCCCCGCCTTCGTCCCGTATTTTTTTCAGGCAATTAATCAGCACGGCCACCGCGCCGCTATATATATAGGACGTTGTCGTAAAGCCCACGGCAATATGACGCTTTCCGTGTTTGAGGTAGCCCTTGATGAGAAAAGTCAGTTCCGAAAGGTCGGAAATAACCGCCAACTCGTCTTCAATTCTTAATACCTGATAATCTCCGCGGGAATGCATTTCAATTCTCATGGTTCACGTCCTTTTCAATAAAATTATATCCGCGATTTAAGAAAAGTCAAGCGCGATATGGCCGTTCCCATAAAAGCGCCTCGGCCAAAACCATAAGGGCGATGCAAACCCAAAGGACCCGGTCTAATCCGAGCGTCCTTCGGTTTCCCAAAGCTTCAATGAATTCGCCGCCCTTTACCACGCGGACCAGTCCCTTGGCCGCAAGCCCGGCGCGCGGGAGACGATATTCAAAATCGGATTCGGCGCTATCAAGGTTTACGGCAATATCAATGGAGGCTTCTCCCATCGTTTGGACCCGATAAATACCCGGCTCTTCAATGACCACGGTCGGTTGATTGTCCCATTGGGCGATTAAAACGCCTTTTTCATTATAAACCGACGCGGCTTTCCCCGATGCAAAATAGGGGTTTCGCCGCGTGGTTCCCGCGGTCCATTTATCGGCGCCAACGCTGACCGCAGCTAACCCGTAACGCAGAAGCCGGTCCATAAGCGGCGGGTAAATTCCCGTTTTACAAAGGTCGTTGGTTTCAGTGAGGCCGATTGGAGCGGCGAAGAAGACCCATGAATTCCCCACCGAATCCATGCAATGCGTTGCCATCGCAGGGCCGTTATCCAAATTTAAAAGCGGCTCTCCCCATAGAGGCGTCCACCATCGGTTTATTGAAACGTCCAATCCGCTCGATTCATGGAACCCTTTCCATAAAAAAGAAATCGTGTCGGGGAACCGTAGCGAAAGCGCCTTATCCATGACATTTAAGAAAGGCCGCGCCGCTTTTTTCAAACCAGTGCGCACGGTCATTATGGCGCCATAGCCGGTCGCGGCGTCAGTACTCGGAGAGACAATAAAAGCCTTGGGACTATGGCGGGAAAAAAACGACGGTTGAACGCTTTTCGGAATAAAGGGCGTTTCGTTAAGCACGATGCAATCGGCGGAATCGACGTCATCATATCCTACATTTTGAGGTTGCCGCATTAAAACCGGGTCCCAGTAGTCTTTTCCCATGGAGCGCAGCGCGGCGGCGATTGGAAAACTTTTAATACTGTCGCCGATAACCAAGACCCGGACCGTTTTTTTATCGTTCATCAGAAAATAAAAGACATTATCGGCCTGAAATGGATCGGGCGTTTCAAGACGAACGAACCCCGATCTTTGCCGACGTTCGTTTGAAATATCGAGCTCAAAGTTCCTACTATCATTTGCGTTTATGGCAATATCGCTGCGTCCAAAACGCAGCGCGCCCGCAAAGGCCGACAGGGACGCTTCACGACAGGCCCGGCCCTGGGCTGAAACCGAACCGGCTAACGCATTGGGACGTTCTCGCGAAGCGAAGGCATTTTTAATTGAATAATTCCAGGGACTTTGCGGGGCCACGGAAACGCCGATGATGGGAAATGTTGCGCCGGAGGTTGAAAGTTCGTTTTCGAGGCCCATGCTTATATTTCGCTTAAAATCGGAAAAGACGACCAGCACGGGAGGGGCCTTCGACTTTTTTACCTTGTTCCGCACATCGGCAATCACGGCGTTGATTGACGTCGGGCCATAACGAACGCGGCCGTCTTTGCCCTCGGTAAAGGACCCGGCATTTATAAATGCCTCCCGGTCATGGCTAAACCGAAAGCTTCGGGCCGCTAACGGCAATTTTCGGTCCATGGAATCAGCCAATGCATACGCCGTTTGCCTGAGCTCTCTGCCGTTTTCAATGTAGGTCATGCTGATCGAGGGGTCGACCCACGAATAAAATTCCCCGTTAGGATCGGAAAAACCGGAGAAGGGATCATGGCCGCCATGGGGTTTGGCGAAAACCAGCACCGCCAGAATAATGACCAAGCAGCGAACGCAAAGCAGCAGCAATCGTTTAAGTCGGCGAACTTTGCTCGCGCGAGGAGCGGCTTCTTTAAAAAATCTGAGGGTTGAAAAGTCGAGATCCATCACCCGTTTACGGCCAAGCACATGGAGAAGAATGGGGATGACAAGCGCCAAAAGTCCCCACAAAAACCGCGGACAATACAATGAAACCACGATTAAGGCATTCTCCGTCTTTTCCCGAGTACCCGCGCGAGCGCACCGTGAAAGAATTCATCCGTCAAGACCATTTCGCAGTCGATCTTCATGTCCTGGCATGCCCTTTTAATGAGGTCGTGATGACCGCGAAGGCCGTCGCTAAAAAAACGCGCGGCAACGACCGGGTCCAAAAGCAGCCTCTCCCCCGTTTCCAAGTCACGCACGCTTACCGGCGAGCCGGGGCGAAAATTCAGCTCGAACGGGTCGACGATCCTGAGCACGATGACGTCCTGTTTTTTAAAACGTAAATGGCGCAGTCCTTGAATGATCTCTTCCGGTTCGTCAAAAAAGTCGGAAATAATAATACATAAGCCCCGTTTCACGACGGTTTGGGCTAGTCGCGAAAGCGCGGCCCCGCAGCGGGTCATCCCCGAAGGCTCCAATCGGTCCAACGTTTCCATAATGGTTTTTAAATGGACTCCGGTCGAATGGGGCGCGATGCGGCAGCTCGTCGTTTCATCGAATACGCTCAGACCGACCGCGTCTCGCTGCCGTATCAAGAGCATCGCCAGGGAGGCGGCAAGGGTCCTGGCATAGTCGTATTTGCTCATGTTCGCGGCCGAGGAAAACCGCATTGATGCACTTTTATCTATCAGCACCGTGGCAAACAGGTTGGTTTCGTCTTCGAAAAGCCTGACCACGGTCTTGTCTGTCTTGGCGTATTTTCTCCAATCGATCCTTTTCGTTGACTCGCCGGGAATATACGGACGGTATTCGAGGAATTCGGCCGAAAATCCATGGTAAGGGCTCTGGTGGAGCCCCGCGATGGCCCCTTCGACGATGAGCCGCGCGCGAAGTTCAAGGTTCTTGATTAGCGCGACTTGTCCGGGACTTATGGGGCTTAACGATGGTGCGGTTGTTTCCATGCGCCGTGACCGCGCGACGGGAAATTACAGTTGATTGTTGCCGACGAGATCGTCGATGAGGGTCTTGATGACGTAAATGCCGCCGTCGACCTTATTGACAAATTCAAAACCAGCCTCGAAATTGTTTTGAAGGTCCGTGCGCCATCGGCATTGGGCCTCGATGGCCACTGATTCGCCTAGGATGCTGCCTTCGGGCAAATTGATTTTCATGCAATATCGCGAATTGACGGTAAACGGTTTTTCACAGATCAATTTCATCCCCTGCATCGATAAATCAAAAACCGATCCCACGAATTCGTTTGAATCGCGGTCATACACGCGCAGATAGTAAATCAGCTTGATCCTGTCAAGGTTTCGCCGCTCGAGGCTTCGCTGTTCATTCATGTTAAAGCGTCTCCGCCGCTTCCAGTTCTTCCTCATGCTCATCGTGCGGTCCGAGCCTTTTCGTTTCAGCGATATACGCGTCCAACTGATTGGGTTTTGACTTGAGGAAGTCCAAAAGAACCGACGTTTTATCGGCGTCGAGAATTATTCGCAGCTGTTTGGTTATTTTTGCGTTATACCCCCACTCTTTAAGCTTTTCATCGGTAACCGCGAAGGCGTCGTTTAAGCCGACGAAATGGACTTCATCCGCTCTGAGGGCAATGCAGGAATCGGCGTCGATGCAACCGCTAGCGTCCAAATACCGTAAATGGAGCTTTTGGACGTCGGCTGTTTTTGAAATCCGAAAAAAACCGGTAATGATCGTTTTGTCTTTATATTCCTCTTTTTGTCCCGCATATTTCGTGAGAAAGAAAATATACCGTATTTTCGATTTAAAGAATGCGGTCCTTATTTTCGGACGTATGCAACCATAAAACCCGTAAACCCGGTTTTCATAATTCGGTTCGGGGACAACGGCGGAACTTATTTCCTCGGGTATCTCGCGTATGGGAATTTCCGAAATCGGGTCCGAAACATAATGGACGATCATGCCGGTTTGGGCCGCGCGATAGTCCTGCCATTGAACGCTGTTCACGGACTTTTTCATAATTTCAAGGGCCATAAACACTCCTTTATAAGACTTGCTTTTGAATTGACGATGATACGTAATTCCAAAAAATGAAGCCCGCATGTTGAAAAACCATACGGGCTTTTATGGATATCATACCATAAGATAACTGCCGGAACATTTTTTGTCAACGGGTAAGGCATATTTTATTTCATACCGGTTTTTTGCCCGCTATTTTCCTCCCCGCATCATACGCGATATCCGCTCGGCGTAATTTTTTTCAAGAAGGGTGGCCAAAAACCGCGCGTTCGGGGCTTTTCCGGGGCCCGGCGCCCAGTTCTTGTCGACCACGATGTTTTTCCATGCGTCAAGATAGCACCGTGTAATGGAATCCATTGCCGCGCCGCTGGGCAATACAAAATTGTCGTTTGCCTGGATCTGTTCGTAGGAGGTCGCGAAAACGTCCCTAATGGGCCCGCCTTTAAAAAGGGCCATGGGATCTTTAATGACGTCGTAGCGCACGGGCACCATGCCGAATTTCGCGCATTCCTTGATTTGGTTTTCCCGGTTGGTTATAAACAGTGCCAGTTTTAAGGCCATGGCGGGGTTCTTGCAGCGTTTCGGGATCCCCCAGAGCCACCCGCCGGTGGTCACCCGGTGCACGCCCCGGCGAAGCGGCTCTTTTTTCTTGTCAAGTTCAATCGAGCAGCCCCGGGGCATCAGGGACGTTGCAAAATCAACCGAAGCGTCCTTTTGCATGTTCTCCGGGCCAACCTCCTTATTGAGCACCGAGATGCAATCGAGTTGGGTAAAAAACGAAAGGAAAATGGCCCCGCTTAAAAAACCGTCCCAAAGCTGTTGTCCGGTCCAATGGTCGGTCCACATGAGCGAATCGTAAATGCCGCCCCATGCGTAAACCGCCTCCCAAAGGTAGGAATCCAGCACGGCCTTGCCGTTCATATTAAAAAGCGAATAGGAATCGCCTCCGCATTCATGGACGCGGTCGACAAGCCTGAGCGCGGTGCCGTCGTATAATTTCCCGCGGTGCGCGATCCGGGGCTTTTTCACCCCGGAAAATTCACCTTGGCGCCAGGCATAGCCGGCAACGAAGACGTCGAAAAAGTCCCATTGGTCCGGGTCGGTCTTTAAGGCGAAGCGGGCGGGCAATCCCCGGCCGTTTACCTTCGACAAAAGCGAATCGATCGCGGGGGCGTACTTTTTCCAGTTGTCCAGGGCCCAGGCCACTTTTGAAGGCCGGTAGGCCATGATCCGGGTCTCGAATTTTCGGGGAACAAAATACACCTGGTTGTCCCGCGCCCCAAGCCACCAGCACGCGTAAGTTTTCCTGAAGTCGTTCATGTCGCTTGCGGAAAGAAGGGAATTAAGGGACAATATATACCCTTTATCAACAAGTTCCCATTCTTTTACAAACGGCACTTTTACCAGGCCCACGGAATCCTTGAATTGGTCCAGTTTTACCGCGATTTCGTCAAACGAATCAAAATTCTCACAATGGATTGCAACGGCGTTTTCTTTTTCGAACAAGGGAAAGACTTCGGTCCGTAGATACGTTTCCTGCTCGTCGGTCATATGCACGAGGACCTTCATGGTTTGCGCAAAGAGACAGGGGCATGAAACTAAAAAGACGAGCGTCGCCATGACGCGCGTTGCCGTTTTCGTGCGACGGAATTTCATAAACAGAGTATACCGAACCGGCGGCCCTTCGGCAAGTAGGTAAATTACGCAATGATCATGGCGTCGCCGTAGCTGAAAAACCGGTATTCACGGGCAACGGCTTCTTGGTAAGCTTTCAGTATGAATTCTTTTCCGGCAAAGGCGGCGACCAGCATGAGCAGCGTTGATCGCGGAACATGAAAGTTTGTTATCATCCCATCAATTGCTTTGAACGAATGACCCGGCAGGATAAGCAGCCGGGTCGACCCCGCGCCGGGCGTAAGCCGTCCCGTTTCGAGCGAACAATGTTCCAGCACCCGCACGACGGTGGTCCCCACGGCGATAATTCTTCCCCCGTTTCGCCGGGTCCCCAGTATTTCATCGGACGCCCGCCTTGAAAGTTCAAAAGTTTCTTCATGCATTATATGATCGATAGGGTCATCGACCTTTACGGGCTTGAATGTTCCGACGCCCACGTGAAGGGTCACAAATGAGAAAACCACGTTTTGACTTTTAAGCGTTTCCAGCAGACGGTCGGTAAAATGAAGACCCGCGGTCGGACAGGCAATGGCCCCGGGCCGCTCGGCAAACACCGTTTGATATGTTTTTTCGTCGGCTTCAAGCGGTTTGCGTTTGATATAATGCGGCAAGGGCATTTTCCCATGACCTTCAAGGAGTTCGTCAATTGATCCGATCGATGAATCTTCGGACAAAGTCGCGATCCGGCCCGCACCCGACAGCTCTCCGGTTATCGTCAACCGTATGGAGGAATCGTCGGCAAGCCGAAGCTGCGTGTTGAGTCGTACCTTTTTTGCGGGCTTGACCAGGACCTCACACGACCTCCGGTCGATCTTTCGCGTAAATAAAAGTTCAACGCCACCGCCGGTCTCTTTAACACACCATAACCGCGCGGGCACGACTTTCGTGTCGTTAAAAACAAGCCGGTCTCCCGGCCGTAAAATACGGTGCAAGTCCGTAAACCAAGCGTGGGATATACTCTGGGTCGTCCTGTCCAAACTCATGAGCCGGCATTCGTCGCGATTTTCCATCGGGTACTGCGCGATGAGACCTTTGGGCACTTGGTAATCAAAATCAATAGTTTTCATGGTGTCCGGTAAAATTAATTTATATTTACCCATACTTGTGGACACAATAAAAAATAAACCGGTCCCTTTGGACCTCGTCAGCGCGTCGATTTTGCTCTGCGGATCGATTTTAGGGAAAACGTGGCGGTTATCGGTGACCGGAACGACCCTTATCGATCCTTTTCATGACCGGGACAAAGGCGTTATTTATTGCTTTTGGCACGCGCATATACTTCCAATGGCCTATATTTTCAGGGGCATCGGGGTTAAGGCCGTTGTATCGGACAGTAAAGACGGCGACCGCGCGACCGCCGTGGCGCAGCGTTGGCGCCATGAAACCATACGCGGCTCTTCAAGCCTCCATGGCATTTCGGTCATACGCGCATGCGTCCGCGAATTAAAACGCGGGCAAAACATCGTGTTTGTTCCCGATGGCCCGCGCGGTCCGCGGGAAATCGTAAAACCCGGCATCGCCCAAATCGCCCTGCTTGCCGGCGCTTCCGTTTTTCCGGTCATTGCCCTACCCGAAAAATCCTGGAGACTTAATTCTTGGGACCGATTCATGCTTCCTCAACCTTTTTCCAAGATCGAAATCCGTATTGCCGAGCCTATTATCCCATCGCACTTCGAAGGCGATCCGAACCCAGTCGATTCATTTACCCAAGGTCTTCAAAAGGCCCTGACCCTATGAGCGTTCTCGCCTCTGCATGGCCCGCCGATACCTATATACTCATCCCTGCGTATAAATCCGCGCATACGCTTGCGACCTTTTTACCGAAGCTTTTGCGGCAAACGCCCGCCGGTAATATTTGCCTGGTCGACGATGCCTCCGAAGACGGGACCGATTTGCTGGCAAAGCGACTCGGTATTGAAACGATAAAGCATACTGTCAATCAGGGCAAAGGCAAATGCCTGTGCGATGGGTTTGAATTTTTAGTGTACCGGAAGCAGGCCCGGTGGGTCTTGACCATGGACGCCGACGGACAGCATTCCACGGAAGATATTCCGTTTTTTCTCGATTACGCCCGCAGGTTTCCCGACGCGGGCATTTGCATCGGCAAGCGTGACTTTTCCCCTTCGGTCATGCCTCTACATCGGATTATTTCCAACACCTTGACTTCCGCGGTCCTGACGCTTTTGACCGGCCAAAAAATAGTTGATAGTCAATGCGGGTTCAGGATGTATTCGGCAAGACTTCTTAAACACGTCACGTGCGTCTACCGTCGGTTTGAGATGGAATCGGAAATAATCCAGAAAGCGAGCTTCAATAATTTTTCAATCGGTTTTGTCAAAGTGCAAACATTATATTTGAACGATTCCAGCCATATTTCACATTTTAAAGACACCCTGCGATGGCTTAGTGCCGTTTTTGGGGTGTGGAGAGAATTGCGGACCGGTCACTTATAATGAACTACAGCTTGAAGCCGGAAATAGCCTGTGAGCGGCTCATAAAAAAACTTCGCGAAAAAGGCATTGTTGACGAAAAGGTATTAGAGGCGTTTCGCAAGGTCCCGCGCCACTTGTTCGTGGACTCCATGTTTTTTTCGCAGGCCTACGACGACAACGCGCTGCCCCTTGGAAACAAGCAAACCATTTCGCAACCCTATGTCGTCGCCCTTATGACGCAGCTATTACGGCTTTCCCAGGACGATAAAATTCTTGAAATCGGCACCGGCTCGGGGTTCCAAACGGCGATTCTCGCCCAATTCTCCCGGCGCGTTTATACCATCGAGCGCAACAGAGACTTAGGCGACGCGGCACGAAAAAGGCTGCGGGACATGGGCTATGAAAATATCGTTTTCAAAGTCGGCGACGGATCGGGCGGATGGCCGCAACATGCACCCTTCGATCGCATAATCGTTACGGCCGGAGCGCCTATCGCGCCCCCTTCGCTCGCAGGGCAGCTTGCGGAAAGAGGAATAATGGTCGTTCCCGCGGGCGATCGATCGATCCAGGACCTTGAAGTTTACGAAAAAACGCCCGAAGGTCTGAAAAAAACCTCCGCCGGAGGAGTGGTTTTCGTTCCGCTGATCGGCGATGAAGGTTGGGAACAATAACCCCCCCCCCCGCCTTCGGCATAAATTTGAGGTTGCACCTATAAAAAGGAAAAACCATGGGACTGACGGAATTCTTGGCGAACTATATCACGCACATAATCGACCAGGCGGGCTACGTGAGCGTATTCATATTCATGGTCATGGAAAGTATGGTGCTGCCGGTCCCCAGTGAGGCGATCATGCCGTTTGCAGGGTTTTTAATAGCTTCGAAAACGTTTACTTTCTGGAATGTGGTGGTCATAAGCACGCTGGGCAGTATGGTGGGATCGCTTATTTCCTATTACGCGGGATATTTCGGCGGCATGCCCTTTGTTAAAAAATTCGGGCGATATGTGCTCCTTGACGAACATGAACTGGCGGCAACCGAAAAGTTTTTCACTAAACGCGGTGAAATAACGATATTGATTTGCAGGTTCGTTCCGGTAATACGTCATCTCATCTCCATTCCGGCCGGCACCGGAAAAATGAACATCGTTAAGTTCATCGTATTTACCGTGATCGGGGCGGGACTATGGAACGCATTTCTGACGCATGTCGGTTTCGTGCTCAAAAGCAATTGGGCTGAAGTCATGAAATATAGCAAGATCATTGATGTTGCAGTAGCGCTTATGCTGCTTGCGCTGATCGGTTTTTATGTAATACGACATTTGAAGAAAAACATACGCAAAGATTAGCGCCTCGCGTTGCGGGCGGCCTTTTTTTCCGAACCCCCGCCTTGAATTAGCTCGGCAAATAATGTATATTAAGGGTCTCCCTTTTTTAACCATACCGATCCATATTTTTTCAAATACAAGAGGAGTATTATCATGGCTCTACGAAAAATGGTCCCCCATGACGGTAATTCCGCGTGCGCTCACGTGGCCCACGCAACCAACGAAGTCATAGCGATTTATCCGATTACGCCATCATCCGGATTGGGTGAAATATCCGATGAGAAAACGGCGCGGGGCGAGAAAAACATCTGGGGTTCGGTACCCAGCGTAACTGAAATGCAATCCGAAGCGGGCGCCGCCGGGGCAGTCCACGGCGCTTTGGCAACCGGCGCGCTCACGACGACGTTTACCGCCTCCCAAGGTCTTTTGCTCATGATCCCCAATATGTTTAAAATCGCCGGTGAACTGACGCCCACGGTTTTCCATGTGACCGCCCGCGCTGTTGCATGCCAGGCGCTTTCAATTTTCGGCGACCATAGTGACATCATGGCTGTTCGTCAGACCGGATGGGGCCTTTTAGGTTCAAGCACCGTGCAGGAAGCCATGGACTTTGCCTTGATCGCACAGGCCGCAACGCTTGAATCCCGTGTGCCCTTCGTCCATTTCTATGACGGATTCAGGACTTCCCATGAAATCCAAAAAATTGAAGAACTGACTTTCGACGACATGCGCGCCATGATCGACAATAATTTCGTGGCTGCGATGCGCATGCGGGCTTTGTCTCCCGACCATCCGACCATCAAAGGAACGTCACAAAACCCCGACGTTTTTTTCCAAGGCCGCGAAACCGTCAATAAATATTATACCGCATGTCCGGCCATCGTACAAAAATACATGGACAAATTCGCCAAACTGACCGGACGCCAGTATAAGCTTTATGAATATGTCGGCGCTCCCGACGCCGAACGCGTTATTATTCTTATGGGGTCAGGCTGCGACACGGTGCATGAAACCGTTGACGCCTTGAATAAGCAAGGCGCGAAGGTCGGCGTATTGAAAGTAAGGCTGTTCCGTCCGTTCTCCATGGCCGATTTCATCAAGGCCCTCCCCGCTTCGGTCAAGAAAATCGCGGTGCTCGACCGTACCAAAGAACCCGGCGCCATGGGCGAACCCTTGTATGAGGACATCCGCACGGCGGTTGGCGAAGCCATGCAAATTAAAATCACGTCGTTTAAGGATTACCCAACAATCATTGGCGGACGCTTCGGCCTTGGGTCTTCCGAATTTACTCCGGCAATGGTAAAAGGCGTTTTCGACGAACTGGCCAAGCCCTCGCCTAAAAACCATTTCAGCGTGGGCATTAATGACGACGTGACCAACGCCTCCATTAGTTTCGACAGCTCGTATTCCCTCGACGGCGCCGATGTGCACCGTTCGCTGTTTTACGGGTTGGGCTCCGACGGTACCGTGGGCGCGAACCACAACAGCATTAAAATCATCGCTGAAAAAACCGACAATAACACCCAGGCCTATTTCAGCTACGACTCCAAGAAAGCCGGGGCCGTTACGGTGTCGCATCTGCGTTTCGGTAAAAATCTCATCCGCAAACCGTACTTCATCACCAAGGCCAATTTTATCGCCTGCCATAATTTTTCATTCCTTGAAAAATACGACATGCTTAAAAACCTTGAAGAGGGCGGGACCTTTTTGCTCACTTCCGAATACGATAAAAACGCGGTGTGGGAAAAACTACCGGGTTTCGTCCAGAAGCAACTCATCGACAAGAAAATCAATTTTTACGTTATCGACGCAGTCAAAATAGCCGCGGACCTCGGACTCGGCAGCCGCATCAACGTCATCATGCAGACCGCCTTTTTCGAGATCGCCAAGGTCATCGACTCCAAAATCGCCATCGAGGCCATCAAGGACGCCGCCCGCAAATCATACGGCAAAAAAGGCGACGCAATAGTAAACATGAATATCGCGGCCATCGACCAGGCGGTCAGCGGCATTCAACAAGTCCAGTACCCTAAAACGGTCGCCAAAGACGTTAAATTCCTCGAACCCGTGTCCGCCGACGCCCCTGATTTTGTCAGGAAAGTCACGTCTAAAATGATGAAACAGGAAGGCCAGACCATCACGGTTTCCGAAATGCCGGAAGACGGGACATGGCCTGTGGGAACGACGCAATATGAAAAGCGCAATATCGCCTACGAAATTCCCGTGTGGAACCCCGCAACGTGCATTCAATGCCATCGCTGCTCCTTGGTTTGCCCGCACGCAACGATCCGTCCGAAAGCATACGACGCCAAATACCTTGAAAAAGCGCCCTCGACTTTCAAGTCGGTTGACGCCAAAGGTCCTGAATTTAAAGGACTTAAATACACCATGCAAGTTGCACCCGAAGATTGCACGGGGTGCGGCGCATGCGTGGACAATTGCCCCACGAAAGGAAAAGGCGATGCGATTCTCATGAAAGTGCAAAGCCCGCTGAGAAAATCGGAAGCGGAAAATTTCGCCTATTTTCTTTCCATTCCCGAAACCGACCCGAAACTGTTTAAAATCGACTCCGTCAAGGGAAGTCAACTTCTTAAACCCTTGTTTGAGTTTTCCGGCGCGTGC
>Ga0182027_10000745_pt1 | contig 55370 bp, 57 predicted proteins | sample 712E1DmetaG_FD_121300 | JGI IMG/M metagenome (GOLD analysis project Ga0182027, IMG submission 121300) | Permafrost microbial communities from Stordalen Mire, Sweden - 712E1D metaG (Illumina Assembly) | ecosystem: Environmental > Terrestrial > Soil > Wetlands > Permafrost | place: Sweden...
AATCAGCCGGTAGAAACTGGCATAGATACTTCCAATCGTTCCCGATTAAGTTTTTGTCCATGCCAGAAGCATACATAAGTCGCAACAAATGTCAATTCCTTATTCTAGCGCCTATGCCCCCGTCCCCTCTCCCGCCCGCGCGGGAGGGGGGTGCCGAAGGCAGGGTGAGGGCTCCTTCCCCAAAGGCTGCCGCCCTGGGCTACGATCTTACGCCCCTGCCGGGGCTACGGAACGGCTATCCGAAACGGGAAGACTTTGTCAGATTACTTCTGACTCAGGACACTAGCTCAAACTTCGCCACTAACCGAAATTCATTTGTCCCCTGCCTGCGTGTTGATTAAAATAGCCATAGGTGAGAATGGGAGGGGCGATGAAATTCGACAAGAAGCTGAAGCCTGCAACTCGCCAGGAAATGGCTACACTGCTTCGCGGAGCTTCCCGCTATCTGGATAAGTTGGCGGAGAACCTGGAGAGGGACAAACCTGAAACGAGTGGCCGATAGCCTGGCTTGGAAATCGAAGGGGACCCATCTGCGGCGGACAGCGCGGATGGTTGCGGTGGGCGGTGTCATTTTGGTTTCGACCGGCTGCCTGCACCGGCATCATCCCGTTCAAGCATCGCGCGGCGCACCATCGACAACACCCGCCCCGATTGTCCAGGGCGAAAGAGGAATCGCTTCCTGGTACGGCCACCCTTACCACGGGCGCCCAACCGCCAACGGCGAAATCTATAACATGTACGGCATGACCGCCGCTCACCGGACCTTGCCGTTCGGCACTCGGGTAAATGTTCACGACCTCGAGAACGGTCGCGACGTGACGGTGCGAATTAACGATCGCGGGCCTTTCGTCGAAGGGCGCATTATCGACCTCTCTTATGCGGCAGCTCAGGCCATGCACATGCCAGGCATTGCACAGGTGCACCTTGAGATTCTGGGACTTGGAGAGGGCGTCGCCATCCCGGGAATTTTCGCGGTACAGGTGGGAGCTTTCAGGGACCCGAGCAACGCTGAGCGGTTGAAGGAGCGCATCGAATCTCAATTCGGGCCGGTCATCATTCAGGACTTCGATCGCGGCGACGGCCTCTTTTACCGCGTCCGGGTTGGCCGTGAGAGCACGGAAGACGCTGCGCGCTCTCTGGCACAAAGCCTCCGCAGGGCGAACCTGGCGACGGAGACATTCGTTGTGCGGTTGAATTAGACTGTTAATGGGGTTGGAACGAGAATCCCGTTCGCGGTTTTCGCGGCGCGGGTGGTAGGGGCGACCCTTGTGGTCGCCCAGGGCAGGCACAAGGCCTGCCCCTACAAGGATACATGGACCAGTGCATTTTCTGCCGAATCGTCGAGCGACGGACACCCGCCCGGATTGTCTTCGAGGATGATGAGATTGTGGCGTTTGAGGACACCAACCCGCAAGCGCCCATCCATATACTCATCGTCCCACGCAAGCACCTGGCCTCATTGAAAGATGCCACCCCTGAGGATGCTGCACTCCTCGGGCGCCTGTCCCTGGTGGCTGCACAACTGGCGCGTGAGCGGGGTCTGGAACCTAAGGGCTACCGGACAGTGGTCAACACGGGGTCTGGGGCGGGTCAAACCGTGCTCCACCTTCACCTCCATCTTCTTGCTGGGCGGGTGTTCCACTGGCCGCCGGGATAAACCCAGTTCTTGCCGTGTCGACGGAGTGAATTCGCCACATCACTGCTCGCAGACGGCGAGCAGGTTGTCCACATCAATGGCCACCCGCTTGGGCCTTTCTGTGGTTGTAAACTTGAATCGCCCCCCGTCTTCGCTCACGGGAACGCTCCCCAAGCTTGCCTTCTTGTCTTTGCCCACCTCGGCCACGACAGGTACCAGCATTTCGAAATCGCTTGATACCCCGCTCTGGGTGATGGCGCCCTGGACCAAGAACTTCTTTGGGGAAAGTTGCTCCACGTTGGATTGCAGTTTGTAGGTGGGGACACCGGTTTCGTACACCCACTCATTGAAAAACCAGTCCAGCCGGCGATTGTTTTCAAGGTCGCTCACGTGAGTCATGTACTTTTCCGCGTAGCGAATGAAGTCTTCCGTTGAAACATCCATTCCTCGATAAGTGGCAACGAAACCGCGCAGCAGGCTGAAGAACCTCTCGTCGGAGCCTGTGGAGGGGTCTGTCATCAGTCCTCTCAACATGTGTAAGACCCAGCATGCTTTTTTGTATACGATGGTGTCGTAGCCGCCTGGAGTCAGCGAATTAGATAGGCGCTGGCCGAGCCAGATGGGGCCGCTGGCTTCGTTGATCAGCCCGCTTTTGCCCTTGCTAAGCAGGTCGAGTTTGTAGCCCCGTAGGAGTTCGTGGAATCTGCGATCGCCGTCCTTTTGCCTCGAGAGATCGAGCGCCGCCGCGTAGGTCGCCAGCCCTTCGGAAAGCCACTGGTCATGGTAGGTCTTCCAACCTAATAAGTTGCCCCACCATTGGTGGGCAATCTCGTGGGCCACCATGCCGTGGCCAAGGAGGTCCTCGGTCTTTTCCGGTAGGCCAAGCTCGTACCGCTCCGACTTGCGCAAGAACGAGAGGGTGGGGAGATAGACCAGTTCTGGCCAGCCTTGTCCGAAGTTGCCGGGAATCTGAGAGATGGCGAGGCGAGAATAAGGGAATGGACCAAACAAATTCTCGAAGTACGCGAGAGCTTGCGCAGCGCTTTCGGCCACGTTTTGCAGTAATTCGGCGGGCGCCAGGGGAGGAACCATTTCGGCATCGATCGCCAGCGATGGAGACCGCTGTGGCGAGGGGTAGGGGGCGGGGGGGACAAAGTGGGGGATCATTTTCCGCGTGTGCCGGTTCTCGATCGCCGCTTCCGCCTCGCCCGTCGCATACACTTCCACTGTCGTTTTTCCGACGCTGCGCTCGACCGAATGATAGGGTCCCAGATTGAAGCCGGCAATTCGAAATACGCCGTCCGAGCGCCACCGATTGCGCGTCCGACCGCCCGCAGTTTCCTTCTCGGTCCTCCTTCCTGTGGCCACCAGCGTAAGGCTCTCGGGATAATCGAACTTAAGGTCGAATGAAGCTGGAGGTCCAAGCCCGAGATTCGGATACCAGCCACCTCTCTCTCCCACGTACAACACGTTGTTGCCCACGTCGGTGATGACGTTCCCTTGATATTCGAAGCGGAGGCGGTATCTTTCCGCCACCGGGTGTGGGGCCGGCAAGACTACCTGAATCCAGCCTTTGCTTCGGTCACCCGCCTCAATATCTTCTTGCAGAGGGTATGGATACACGGCCAGACTTTCCCCCCGCTCGTTCAAGACCTTGGAGACGTTGAGCAATCGGGAGAAATCAAATGTCAGCACACGGTCCGAGCTGGAGAGTGATTCCAGCAGAAGCTCGGCGCGACTCTTCATGCTGTTGTCGGGCTCGAGGTGGGTATCGATGTCGTAGGAAATAGCTTTCACCGCCCCCGGCGCCTGATGTGCGAAACGGGCCGCGGAGGTCTCACTGGGAAAGGCACACCAGCGGTCGGCGAATATTTCATCTCCGTTACGGCGAGCCGCAACCACACTCACAGCTTCCGGTGATCGTTCATCGTCGTACACCTCGAACCATTCAAGGTTGTTCCCTTGCAAGCGCGCGTGGAAATACGGCATTGAGGAGTCTCCCAGCAAATCCTCAAAGATCCGGGGCGAATCCTCCAGCGCGAAGGGCCGGGGCGAGGAGTTCCACTTTTGAGGAAAGTCCGGCGGCCGTTCCGGGTCGTCTCGCTCCGGCTTTTCCCCCACCGCGATCAGTTCCCTGGCGGTCTGGTCGGTAAAGCGCAGAATGGCCATACTGAACTGTTCTTCGAGGATAGGTGAGTGGATGAACCTGGCGAGACTCTCCTTTTCCACCTGCGTGGGGGGCATCAACAGGATTTCCCCTTTCCCGAGGTAAATCGCGCCGGTGATTTCCCCCGCCGCCTGGGTGAAAAACCCGATGTACCCGCGATTGAAAAACATTTTCATGCGGTCACGGACCAGTTGCGCGTGCCGTAGTACATAGACTTGGCCCGGGTCTACCTTAACGTTGTGGAGCTGGCGGAAAACTTCCTGGGGGTCAAGCCCGCTCGCGGTCCAGGCCATTCTTGGCCACAAGACCATTGCGAGGAGAAGGCCACACCAAGTCCATAGCGCGGCGCGGTGGGCGCCACCAAAACGAGATTCTCCGTGTCCTCCCTGCCTCCAAAACCTCAACACAGAGGGCACGGAGAATCTCAGTGACCTCTGTGTTAAAGCTCTTCTGCCCACTGAGGACACGGAGGCACTACCGGCTCGAGAAGCAATCTCCGCGTGCCGACAAGAAATTCCGGAATGGCCGTACAGAAGAAGGCGTCCTGACACGCCGGATTGGCCCAGCATTTTCTTACCTCTTCGCTCTTACTCTAGCGCGGAAGATCGCGCAGGACAACTCGACACCACCGCCGGCGTTGGCGTCGTTTGGGATGGGATGGCTTTCGAAACGAGCGTCATTCCCGTCCCGCCATGGCGGGGGGAATCCAGCCCGTGACAGGCGTTTCCGAAGATTTGCGGAGTAGATTCCCGCTTTCGCGGGAATGACCACGGCCTGGAACGCCTATGTCGCGCAAATGATACCAGTACCCGATCGCTCCAGGTGTTGTATTATTTCTGTAACATGCTTGGGCATCGAGCTACATTACGATGTCAACCGGCCATTCTCTGGAGCAGGCGAGTGATACGCGTATCCTTGTTCCTCGTTCCATTTCTAGCCACGCTTATGCTTGCCCTCGCGTCTGCTGACGTGATCTATTTGAAGAATGGCCGGAAGATAGTGGGACAGGTGACGCAAGAGGACTCGAAGCAGGTGGTCTACACGATCCAGGGCGGAGAACTTTCTATCCCAAGATCGATCGTGGACCATATCGAGAAATCAGACGAGCCTACTGACGAGCAATCGCCGCATCTGAGTGGAACCCCGAAAGTGCGGGAGGTCCCGCTGCCTTCGTCCCCTCCCGTGGGGGACTCCTCCGCGACAGATTCACCGGTCATCAAGTCCGGGGCAGTCGATGAGGCCTATCTCCTGCACCTGGGTAGCGAAATGGCCCACAATCCCTCACCGGAAAATACCCGTCTGCTTAAGCAGGGCTATCAGCAGGCGGCGCTCTTCCAGGCGCGCAAGGGCGACCCCGAGGGCGCGATTCAGAGATACCAACAGGCGCTGAAAGTGCTCCCCAACGATCTGCCCTTAACGCTGGCACTCGGCTACCTTCAGGTGACCCAGAATCATTATTTGGAAGCCGTGGACCTGCTCTTGCCCGCCGCTGACCGCTACCCCAAGTCTGGGGACGTTCGCACGCTGCTAGGGTCAGCCTATTACGGTATGGAAAATATGGATGAGGCCATCGCCCAGTGGAACAAGGCGCTGGCCCTGCAGGACAACCCGCGCCTCCATGAAGCCGTTGCCAAGGCGGAACGCGAGCGAGAAATCTCGGGCTTCTACCGAGAGTTGCGGAGCGAGCACTTTCTGCTCCGCTATGAAGGCGAGCAGGGCGAGAAACTGAGCAACGAGGTTCTTAACAGTTTGGAGGGATCGTTTCAGAATCTCGTGCTCGACCTTGACTACAGCCCGCGCGAAGTCATTGTCGCACTCCTCTACCCCAACCAAGCGTTTAATGATATGACACGATCACCCACCTGGGTGGGCGCACTTAACGATGGGAAAATCCGCATACCCGTTTCCGGCCTGACCCAGGTGAACGCCGACCTCGCCCGCGTGCTCAAGCACGAGTTGACGCACTCCTTCGTCCGGCAGATTACCATGGGCCACTGTCCCACTTGGTTTAACGAGGGGTTGGCGCAACTCGAGGAGGGGGCCACTACGGCCACCATGGGATCGCAACTTGGGCGGGCGGTTTCTTCAGGACGATTGCCCTCGTTCCAGTCGCTCGAAGGTCCCTTCTTGAACATGCCCCAGGACCAAGTGGCCCTTGTTTACGCCAAATCACTGGCGGCCCTCGAGTACCTCAGAACCACCTTCGATATGGGCGAGATTCGCAACCTCCTCAACGCCATGCCTTCTCAACCCGATTTCGGCGTTCTTCTTCAGAATGAGCTCCACCTCAGCTATCCCGCCTTCGAACAAGAGGTCGCCAACTACCTTGTGAAGAAATATGGGTCGTAGGGCGCGGAGCCCGCAGTGGCGTCATTGGGAACGGGATCCGTTTCGATGCACAGGTCATTCCCGCGAAAGCGGGAATCCATCCCGAAAGCCCTCGGAGAGGCGCTGTCTACGGACTGAACTCCCGCTTTCGCGGGAATGACTTGCGACCCACAGCGCCCCTCCGGGCAAATGACGCCACTACCCAGAATCCGGTAGTGGGCTAAATCCGTGTTGCTGGGCTTGATGTAGCAAGCCTCGCCCTACCCTGCGGCGTGATGCAGTGCAATCCAGGCTTCAACATTTTCAATTGGCCCAGGTCGCAAAGGTTGGAGATGGGGCTCCTCATTTGGTTTTGAAAGGCCGGGCGTTCGCCCCATTGAAAAATGCGGTGGTGAGGTTCCAGTGGCTTGAAATCTTGGACACGTCGGTAGGCTTGCTCGTTAGTTAGGGCACGGTTAGGGTCGTCAGGAATATCGAAAGCCTTGAGTATCGCCGACTCCCACGTCATTCAAGACCACCTTTCAGTTCTTTCTTGACCCCGAGAGTGACTACAGTCATGAATGTCTTAGAGACCCCCAGTACCACCGGCGAAAGCAACGGAATCCCCATCGGCGGCAAGACGAGGAAGGAAAGGACGAAGGCGGCGGGGGCCGCCCAAAGGATGTGAAGCTTATTCGCATGTGAGAAGAGGAAGACCAGTGCGACGACCCACCAGAACAAGGTCAGCACCGTGGTGCCCCATTGCGGCGGCTGGCCCGAGGCCATGGCATTGCGACAGCCGTAAGCCCAGGTGAGTGCCAACAAAGCAACGATACCCCACGCAATCCATCCTACTGTCACTGCCATTCAGATACCTCCTAAAGCAGGGCTTTTGACAGGCAGTATATCGTTTGAAGAAGCGGTACCACTTCGAGACTTGGCTGTCAATAGAGAATTCCAAAGAATTTTGAGACTTTTCCCTTCTTACCTAGTGGCCGCTATATTAAGAGTTCAGCCAACTCCCACACATGGTCCGCTATCCCCGACTCCATCGCCGGGGTAACCCTCAGAAGCCCTTGACAGCGTGTCCGTAGTGCGATACGTTGTATCTCACTGAGGTGTTACCATTTATGGCGACGACGATGGTTCACATTCGCGTGGACGAGAGAGTGAAGATAAGGGCCGCAAAAACACTGGCCGCAATGGGCATGTCTATGTCTGACGCGGTCCGCATTTTGCTCGTCCGGGTGGCCGCAGAGAAGGCCCTACCGTTCGACGTAAGGGTTCCTAACAAAACGACGCGGAGGGCGATGGAGGCAGCGGATCGCGGCGAGGGGAAGCGCTTCAAGTCCGCCGGCGCGCTGTTTAAGGATTTGGGGATTTGAACGCACGAAACCTGATTAGCGGGGGGCATTTTCGGCGTGACGTTAAGCTGGCCCAGCGACGCGGCAAGGAAATGTCGAAGCTGCGCGAGCTGATTTTGCTGCTGGCTAAAGGCAGCCCCCTTGCGCCCCGCTTCAATGACCATCCGCTCACCGGTGAATGGAAGCACCACCGCGAATGTCACCTGGAACCAGATTGGCTGCTGATCTACAAGGTCGAGGGTGACGACCTCTACCTGGTTCGGACTGGAACCCACTCCGACTTATTCTAACTATCGATCAAAGAGGGGGTGGCCGGTGGGCATGAGCAAATCAGATGAGGAAGGCGTGATGTCAAGTACTGGCATTGCCAAAATCTTTGTGCACGGGCGCAGACAAGCCGTACGTCTTCCCGTGGGGTTTCGCTTGCCTGGCGACCGCGTCCGCGTGCGCCGCGTCAAAACCGGCATCCTGCTTGAGCCGATGGTGACGGATATCGATGGCTGGTTCGCAGAGTTGGACCGCTTCGCCGATGTGCCATTCATGGAAGATGGTCGCCATCAACCGCGGATGCCGGGGACGAAGCGTGCTGCTACAGCGTAGCCAGCAAACCCGCCAGCAGGGCTACCCGCCGGGGCAGTTCAGGGATGAGGATGTGCTCGTGGCGCGCGTGGGCGCCGTCGCCTACCGCACCCAGACCGTCGAGCGTTGGGACGCCTAGCGCGGCCGTGAAATTGCCGTCGGACCCGCCCCCGGTTGAGGCTTCGGTTAGATCCATGCTCATGGCCCGCCCCAAGGCGCGCGCCTTTCGGAAGAGCGCGACGGCCATCTCTCGCTCCATGGGCGGACGGCTGATGCCGCCTTCAATTTCCATCTGAGTTCCCGGATCATAAGGTTTCAGGCCGCAAATCTTTTTCTCGATAACCGCTCGGTCTTGCAATCGCGGGATGCGCACGTCGATCCACGCCGTGGCGCGCTCAGGAACGACATTGGACCGCGTGCCGCCTTCGATTCTACCCACGTTGAGCGTGAGCCCTTGGCGTGGGCGTGCCATCGCTTGTACGGTGAGCAGTTGCCGAATCAGTTCCAAAATGGCGTTCACGCCGGCCGCCGGGTTCACTCCCGCGTGAGCAGAGCGTCCGTGGACCGTAATCTTGAACTCGCCCACCCCCTTTCGGGCAGTCTTGAGCGCGCCCCCCGCCGCGGCCGGCTCCAACACCAACACGGCGCGCGCGCCCCGCGCCTCCGCCAGGAGTTCCTTGCGGAACGCTACACTGGACACCTCCTCGTCAGAGTTCAGGAAGAAGTGAATGGGACCCGTGGGCGAAATCCTCAGCGCTTGCAAGGCTCGAATCGCCCACAGCCCGATAACGATCCCGGACTTCATATCGAGGACTCCAGGGCCAAATGCCCGCCCACCTCGCACCCTGAAAGGCATCTGCGTCAGAGTCCCAATCTCCCATACCGTATCCAGGTGACCGAGCAGCAGAATGGGCTTCTGATTGAGTTTACTCGCCCAGAATTGCCCCGAAACAGCCAAGCCCGCTACCGGATGTCTTACCAGGCGGACCTTTCCTTTGCACAGCCTGAACTCCTCCGCGAGGAAGCGGGCCAGCCGGTCCACCCCAGGCTTTGAGTTGCTCGGCGACTCGATCTCGACTGTCTGCTGGAGGCACTGAAGCATGGGCCGTAGTTCTGTTTGACAATAGTCGAGCAAACACTTCACATCCATCGTTCCACCTCCGGCTAAAAATATTGCCGATTTTCGATTGCCGACTGCCGATTTCTGAGGGAGAGCGGAAGAAGTCGCCAGACTTGCTTTCAATTGTCAATCGGCGATCAACAATCGGCAATGAAAGCCTCGTGTTCGGCTGCGGCCTTCGGGTCGCGCTGTACTCCGTTTCTTACTGACAATCTCCCAAGCTTCATCTTATTCTAAATAGGCAGAAAACCGCACTGGACACGTGGGAAGATCCGGGCGTCACAGGAAGGAATCCTAACTTTGAACAAAGTTTCGCTCGCTCTAGTAATCCATTCCCACCAGCCCGTGGGAAACTTCGACCACGTCATTGAAGAAGCTTACCAGAGGGCTTATGCCCCCTTCGTGCAAATCCTCCTCCAGCATCCTCGCGTCCGGCTAAGCCTGCATTACTCCGGGATATTGCTCGAGTGGTTGGAAGAGCACCACCCGGAGTATTTCGATCAGCTTCGCGAGTTGTCGGGGCGCGGACAGATGGAGCTTCTGGGGGGTGGTTACTATGAGCCGATCCTGCCGTCCATTCCTGACGCCGATAAAATCTCACAGGTCCGCAAGTTGGCGGATTACCTTCACCAGCATTGGGGAACAGCGCCCCGGGGAGCGTGGGTCGCGGAGCGCGTCTGGGAGCCGGGTCTGGCGCGTCCGCTGGCCCAAGCCGGTGTCGAATACGTGGTGCTGGATGACACTCATTTTCTGGCAGCGGGGCTGGAGCCGGCGCGCTTGCACGGGATCTACATCACAGAAGAGCAGGGTGAGCCACTCCGCCTTGTGCCTAGCTTGAAGTCCCTTCGCTACACGATCCCCTTCCGGGAACCGGAAGAAACTCTGCAAATACTCCGTGAAGGCAGGAACCACCCTGGGCAGCTTTTCGCCATGGGAGATGATTGCGAAAAATTTGGTGTATGGCCGGGAACTTACGACCATGTGTACAAGAACGGGTGGCTTAAGAGATTCCTCGAAGCGCTTGAAGGGGCCGGCGACTGGCTGGAAACGACCACCGTTTCGGATTACATTGCTTCGCACGCTCCGCTGGGACGGGTTTATCTTCCCACCGCTTCTTACGCGGAGATGATGGAGTGGGCTTTACCCGCCGAGACCTCCGCTGAATTGAGGGCCTGCCTGGATGAAACCGAGAAGATGCCGGACGGAGAACGCTTCCGGCGCTTCCTCCAGGGTGGATTTTGGCGCAACTTCCTGAGCAAGTATCCCGAGTCCAACCAAATCCAAAAACTCATGTGCGCGGTGAGCCGGCGCTGGCAAGAACTAAGTGGGGCTCGGGCCACAGACGAAGAGAAAGGTCGCCTCCTGACCGAGGCGCAGAACCACGTGCTTGCTTCACAGTGCAACGATGCCTATTGGCACGGAGTTTTCGGCGGCCTTTATGCTTCCCACCTCCGCAGCGCTTTGTTTCGCCACCTGATTCGGGCCGAGGTTTTGTTAGACAAGGTCGAAGGCATCACCAGCAACCCTTCTCTGCGTGTCAAACAGGAAGACTTTGACGTGGATGGGCGTGAAGAGATCCTGCTCGACCATCCGACCGTCGGAATGGTAGTTCGTCCCGCGGACGGCGGCACAGTCTCCAGCTTGCGTTTCAAGCCAGCTCACGCCGAGCTGGTGAATTCTTTGATGCGCCGCCCGGAACCCTATCATGCCCTGGTGCGGAAGCACGTAGAATCAAAGGCCTCGCCCAAAGAAGGGCCCGCTTCCATTCACGACATGGTCCTGAGCAAAGAGGCCAACCTCGAGGCCTTGTTGCGCTATGATCGCTACCCACGACACATGTTCCGTACCTACGTTTTTTCGGCCGGGAAAGGGTGGCGTGATTTCAGCTTGTTACGCCTGGATGAGAACGAAGACCTGGCCTGCGGGCCCTGGAAACAGTCCGCCGTCCGCACCGTTCCCGGCATCGTCCGGCTTGAGAACTCGGCCCTTATCCAGCTCGGCGATTGCGTGATGCAAATTGAGGCACGAAAAACGTTGACCACCAAGGCGCAGGGCGACACGTGCTGGATCGAATGCAAATCCTCACTTTCTACAGACCAGCCCTGCCCGGCCAAAACGGCGTTGGGCACGGAACTGGTTATCAACCTTCTGGCGCCGTCTGCTCCCGACCGTTACTTCATGGCCAACGGAGTGCGGCGGCAGCTCGATTTTCGCGGTGAAATTGATGCCTCCAACCTGATGCTTATCGATGAATGGCAAGGCGTGAAAATCTCCTTGGACGCCCAGCCGAGACCCCGCTGGTGGATTGTCCCGATTGAGACCATTTCCCAATCGGAACTGGGCTTCGAGCGGGTTTACCAGGGGTCCGCCATTCTCGCCGTGTGGAAGATCGATCCAGCGTCGTGGCGAGACATCACGGGCGTGCTGAGGGCGGAGGTCGCTCCTTGGGCCGGACCTGCTCCGGACGACGACAATAGGTAATCCCCGAGAAGGTGTGAATGAATTGGCTCCGGCGGAGGGAAGTCAGTCCTCAGATGATGCGTCCTTTGGGGGGCGTATCCCGTATATATGGATGCCATGGGACTCGCGACTTGCTGGTTTATGAGGACGATTGAACAGGAAGCCGAGGAAGTGGCCGGGGGGCTGCGGCGGCGGGATCCCGCTCTGCTTGACTACCTGATCCAGCAGCACCAGTACCGCCTGTTCCGTTACTTGCTCATGCTTACCGGCAGTCGCGAAGAGGCTGAGGACTTATTCCAGGAAACCTGGATCCGGGTACTTGAGAAGGGCCACCAGTACAAAAAGCGCTGGAAGTTTGAGACCTGGCTCTTCACCATCGCTCGCCACCTGGCGATCGACTTCCTGCGCCGCCGGCGCCCCCAGAGTCTCGATGCGCTGCGGGAGCCGACCGGAACCGCCCGGCCCTTCGAACTTGAAGACACCACTTCCTCATCCGCATTCGAGCAAGCATTCCAGGGTGAAGAAGCCGCGAGCGTTGCGACAGCGCTGGCGCACCTGCCTGCTTCGTACCGCGAAGTGCTGACGCTGCGTTTTCATGAGGACATGGAGCTCGAGGAGATTGCCCGAGTGGTCGATTCACCCCTTTCAACCGTGAAATCGAGGCTCTACAGGGGTCTGGAAATGTTGCGAAAATGGCTAAAGGACATTGAGGCATGATGGAAGATATTCACGAGCGAGCCCTAAAGCTTATCGACAAGATGCAGGTGGAAGGCGTCACCGCCGAGGAGCGTGACTGGCTGGAGCTGCACCTGGAAAGCTGCGCCCAGTGCCGGAAGCGGGGCAGCGAGACGGAACGAGCCCTGCGGGCGCTGCGTTTAGCCTTGCCGCAGTTCGACCCCACGCTGGTGCGCACGACCCAAATGCGAGCTCGGATTCGAGCCCGCGAACTCATCGAAAACGCGGTGCGGATGCGAGCCCTGTGGATTTCCTGCACCTTGTCGTGGGTCCTGGGGGTGGTCTCTGCACCTCTTTTGTGGCGGGGCTTCGAGTGGATTGGACATCGCCTGGCGATTTCAAGGGCCGTGTGGATGACGGGCTTCGCGCTTTCGTGGGTGGTGCCCTCCGTCGTCGTAGCGGCGGTTATCGCGTGGCGGCAAGGGCGTGGCTCGACCGTGACCGAAGAACAGTGACGAGTCTTCAGCAACCGATTAAGCGTGAGAAGAGGAAACGAACGATGATCGAAGTGAAGCCCAACATCACTGACGAAGCCAAGCTGATCCCCTGGTGGGCGATCAGCCTTGCCGTACTTCTCTTCGCCGGGATCCAGGTCCTGATGCACGTTGTCCTGTTCCGTCTCGACCCACATCCGGGTCCCTTAGCCTGGCGGATCTTTATCGGCTTCACGGCTGGCGCGGCACTCGCTTTCTTCGTGCTGCTCGTCGGTTATGTGAACCGGGATGCCAGAAGGCGTGAAATGAACGTAGCCTTGTGGACCGTGCTGGTGGTCCTCGTCCCCTATGCCATTGGGTTTGTCATCTATTTCCTGTTGCGGCAGCCCTTGAGGAGCACGTGCCCTAAGTGCGGAGCGGTGGCCGACCCGGTCTTCAATTTCTGCCCGAAGTGCAAGTTCAACCTGCATCCCACGTGCCCGGAGTGTCATCGCGCGGTCCGGGCCGGCGATCTCTATTGCCCGTTCTGCGCCAGGGAATTGGCGGGCGAGACCTCCCGATTCAGCGTCTAGAAGTCACTCGCAAAACGTCTCCACCTTTGTCGAGGAAGGGGAGTATAGTCGTTCATGCCGCTTTGCGGCGCCCTGAAAGCACACAAAGCGGGCAGCCTGATGACGTGCTCCACCGCTGACCGGCTCGAGTGGAACGGCTGAACGTGCAGGAGGAAATAAGATGGAAAAACCCATGGCGCGGCTTTCCTTTTTGCTCATGATTCTTCCGCTATTGGTGATCACCGGCTGCAATTCGGAGAATTGGGATGCCGGCCCACCGCAGACGGAATCGCAAACCGTCAAGCTGGGCGAAGCCAAATCGGCCCGAGTGGAGATCGACCTGTCCGCAGGTGAGTTGAGCGTCGGCTCTGGGGCCAAGGATTTGCTCGAGGCTGACTTCTCATACGGTAGCCCTTCGTCAAGACCTCAAGTGGAATACAAGGTGAGCGCAAGTCAGGGACGACTCACGATTCGGCAGCCAGGCTCATCCTACGGCCGAGGGAATGGTCACAACACGTGGGATTTGCACCTCAGCGATAAGGTGCCACTGGAACTGAAAGTGGACCAAGGAGCAGGCCGCGCGAGGCTCACTCTGGGAGGCCTTTCGCTCGGCAAACTGGACGTGAACATTGGGGCGGGAGAAACCATCGTGGATTTGACCGGCGATTGGAAGCATGACCTCACCGCCAACATCGATGGTGGCGTGGGCAAAGCTACCGTCCGGCTTCCCAGTGACGTGGGCGTACGTGCCAGCGCACACGGCGGCATCGGCGCTATCAACGTCCACGGCTTGAAGAAAGATGGTGACGACTATGTGAACGAGGCCTACGGAAAGTCGCCTATCACGGTTACGGTGCATGTCGCGGGCGGCGTGGGCGAAATCAACTTGGAACTCGGCGAGGCCCCGCCCTCCGTGTGAAGATTCCAGACCTCGAGGTGAAGTCGTGAAGGTTGTTGACCCGGTATGCAAAATGACGATTGATTCCGAAAAGGCCGCTGCCACCAGCGAACACAAAGGGCAAACAATTTACTTCTGCGCCAAGGGCTGCAAGGCGAAGTTCGATCGGGAACCGGAGAAGTACCTTGGGAAATAAGGGCACGCTCAAGGTCGGTGCGGATGTTTGAGAGTCTGAGGGCAGGCTGGTTGCTTGGAAGTCGAGGGCCGAAAACTTTTAATTTCCTTGCGTTCTTTCACTTTGCCGCGGCCCGGAATGTGTCGCGATATTTTGCCATGAATTCCCGGCCGAACTTCAATTGCTTTTCAACCTGAGGATCGTAAGGCGTGAGCAAATACACGTCCGGGGTCTCCACAGCGAAGAGCAGGTCGTCTTCTTTGGCTCCCAGACGGGCCAGCATCTCCTTGGGCACGATAATCCCTGTGGACGTCCCTACCGCCCTCATCTTCATTCTCACAGCCTGCCACCATTGCCGTTGCGATTAAAACCCACTCCCTGGCTTGCCAGACGCAGTCGCGGGCCCGCGCCGCGGTGGCTTCGCCTCGGAGTGACTTTGAGTCAACCTTCTCACGTCCCTTGTCAGCAAATTGTCGGCGGACTATACTCAGCAGCAACATACTCTGCAGCTAGAGAGGGAGGGTTAAGTTGCCCCATGAGTGGGATCCCCGAACACGATAGTGACCCTGGCCAACGCCACGGGCTCCTTAGTCGCTTCTCAAACCCATGGATCGGCCTGCTGACCACGATATTCAGCGTAGTGGCCGTGCCCTTGGCAATATATTTGTATTTCGCAGGCGCTAGGACCCGCAGGCTCACCTACTTTGTAAGTCCGGTGAAAACTATCGTCGTAAAGGGTGGGGAGGCCTCGACCTTGCGCGTGCTGCATGGGGACCAAGATATAAAAGGGGATGTCACGGCAGCGCAGGTTGCCATCTGGAACGACGGTACAGAGTCTATCCGGCCTGAGAACGTTCTAAGTCCGGTTTGCATACTCTTGCGCCCATCCGTTACCATCTTGGAGGCGAAGATCCGCAAAGTGAGCAGGGGAGTAGTTGGTGCAGCGGTCGACGCCTCGCGCCTCACAGAAGGTGTTGTTCCGGTTACCTGGAAGATTCTTGAACATAATGATGGTGCGGTCATTCAGTTGATCTTCGCGGGCTCGACTGAAACCGACATAGCGGTTGACGGCACCGTGGAGGGCCAACCAACGGTCCTACATGTCAAGCCATCGCACAAGGTCCATTCACCCGCCGAGCAGTTGGCTCTTGAGCGCAGGCAAACCCAAGTGTTGGTCGCACTACCGACGATTGCGTTTTTGCTTGTGCTTGTGTCGTGGCTCGTGCTGCGCGCTAACATACGAAGTCGAACAGGGGACGAATCGGACAAGCTCGTCAAGATCTTTATCTGGGCCGACGCAGTAATGCTGTGCATCATTCTGTTGCTAGCGTGGCGAGACCTACGCCAACCCGGGCCGCCATTCGGCTTTTGATCGTCCACAGCGCAAACTTTGTGCTGTGAGCTTCGATCGCCTTAACCAACGGACGTAGTCGAGCCAAATGAGCGGTGGGTCATCCGCAGCGCGCCTGCCAAGCGGGTGCGAGTGCCGCTGCAGTCACTCACTAGCCGCTGTTTTTTTCCTGCCCCCTGCCTCCTGCTTATTGCCTCCTGTCTTTGACGCTACGTGACCACGACCTTCAGCGTTTGCTGCCCGGTGGCGCCATCGGGGAAAATATCGCGCGGTTCCCAATCCTCCACCTTGCCTCTGCCATCGGTGGCGCGGACCCGAATCTTGTAGGCGGCGGGCTGAGGGTCGACCCAGAGGTACTTCCAAAAGCTCCAGGCAATTGGAGAGGGATTGCTGAAGAGGTTGGTTTTCTCCCAGGTCTTGCCGTCGTCGAAGCTGATTTCCACCGCTTTGACACCATCCAGATTGCCTATCGCGTAGCCGGTAAGTTCGAAGCTTTTTCCCGAGATTTTGGCGCCGTCCTTCAGGTCCGTGAATCGCGCGTGCGCCCGGCGTTCGCAGTCGTCCGACCAGCCTTTGGACTCCCAGTAACCCAGGTAGGTTTTATCAACCACCTGAATGCGGGTGATCCATTTTGGCTGCTTCATTCCGAACTTGCCGGGGATGAAGATGCGAACCGGGTAGCCGTGGTCGGGTGGCAAGTCGGAATCGTTCATCTGATAGGCGAGGAAATTGTCAGGGTTCCGAATCCGGGCGATGAGATGACCGGTGGAATACCCGTCAGCCGCGTAAATGACTACGTTTGCGGCTTGCCGGGTGGGCTGCGCGCGCTCGAGCAAGGGCTTGAGGGGCGTCCCCGTCCATTTCGCGTTGCCGAGGTAGTTCCCGCCGATGGGGTTCGAGATGCATTCCAGCGTCAGCGTCTTTTCGATTCTTGGGAGCTTCAACAGCTCATCGTAGGTCAGGGTGAAGGGGCTCGCGACGAGGCCATCGACTTTCAGCCGCCACTTGGAGGCGTCGAGATTCGGCGTCGTGCCTTTGGAAGTCACATAAAAGTCTTCGTTCGGAGTGATGGCCACCAGCGCCGCCTGCTCGCCGAAAGGCTTGTAGGCCTTGACGGAAGCGCCCCTGGGAGCGTGAAGGCTGTTCATGTAACGGGAGACGAAAGCGTACTCCATCAGGCCGATGCCGCCCGCTACCGCGCCGATAATGAAAGTCCTGCGTTCCATGGGCCGGCTTATTAGATGGGACAGGTAGACGGAAAGAAACGCGGAGAAACAAGGAAAGCAGAAATTAGAAAGTAGAAATCGGAAACTGGAAGATCGAAAATGGGCTGCGGTACCCGGCGGGGTCCTCCCCCAGCCTCCAAGACTATTTTCCAGTTTCCAGTTTCCGCGAGTTGGATTACGCTCTCCGATGAAGGGCAAGGGGAGTTCATGGTTCACATTCGTGTGCAGCGCCAGTGGCAATACTGTGCGCGCTGCAATCAGCTCATGTTTGAGTACTTTGTTTCACCGGATGGCCATTTCGGCCTGGTAAGTGAGCCGGGCAGCGAACAGGCCCGCCGCAAGCACGAAATATCGTGCGCGGCGTGTGGGGCAATCTACGAGTTGCTCGACAAGGTTGACGCCGCCGGGCAACCCGCCGTGAGGAAATTTCGCGGAGCCTAGGAACAATGAGTAGACAAGAAATGCTCCTCTCCGCCAGCAACGTTCAGGACTATCTTGCAGAGCATGGGCTCTGGCCGCGTGGCGCGCCGATCATCATCCACGCCCTGGGTGGTGGTGTCTCCAACACCGTGCTGCTGGTTGAGGGGAGGACGTCGAGTGGCGAGGACATTCGCTGGGTGGTGAAACAGTCGCTGGAAAAGCTGCGCGTCCAGGACGACTGGCGCTCCGATCGCGGGCGCATCTTTCGTGAAGCGGAGGCCATCCAGGCGCTCAGGCCCGTGCTGGGGCAATTGGCTGTCCCGGAGGTTGTTCACATCGACAGCGAAAACTACCTCTTCATCATGACCGCGGCGCCGCCGGAATCAGTGATGTGGAAAGAGGCACTGCTCGAGGGCCGAGTGGACATGGGCGTGGCGCGGCAGGCGGGAGCGCTGCTGGCGCTCATGATTACGTCCTCCCAGCGCGACCCCTCGTTCGAGACGGCGTTCGCGGAGCGCACCGTTTTCGACCAGCTCCGCATTGATCCCTATTATCGGACTACCGCAGCGCGGCACCCCGACTTGCGCCCGGTGATCGAGAAATTGATCGAGGATTCCTGGCAAGTCCGCACCGCAATCGTGCACGGCGACTACAGCCCCAAGAACCTTCTCGTGCAGGGTAACAATATTTTCCTGATCGATTTCGAAGTCGTCCACTGGGGCGATCCCGCCTTCGATGCCGGATTCCTGCTGAATCACCTCTTTCTGAAGGCGTTCCACCAGCCTCGGCTTGGCCAGCTATACTTTTCGGCTGTCCGGGAATTTTGGAGGGAGCTCCGCGAGGGAAGCGAAAAAGCACCACTGGGAGATTTTGAGAATATGACGCTGCGTCATCTCGGCGCCCTGATGTTGGCGCGCATTGATGGAAAGTCGCCCATCGAGTACATCCGCGACGAGATGACGAAGGCGCGTGTGAGGCGTTTTGCCAAGCGCATCCTGCTTGAGGGACCGTGGCAATTGGAGGAAGCACTGGCCGATGCGCAGAACGCAGCCGGGGAGTAGGTCTGAAGTTTGAAGTCTGAAGGCTGAAGTATAAATTATGAATTATGAATTATGAATTGTTTGCTGCCTGCTGCCAACTGCCCAATGCCTTTCGCGAGGCTGAAAGCTGATGGCTGATAGATGACGGCTGAAGTGAGGTTCGATGTCGAAAATCTCTCTCGTTCGTGCACGTGAAGTTCTCGATTCGCGAGGAAATCCCACCCTCGAGGTGGAAGTCTTTCTGGATGACGGCGGGTTCGGGCGTGCGATTGTTCCCTCGGGTGCGTCGACGGGCAAGGCGGAGGCGCTCGAGCTGCGCGACGATGATATGAAGCGTTACCTCGGCCGGGGCGTTTTGAAAGGCATTGCCAACGTGGCGCAAGTGATTGCCCCGGCGTTGCGCGGCGTGAACGCGATGGAACAACCTCTTGTGGACAGCCGTCTGATCGCTCTGGACGGCACCGCTGACAAAGGCCGCCTGGGCGCGAATGTGCTCCTGGGTGTTTCGATGGCGGTAGCGCACGCCGCAACGGCCTCTGCCCGGCTTCCTCTTTACCGCTATCTGGGCGGCGTGACTGCGACAGAGCTTCCCATTCCCATGGTCAACATTATGAGCGGAGGAATTCACGGGGGCGGGAACATTGATTTTCAGGACTACCAGGTGATCCCTTTGCGCGCCGGGCGCTATTCGGAAGCTCTCGCGAAGGTGGTGGCAATCTACCGCGCCATGAAGGACGTGCTGAAATCCCGCGGCGTATTTCGCCCCGGCGTGGCCGATGAGGGTGGGTACGCGCCCGCCCTCAAGACCAATGAACAGGGCTTCGAGTTGATGGTGGAGGCGATTGAGCGCGCGGGCCTCAAACCTGGTCAGGACGCGGCCATTGCCGTTGACGTCGCTTCCAGCCATTTCTACGCCGGCGGCTGCTACCGCATGGTGGCGGAAGGCGTGGAGACGGACGCCGAGGGAATGGTGAAAAGACTTGCCACTTGGTGCGAGCGCTATCCCCTCATCTCCATCGAGGATGGTATCGCCGAAGACGACTGGACGGGATGGAAGCTCTTGACCCAACGCCTCGGCTCCCAGGTGCAGTTGATCGGCGACGATCTCTTTGTGACGAGTCCGGCCCGGCTTAGGAAGGGAATCGAAGAGGGAGTCGCTAATGCCGTGCTCGTTAAGATGAACCAGATCGGCACGCTTACTGAAACGCTCGAAGTGATCGAGATGGCCAAACGGCACGGATACCGCAACGTGGTCAGCGCGCGCTCCGGCGAAACCGAAGACGATACGATGGCGGACCTGGCCGTGGCCACAGGAGCGGGGCAGATCAAGGTCGGAGCCATCACTCGCTCAGAACGGCTGGCAAAGTACAACCGCCTGCTTCGCATCGAAGAGGAATTGGCAGAGCGCGGCGGAAATTACGCGTCTGGTTTGTTTGGAGGCTGGGCTTCGACAGGCTAACCCTGCTGAAAAAGGGGCTGGGGAAGAACAGTAGGCAGTAAGCAGTACGGAGTGAGGACGTCAGTGAGAAATTCATTCAGAATTCATAATTACCCCATCACCCAGTTCCTGCCCCCTAACCGGAATTGCTCACCACGATTGGGGAAGGGCGGGGTTAAAACCCCGCCCTTCCGGTCACCCGACTCATAGCGGCAGAACGTGGTGAGAAATCCGGGCAAGCACCTACCTCTCTGACATCTACCGACAACTGCCTGCTACGGCTTGGGAGCAGGGCAGAAAAACATGTAGAATCAAAATGAGCCGAGTTGCGGGGAAAAGGTCCGAAACGAGGGGGAAAATCCAGCCTTTCGGAAACGGCCCGGTGGAAAGGAAATCGAGGAAATGAACGGGGGTTGGTGGCGACGGGCGGACAAGAGAATCCTGGCGTCCATGGTCTTGGCGCTTTTTTTCCTGGCGCCAGGGATGGCGTGGGGTGTCGAGCGCCTGGACTTCAACCCGGGCTTCAACCTTTTTTCTTCGCAGCAGGACGTTGAGTTGGGGAAGGAGAGTGCCACGCAGGTCGATAGGGAGTTTCCCCTCCTAACGGACCCGCATGTACTGCGCTACATCAACGACTTGGGACGGCGGCTGGCGTCACTAGCGCCCAATAACAACTCAGAATATGCCTGGACCTTCAAAGTTATAAACAGTCCTGAGATCAATGCGTTTGCCTTGCCAGGCGGGTACATTTATGTGAACCGCGGCGCCATCGAGGCGGCTGAGGATGAAGCGCAGCTTGCCGGGTTGATGGCGCACGAGAGCGGGCACGTGGTGATGCGCCATGGGACGCATGAGGCCTCGCAGGCTTTACTGGCCCGGGCCCCGCTGGTGATCCTGGTGGGCATTCTTGGCCAGATGGGGAGTTTAACTGCCCGGTTGGCGGAGATGGGCCTGAGCTTAGGCGTGAACTCGATTCTGTTGAAGAATTTACGCAGCGCCGAATCGCAGGCTGACGAAGTGGGGACGTACATCCTCTACCAGGCAGGTTACGATCCGCACGCCATGGTCCGGTTCTTTGAGATCGTTGAGAAGAAGTACCCGCAGGAAACGGTTCAGTTCTTCTCTGATCATCCTGTTCCCGAGAACCGGATCGCGGCCGTGGACCGCGAAATCCCGCTGCTCGGGCCTGCCAAGGAATGGAAGACCAACAGCCCGGAATTTGAGGCCACGAAAGAGCGCCTCCTGAGTCTTCCCTCCCCGCCGAGGGCAAAGCCAGCGCCACCCGCTTCTGCCAGTCCCCCTGGGCCTCCTCCGGCTCCTTCGAGCCGGTTAACCAAGTTTGACGGCAACGGATTCTCCATTGCTTACCCTGACAACTGGCAGGTGCAGCAGAACGAAGATGCCATCGCGTTTATCCCGCCCGGAGGAATCGTTGACGTGCCTGAATCCGGTGCGGAGCAGGCTTATGGCACCTCAATCAGCCGATTCCAACCCCAAAGCTCCGGGCAGGGCAATTGGGGATTGGTCGATGCTACGCAGGAATTGCTGGATACGATGCGCCTGTCGAACCCCAATCTGAAGGTGATTAAGCAGGGTGGCGTGAAACTCGAGGGGCGCGTGGCCCTTTCTACATTGCTTGAAACCGACTCGCCGCTTCAAGGTCAGAGAGAGCGAGACCTGCTGGTCACAACGCGCCAGGGTGACTCCCTATTTTCGATAATCTTCATTGCTCCCGAATCGTCACTCGAGGCTTACAAGCCGACCTTCGACGCTATGCTGCAAAGTCTCGAGGTTCAGTAAAGCAGGTGTCAGGCGCCGGGTTTCAGGTGTCAGGGGAAGGCATGCGTAGCGCGGGTCGCAGCCCCTGGGCCGGCAGCTCTCAAAAAGCAGGAAGACAGGGCGCAGCTAAAGGTCGGCGCTACGCTCAAAATGGGACACCTGTCAAGCGAGCCAGGTGTTTCACGGGACGCTTCATGCTAAGATATTCTTCGCCGTTATTCAGGGGCGCTTCAAAATCTAATAAACGTTGTAGGGGTGGCCCTTGTGGCCGCCCGATGGCGATCACAAGGTAGCCCTTACGGCCGGTTAGAAAGCGTAAACCCCGGAGGTGGTCCTGTGAACTTACGAAAACCCACTCGTCGTGATTTTTTGGGCCGAGCGGCGCTGGGAATTGCCGCATCAACTGTTGGCGTTCAACCGCTGGAGCAAGCGGTGTCAGCTCCACCGCCCGCCGCTGCCGCAGGCGAGATGCCCTACCGAGTGTTGGGACGCAGCGGCGAGAAGGTGTCGCTGGTGGGGCTGGGCGGTTACCATATTGGCGTCCAAAAAGACGAAGCGGAGAGCCTTCGCATCATTCGAACAGCCGTCGATAAGGGTATCAACTTTCTTGATAATTGTTGGGACTATAACGACGGCGAAAGCGAAGTGCGCATGGGCAAGGCCTTGCGGGATGGTTACCGGAAGAAAGTCTTCCTGATGACCAAGATTGACGGCCAGGTAAAGGATGTGGCTGCAAAGCAGATTGACGAATCGCTCCGCCGACTGCAAACAGATGTGATTGACCTCCTCCAGTTCCATGAAGTCATTCGCCCCGGTGACCCCGACCGCATTTTCGGCCCCAACGGCTCTTTCGTGGCGGTTTTGGAAGCGAAAAAAGCCGGCAAGCTGCGCTACATCGGCTTCACGGGGCATAAGGACCCGGACATTCACTTGAAGATGTTGGATACCGCTTTCAAGCACGGGTTCACCTTCGATGCTGTACAAATGCCTTTGAACGTCATGGATGCCCACTTCAAGAGCTTTGCCAATAAGGTGGTTCCGGTTCTGACCAAGCACGGGATCGGGGTGCTGGGAATGAAGTCCATGGGCGACGGATTCGTCCTGCGGAGCAACACGGTGACGCCGGTGGAGTGCCTGCACTACGCCATGAATTTGCCTACCTCGGTTGTCATCACGGGCTGCGACAGCCTGCAAATCCTCGAGCAAGCGCTGGAAGCAGCACGTGCCTTCAGGCCTTTGAAGGAAAAACAGCTCGCGGCAATTTTGGCCAAGACTGCGCCGCTGGCGGCACAGGGCGATTTCGAGCCCTTTAAGACGAGCAATCAATTTGACGGGACGGTCCACAACCCACAATGGCTGGGTTAAAAGGGAATTTCTTGCTCGCTTTGGACTTCCAAGCCTCCGGGCGTGACGGCGTAGACTGTTTCGTGGCGTGGGGGGATTCGCCGGTGGGCCTGTTCGCGAGCGTATTCCTCTTCTCTTAGATAGCGAATCACGACTTTACCTTTCTCGACCTCCAACCTGCCATCATACAAGTCGTGGGCTTCCCATAAGGACTTCAGGTTCTGACCATCGAACGAATAAAGGATGGCGGTCAACCGTGGTTTGTCCTTGCCCAGTTGGAAACCATAAATAAAGAACCGCAACGAGTTGCCCTCGGGCTCCTGCAGGAACGCATAATGGAGATCGGTGCGCGGCACAAAGTACGTGACCGTGACGAGGTGGCTGTGGCCAAGCAGGCTGGAAAAGATCTCGATGACGTTCGTGCGGTCATACTCACCCCAGCCCAGAGTATATCCCGCGCCGATCACCACCTGACCCTTCCACGATTGGGCAAACGCCGCCGGCTGTCCAAAGATCGGGTAATGAAGACCGGAAAAGGCCATTTCCAGTTGGCGGCGGACCTCGACATCGGAAGGCGAACGATCGACCATCCACTCCTGAAGATGATCGAGCACCAATTTCTGGATTTCGGCCGTGATGGGCGTGGCGTCTTCGAGCATCACGCCGGGAAGTTGTTGGGCCAGGTAGTTCACGTGGCCGGGTAGATCCGCCGGGGGTGGGGGAGCCGCCTTCTTCTTGGCTGCTGCCGAGGCACTCACAAGTAGACTGACCGCCGCGGCAAGAAGCAATAAGGCGTACTTTGCCCGACTTGAAAGTGGTATGAATCCTGATCGTTTATGGTCCAAGCGAAACACCTCCACCGTCCTGATGCCTCAGTCTCGGCCACGGCAATGAATGTCAACCCGCGTATACATAATGCCAATCTGCTAGCCCAGGGGATTTGCCAGGCAGACCTTCAGGCAGGCCGTGCGCTCCTGATATTCAAACGCCTCAAGGCTCTCTTCCAATGGAAACACTTTCGAGAGCAGAGGTTGCACCCTGACCTGCCCCCGCTGAAGCAAATCCAGGGCGGCAGAAAAGTCCCCGCAACGCGAGCCGAGGAGCGTGATCTCGTCCACCACAAGCTTGGTGGCATCAAAGCGCGCCGGGTCATGGAAAGTTGATTTCATCACCACTGTCCCGCGCGGCTCCACCAGGCGGAGAGCTTCTGCGAGGCCGCGAGGCGAGCCGGTGGCTTCCACAACCACGGCAACGCTGGCCGCCTGCAACTCACGGTTGTTCTCGGTCAACACCCGGACGCCCCAGGCCCGCGCCAAGTCAAGTTTCCATCCATGTTTTCCCACCAGGATGACCTGGGCTCCCGCATTTTTCAAGACTTGGGCGGCAAGGAGACCCAACCGGCCGTCCCCAAGAACCACCACGCTCGTACCGGGCTCCAGGCGCATCTGCGCGAGAATCTCGGCGGCGGCGGCCAGAGGCTCGGTAAACACCGCTGCTTCATCCGGAATGGCGGCCGGAACCCGGTGGAGATTTCGTAAGGGGAGAGCCACGTAGTCGGCAAAGCAACCCGGGCGGTTCACGATTCCCATAACTGTCCGGTGGGGGCAGTGGCGTCCGAGGCCCCGCAAGCACCATGAGCATTCACCGCAGGAGACGTTGATTTCGCCCACCACTCGCTCGCCGATCCACGCGGGCTCAGCGGATTCCACCACGCGCCCGACAAACTCATGGCCCATCACGCCCCGGAAGGCGGAGTAGCCCTTCAGAATCTCCCTGTCCGTCCCGCAGATTCCCGCTAGCGTGACCCGAATCAGCGCCTCACCAGCTTCGGGAATAGGCTTGTCAATATCACGGAGGGCCAGTTTTCCGTCGAAGACGAGGGCTCGCATCGGCTACTCAATCGCCTCCAAGGCTCGGAGGAGTTCTTCGTCCTGATCTTCAAACACGGTTCGCAAGTCAAGGAGCAGGGCTTCCTGTTCAACCCGGGCGATAACAGGGGGCGAATTCTGGCGCAAAAGTCCTTCGATCTCCTGCGCACTGTGGCGTGAATGCGTCACCGCCAGCAAGGTTGTGGGAAGCGACTGCGCGGGAGTTGAGCCTCCGCCAATCACCGAATCGCCATCCTGGATTCGAGCCAAGAACTGCGGGAGGGCCGAGATGCTCTCCGCAAGGGACGTTGCACGCCGCCGGATTGCTTCCGTGGGAAGCTGGATCATGCGCAGAGCCGGGATGGCCTGGAGTTTTCCCTGGAGGTAAAGAGAAATGGTAGCCTCCAGAGCTGCAATGGTGAGCTTATCAACGCGCAGGGCGCGGAAGAGCGGGTTCTTGTGGATTCGTTCCAGTAGCACGCGCTTACCGGCCAGGATTCCGGCTTGTGGGCCACCCAGCAGCTTGTCCCCGCTGAAGGTGATCACATCCACACCAGCGTTCAAGCTGGCGCTTGCCGTCGGCTCATCCCGGATCCCATGGGGCGAGAGGTCTACCAGGCATCCGCTGCCTAGATCCTCGAGGGAAATCAGGTTATGCCGTCGCGCAGTCTCTACGATCTCTTGCAGGGAAGGACGCTCCGTAAAGCCCAAGATGCGAAAATTGCTCGGGTGGACGCGCAGCAGCACACGGGTGCGATCATTAATGGCCGCCTCGTAATCGCCGATGCGGGTGCGGTTTGTGGTTCCCACTTCGCGCAAGATAGCGCCACTCTTGGCGCACACGTCGGGAATGCGAAAGGAGCCGCCAATCTCAATGAGCTCACCCCGCGAGACAACAACTTCCGCCCCCTCGGACAGGGTGTTCAAAGCCAAGAGCACGGCGGCAGCGTTGTTATTCACCAGCAGGGTTTTTTCCGCGCCGAGAAGTTGGTAAAAGAGCCGGTCCGTGTGGGCATCCCGCTTGCCCCGTGCACCGAGGTCCAGGTCGTATTCCAGGTTGGAATAGCGGGTGGAAACTTCCGCAAGATGCTCTATCGCTTCGCGCGCCAGAGGAGCGCGCCCCAGATTGGTGTGCAAGATCACTCCTGAGGCATTGATGACAGCCCTCAGAGAGAAGCGGGCGGCAGCTTCGGCCTCGATGACAATCTCCTGTTCCAGCGCCGCAAGGGAAACGCTTGAGAGACTGCCCTCCACGATCCGATCTCGGAGACGCTGGAGAACCCGGCGGGTGCTCTCCACGAGCACGCGGCGGCCCACGCGCGCCTGGAGGTCCCTCAGGGCGGTCCGATCCAGCAGTTCGTTTACAGCCGGGATCTGGCGAAGCAGTCCCGTTGTCGCCGGCCCGGCATCACCCTCGGTTTGTACCATTGTCTTCTCAATCCCAGGGTCATTTGAGCATAGTTGCGCCAGAGCGTCAACTTTCCGGTTGACTGGCCTTGGTCGAGCATGAGTATAATTTCGCTTTGAAAAACATGCATGAGGCGCCTCTGTGACTATCGATGAAGAACTGGGCAAACTCGAAGACGATATTCGCCGCCTCAAGGTGGAGTACGAAGTGTACTTTAACGGGAGCATCGACCGGCCCCCGCGCGATTTAGTATTTCGCGTCGAAACCCTCATCAAGCGTTACACCGGCGATCAGGCCAGTCTAAACTTCGTCCCGCGTTACAAACTCAACGCCTTGGCTCAGAAATATGGAGTCCAGAGCTGCCTCTGGAAGAGGAGATTGAGGGAGAAGGAAGAGGGACGCGGCCATTTCGCGCAGCAGAAGCGCGAGCTGGAAGCGTTGACGGCCGGCAAGACAGTCCTCGTAGTTTGCTCGGACCCGGAGGGAGAGCCGGAGAAGGTTGACCAGATCTTCAAAGCCATCATCGACGCCCAGCGTAAGGTCGGCCGGAAAGTGGAGAACGTTGACCCAGTGAGATTTCAGAAATACCTATGCCGCAAGACAAAGCAGATGAAGGCTTTGCTTGGCTGCGCCAAATTGCAGTTTTCCATAAGCACCGAACAGGGCAAGGTGAAATTCACGGCGGTCAAAGCATAGCTCGAAATCTTATCGGACCGTGAAAAAAGCCTGTGAATGTGGTCATTCTGATCCCGCGACTGCGGGATCGGAATGACAGCCTGGACGGTTCGTTCATCATCCCGCTAAGGAGCATTCATGCGAAAAGTTTCTCGAGCGCTGCTCAGCGTTAGTGACAAAACCGGAGTCGTGGATTTTGCAGCCGGTTTGGTGGAATTGGGGGTCGAGATATTATCCACGGGCGGCACGGCCAGGCTGCTGCGTGAGAGCGGTCTCAAGGTTCGAGACGTCTCAGAGGTAACCGGCTTCCCGGAAATGCTCGATGGACGCGTGAAAACGCTCCATCCCAAGGTCCACGGGGGCATCCTCGCTGTTCGTTCCAATCCCGAACACCGGAAAGAGGTTGCGGAGCATGGAATCGAGTTCATTGACCTTGTGGCTGTAAACCTCTATCCCTTCGAAAAAACCGCCGCGAAACCGGGGGTGACGATCGAGGAGCTTATCGAGAATATTGACATTGGCGGCCCTTCGATGATCCGGTCGGCGGCCAAGAACTTCCAGGACCTCACCGTGGTGGTGGATTCAGCCGATTTCTCTCTGGTGCTTGGGGAACTGCGCGAGAACGGGGGAAGCGTTTCGCGGGAGACCCGCGCCCGCCTGGCGCGCAAAGCTTTTGCCACCACGGCAGCTTACGACGGTGCGATTTCCACGACCCTTCAGCGCTGGGCGGAGGGCGCCGCGCTGCCGGAGCGCCTCCACTTGAACTATCGTAAGACGTTAGATTTGCGCTACGGCGAGAACCCCCATCAGCGGGCGGCGCTTTATGTTGACCCTGCTGCCGGGGGGCGCGGCTTGGCCTCCGCGCGCCAGCTCCACGGGAAGGAGCTTTCTTTCAATAACCTCGTGGACCTGGAGGCGGCCTGGCGGCTGGTGGGGGAGTTTGGCGAGCCGACTACCGTCATCGTCAAGCATACGAACCCCTGCGGCGTCGGCTCCGCAGCAACGCTTGCGGAGAGCTACCAGCGCGCGCTGGACGCGGACCCGGTCTCCGCTTATGGCTCCGTCATCGCTCTTAACCGCCCGGTGGACGCGGAAACCGCGGAGGCAATGTGCAAGTTGTTTGTCGAAGCCGTGGTGGCCCCAGGATACGAGCCTGCCGCCTTGGAACGCCTGGGGGGAAAGAAGAACCTCCGCTTGCTGGATATGTCGATGGCCTCCGGTGAAGAGGAAGGACTACAGCTCAAAGCCATCGGGGGGGGATTGCTGGTCCAATCGCCGGACACCCTGGGCGCTTGCCCCCAGGACTGGAAATGCGTCACGGAGCGCCAGCCTACCGAAAGCGAAATGCGGGGTCTGGTCTTCGCCTGGCGTGTCGTGAAGCATGTGAAATCGAATGCCATCGTTTATGCGCGGGAGGGAGTTTTGGTGGGCGTCGGTGCCGGCCAGATGAGCCGCGTGGACTCCGTAAGGCTGGGCGCGATCAAGGCGCGCGAGCTGAAGCACTCCCTGGAAGGAACCGTGGTCGCCTCGGACGCTTACTTCCCCTTCCCGGATGGGGTGGAAGAGTCGGCGCAGGCCGGTGCTTCGGCGATTGTGCAGCCGGGGGGGTCGGTTCGAGATAAGGAAGTGATTCAAGCAGCGAATCGATTGGGACTCGCCATGATGTTCACCGGTGTGCGGCACTTTCGGCACTAGAAAAACGAGCCTTCAGCCGTCAGCCGTCAGCTATCAGCAGACTTATTAACAGTGAATAGTGGATAGTAAGTTGTGAATTGTGCAGGCAGAATTCGCTTCGCACAACGCGCCCCAGGCCTACAGCCGCTCCGCTTCTTCAATTCATAATTTACCATTCACTATTCAGAATTGCCCTGGCCATTCTTCTTCAGGCGCTGGAAGCTGTAGCTGATGGCTGTCTAAGACTTCGGAGCGTAATAGCCGTCGCGAGCGACGACGCGGTATTTAACGACTTTTCCCTTCGGGCTGATGATCCGCAAGGGGTTACCCTGGTCATCCACCATGTCAACCTTCAATTTGTGAAACTTCCCATCCTTCGCAGGGTTGGTGGGAACGAATCCCAGGCCATATTCCAGGCGGATCTGCCCGTTGATCTGCTCGAAAATTCCCGGCAGTTCTTGTTCGAAGCGGGGAAAGTAAGCTTGGCCACCTGTATACTTGGCGAAAGTCTGGAGTTGGTTGCGTGCTTCCGCGTCGTTAATACTCTCTCCTCCACGCGGATTACGGACGCTTAGAAACTCCAGGATACTGATCGGGTAAATCATGGTGCCGGAGGATCGCACAATCTTCAACGTCTGATCGTAGGTTAGCTTGCTAAACGTATCGAAGCCGGTACAAATGACGAGGATAACCTTTCTCCCTTTCACGTCTTTCATGCGATCCAGCGTGAAGGCAAGCGCATCGTACAGATTAATCTCTCTGAAGCCGGGGATTCGCATCATGTCCAGCGCCCCGCGCACCTGACTGCGGTCCTGTGTGAAGTCCGTCAGGATTTCCGGTTTCATATCGAATTCGACCACCGCCGTCCAGTCCTGTGGCTGAATGAACTGGAGATAGTTGTAAGAGTATCTCAGGGCCAGATAAAGAAAGGCCCAGTTCTTATTGCTGAATTCAACCAGCATGCAAGTGGTCAAAGGGGCTTTAGCCGTGCCGAAGTTGGAAACGGTCTGTGGAACGCCATCGTCGAAGAGCCTGAAATTCTTCTGGGTAAGATTGGAGAGGGGATTACCGTTATTGTCGAGGACCATTACATCCACATTGACGAGATTCGTTGTGGTTGATAGAGTGAAAACCTCATCGGGATTGATGCGTTCCGGCTTCTTTTCAGTTTCCGGCGGCGGAGGCTGGGTTTTCTTCGGTGCCAGGACGGTCGGGCCAACCTCCGGGTTAGGCCCCGTGGATGGCTGCTGGTCACCGTTGGATTGGGCGTACCAGTCCGAAGCAGAACCGGTGAACAGCAGCAGGCCAGCCAACACCAGAATCGATTGTCGAAAACAGCGGCTTGTCATTGGACATCACCCCCGGTCCTCAGGGACCATAAGAACTTATGATGCCACTCACCGCCCTCGCGGTCAACCGGAGCAAAAGGCCGACTCTCCGAGAAGCGTGGAAACCCCGAAAGGTACGACAGAAGGGGAGCCTCGCGAGAACTCGAACCTGTGGAAGCGACAAGAGGAACGGGCGGCCTTTGGCAGGGCAGGGGCCAAGGGGTTCGCAGCACTGTACCCTTGTACAGTACTATTGTACTGTTGCAACCTGCGTTAAGTTAGGTTACAAGTGTATCGGACGATGTTACGGGAGGAAATTAGCGGATCTAACCAACTGATTGGGAAGACAGGTTTTAGCGACAAACTGTCTGGCACTTCAGCGTGCGCAGAAATGTCTTGACTTTCGGTGAATAAAGGTCAAGGCTTTACAATCCGGTACTATTGTACCATTGCCGTTTGTGGAATAAAGGCATAGGCTCTCCCTCAGACCGGTTAACTACGAGCCGGCAAATCTTTTTCTGAGGAGAGCCTAAATGAAAAATCTAGTTCTCACGTTTGTTCTTGCATTGCTGGTGGTCTTGACATGCGTTTCCGTCCGACGGATGGTTGCTGGGACAACGAACTTGGCAGGACAGAAGCCGATGTTGCTTGCTATTGGCCCGGAACCTGTTCCTCCATTGCCGCCCAAGGTTGCAATTGGTCCGGAGCCCGTTCCTCCATTGCCGCCGCGTGCACAGTAAGTCCCTTCGAATCGCGTGAGCGATCCGGAGGAAAGTGTTTTGAAAACGTTCTCTCCGATCGCACATGTACAACGCGATAGTCAGCTACGGATTTCAGTACGGCTGCTACTTAATTGAGGCGGGCCTGATCATTTTTTTGGCTCGGAGCAGCCAACGCAGGCGGCCTATCAGCGCTGCCTTATATCTTGCAGGCATGCTCGCCACCGGTGTAGCACGCACGTACATTGTGCACAGGTACGGGGTTCGCTCGACGCAATACTCTGACGTTTACTTTAGGACGGATTTTCTGCTGGTCATCGGCGCTTTCGTCTTGGTGTGCCTCTTTTTCCGGCGTGCGTGCTGGCACGAGGAGAAGATGTGGCGCCAAGTTCGTTTGTTGCTCACGTTCATTTGCGTACTGGTCGTGGGCATTTCGGGGCTTCTTTTCTTCTACCACTATAAGCACCTCCTCGCGAACTTCATTATCGAGTTCAGGCAGAACCTGTACTTTGCTTGCCTGGTGCTGAACACTCTGCTGTACCTCCTGCTGCAACAAATCGATTCTGCTGACGATCAACTGGGACTGCTGGTTTGTGGAGTGGGCATCCAGTTCGCTGGTCCGGCTGCGACTTCGGCCCTGGTCCACCTCACCAATGGCGCGCCCATTACCCAGTCATTGAATTCCCTCTCCAACCGTTTCTGCACTCTCGGGATGCTCCTGGTGTGGACTTATGCGGTCGTACATGTTAAAGAAAAAGCAGTTCAGATTACCTGGCGCAAGATTCCTGCATGGGCCGAGGCCACCGCAGATTTGAATGTCCAAAGAAGGTGAAAGGCAATGATTTTTGCTGCGCTTATCTTGATACTCTCGACGGCGATGTTCTTCTTCTACTTCCAAGTCACCTGCCAAAAGGTCTTGCGGCGGCAGTTTGACCGGGAGTACTTTCAATCCATCGTCAACGCGAACCGTTTGGAGTTTCCGTCCTTGCGAAAGTCGCTGGAGGAATTCGACGCGCCCGTCGATTACGCCCGGCTGCGCATGATGCTCAAATGCGACTACCTCGCCCTAACCTATCTCCTTAAGAACGCCGCGAATGTGAACCAACGCTACTCAAACGAAGAACGGCTCTTGATCCTATACTTCCGCTGGCAGTTCCTGTTGTTGGCAGTGCGACGTACACTAAGGGTTGGCGAGAAGAAGGCAGTCCTGAGGATGACTTCAGTTCTTCAATACTTCGCTAATGTGGTTGGCCAGCGCGTGAACACAGTAAGGTTTGGGAACTTGACTGCAGCCGATTATCTTCTTAACCTTTAATCCAACCCGCTCCGCGGCACCACTGGGCCGTGCCTTCCCTGTCAGGGTATCGCTGTTTCTCTTCACATCATGATGGCAGAGAATCGCTTGGACGCCTGCCGCGCCCAAGAGCAGCGGTGTACTAAGATCGTAGACACCCATATCGGTTTTATAGCGCCGGGCTTTAGAGTCTGTGTGAAAACTCGTGTCTGGTATTGGTCAGGCTGGACCCCCCGCTTCCGCGGGGGTGACAGCGCTGGGTTTAGGGGTTGTATTCCGACCTGTCATTCCCGCGAAAGCGGGAATCCACGAGTTTTCACACAGACTCTTTAGCCCGGCACAGCCCCCAAATGGCGACTCCGCCTTGCGAGGTCGGCGCTACGCCACACTGAGCCACTACCGGATGGCAGTTGACCTGGACCCTTATTAGGTGTATGAAGCAGGCAGGTGAAGTGTTTGGCCCCATCGATTGAAAGGCTAGGTGCGACTGCAATGAAGATGGTTTGGCGGGTGGGAATTCTGGTGTTGTGCGCTTTGACGGGACTCGTAGTGACCGGCCACGGCATAGTGGAAGCGGTGTTGGTTCACGCGTCTGGCCATGCAGACATCATGCGCCATCTCGTCGAGGGAAGCATCTCCATCGCCGGTGGGGCCTGCGTGGTTGCGGTTGCCATTGACCAACTCGAGTGCTTACGCACCCACCGCAAGGGCGGTGACCTCCTGTAGCGAAAGGGCGCGGCTCCAACCGCCCCCTGTGCGGCAGGGTCAAAACTCCCTCCTTCCCACGCGCTCGAACAGGTTTTCGCCAAACCGCTAAGCAGGCAGCAAATCACTGAACCAGAAAGCGTCACGCCGCACGGTTTCCCCCAGCGTGAACTTAATCCTCTGGGGGAAGATCGGACCGTCGAACACGAAAGAATGAAACTCCCCGTTTTCTCCGCAGGGATCGACGCCGGCGGGGAGGCGCTGCAGAAACTCGGGATCGATTACCTTCCCGGCAAAGCTCTCATCCAGATGTCGTGAATCGACACAGACAACGATCGCTTTAAAGCCCAGTTCAATGAAAGACCGGGCGAGTTCGGCGGAGTCCTTTTTCCAAATCGGGAATATCCCTCTCATTCCGAGTTGCCCAAGATTTTTCTCTCTGTACTGTCTGAGATCCTCGAGAAAGATGTCCCCAAAAGCCACCGAAACCACACCCGCACTGCGATAGCGTTCCAGGACCGCTTGCATCCTCGACTCGTATTCTTTGTTGGTCGAGTTCTTGGGAATATAAATTTTCTCGAGCGGCAGTCCGATGAATTCTGCCTGACGCTCCAGCAACTCCCTGCGCACCCCGTGCATGCTGATCCTGTCGTAGCCTTCCGTGACGGTACTCAGCAGGGCGGCCACTGAATACTCCCCGCCCTGTTGAATCTCGTAGAGCGCTCTCGCACTGTCTTTCCCGCCACTCCATGAAAGGAGGATATTTTCTGGCATCATTGCAATCCCAAATAACCGGATTCGCGCCAGCGAATCAATCTTTTTGTCGGTCAATACCGATCCAATTCCTAATCATCTCCAAGTCGAGTGAACGGCGCACATGGGCGGCCAGGCGGTCCAAGCGCGATTCCCGTTCCGCCGCAACGAAAGCTCTGGCGGCAAAAGGCGCAAGGCCGGACGCCGCGCGCGCCGCATCGATGAATGCGTGGCGGAAGTTGTCATCGTCGAAGATTCCGTGGACGTACGTCCCGAACACGCGCAGGTCAGCGCTGACGGCTCCGTCTGTCACAAGGGCGCTCGAGCCAGCACGTATAACCTCGGCAAAGGGCGTCGCTTCCTCCGCGTACACTGTCTCGCCAACATGGATCTCGTACCCGCGAAAGGCACACTCCTTTGAAGGCTGGCCAAAGATCACCGACCTCCAGATGTGGCCGGTTGCCGGGCGGGTAATCTTCTCGGACTGGAGCACCGTCCGCACGCGAAGCAAGCCGAGCCCTTCGCGAGCGCACGGCAGGCCGCCGTTCTCGATGCCCTGCGGGTCCTCGATTTGAATGCCCAGCATCTGGAAGCCACCACAGATTCCGGCGACGCAGCGGCCGCGCGCATGGTGGTCGAGGAGGAGCGGAACCAGACCACGCTGATGTAGCCATTTCAAGTCGCTGAGGGTCTGCTTGGTGCCAGGGAGAATCACGAGGTCAGCGCTGGACAGTTCCTCCGCACGGTCGAGGAATGCCAGCGCCACCGAGGGTTCCGCCGCCAGGGCATCGAAGTCCGTGAAGTTGGACATGTGCGGCAACGCGATCACTCCGATGCGCAACGGTCTTTCCCGGGAGGTGCCGTCAGCATGGTCCTTCCACACCCGCCAGGTGCTGCGCCGGTCTTCGATGGCAACGCCGTCCTCCTCGTCCAGCCCGAGGTCATGCAGGTAGGGAACCACTCCTACGCACGGGATTCCCAGCCGGGGCTCCATCATCGCCAACCCTGGCCGCAGCAGCGAAATATCCCCGCGAAACTTGTTGATGGCGTATCCGCGGATCAAGGCCCGTTCGGACGGTTCCAGCAGTTCGAGAGTGCCCAGGAGGGATGCGAAAACGCCACCTCGATCGATGTCCCCTACCAGCAGGCAGGCGGCGTTCGCCGCACGCGCCATGCGCAGGTTCACGATATCGTGTTCTCTCAGGTTGATCTCGGCCGGAGAGCCGGCTCCTTCAAGAACTATCACCTCGTAATCAGACGCCAATTTCCCATAGCTTTCCAGAACCACTGGGAAGAGATCCTCTACTCGGCGCGTGTGATAATCCGCTGCCGTCACCTGGCCCCAGACGCGCCCCAGCAAGACGATTTGCGAGCCCGTGTCCGACGAGGGTTTGATGAGCACCGGATTCATTTCGGCACAGGCAGGTATCCGGCAAGCCTCGGCCTGCAAAGCCTGCGCGCGGCCTATCTCGCGCCCATCGGGCGTGGCGGCCGAGTTGAGCGACATGTTCTGGGCCTTGAACGGCGCCACCCGCCAGCCGTCGTCGGCCAAGATTCGGCACAGCGCAGCCGTAATGATCGACTTGCCGGAGTGGGACGCCGTTCCCAGCACCATCAGAGCACGCGCGGTTTTCTTTTTCCTTACCACGCCCGGGACCATCCCGCCCGCATTTTATCCTTAGGGCGCAATGAGGGGTCCACGCCGGCGCGGACCTCCGTCATTCGGCCCAGCAGCCAGAGGAGATCGGAAAGCCGGTTCAGATAGGCGAGAATCAATGGGTTGCCCAATTGCCCTCCTTCCAGGAGCTTCGTCGCCAAGCGTTCCGCCCTGCGGCACACGGTGCGGGCGACGTCCAGCGCGGATGCCTCGGGCAACTCTCCCGGCAGCGCCCAGTCGCTCACCATCCCCGGCATCCCCTCAATTCGGTGTACCTCTGATTCCAGCCCGTCCACCATCTCTCGGGTGATCTCCGGGGCGCAACGGGCAAGTTCGGGAGGTGTCGCGAGAGCTGATCCCACCTTGAACAGCTCATGCTGAATCTGTTTCACACGCTCGCGGACCTCCTCATCGTTGCAAATGGCGCGAGCAAACCCCATCTGTGAGATGAGTTCATCGATGGTGCCATAACACTCAACACGCGGATCACATTTCGAGACGCGCCTGCCGCCGACCAGTCCCGTCTGCCCGCTGTCGCCCCGCTTAGTTGTAATACTCATGTAACCCTCCCTGATGATGCCCTTTCCCACCGTTCGCTCGGGGGCCACTGGTCGCGTTTCATTCCGCAGGGAAAGTGAACTTCACGCCGGCAAGGAAATTCAGAGGTAAGGCCGGGTAACCCAGCACTTCCTCATACTTCCGGTCCAAGAGGTTATTCAAATGGCCATAAATTTCAAGCCCGTGGGTTAACCGGTAAGAGAAGCCACCGTTTAGAACCACATAACCCTTGTCGGGAAATAAGCACGGGAGGCCAGCCGCGCAGGCGTCCACACCTTCGTTGGGCTCCACGTCAAGGGTCTGCCCCCTCAGATAAGCATTGGTGTTCAGCGTCAGGCGGCGGTGCTGCCAGGTTATGTTGAACCCGCCCGAATTCCTGGGCCGACGGTATAGCTCCTGCCCGACGTGGAAAGGCGCCTGAACCAGCGACGAGCCATCAAGGGTCAGTATAGCAGTGCCTAGCAGCGTGTATTCTCCCGATACCTGCAACGAGCGGGTGGGGCGCAGGTGGAACGACGCCTCCAGCCCTTGCGCGCGAGAGTTCCCCAGATTATCCGAGGTGAAAGTGCTGAGGTTGGTGAGCGACCCGCCGATTGTCACAATCTGATCGTCGAACTTATTGTAGAAATAGGTGAGATCCAGGAGCGCCCTACTGTCGAAGAACCTCTGCTCGATTCCGCTGTCGAAGCTGACGCTCTTCTCCGGCTTCAAATGAGGATTGTCAGTGAATGCCAGTTCAAAACCATTCGGGGCGCGAATGCCCGTCCCGAAGCTCCCGTGCACTCGCGTCGCGCCGAGCCACGATCCGGAATCAGATTGGCGAGCCATGTACGCTGCGGACACGCGCGGATTCAGTTTGGTGATGGAGCTGGCGGGAATGAAGGGACGCGCTCCGGAATAATCGCCGGATGATGGGAGAGAGTGCGTGCTCATGTCATCCAGTCGCAGACCCGCCGTCACGAACAGCCGGGCCGAGGGGTTCCAGCGGTCTTCCACAAAATATGCCAGGCTGGTGCGAGGCAGCAGGAATGGGTTGCCGTTCGCATCAGCCACATAGGTGTTTTTGTATTGCTCGCGGTTGTATTCAAAACCCGCCACGAGGAAATCCTTGTTGGAGATGGCCACTTCACTTCGTGTGTTCAGCACGCCGCGAAGGTTATTGGCGAACGAGTCTCCTCCGGCGGCGGGAGGGGAAAGGAAATAGTAGTCGTTCGTCGCCAGCGTGCCGGTCGTCACCTGTCGGAAGCGGGAGGTAATTTGATCGGAGTAGCTTCCCGAGTATCCGAACATGTTTTGCTTATCGCGAGTTACCAGACCCAACTGGTAGTTCGTCGGGCCCCCGGGATAAATTGGAGCGTTGTAAAGATCGTCAGGGTCCGACCCGTAAGGGCCGGGCGCGCCTGCATCGTTGGCGTTGCCAAAGAAGTGGAAGTCAACCTGTCGCCGCTCGCTGCGCCGGTAGCCGAGGCTCAGGATGGCGCTCTGGTTCCTGTAATTGTCATTCTGGACGGTCCCGCCCGAATCGAGCCGCGAGAGGTCATAAGCCCAGCTCAGACCATGGGTCAATCCGCTCCCCCCCGTCACGAAGCGGCTAGTGGTGAAACTTCCCCCTTCCGCCTGGAAGTCGAAATGCGGCGGACCCTCACCCCGTCTGGTCACAATGTTAACGACCCCGGTAACGGCATTCGAACCGAACAACGCACTTTCCGGACCACGCGTGACCTCGACGTGGTCCACGCCATCTGCCGGCAAAGGCGCAAAGTCAAAGTCGCCGCCAAACTCGTTCAATTGAATTCCATCAACCATCACCAGGTTGTAGTCCGAGTCCCCTCCTCGAATGAAGACCCCGGTGACGCCCCCGCGCCGACCGCTGTCGTCCAGAGCAACCCCGGGAACCTCGCGCAACACATCTGTGACGCTTTGCGCCGCGCGGGCGTTGATTTCTTGATCGGAAACGGTAGACACGGAAGAGCCAAGTTGGGGCGCTAGCGCGCCTTCAAGAGACGCCGAAACCACAACTTGCTGCTGGACGGCGCTTAGCGCGAGATGCAAATCCACGCTGCGAGTCTGATCCTCGCCAATCTCCACGTCCGCCGTCGAGGCTACATACCCGGGGGCATTGGCCACCAGCCTGTAAGTTCCCTTGGCAAGTCCTTCAAACTTGTATTCTCCTTTTGCATCCGTCTGGTGTTCATCCAGGGCGGCAAGCGATTGTAGGAGGCTGACGTGCACATTGGGGACCGCGCCGCCGCTGGGGTCATAGACCGTTCCTCCAATCGTGGCCGCGAGTGCAGCGCCGCTGACGAAGGGAATTGAGAGCAGTCCCAAAAGGATGGCGAGCGCATAATTCAACCGCGCAGGTCCTCCTGAGAGGCGGCGAAATAATTGGCCCAAGAGCAAAAACACGTCTCGCAAAGGCGCAAAGGTGTTGAAGTCGCAAAGCAAACAAGGCATTTCCTCTTTGCGAATCTTTGCGTCTTGGTCCGTCAGATGAGGGATGAGAGTGGTTGATTTTTCCACCGCTACTGAGGGTGGAGGGATTAACAAAAGCCTTTCTTCTGACTGCTGGCTCCTGACTCCTGAATCTTGAATCCTGCTTTCTGCTTTCTGCCTTCTGCTTTCTGCCTTCCGACTCCTGAATCCTGTCTTTCTCACGGTTATTCTCCTTCTCTCCCGCTCGGGCGGCGGGGACAACGACGGAAGAAGTCCGGAAGGAAGGCCAAAAAAATAAGCCTCCCAATCCCTCGTTGCGGAATCGGAAGGCTTTGCAGTCTTCCTCAGGACTCTTTCCGTCGAAGAGTTAGGCTGAGTGGTAGTTCCCGGGCAGGTTTCCTGGCTCTCGGGTCATCGCCTTCTCCTCGGCCTTCCCTTTCCGCAGGGGCAGAAAAGTGGCTGTCCGTTGGCTGACGGACTGCGAGGATCTGGCTTGCCGATCACAGTGGCGGGACCGCTGCCGATTTACACGGCCTTCCCTTTTTCCCCGGAGGATCCGGGGCACCACGGGAACCAAAATTGTCAAAGAACAACTAAGACTTAAAGAAATTAGCACCCCCCTGGCTGTCTGTCAAGCGTTCGCTACGTGCTTGTCGTTACGTGCTCGAAGCACAGATACAATACCTATTTTTGACACTTTAATACCCCTATGCGATAATTATGCATCTAATTTTTTGAGACTGTTGCGGGGCGGAAAGGGACTATGCGCAAATTTGCCAAAAGACTTGGGGTTGGAGTTGGCTTTATCTTGGTGGGGGCCGTGGCTCTTTTTGCGGCTCAGGATTCCGGCCCATCGGCCGCGGGCAAAACGCCTGCGGAGTCGGGGCCGGCAGTCGCGGACCACGCCCAAGCTTATTACCACTTCGTGCTGGCGAGGCGGTACAAGGAACTGGCTGGTGTGTACAACCGCACCGACTATATTGACCGGGCTATTTCCGAATACAAACAGGCCATCAGCTCCGATCCGGAGTCGTTATTCTTGCGGGTTGAGCTGGCGGAGCTCTACTGGCGGGTTTCCCGCGTCAGTGAGGCGATTCATGAAGCGGAAGATGTTTTGAAGTCCGACCCCGACTACCCCGATGCCCATCGGCTACTCGCCCGGGTTTACTGGCACATGCTCGGTGAGAACCAGACCGAAAACGTCAACAAGGAAAACATTCAGAAGGCCATCGAACACATGGAGGCCCTTACCCGCTTACAACCCTCGGATTTGGATTCCTGGCAGGTTCTGGGCCGGCTTTATAAAATGAACAACCAGAGCCAGAAGGCCGAAGAAGCCTTCAAGAAGGTCCTGAACGTGGACCCAGATTCCAAAGGCGGCCTGAGCAGTCTGGCGCAGCTTTATTTCGAGCAAGGCGACTACGCGAGGGCGGTGGACCTGCTCAAGAAGATTCCCGAAGCTGATATGGATCCGCCGCTGCTCGGAATGCTGGGCTACGCGTACGGCCAGACGCACGACTATGATTCTGCCGTGGCCACGTATGAGAAGGCTTTGGCGCAAGACCCCGAGAATGCGCAACTTCATCGGGCTTACGCGGACGCGTTGATAGGCATGGGAAATGCTCCGGCCGCTCGGGCGGAATTTGAGAAGGTTTTGAAGGCTGATCCTGATGACGCATCAACGTATCTTAAGCTGGCGCAACTGGACCGCCAGGAAGGGCAGTTTGACTTGGCCCGAAAAGACCTCGAGCGCGCCAAGGCACTACAAGCGGATAACTTGGAAATCTCCTATCAGCAGGCGTTGCTTGAGGACGCGGTGGGTAACCAGGACAAAGCCATCGAGCTTTTGCAGGGACTGGTGAAGAAGTCGGAGCAGCCGGGGAATGAATATACGCCTGCGGAGGCGAACAATCGCGTCCTCTTCCTCGAGCGGCTGGGTTTGATTTACCGCGAACAACGAAAAAATGAGCTCGCCTTGCAAGCGTTCAAGCAAATTGTGGCGCTCGGTCAAGGGCAGGCTCCGCTGGGTGTACAGCTTATCGTGGATTTGATGCACGCGAATCACCAACTGCCGCAGGCCCTGAGTGAAGTAGATTCGGCAGTGCAGAAGTTTCCTGACGAACGGGCGCTGCGCATCCTCCGCGCCTATGTGGTGGGTGAATTGGGGCGGGTTGACGAAGCCGTTAAGCAGCTTCAAGCGCTCATGAATAATACGCCTGCCGACCGGGAACTTTACCTCGCAATCATGCAAGTGTACTCTCAGGCAAAGCAGTTTACCGAGGCGGAACAGGCTGTCAACAAGGCGCTTGAGTACAGCGCCAAGCCGGAAGAGCAAGTGTACTCACGCTTCCTGCTCGGGTCCATCTATGAACGCCAGAAGAAATACGATTTGGCCGAAGAGCAATTTAAGAAAGTCCTTGCGGCCGACCCGTTAAATGCCTCAGCGGCGAATTATCTCGGTTACATGCTTGCGGATCGGGGAGTGCGCTTGGAGGAGTCCGTGAAATACATCCAGAAGGCTTTGCAACTGGAGCCGAACAACGGAGCTTATCTGGATAGCCTGGGCTGGGCATACTATAAGATGAATCGCTGTGACCTCGCCGAGCCGCACCTGGAAAAGGCCGCACGCTTGATGGCCGACGATCCGACCATCCATGAACATCTTGGCCATGTCTACCTGCGAATGGGTAAGGAAATCCTGGCCGAACAGGAATGGGAACGCGCCCTCAAGGAATGGCCCCAGGCGGTGTCGAGTGACTTCGATGCCGATCAGGCGGCCACGCTCCAAAGAGAGCTCGAGGAACTTAAGCTCCGGCTCGCGAAGCAACGTGCTGCCCAGAGATAAAAGTGGGCCGGCGTGCGCCAATACGTCTTTCAATAAACTCTTAACTCTGTCATTCCCGCCTCTGCTGATCCAGAGACCCAGGGACGAGAGGAACACTCGGGGCCGGAGAAGGCTCCGGGGGAGTGATTTGCACTTTGGAAAAGTCCATTCGTCTCCGTGCCTTCGCGAAGATTAACCTGGGGCTTAGGATCTTGGCCAAGCGCCCTGACGGCTTTCACGAGATCCGCACCATTTATCAGACTATTGCGCTTCATGACCGGCTGGAGATCTCGCTCGGTAAGGCCAAAGAAGAAATTCGTATCGAATGCGATAATCCAGAGATACCCTCAGGGGACGGAAACCTCGTGTATCGGGCCTGCGAGCTCTGGCGGCGGGCGACCAGCTTTCGGGGCGGGGTACGCGCGCGGCTGGAGAAGATGATTCCCACTGGAAGCGGTTTGGGCGGGGCGAGCAGCGATGCGGCGGCAACGCTGGAGGGACTGGAACGGCTGGCCGGTGAGAAGTTGCCGCCGCGCCTGCGGTTTTCTCTGGCGGCCCGATTAGGGTCAGACGTCCCGCTCTTTCTGCTGGGCGGCAGGGTTCTCGGGTGTGGGCGGGGCGAGGAGGTTTATCCTCTTTCCGATCTTCCGCCTCGTAAGTGCCTGGTGGTTTTTCCTGGGTTTTCCATTTCCACCGCAGAGGCTTACCGGGAAGCGGGTTTGCGGTTGACAAGCAAGGGCAAAGTCCGTAGCATTGATGTCGGTGCGTGGCCACAATTTCCCCTGTTGGATTGGGGACCGGCCGAAAATGACTTCGAGCGTGTCGTTTTCGCAAGGTGGCCTGAGTTGGCGCGGCTGAAGCGGCATCTCATCCGGGCCGGAGCCGAGATCGCTTCCCTGACGGGGAGCGGTTCCGCCGTTTACTCAGTCTTTGAATCTACCGGCCAGTTGCTCCACGCATCTAAGCTAATCCCCAAAGGGTGGCTCAAATTCCGGTCGCGCACATTGTCACGAGCTGATTACCGGCGGCTACTGTGCGAGCGGTGAAACGTGGGGAGACGAACGACCCCAGGAACGCTACCCTTTTTTTCTGTCTCCGGTCGCGGTTCTTGGGAGGTCGTCCAGCGGTAGGACACATGCCTTTGGAGCATGGAACCCTGGTTCGAGTCCAGGCCTCCCAGCCAAGTTGGGATCAGTGGCACAGGCACTCTTGCCTGTGCCTTATGGATGGCAGGCGTCGGCCATGGCAGGTGCGGGAGTGCCTGTGCCACTGCAAGTAGTGTTGAGGATAAGAGAACGATGGATCCAGTTCAGCACAGACTAAAGGTCTTCACTGGGAATGCTCATTCAGCTCTGGCCAGGGAGATATGCGCACAACTCAAGATGCCGTTGGGAAAAGCTGACGTAGGACGGTTTCCTGACGGAGAGGTTCGCCTCCAGATCCTCGAGAATGTCCGCGGGGCTGACGTCTTTGTCATCCAACCCACCTGCAACCCGGTTAACGACAACCTGATGGAACTACTGGTGATGCTGGATGCCCTGCGGCGCGCCTCGGCAGAGCGGATTACGGCGGTAATTCCCTATTACGGTTACGCCCGGCAGGATCGCAAGGACCGCCCGCGCGTGCCCATATCCTCGAAACTGGTTGCCGACTTGTTGACTTCTGCGGGCACGGACCGTGTGTTGGCACTCGACCTGCACGCCGGACAGATCCAGGGCTTCTTCAATATTCCCGTGGATCACCTCTACGCGACGCCGGTGACGGTGCGTTATTTCAGGCGGCTGAAGCTGAAGGACCCCGTAGTTGTTTCCCCGGACACGGGAGGAGTGGAAAGAGCGAGGGCCTTTGCGAAACGGCTCAATGCGCCTCTGGCCATCATTGACAAACGCCGCGAAGATGCCAACGTGGTGGAAATGTTCAACGTCGTCGGCGAGGTGAAAGACAAAACGTGTTTAATCGTCGATGACATGATTGATACCGGCGGCACTTTGGCAAAGAGCGCCCAGGCGTTGAACGAGAAGGGCGCCGCCAAGGTCTACGCTTGTTGTTCGCATGGCGTGTTTGCGGAAAACGCCATCGACAAGATTTGCGCGGCCCCCCTCGAGCAGGTGGTGACGACAAATTCCATTCCGCTCCCGCCCATGGCTGAGCAGTGCGGAAAGATCAAGGTGCTGAGCGTGGGCAAATTGCTGGCGGAGGCTATTCGGTCGATTCACGAGGAGACTTCGGTCAGCAAACTCTTTATCTGAAGCGGTGGAATGCCCGCGCCCGCGGATCGAGGGGCGCATTGGAATTGAGGAGCAGAAAGTTATGACCCAGGTTCAAGCTGTTGAAGTCGAGGCGCGTCAGGATTTCGGGAAGAATGCGGCACGGCGCCTGCGTCGCGCGGGGCGGATCCCAGCCGTGGTTTATGGGAGCGGAGGGCCCGCGATTCCGGTGACGGTCGATCCCAAAGAAATTCTCCAGATTCTCCACTCCGAGTCCGGCCACAATGCCATCTTCACGCTTGAGATTCGGGGCAAGGCTCCGGCTCGAGTCATGGTCCGCGACTGGCAAACCGAGCCCATCCGCGGCGATCTTCTTCACGTTGATTTGGTCCGAATCGCCCGCGATGCGAAACTGAAACTTCAGGTCCCGATTCAGTTGAGCGGCGAGCCGGTGGGTGTAAAGGTGCAAGGCGGAATCTTCGAGTTTGTGCTCCGCGAGGTGGAAGTGGAATGCCTTCCCGACGATATTCCGGAGAGTTTTGTCGCCGAGGTGAGCGGGCTCGAGATCGGTAAGAACCTTCGTGTTTCCGATCTGCCTGTGGATCCGAAAGTCAAGATCCTGACGGACCCCACGCGCGTGGTCGCTCACGTAGCCGAGTTGAGAGCGGAAGAAGAGGTGAAGCCCGCTGCCGAAGAGGCCGTGGCAGCGCCGGGCGAACCCGAGGTGATCCGCAAGGGCAAGACAGAGGAAGAAGAAGCCGAAGCAGGAGCGCCGGAAGCCAAGAAGGAAACCAAGAAGGAAGGCAAGAAGGAGAGCTAAGCGTTTTGAAACTGGAAAACCGAAAGTTGAAAGGGTTCTCCCCATTGAGATATTCGAGCATCGGTCTTCGAAATGAGATTGATCGCGGGTTTAGGAAACCCCGGCTACGAGTACCGCTTGACACCTCACAACCTGGGTTTTATGGCAGTGGATCGCCTCGCCGGGGAGTGTGGTTTGGAATTGGCGCATCACGAAGCTCAGGCGTTGACGGCTTCGGCACGTATAGATGATTTGGATGTTCTCTTGGCCAAACCCCAGACCTATATGAATCTGAGCGGGATGGCCGTAGCCAGGCTGGCTGAGAAATACAGGCTGGACGTAAGCGATTTAATTGTGCTGGTAGACGACGTGGATCTCCCTCTGGGCAGCTTGCGCATCCGGCCCCAAGGCAGCGCGGGCGGCCACAAGGGACTAAAGTCCATTATCGGCGCACTCGACTCGGGTGATTTCGTTCGCGTCCGCATGGGCGTCAGCCCGAACCATCCGATTGAGGATAGGGTCTCCTACCTCCTCGGGCGATTCCGTGAGGCCGACCTGGAGACCGTCGCTGAAATGCTCGGCCAAGCCTGTGAAGCTGTGCATGTAATTCTTCGAGAAGGTTCGCAAAAGGCGATGAACCGTTTTAACCGGCGGGTTTCAACCCAACAGTTGTGAGGTTCCATGCGTAATTATGAGATCATTTTTATCGTCCGGCCCGACGTCACGGAAGAGGACGTTGACAAGCTGATCGCGCAAATGGAAGGCGTGGTGGCGGGCGCGGGTGGCAAGCTCGAAAAAGTGGAAAAGATAGGCCGCCGTCGGCTTGCTTATCGGGTCCAAAAGCAACGTGAGGGCATTTATATTCTCTTCCGCTTGCAGGGTTCCGGAGACACCGTCAAAGAGTTTGAACGCCGCTTGAAGGTTATCGACACGGTGATCAAATATCTTTCCGTCCGGATTGACGAAGACTTGGAGCGCATCGAGAAGTTCAAAGCGCTGCGGGCAAAACAGGAGTCTAAGAGACGACGCTCCAAGCCCGCCGCGGCGCCGGCCCCACAGCCGGCAGCGGAAGCACCGCAAGGATGAAGGAGTATTCTATATGGCATTTGGCCGAACCAATCCTGGAGAGTCGGAGCGCCCGCAATCAAGGCGGGAGGGTGGGCCTTCAGGTCCCAAGAAGCAGTTCTTCCGCCGCCGCAAGGTTTGCAAGTTCTGCGAGGAGAAGATCGACATCATCGATTACAAGGACTCCCGCTTGGTGGGAGGGTTCATTTCCGAGCGGGGCAAGATACTCCCTCGCCGCCTGACCGGAACATGCTCGACCCATCAACGTTCTTTGAGCCTGGCGATCAAACGTGCACGGAATATTGCGTTGTTGCCGTTTGCTACCGGCGGCTAGCAAGTCGCTGAGACGCATGCCCGCCAGGATGGGGCCTCGAGGCGACGGGGGTATCCAGCAAAGGGGCGGGGGTCGGCACAGGTGAAGCGTGGGGCCTGGCAGCAGACGACTTCCTACGACTGTAGACATGGAGTTTAAAAATGGAAGTAATTCTGTTTGAGAATATTGAAAAGCTTGGATCAAGAGGGCAGATTGTGAAAGTGGCTGACGGGTACGCGCGCAACTATCTTCTGCCCAAGAATCTGGCACTCGCCGCCACGCCTCAGAACCTTAAGCGGATGGCACAGCAACGTGTCCGGTTTCTGAAGCTGGAGGCGAAGGAAAAGGGCGACGCGGAGGACTTGGCGACGCTGCTCCAGGGGATTAGCGTAACCCTGACTCGAAAATCCGGAGAAAAAGGCACACTCTTCGGCTCAGTCACGGCCATTGACATTGCCGAGAAAATGGCGGCTCAAGGGTACAATATCGACAGGCGGAAAATCGCTCTCGATTCACCCCTGAAAGTTCTGGGTGAATACCAGGTGCCGATAAAACTGCACAGGGAAGTAACGGCCTTCATCAAAGTGACGGTGGAAGGCGATGCGGAGACAAAGGCCAAGCTTCAGGCCGAGTCCCAACTACAATCTCCTGCCACGGAAGCAAAGCCGTCGACGGAAGCAAAGCCGTCGACGGAAGTAAAGCCGTCGGCGGAAGTAAAGCCGCCAGCCGAGTAATCGCCCTGGCGTGCGACGCCAGGTGGCTTGGGCTCGGTGAGCCGACCTCGTGGCCAACCTCCACGGGCCGAAGAAGGCCGGGCAAAAATCTCCTCCGGACATTTTCCCAATGGGTGTAATTTCTTCGGAATAGTTATCTGACATTCCAGGGATACTTTTCATTCCATGCCAAGCACTACGGCCAGTGACCGAACTGTACCTCAGAATTTGGAAGCCGAGCGGGCTTTGCTCGGTTCCATTCTCCTGGACAATTCAGCCCTTAACCTGGCTCTCGAGGGTGTCGGAAAGGATGATTTCTTTTCTGAGGCCCACCGCATCACTTTCGATAAAATGGTCGCCATTTCGGAGAGGAACCGCACCATCGATCTGGTTACTCTCTCCGAGGAACTCTCCAAGGACGGGCAGATCGAAAAAGCGGGCGGAGCTGCTTACCTCTCTGCCCTCACGGATGGTGTCCCCATCGGAACCTCCGTCGCCGTCTCGGAGTACTCCCGCATCGTCAAAGAGAAGTCGATTCTGCGCCGCCTTATCAATGCGTCGAACAACGTTATTTCACGGTGTCTGGAGGGAACGGATGACCCCGACACGCTGATCGATTTGGCTCAAAGCCAGGTCTTCGACATCGCCGAGCAGAAAGTCCAATCGGGATTCACCAACATCCGTGAGATTGTGAAGTCGAGTTTCGGGACGATCGACGATCTCCTCGACCGCGGCCAGCGCGTCACCGGCATTGAAACCGGGTTCGAGGACCTCGACAGCATGACCTCAGGACTCCAACCCGGTGAACTGGTGGTGGTGGCCGCGCGGCCTTCTCTGGGCAAGACCGCCTTGGCCCTCAATATCGCCGCCCACGCCTCCATCAAGCACCATAAAACGGTTGGGCTCTTCTCTCTCGAAATGAGCAAGGAGTCGTTGGTCATCCGTCTCTTGTGCGCGGAATCCGAAACCGACAGCCACCGGCTTCGCAGCGGATTCTCAAACCGCGAAGATTGGAACAAGCTCACCCGCGCTTTGGGCCGGCTCGGGGACGCTCCACTCTTGATCGAAGACACTCCTGCGCTGAGCATCATGCAGATTCGCGCCAAAGCGCGGCGCCTGAAGATGGAAAAGGGATTGGACCTGATGATCGTGGATTACCTTCAGCTCGTCTCAGGTCAGGGGCGCTTTGAGAACCGCACGCAGGAGGTCAGTTACATTTCGCGCGGCTTGAAGAGCATCGCCAAGGAGTTAAAAGTTCCGGTCCTTGCACTTTCCCAATTGAGCCGCGCCCCCGAGCAGCGGCCTGGCCAGCGACCTCAGCTATCGGATCTGCGTGAATCCGGGTCGATCGAACAGGACGCCGACGTGGTGATCTTCCTTTTCCGAGAGCGCAAGGCGGCTGAAGAAAGCGAAGCGGAAGGTGAGGTGGACCGGCGCGGGATCGAGATGAAATTGATAGTGGGCAAGCAGCGCAATGGCCCCACCGGCGATATCCCCATCGTGTTCATGCGACCCTATGCGAAGTTTGAAAGCATGGCTCGCGGCCAGAAAGCAGAGATGGAATGACAACGCTCACAAGCGTCTTTCAGCATCCTGCTAGGATTCACGCCCGACAACCCTGAGAAGCCCGTGAATGTTCCCATTGACAAACTACTGCGCCCCACTTGGGTTGAGATCTCTCTTGCAAAATTGCGCCGGAATTATGAGCGAGTCCGGCGGCTTGCCGGCCGGCGCAAAGTGATGGCCGTCATCAAGGCGGACGCCTACGGCCACGGCGCGGTCGCGGTGGCAAATTGTTTAGCCGGGTGTGGCGCGGATTGGTTCGGAGTGGCCAGCGTCGAAGAAGCCCTGGAATTGAGAGCCGCAGGAATCACGCAGCCCATACTGTTGCTGGGTGGCCTTTATATGAGCGACCCTGCAGACCTCATCGAATTTCACCTCACGCCTTCGGTTTCCTCCACTGCCCGGCTTGACACCTACGCCGAGTGCGCCCGCCGTTACGGCCGCCCCATTGAGTTCCATCTCAAAGTGGACACCGGGCTGGGGCGCCTCGGGGTGCCGCCGGACCGGCTGGGGGCGTTTCTGGAACGTTACCAGACGCTCGAAGGCGTGCGCTTGACAGGCCTGCTCACGCACCTCGCTTCCGCCGAGGATCTGCTTGCCACTCAAACGGAAGAGCAAGGCGAGCGGTTCAGGGCTGCACTCGCCCAACTGAGTTCAGCCGGAATTGAACCCGCGTGGACTCACGTTTCAAACAGTGGCGCGTTGCTCGCACGGCGCGAGTTTCCTGAAAACATGGTTCGCATCGGAGGCTTGCTCTACGGGTACTGCATGCCGCTGGTTGCGCCCGCGGGGAAAGAGCTTCCGGATCTCCGGGAGTTCGAACCTGCGCTCACCTTCAAATCCCGCGTCGTGTACCTGAAGGACGTTCCCAGCGAGACGCCACTTGGTTACGGGGCGGGCTTCCACACCCGGCGTCCCTCCCGCATCGCGACGGTTCCGGTGGGTTACGCGGACGGCCTCAGCCGGGCGCTCTCGAATCGGGGTCATGCCATCGTGGGCGGCAGGCTTGCCCGGCTGGTGGGCAGCATCAGTATGGACCTCTCGCTTCTGGACGTGACGGACATCCCAGGCGTCAACATTGGAGACGAAGTCATGCTCCTGGGCCAGTCACAGGAGGCCTCGATTACCGCGCTCGACATCGCCCGGATGCTCGACACAGTCCCCTATGAGGTTTTGTGCCTGATCGGCAAACGCGTGCCCCGCTTGTATGTGGAGTGAAGTTGGAGAGCATGTCCCAAGTTCTGGCTGGACACGGCGTTCTCGATATCCTGACAATCCCCGAAGGGGATTGATAAAGTAGCCGGGGGCAACGCCCCCGGAATACGCGCCCCCCCCACGAGGCCCGGCCCTGAAAGGGTCGTATGAGTCTAACTTGCGGGACGCAAGACCTGCGCGACGCCACCGGGATTCGACCCTTGCAGGGTCGGGGAACGAACGCCGCACCTTCCCGGGGGCGCTGCCCCCGGCTACTATATGGTGCCCCTCCAGGGCACGGCGGACGGGTTTCGGCTTTGGCATCGAGGGAACCGCCCTGTGGAAAGTCCTCGTTCATCCAGCTCACTTGCGCTCTGTGTCCAGCAAAAGACCTTGAACTGGCGGTAACGCGCGGTCGCCAGGATACATTGTCTCTTTTCGTCATTACCGCTCACTCTGGCTAGCCTTAAGCCCTTGTATTTTCAACAACATTCCCGTTTTCAACAGATAAGTGACTGTGTTTTCATAGACATTCCCGCCTTGTGCTGGCCTTCTTCATAGCACTCCTTTGTTTTCAACAACATTCGCGCGTCGTTCCGTCAAAAAAAGAATTCTTTTCCAATTGCAGTCCACTGTCAAGAGTTGATGGTTGGCAGGATACGCCTGCCAACAAATCATTTTCCACGATAGCGGGGGATGACCGTCGCCAGGATTGGCAGAGGCGCTGAGGTGGAGGTAGCTCCTGTGGCCGTTCCACACCGTAATCATACGCTACAACACTAGCTCACAAGCCGGAATTTGTCAAGCATTAATTGTTGCAGGCCAGACTGCAGGTTTCAGGGGTCAGAGAGCAGGGAGCAAGCAGAAGGCAGCCGGGACCAGATTCTTAAGTCCGGGTTGGTTGGAGAACGCCCGGCCCAGGTTGAGCCGCGGGCTAGCCCAGTTGATGCTGGGACTCTGGCATCGCAGCGATTACGGAACGCAAGAGGGCATTGACAGTCTTCGACGACTTGAACACCGCCGCAACGTCCGGTTCGAGAACCACGGCTACCGCACCTTCCGACATCCTCTCGGCAAAGCGATTCGGCTTGGCTCGGCTGTAGTCGAACCGATACTCCTTCCGCATGATGTTGCGTACGCTCTGACGTTTCTCAGGGGACGTCTTCTTCGTCCTCGAAAACTCGAGCGAGTGGGTCACGAAAGACCGTCAGCGCCTCTACAAAATCAACCCCGTGGCTGGCATGGTTGGCCTCGGCCTTCTTGCGGTCCCACTCAAACTCCAAACTCATTCCACGTACATGATACCATGACAATTGCGCCGTTCCAGCAATTCCTCGGCACGAGGGGCGGCGCGGAATGTCGTCCGGTGCATGGTCTTGTGAGCAAGTCTAGCGCGGACCCGTCTTGTAAGTCCCCCTGAGCTTCTTGCCGGCCTCTAGGGACAAGCCGCAGACCTAAGAATCAGGTCTGCGCTCTCTGAACTCGAATCCGTTCGCGGCCCTCTGGGCCTGGCGATTGAACGCGATTTGTATTTCGAGCCGGGCCCGTTCGTCAAGCCACGGTCAGTGCTCTCGTGACCGTGGGCTTTTCCTTTGATGACTCTGGCGGGTGGCGCATACGTTGGTTCGTATGTGTGCGGCGGCAGGGGTCGCCGACATAAATAGCGATGTCGGCGCCACCCGCGTGTCTCAGGAGACATGAAGTGCCGCCGCGCAATTCCCCTCCCGATGCGGTTTTACCACGATTTCAACATCCTGATCGAGCGCCACGAGAAAGCGCAGAAGGCGCTCGACGGAAAACTGCCGGAACTCGCCGCGCAGCATCTTGGAAACATCGGGCTGGCGTATGCCGAAGAGATCGGCCGCCTCGACCTGTTTCAGGCCGCGCTTTTTCATGAGCGTGTCGATCTTAAAGACAAGCTGCGCCTTGACGAAGTGCTCGTCCGCATTCCGCAGGCCGAGATCCTTGAACACGTTGCGGCTGCCAGTTTCATATCCCCTTTTGCTCATGGTTCCCTCTCCCGTGCAATCTGTTCGGCCTCGCGCAACCGTTGCTTAACCAGCTCGATATCCCGCCGCGCCGTCTCGCGTCCGGTCTTCGATTTCTTCTGGAAAGCGTGAAGGACGTACACCGCCCCCGCATACCGCAAGGTGTACACCGCGCGGAACGTATCGCCGCGAAAGTCCTTCACCACTTCCACCGTCCCTGCCCCGGCAAAGCCGCTCAGCGTTTTCGCGTCACGATGTTTGCCGCCGCGCTGCGCGACGTACAGGGCGTAGCCCATGTGATCCTGGACCGGCTCAGGAAACGCGCGCAAGGCCTTGCGGCTCGATCCAACCGAAACCACCGGCTTCAAGAAGGGCTCCTCGGTCATTCCCAACTCTGAATATAGTGATATCACTATATGATGTCAAGAGCGATGCAAGCACGCCCTCGCAGACAAGCGAGAGGTTATCGCGGGTGGCGCATACATTGGTTTGTATGTGTGCGGCGGCAGGGGTCGCCGACACAAACAGCGATGTCGGCGCCACCCGCGAGCACATCCCTCAGATTCTCACAATTTCAAGGGCGGGAAACGCCGCTTGATAGAGGTGATCGTCGAGGGTGAGGAGGGGGTAGCCTTTTTGCACGGCGTGTGCGCCAATGACGAAGTCGGCGGGAATGCGGCGAGGTGCTGGTTCGCTCTGCCTTCTGCGGCGGGCGGCGTAAGCCTGGAACGCCCACCCGGCTGTGCGCCAGGTTGCCTCATCCAGATTCCAGTCGATGGCAATGCCGGCGTCTTGGAAGAACATGTCAAGGAAGGCTTGATCCCGGCCAGGGCAGGCCATCAGCTCTGCGAAGACTGGTGCGGCGATGATCAAACCACCGCGCCCCAGCGCTGCATCCAAAGCTGATTGGGCTGCCGAATTGAGCCTGGTGTCCCGGTCCCAGAGGGCCACGATGATGTTGGTGTCAATCGCGGTGGTCATTGTCCCCGTAGTTGACGAACCCAGTGCCGCACGCCCTTGCGGCCGGAGGGAATCCCCGGATTTCCGATGCCGCGGTATTTCTCAAACGGACTCTTGGCCCTCAGGGGCCGGATACGAACCCCTCGGCTGTCGCTCTCGAATAGCAGCCGGTCGCCGGGGCGAACGCCCAGCGTTCGCCGAATGTCCCTTGGCACCGTGATCTGGCCTTTGCTTGTGATACGAGCTTGTTTCTGCACGGCAAAACTCCTCCTCCTTACTTTCACATAAGCCTCCTTACTTTTGCGAACATCCTGTGGCCCAAAGAGTCAGCAAGCGCAGACCCAAGAAACAGGTCTGCGCTCCCTGCTCAAAAACCTGGGGAAAGTTCATGACCCCTTGGTGTACACCCCATACTCGCGCGCCGCGTCGAGCAGGGCGAACACGTTCTCCGTGGGCACGTTGCGCTGAATGTTGTGTACCTGGGTAAACACGTAGCCGCCTCCGGGGGCAAGAATCTCGAGCCGCTGCCGAACATGTTCCCGGACCTCCTCCGGCGTCGCTCCGCCCAGGACGCTCTGCGTGTCGCAGCCGCCGCCCCAGAACACGATCTTGCGGCCAAACTCCTTCTTCAGCCGGGCGGGGTCCATAGTCGCCGCAGAGGTCTGGACGGGATTCAGGATGTCTATGCCGGCTTCGATGAAATGCGGAATCAGGTGGTAGACGGAACCGCAAGAGTGCAGGAAAGTCTTCCAGGACGTGTTCTTATGGACCCAGTCACAGAGTTTCCGGTAGTGGGGTTTCATCATCTCCGCCCAAAGGCTGGGTTTGATGAACTCCCCCTGCTGCGTGCCGCTGTCGTCGGAGGCAATGCCCCAAGCAAAGCAGCGGTCGCCCACCGCTTGGTGCAGGAGGGTCAGGCACTTGATGCTGGCATCCACCGACCGGTTCATCATCTCATGACAGGTCTCTTTCTCGGTCAAGAGCATCATCATCCACTGGTCCGGCATGCCCATGGTAACGTTTGAGCGCGGGTCTGTGATTAAGCTCAGTCCCAGAAAGCACACCCCTCCGCCCCACCCCAGCAGAGCGTAGTCTGTGCCGTCGTAAAGCTGGGAGGAGTACTCCTCGACCTGCTTTAACGTTTCGTCCGCGATGTCGTCAAGGGGGCGGAACTTCGCCGGATCAAATTCCTTCCCGCTATTGAAAGAGACATCATCGAAGTAGTAGCCGTCCTTCGGCATGCGAAATGAGGTGGGATCGCCGTTTTTGTCAAGAAGCACCCAACTTCCGTCCCCCTCTTCCCGGATGCGTGTGCCGGGCAATAAAAGCACGTCCGTGCCGGAGAAAAGGCGGCGCGGCACCCACTGACTCTCGGGGGTCATCAGGCCAGAGATCATGGAGATATCCACCGGCATCACGTCAAGGCTGAACCGCTTCCGCACCGGCTCTTCTACAACCGCAATCATGAACAGCGCGTCGGCCACGCGCGGCGTCTTGCCGAGGCCCAGCTTGCGCGACACCCGGTCGTAAGTCTCGACCGCAATCGTTGATCCTTTAAGCCCTCCCAGATCGATGGGTACCCGGTCGGCTTCCTGAAAGTTGATGGCCTTCAAAACCCGCTCTCGCGATTTCATGGCGTCAATCCTCTCGTGCTCAGATTTAGCAAAGAGACTATCACGGTGAGCCACAGCAGAGTTCAAGTTCTTCGAGTCAATACGCTAAAGCACGCCAAGGTGACGAAGGCCCTGACTGTTGATCCGGCGGCGCAGGCGCGGCAGGGCATCGCGCGGCGGGGGAGAGGTGACACCAGAATCAGAATCCTCCTTGAGTAGATGTACAGACGGTGTATATCGTTAAATCATGGGAAACATGGTACGAACTCAGATCTTCCTTACCGTAGAGCAACGGCGTCATCTGCGAGCGTGGTCCAGGCTGGAGAAGAAAACGGCCAGCGCCTTGATCCGGACTGCGATTCAGGAGCGATACGTCCACCGACCCACCCCCGCGGACTTTCGCGCCGCGCTGGACGAGACGTTTGGGTCGTGGAAGGGACGGAAAAAGTCGAGTTTGGCGATGGTTCGCGCCTTACGTCGCGGAAAATCTGCTGAGAACCTATCGGCGAAGTCACGGGATTGAACTTGGCGATGCCTTGATTGCCTCGACCGCCGTCGAACTCGGCGCCACACTCATCACCCGCAACGTCAAGCACTATCCCATGCCCGCGGTCACGGTGCTGCGACCTTATTGACAGCACAAGGATGACTATGTTCCCGCCGTTAGTTCAGGTCCTAGTCATCGCTTGCAAACGGCATTAGCCGAGACGGGCATTTGAACGTTGCGGAAATGGGTGCTGTCCTAATTTCAGATGTAGCGCCGGCTTCCAGCCGGCATTGAGCCGCCAAGATGGCGGCGCTATGTTCAAATTAGGACAGCACACGGAAATGAATACGTCAGAAATTGGGCAACCCTACGAGCTATACTTAGGCTGAATCCTATGGCGAGCAAAGTATCAAATCCGCCGGCGGGCTTTGACGAGCTAACAGTCGAGGAAAAGCTCGATTACGTTGAGTCGCTTTGGGACCGCATCGCTGCCAGGCCTGAAGCCGTTGCCGTACCGGATTGGCATCTCGAAGTGATCGAACAGCGCACGAATGGGGGCCAGGCCGGTTCTCATGTGGGCAGATCCTGGGACGATTTTCGCGAAGAACTCCGCGCCAAGCTACGCCAGCGCCAGTCCACCCCGTGATGCGACGCCAAGCCGCCCGAGCCCGCGAGTGCGAAGAAGCCGCTGACCGGCTGGTTTGCTTGCCGGCCGCTTTTCGCGTAAGATGCTGAGTAGGCATAACAACGAAAGGGGCCGCTTAATGACGATCACTTTGCCGCTTCAACCTCAGGAAGAAGCCCGTCTGATGGCTGCAGCCCAGGCCAAGGGCCTCTCGCCCGATGCGCTCGTTCGCGAGGCTCTCGACAAGATTCTCGCCGAGGAGCCCGCTCCGCCCGTCAAGCCCAAGAAATCGGCTTATGGACTGCTTGCCAAGTACGGTCCAGGTCCCACTGAGGAGGAGATCGACGAGAATCGCCGGGAGATGTTTCGCGGCTTCGGCGAGGATCTTCCGTGATAGTCGGCGTTGCCGATACGCATACGGCCTTATGGTATCTGCACAAGAATCCGCGCCTGTCGGTTACAGCGCGGACCTTCATGGACGATGCCGCCCAAGCTGGCCATGACATCGCATTATCCCCCATCAGCCTTGCCGAAATTGTTTACTTGGTCGAAAAAAACCGGCTACCGGTGTCCGCTTACGAGGACTTGAGGGTTGCCCTGGCTGATCCCGAGTATGTTATCGAAGAAGCCCCATTTACCGCCGACGTCGTTGAAGCCCTCCGCCAGGTTCCCCGCGCGGAAGTGTCGGATATGCCAGATCGAATCGTGGCGGCCACAGCGGTTTATTTGCGAGTGCCCGTGATCAGTCGGGACGGTCGCATACGGTCCTCGAACATCCAGACAGTGTGGTGATTTCACCATCTAGTGTGCTGTCCCAGAAATACGGTTACATAGTCTTTCAATCTTGGCCAGAATCGAATCGGCCGTGGCTGTCCAGACAAAGGGTTGGGATTGGGTGTTGGAGGAGCGCACGAATTGATCGA
>Ga0182027_10000746_pt1 | contig 55361 bp, 46 predicted proteins | sample 712E1DmetaG_FD_121300 | JGI IMG/M metagenome (GOLD analysis project Ga0182027, IMG submission 121300) | Permafrost microbial communities from Stordalen Mire, Sweden - 712E1D metaG (Illumina Assembly) | ecosystem: Environmental > Terrestrial > Soil > Wetlands > Permafrost | place: Sweden...
AGATACACTAAGAAAAATAAAAAAATAACTGTTATTATGTCAGTTTTTATCTGTTCTTTGAATTAAAACCTATTGAGGGGTCAGTATCACCGAAATGGGGGTCAGTATCACTGAAATATCCACAAACCACCAAAATCATCTATGATGAGCATCATGTAGAAATCTATATTGGTTTTCAAAGGATAGCGATCCATAAGCGCGACTACCGCAAACACGCCTATACAACACTTGCCGAACACATGCCCGAAAAGCATCTGAAATATAATGAGACCCTGGGATGGGATGCAGATTATTTTTTAACCCTTGCCAAAAAAATAGGAGAATGTTCATTGGAAATATTTACCCGCATACTTGCCTCCAAAGACTTTATTGAACAAACCTATAACGCTTGTATTGGACTAAAAAGGCTCTCTGAGATATATGGCCCCAACCGTTTTGAAGCAGCTTGCCACCGGGCTTTAAATGCAAGCCGTGTAAGTTATGGCATGATCAAAAACATCCTGGAAAACAATCTGGATAAACAAGGAGAAACCCAGCTAAACCTGTTCATCATCCCAGGACATGAAAACATACGTGGGCCACAGAATTATAATTAAACCAAAGTATAAGCAATCATTTAAACCAAAAAACATGAATACACAAATCACACTTGATCATTTAACAAAATTAAAGCTCCATGGGATGTCACGCGCTTATCAGGCTGTACTTTCTATGCCTTTACAGGAACAACCATCCATTAACCAATTTATGGCCCGCCTGGCAGAAGCCGAAATACAAGACCGTACACATAAAAGGACCGAGAAGTTCCTGCTTCAAAGCAAACTGAGGTATAATGCAGTTTTAGAACAAGTTCACTGCAACCCTAACCGGAACCTTTCGCAGGAAAAATTGATGATGGTGGCCGATTGTTCTTTTATTGAAAGAGCAGAGAACCTGCTTATAACCGGGGCAACCGGGTGCGGTAAAAGCTACCTTGCCTGCGCCATCGGACGGCAAGCCTGCTCGTTCGGATATCGCACATTATACTTCGGGATAAACCGTTTTCTTGAAAAAATATCCAACTCTAAATTGGATGGGTCATTTGTAAAGCTGTTAAATCAAATCGAAAAAACACATCTTCTTATTTTAGATGACTTTGGTTTGCATCCTTTAGATGGGATTACACGTTTGGCTTTGCTTCAAATATTAGAAGACAGGTATGCAAAGAAGTCCGTCATCATTACATCTCAACTACCCATTGCAAAATGGTATGAATATATCGGAGAATCTACAATAGCCGATGCGATCATGGACAGATTGGCAGTAAATGCCCATCGATTTGAATTAAAAGGAGAGTCACTTAGAAAGAAAAAATAACTTACTTTAGTATCACAAATTGATCCCTTTTTTAATTGTACACTTTACTCCGAAATCCATTGTACAATTTTACCCGGAATAATCAGTTTACATAATGAATATTCATATTTTAATCAAGACTGGGGATTGAAATATAGAGGTATGTCGATTCGTTGTGTAAAAATTGACACAGCTGAAACCAAGTAAATTTTTACTTAACGGATGAGAAAAATTGCGATTTGTGGGAGTAATTCTTAAACATTATAAAAATTGTCTCTAATAACAAATTTTTCTGATTTTCATTTTTTGTTAATTATAAATTCAACCCTACGGTTTATCGCTCGATTTTCATCTGTAGTGTTATCAACAATTGGCATTTTTGCGCCATATCCTTGAATTAGTATTCGATTGCTATCAATACCCCTTTCAATCAACCAATCTGAAACAGCCTTAGCTCTTGAAAGAGATAATGCATTGTTGTATTCTTCTGTACCAATATTATCAGTATGACCAGATATTGTAATTGAAATATTTTTCGATTTAAGCATACTAGAAAGTCTTTGTAACTCAGGAAAGGAAGCTGGAAGCAAAATAGATTTATCAAAATCAAAGTATATTCTTTTTAAGACAAAAGTCTTATCGGCATTCAATTCCAAAGAATCCTCCGGATCTAACAATCCAAAATCTATCCTGCTGTGCTCTATGTAAACATGGTTAATATGATTGCATAAACAATTGGCAGAATCTTCAAATAGCTCGACTTTATTAATTAAATAATAAGCTGACTGATTATATTCTCCTTCACTTTGATTTATAGGATTAATTTTATTTATGGTAGTCTCTGATAAGCCACTGAATCTGCCAAAAGTGATATACTTCTCATCTCCAATTGCAGTATATGGTTCGCAGAGAGTTATCCAGGTATCCCTATTATCAAGGATTTTATTAAATACTATTTGAGGAATATCTTGTTGTCTTTCAACTGTATTTGGTAATGCGGGGATATTTTTTGATAAATAAACGCCAAACTTGTCAATATAATAACCTGAATTTTGACTTAGTCGTATTTGAATTTCAATAACATATTTTCGATTGGGTCTTAGTTGTGAATTCAATTCGCCAGTTATATATTCTGAATATGTTCCACTAGGTTCGTGGTATAGGATTATGCCAACATAATTATAACCGGCATTGTATTCGTGAGGAAAGTTATCCGGAACCTTGCTTAATTTGCGAAATTGATTGTAATAATCCGGCGTATTACCGTTTGGTGTAATCCAGAAAGGTATTTGATCTTCCAAGTGATTTTGACCATTGTTAATTACTAATTGCGGAGGATCTAAATACAACCAGAATGCACCATTCTTAATAAGATTAGAACTATCGATGTCTATATAATTTACAGTATCAAAAACACCATTTCTAACATTTATTTCTCCTGCCAATAACTGATTAAAATAATATTTCGAAATTTCTGCTTTCCATAGTATATCATCTTTGTATTCTTCTTCTTTAATCAGCGAGCACTGTTCATTAAAATATTGCCATATACCATCCCGGATTGCATTTGAACTACAATCTTTAATACGTTTGTAATTCTCCACTCGGTTTATAGTGCCATTTTGATAGTAATAAATCCATTTACCTATCTTTTTACATTTATCGCCCTTTTCATCGCAAAGGTATCTTTTATCATAGTTTGGACAGGTTATTACATAGCCTGAAGCCATGATACTGCCATTACTATAATCATATCTCACTTTCCTGGTCTGACAATAGGATGATGTGAAGAGAAAAATAAAAAGGAGAAGAATTAAATATTTCATAAGCCCATTAGTTACTGCAATGTCTCCTTTCATGGTTTTCTAAACATTGTTTTGCAAGTCACTTTTTTTGTGGAACTTTTCTATTTGCCTTTTAAAAAATTCTTAACCTCTTTAATTTTATCCAATTCCTTTGATATTTCTATTGCCTCGGCAATTAGACTCTTCGGATACCCGTTTATCTGCAATATTCGTATAGCATTACGGTTTTTTAATTTTCCTGCTTTAAGCTTGTAATCAAAGTCAACTGTTTTATTATCTACTATTTCACTAAAATGATATAATTCATATTCATCTTTTAAAAGGTCAGCTAATTCTATATCGTGGGTTGACACGAAAACAATATTATCAGAGTGAGTAAGTTTTGACAAAACAGCTTTCCCGGCAGAAATCCGCTCCACAGTGTTAGTTCCCTTAAAGATCTCGTCAAGCAGAAATAAATTCGGTTTCCCATTTTCACTTCTGTCAATCATTTCCTTTATCGTCAATACTTCTTCAAAATAGTAACTCTTATCATTCATCAGATCATCACTAATCCTAATAGCCGAATAAACTCGTATTCTCGGCAATTTAAATTTTTTCGCAAAGCAAGTATTTATTGTCAGACCAGTTATTACATTAATCCCAATAGTCCTAATAAACGAAGTTTTTCCAGACATATTTGACCCTGTTAATAGTATAGACTTATTATCAACATCAATACTGTTCTTTATACAATCTGGTATCAATGGATGATATGCCTCTTGAGCAATAATTTTCTTTTGATTTTCTATAATTTCCGGAATGCAATATTCTCCTGCTCCTTTCCTTAACGATGCGATTGAAACCAATGAGTCTACTTGTCCGACAAATAAAAAAACATCTTCAATTTCTTTTCTTTTTGTATCCAGTTGCTTTAATACACCAAATAGCAATAAGGGTTCTAATAAAAAGAGTGTCTTAAATATTTCTAAAATTGCCCAAAGAAACGCTTCCAAATCACCTTGCAGTTTAGCTTCAAGTTTAAAGAATGACATTCTGTTTCTTACCTTATCAATAATCCTGATTGAGTCAGGAAGCAATGGGTTTATATTTTTAAAAAAATCATTTTTATATATCTCCCGGGCCACACTATTTAATCTGAGTAATTGTGGTATTGAGCCAAGATATTGATACAGGTTTTTCTTATTCCAAAAATGAATACCAATATTGATAATGAATACGCCTAATAAAACAAATACAACCCGGGGATTAAATGGCAACATTATCAATGAGAGTAAGCTGGTAAATGATAATAATCTGACAATAAAAAACCATTTAGGTGGTTTTAAATGCTCATCTTGAAATAGGGAAGTAATAAAGTAGGAATCATCATTATTGAGCTTCTCAAGTTGTCTTTGGATATTTACCCGTAAGTCAGAATCATCTGTCAATTTCTGAATAAGTTTTTCATTCCTCTCATTTTTTTCAAAATGGGATGGAATTAACCTAAGTTTATTGTATAAAAACTGTTGTCCAATTTTAGAATTAGTCCTGTCCAGGAACATGAACAATTCCTGGAAATCCAGATCATTGCATGTTTTGTCGGAAATAATCTGGAAAGCATCTGAATTATCCTTATGTCTGAAATATCTTTCAATCAATTCAAAGTTGAAGGAATCATCCTTTAGTTTTCCGAATGAATCAAGCAATCTCTGAATATAATTTATATTTCGCCTAAATATCATTTACATAAAGTATTCGTAATTATAAAATCCCTCACATAGCAAATGGAACGAAATAAACTGGATATGGCTAAATTGCTATAAAAAAAAATCTTTATATAATTAAGTGGTGTGAGGGCAATTTTAGGTTCTGATAATGAAAATTTTAAAAGCTTATTTGGGAACCTCTTGTTTTTCATTCATCTGATTCTTGTCTTCCAATAATTGATTTACATCTATTGAAGGTAATGTGTACTTACCAAACGGTCCATTCGATGTAATAATAGCGATAATATTTCGAAGACTATTTATACAAATATTAATGCCAGAGATATGCAATAATGAAGCTTTGTCAATCTCTGACAGATTTGCAGTCTTATCAAATGCAAAAACACACGCACCTTCAATAAATAGTTTATATCCGGGCAAAGATTTATCATTATTATTAATATCTATTTTTGTAAACAATTGAAAAAATTCATCGTTAACCCCCTGAATCCCAAAATCAATTTCAATGTGATAATTCTCCATAATCTCTATAATATTAGGAGCCTCAGTAGGATGTATAAACTGATATTTATGACTTAATAAAAAGAAGTTGTTTAAAATTAATGGAGATTTTTTAGCAATCATATTTAAGCAGCATTAACTTTAGAATTATCTATGTTTTGACTATCTGAACCAGAATAATCCATATTTAAAGCATAATCAGGTTTTTTAAGTTTACGCCAAACCCAAAAACCATCCGGCTCAGGCGAAATTGAGAATAAGGATTCTATTGGTAAATTATTATTTGAATACAAAGAATCATTTGAGCGTGCTTTAATATCAAATGTAATATTAAAGACCTCTTGAATCTTTGCCAACATTGTAAGATTCATCAACTTATTGCCATTAAAAAGCTGAGTAATAAAACTTGAAGAAACCCCAAGTTTATCGGCAAGTTCCTTTTTCTTTAGAGTGTCCCCTTTTGCCAAAACTTTTTCAAGTTCGCTAAGGAAACGAAACATTATCATATAAGCTTCGTGTTTTAGCTCTTCCTTTTCATTTTTAAATGAGAAAAAACCTTCAAACTCATTGCTAATGTTATATTTATCTTTAAATTTCATACTTGTAACCTCCGACTTTTTCAATTAATGATTTTTCTTTTGCTGAAAGGTCTGTGTTTTTTTTACGTTCATGTAAAACAGATGTTACGATTATAAGAGTGCCAGTTGGAGAATGAATTTCTTTGCAGTAAATACGGTCATTTTCCTGACCCTTAAAGAATTTCATCGCTGTAACATCTTTACACTTTTCGTTTATATCTTCCTTATCATATAGATCTGAATTCTTATGACCACCCAATATAAGGTCTGTTATAAACTTGAATTTTTTTTGATGCCTACGATCTTTGTTAATATAGGCCCATATTTCCTTTTTATTAACCGAATCAATATAAATGGCTCGTTTACCATCTTTTGCAGAAATAATATGTTCGCATTTTCTTATCACAAAGTTAAGCTATAGGTTAATAAGTTGTTTACAATAATCAAAATAAATTAAGCTATTAGTTAATTTTTTTATTATGTCGCTGATATTATGAATTTTAACCGTTACTTTTTACATTAGAATCTAAATTACTAATAATAATTTTCATGGCATTATCTATAGGTCTTTAAAACGCTAAAGCCGCCATGAACCTATTACTATCATATTATTGGCACAATAGACAAATTCCAGGCTTTGATGAACCTCTAATACTTCTTCAATTAAAAAGTACATCTAGATAGAAGCTAAATTGTTTTATTTAAAAGTTCTTAAAAAAATCTTTCAAAGAAATTATTTTTCCTGCTCCGTCAACAAATCTTCCGCTAACATTTTAGCCTGGGTAATTACCGTTTCAACAGCTTTTTCCTGCAAATCCGGAGGATAACCATAGAGACGTAAGATACGCCGGACATTGCGGCGTAAAGCAGATTGAACACTCTCTTTTATCGTCCAATCGATTGTTGTACTATTCCGGACAGTCTTTAAGAGTTCTTGTGCAATATGTTTTAACGTTTCATCCCCAAGTATTGCCACTGCGCTGTTATTCACTTCCAACGCCGTATAAAATGCATATTCCCGGTAATCCAATCCAAGTTTTTCGCCTCGTTTGTCTGCTGCTTTGAGATGCTCTGCAAATGGTATCAATACTTTTTCTAAAAATTCAACGGTATCAATCATGCCATTGTGGTATCGTTTGATAGCATCTTCAAGCATTTCAGAAAACTTTTTGCTTTCAACCAGGTTTATTTTGGTGCGTTTTTTAATCTCGTCCTTTAAAAGTTTTTTCAATAGTTCAACCGCTAAATTTTTTTGTGGCAAATTTTTCAACTCCTGCAGGAAACGTTCGTCTAATATTTCTATGCTCGGTTTCTTAATTCCTGCAGCGTCAAAAACGTCAATTACTTTATCAGCGGTAATTGCTTCCGAAATAATTTGCTTGATGGCGGTTTCTATTTCTTCATCACTTTTACCACCTTCATTTTTATCGGAGATTTTCACAAGCCTTGTTTTGATTGCCTGAAACAATGCCACATTATCCCGGATGGCCATGGCTTTTTCGTGAGGTACCGAAATGGCAAAAGCTTTCAATAAATTTTTAGTGTTTTCTATAAAGCTTTGTTCCCCGTTTTCCTGACTGAAAATGTAGTCAACAATTACAGGAATGTATCGGAGTTTTTCCTCCGGTTTCAGCGTGAAAAACTTCTTCCAGTTAAAATGTCTCAATTGATATTCAATAGCTTCAAATAATTCTAACATTTTGGCAACTGCCAGTTCCTGATCTAATGTTGGCTTTCCATCTCCACCACTAGCCGTATATTCAGCCAAAGCATGTTTCAATTCCTGGGCAATCCCCAAATAATCCACCACTAAACCACCTGCTTTGCCTTCGGTAAACACACGATTAACCCTTGCAATGGCCTGCATCAAACTATGCCCTCTCATGGGCTTATCGACATATAAGGTATGCAGACAGGGTGCATCAAAACCGGTAAGCCACATATCTCTTACAATAACCAATTTTAAACTGTCCGAAGGATTCTTCAGGCGTTCGCCAATGGCTTTTCTTCTAAGTTTATTCCGAATATGCGGTTGCATATGCAATGCATCGCTTGACGAGCCTGTCATGATCACTTTAATTGTTCCTTTATCATCATCGTCAGCATTCCAGGTTGGTCTAATATTAATTATTGCTTCGTACAATTCGACACATATTCTACGGCTCATACAAACAATCATTGCCTTGCCGTCTAAAACTGCATTGCGTTGCTCGAAATGATATACCAGATCCTCCGCAATTTTTTTGATACGATTTGAGTTACCCACGATGGCTTCCAATCGTGTCCATTTAGTCCTTAATTGTTGCCGATTTGTAAGTTCTTCTGTTTCGGTAAGTTCTTCGAAATTTTCATCCAGTTTTACTTTTTCATCTTCTTCGAAATGCACTTTCGCCAAGCGACTTTCGTAAAAAATAGGAACAGTCGCATGGTCATTTACGGCCTGTTGAATATCGTATATATCCACGTAGTTTCCGAAAACAGCTTGTGTATTGCGGTCACTGCTTTCAATGGGGGTACCTGTAAAACCGATATATGAAGCATTTGGCAATGCATCATGTAAATGTTTGGCCATGCCATCTATAAAATCGTACTGACTGCGATGTGCTTCGTCGGCAATTACTACAATATTTTTGCGATCGCTGAGCGCTTTAAACTCTGTTCCGATGTATTCTGGCCGTGGTTCGCTTAAATTGTTTGCATCCTGAAAATCTTCTTCGAAAGGCATAAATTTTTGAATGGTGGTAAACACAATACCTCCTGATGCCACATTCAATAATGTTCGCAAATGTTTCCGGTCTTCTGCCTGTTGGGGTTCCTGTCTTAAAAGCTGCTGACAATTGGTAAAGGTTTCAAAAAGCTGATCGTCCAGATCGTTTCGGTCAGTAAGTACAACAATAGTCGGATTATCCAGGGCCAACACCAATTTACCCGCGTAAAAAACCATACTCAGGCTCTTTCCGCTTCCTTGTGTATGCCATACAACACCAGCCCGGCGGTCGCCTGATTCGGCTGATGCAATTTGTGTTGTGGTTACTGCTTTGTTTACAGCAAAGTATTGATGGTAGGCAGCAACTTTCTTTAAGGTCTTATCTTTACTTTTTTCGAAAACAGTGAAATGACAAATTAAATCCAACAGTGTTTGTTTGTTTAACATTCCGGTAAACATCACTTCCATTTGGGGTTGCAATGTATCGGCTGTTGTCAGACCATCTTTGGTTTTCCAACTCATAAACCTTCCCCAATCGCTGGTGATAGTTCCACTTAAAGATTCCCATCCATCGCTTACAATCATTATTTCATTATAATTAAACAGCGAAGGAATGGCTTGTTTATATGTTTGTAATTGGCTAAATGCAGTTTTTACCGTAGCATTTTCATCTGTGGCATTTTTTAGTTCAATTACAACCACAGGTAAGCCATTAATGAACAGAATAATATCAGGTCGCTTATTCTGGTTGCCCTCAATAATAGTGAACTGGTTGATTACTAAAAACTCGTTTTGTTCGGGCTGCAAATAATCAACAATATATACTTTCTCCCCCCGGATACCATCAGCGGTTCTTACTTCGACATCAATTCCTTCTGTAAAATATTTATGAAAATTCTCATTATTAATTATAGTATTTGGGCTATCGGTTCGCAATACTTTTTTCAATGCATCGTCTTTTGCATCCTGTGTAATAGTGGGATTTAGCTTATCAATAGCATCACGCAAACGGGTAACTAAAAATACTTCGTTATATTGTCTTTCAGGATGTTCCCCATCGGGCGAAATATCAGGACCCAAAATATGGGTATAACCCATTTTCTCGAGATAGCCTATGGCAATTTCTTCTATTTCGTTTTCGGTGATTGGATTCATTTCTATTTTTTATCACATAACCATCACATGAATTAATATGCTGATATTATTAGTTTTATGTGTCTATTTAATTTTATTTTCACAATATAATCACATGATTTTATTATTAATGTTTTCTTTTCTTTGCCTCACTAATTACCTTTTTTTCTTCGTTTTCAAGTTTTCTTTTCAATTTTCCTACATCTTCAGCAGGAGGCAAAGCTTCTGGTTTAACGCCTCTTTCGTGGAGTATTTTTCGAACTGCAAGGTTATTATCGATATGTTCTTTTGAAATAGACTTTTCTCCTTTCAAATCCTTTTCTACTACATTATGACTGGTAAGTTCTGTTGCAAAATCTTTTGCCTTTATAGTGAGTGTAGGTAGAAAGTCGGCCAATGGCCTTCCTTCCGGCACTTTAAGATTTCTTTTCATATCCTGCGTCGTAAATCCGCCGAATAAAGCTTTATCACCTTGAGAACGTATTATGGCAAAGCCTTTATCATCAACACCCCGTTCGTATATAATCCCCGAAAGTTTCTTCTCCGATTTCGAAAGTTTTTCTCTGGCAGTAACCCTTGCAATATCGAGCATCCTTTGCTCAATGATTTCCTGTTTACGGGTTTGTACGGCAAAGTATGTCTGGGCAAAAGCCACTTCGTTTTTAGTAGCATCACCATTTTGGGCAACCAGGTAACATGCATAGCGCGTGAGTGCTATATCATCTATTTCGCGTTGCGCACCTTTAGCGAGTCCGATCATTTTCCCGACATCGGCAAAATGATCGTTTACCATAACACCACTGTGTTCGCATGCATTTTTAGCTTTTTCAATTACTTTTATAAAATTATCCCATTTAGAATAGCCTAAAATTTCCTGCAATTCACGAGCACTCCAACATTCAATACCTTTATAATCATGACATGCATTCTCAAATTTCAAAAGAAGTTCCTCAATTTGTTCTTTTTTCATGGGGTTAATTATTTGATTTTACTTCAATTTTTCCAGTCATTAGTTTCGGCAACAGACTGAATCGGAGTTGGGATAAATATTGGTTTTGAATTATATTCTGACCAATTTTATTGTTAAACGAATCCATTAATGTTTGAAACTTCATTAATAATGCAGAATCAGGGACAATAACTTCAATCCCTTCAAATTGCGTTTTATTTATAATTGGCATAGTTGACCCACCCGTAGCCATGTTTCTTAATAAATCATAACGATTTACTAAATTGTAATAAATATAATCAGTGAATGAATTACTTGGACTTAATACTATTGAATTTATCTGCTGATTCGTGAGACACTCTACTTTACTAATAGCAACTTTTCCCATATCTGAACCAATGCAAGTCACAATTACAGAATTTACTGGTAGAATCCTATTTCTAAGAGAATAAGAACCTACGTCTGATAAATATCTGGCAGCCGAAAATATTAATTTATTATAAGACTTAAAGTCTGTAGGTGTAATAAATGGCAAATAATCACCAAAATGTTCTGGTGTTGAACTTGAAGGAGTGGTACCAGTTATTACTTTACCTATTCTTCCAATATTTTCAACTTTCCACCCCTTCGGCAGTCCATCCACCAATTCCCCATCAAAACCCGGAAAGTTAAAGTTTACAAACCACTCTCTAAAAAGAGCCTGTGCCGTTGCTTCAAGGGTTTGGTTCATTTGCAGGTTGAGTTCAATTTTGTCGTCGAGCGAGGTAAGGATTTGGGCAATTTCTTTTTGAGTTGGAATATCAGGGATTTCAATTCCGATATTAGCTAAACTTTCCTGACTGATATTAAAACGAATATCGCCCGTAGCCAATTGGTAAACTTCTCTCCTGAATGAAATATCACGAAACAGATACCTTGCGTATTCAGGAAGTAAAGTGTTGAAATCGTTTAACCGAAATCTTTTACAAAATCCGTTAAAAGTTAAATTCTCAACATTATCAAGTAAAACCGAAGACATTGCCACTTCATCGGGTGTTTCGGATGAAGCAGTAAAGAAAATATCGCCATAAATGGCTGAACGCCTCTCCACGTCTTGTGGTCTTACATTCATCAATTCTAATTCGTTTACATTTACTTTAGAGTTTTTGTAAACATTTTTATACGATAAAAATGGCGTGCCAAAGCCATAGTCTTCTGGTTTGATAGAAGTTACTCCACCAAAAAAGAAACCTAAATCGCCAAGTTTATATTTTTTCAATTCGCTCATATTAAATCAAAGTCGTAAAATGTTTCAATAATCTCTTTTGTTTCTTCGTCTGCAAATGAAGTAGTTGCCGTTACAATTTGCTCTTTCTTTTTTCCATCAGCTTTGAAGAAAACTTTTATTTCAGAGGTTATATAAAGGCTTTCAATCATATGCTCGTTTGGCGGTATTCTTGAAATATTGGTGCAAGTATCAATCAATTTAAAGTTTTCAATTTTGCAGTTGTAGTCTTCATTTATTATTTCAGATTTCATTTTCAAATTATCTGATAAATAATCTTTGAAATAGTCTGTTTGGGCATAGTCGTATATTGCTCTTTCGTTTATGTAGAAATCATAATCTTTTTGAATTTCAACAAGAGCATTGTTTTCGTCAGAGATAATCGAAATATGCCTGTTCCATTTGGCTTTAAACTCAATTTGACAATTCGTATAATCGGTATCCTTGGTAATGAAAATCACTTTGTCAAAATCGGTAACACCCTCAAAGTGCATTAAACTTTCCCAAACAATATTGTCTTTAAATCCTGCATCCTTGTATTTTCCTGAATGGACAAAGGGTTGTTTTTTGCTTTGGTCTTTCATTACCCTTTTCATCATACTTTGTAAAACCGTATTGGCAAGTTCTTCCCTGATTTCTAAAAGTTTGATTTCTTTGGTTGCCATGTATTCCTGTGCTTTTTCCTGTATGTAGGTGGAGCAATCAAATTCTTCTTCGGGCAAGGTTATTTCTGGAATATGCGGCATCCCCGAAAGTCTTTTTGCCAATTTCTGAAACTCGACAATATCGGTTTTGTATTGTCGGTGTTTTTGGTCTTTTAGTTCTTCAATAGCCCAAGTTGGAATAGCAATATGAATATCTTCATTCAGACTTTTCTCTAATATAAATTCTTCAATGACTTGGAATGGTCGCCCAAAAGCAAAGAAACTATAAGCCACTTCGCCTGCTTCTGTGCTTCGCAGTGAATTAGTATCGAAAACGATTAATGTTTTTAATTTATAGCTCATTAAACAATTATTACCTAAAAAACCGACTTAAATCTTCTTTAGCAATTTGATTAATCAATTCATTTATTTTGATTTGATTTTTAAATTCTGCGTCAGTTAATAGTTTTATGTTATTTACATCCATTGTAATGATAAATATAGCTTTGGTTCTCCCGTTATCAGTATCACCTTCGCTACATAATGCTTTACCATCAACAATTATATTCCTGTGGATATGTTCTCCTTCAAAATGATTGAACCAAACACTAAAAACAATATGGTTATTAATTAAATCAAGATAATGGTCAAAAGTATATTTATCCGCCAAAGGATATTTACCTAAGAAAATGACTTCATTAGTATTTTCACCGTAGTAAAACTTTATTTCATATTCCATATAATTAAGTTTAAAGTTTATATCCAATCTTCTGTAGGTTGCTTTTTATAGCTTCATCCAAAGCATTAGCTTTTTGCATTTGCTCTGAAAGTGTGGCTGTGAGCGTTTGCATTTTTTCGTTAAATGCAACTCCTTCTTCTTCAGCTTCTTTAAAGTCAATGTATCTGCCTGGTGTAAGAATATAGTTGTTTTTGCGTATGTCTTGGATGCTTGCAGATTTACAAAACCCAGCAACGTCTTCATATTCCTTTACAAATTCTTTACTTCTCCATTTGTGGTAGGTCTCGGATATTTTGGTGATGTCTTTATCCGTAAGTTCCTTTTGTTTACGGCTAATCATAGAACCTAACTCACGAGCATCTATGAAAAGTATTTCATTAATGCGATTGCGGAATTTGCCGTTGGTTTTATTTCTTGCTAAAAACCATAAACAAGCAGGAATCTGGGTATTGTAAAATAACTGTGAGGGTAGGGAAACCATACAATCCACCAAATCGTTTTCAATAAATTCTTTTCTTATTTGGCCTTCGGTCGCTATGTCGCTACTCATACTTCCATTAGCCAAAACAATACCTGCCGTTCCATAAGGTGCTAATTTGCTTATAAAATGTTGCAACCATGCGTAATTGGCATTTCCTGATGGAGGAATACCATACTTCCATTTGTGCGTTTCGGTTGTATTTATATTGTAATCGCTAACATTAAAAGGAGGATTGGCAATAACGTAATCAACTTTCAATTCAGGAAATTTGTCGTTCATAAGCGTATCGCCCAATTCTATTTTGGCATCAATGCCACGAATAGCCAGATTCATTTTGGCTAATTTATGAGTGGTTGGATTGCTCTCCTGCCCGAATATCGATATTTTACCCTTTCGATGCTCGTGCATTTCTATAAATCGTTCGCTCTGTACAAACATACCCCCGCTACCGCAACAGCCATCGTAAACACGTTTTTCGGGTTCCGGTGCCAATATTTCCACTAAAACTTTTACTATACTTTGAGGAGTGTAAAACTGGCCGCCTTTTTTGCCCTCGGCATCGGCAAATTGTCCAAGAAAATATTCAAATACAAAACCCAGAACATCTTTACCTTTCCCGTTTCCGTTGTTGCTTAAAGTGATTGAGCCAATTAAGTCAATGAGTTCCCCAAGACGTTGTTTGTCTAAAGCAGGACGAGCATAATCTTTGGGAAGCACTCCTTTTAGACTTGGATTGTCCTTTTCGATGGCATCCATAGCATCGTCAATGTCTTTGCCAATGGTTGGCAGTTTTGCCCGGCCTTGCAACCATTTCCAACGAGCCGAAGGGGGTACATAAAAAACACGTTCGGCTGTATATTCGTCTTTATCCTCAGGATCGGCACCGGTTTGGTTTTTTTCTGCATCGAGCTTTTTAAATAAGTCGTCAAAAGCATCGGAGATGTATTTAAGAAAAATTAAACCAAGAACTACATGCTTGTATTCCGCGGCATCCATGTTGTTTCTGAGCTTATCGGCAGCCTGCCAGAGTGTCTTCTCTAATTGAAGGTTTTCGGTCATTGAATTATATAACTATAAACATGTCAAAATAATGACATCTAAAATAAGGAATAACTACGAGAAAAGTTAAAAGAAGTCCAAACAAGTAAAATGCTATTGCTGATATTTATCTAAGTATTCTTTAATTTGGTCAATCCTTAGCTCCTTAATACTATCATTTCTCATGTCCTGAAGCTCTTTCAGCATTATATTCTGCACCTTGTCAGACGTATTAACATAAATCCATTGAAAAGTATCTTTGTAAATCGCATTTTCAGAATTTTCAATATAGTATGGAGCTGCCGTCCTCACTATTATCCATGCAATTCCCATAATGCAAAATGTTATAAGCAGGTTCCTGATCATTGTTTTTAGAAAATCTTTCCCTAGTCCTTCCGGAAAAAACAGGATCCGTTTTTCGTGTAAAACATTTTTTGGCTGACTGGCAATAATTTCTTTAACCTGGTTTATTCCGTTTATCATGATATTGGCAATATGTTTGGTATACTTATCATAATCTTCGGAATTAATTGCAGACATATCAGTATGCAGCTGCTTAATGTCCTCATTGGAAACCTCGATTACCTTGGTCAAAAACGGTATTTCAATAGATTGTTTCTTTTGTTCTTCAAGGATCTCCTTTAAAACTTCGGTCAAAACTTCCTCGTTCATAATTCAAGATTTATTGATCTGTCGCGATTCTTAGTAAGTGATAATTGGTCATTGATATTTTTGGCTAACTGTTTTTTTATATTATCCAATGAAAAACCGATCTCGCTGCCCTTAACCCGTACTTTTTTTTCATCGATAAATGCAATGCCCCTTCCCACTTCAACCTGACAGCCATTTTCATTTATTTTCTGAATAAACTGGGGTAACGAGATACTATTAGACAGTGCCAGATTGATATAACTTTTCATATTCTCTTTTCTGGTATCATTCCTATGATGCCTCCTTTCATTGGGTGGAAGGAATTTGTCGGGGCTTTGAACACATGTCAGATTATACTCTTTTTCGATACTTCTGCAGAATTCCGCCAGCCTTTTATAATTGTTGCTGTCTGTAACTGTTTTCCCGTCGAAGCCAACCCTGTTTGTAATAATGTGAAAATGCGGATGGTTGGGGGTATCGTTATGTTCAATTACAATAAACTGGTTGTCGGAGAAATCGAATTTAGAAGCAAAACTAATGGCTATATCTATTTTATCCTGGGAAGTCAACTTATCTTCTACTATAAAACTAAATGAACTATGCCAGACGGGTTTATTAATACGATTATTCAGTCGCCGTACATCATTAAATTGTCTGATAAGTTGGTGAACATTCCCAAAGCATTGGTTATAGTAAAGAACCGCAGCTCGCGGTGGTGTTTCTTTTGATTTATCTTTATTCTTTAAGCAATAGGACAGACATCCTGCAAAGCCTTTACCTATGGATATTTTACCTATCACGAATAAAAAATTTTCAAATTCAAAGTAATTTCCTGCAATTCTCTGCTTAACTGGTTCAAAGTTGCCCTGTCGATAGCATTCAGATTATCATTCAGATTGCGTTTACGAGCTATCTGATTCAGGTTGGCTGCTATATGGTTCATAATTCCTGTAAGCTTTAATATTTCTCCAGGAATGGTTTTTACCCGAACTTCGGTCAGCAATCCGGCATTTCTGAGAAATTCGGATATGCTGCACTGAGCATTTTTTGCCTTTTCTTCAATTTCTGCGCGTTCACTTTTCGTGCACATCACAGCCAATTGTTCTTCCCGCTTTTCTTCCTTGCGGGGTCTTCCGCCTATATTTCTTTTACTGTATTCCATCTTTTTGAATGCAAGCATGAAAAAAGCCAGTAGTTTTGACGTAGTCAAAACATAGCTGGCTGCCTCCCGCTCATATATCAAGCCCAAAACCTTTAGACCTTTTCTTTTTCAATTTTTGGGTCATGTTCAATAAATACTCATTCATATCTTTATGAGCGGAATAGATATGCGACATATCTGCAGTTCTGTTTGACCTTAAATGCTGCTGTATTACTTTAAAAGCATTCTTTCCCGAGTTATCGTTATCGAAGAATACAAAAACTCTTTCATAGTCAATCAGTTCATCCAATGCTTTATCAAGTAATGCAACAGAATTTAAAACCATATAATCTGATTTTACTGGTACTTCAACTTTTAACATAAAAAATGAAAGGAAGTCCACAAAACCCTCGAATACACAAATGATCGGATGGTTTTCTTTAATTAGTGTGATATCTTTCGGCGCGATACAGCCCTTATAAAAGGAATTTCGAAGTTCATATCCTCCACTCCGGTTTGGAAAGCCTACTGCAAAATAGCGCTTTTGATCAATTTCAAAATATACCTCCTTGCAGTATTTTTTAGAAGTAGCTGCAGAAATTCCACGACTTCCCAAATAGTTCAATAATGCCCTATTATTTAGATTATTAACAGAAGTGACTTTCAAAGGGCTTTTAGTTTCTCTGACAGGATGAATAGTATTAATATTCTTGTTCCCGGCGGACAAAATTTCCAGAAATTCACTCACATTGCAATCATGTATTTTTATTCCTAAATCAATGATGCTCCCGCCTTCACCAGATCCATAGTCGTACCAAACATTCATGGAAGTATTTACCCGGAATGAAGGTTCTTTCTCATCCCTAAAAGGTGAAATATACCAATGGTTATTGTTATTATCATGCCGGACGGATTTGAATCCGTGGTTATTCAGGAATTCAACGATAGAGAATTGCTTTGCTTCAAAACAATTCAATTTTTTATTGTCTGTCATTGTCTTATAGCTTATAATTCGGGAGACCAAATTGATAATTGATTGGTATCGTCTTTAATTTGTTTTTTCCTCCGTTTTATGTAAGAATCAGCGAACGTTATCCTATCCCCATTGAACACTATCAAGGGATTGATATAATATTTGTAGGGATTGGTTGACCTCGCTATTATTGCTTGTTCGACTAAACTCGATAATCCGGCGCGAATTACATTGTTTGAAGAATAACCCGTAATTTCTTTGGCTTCATCAAAGTCGATATAAAAAGTGTCCTTGTTTGGAATGATACACTTTGTAAGAATGTAACCGAATACCTTAATAGATGACTTATTAAGTTCATAAAAGGCCGCAAACCTACTCAGATATAATTTAACAAACTGGCTCTCGTCAACCTCAATGGTCCGTAAAAATGCACTATGGCCAACTACTTCCCCATTATCGTTAATTACCTGGTTTGATATCGACTTGTTTCCTTTAATAAACACCCTTTTCTTTACAGAATGCTCGCTAATTTCATGGATTGCACTCTCCATAAACGGGTTCTCATTGTATTCCGGAAACTTATTCAAAGGGGTATATTTCATTGGTAACTTTTTAGCAATAAATGGATACTTAATGCATTACTCTTTTTTACCTCAGAAGTAACTTTTTGCTGCCTTTAAAATACTTATGAGGTAACTACCCGTTATTTTTAAAGTATCATATAGTTATTTTTTGTATATTGAATTCCAGGCATTTAGGCTTTTTTATTCTTATGTTCTTTAATACCGCTTTTAATCAGGTCAATTATTTCGCTTCGCAGGAAAAAAAGGCTTTCGTTGATATAATGACCTTGAATATTCCCGGCATCCATCCAGTTGTATATTGTTTGTTTGGATTTTTTTAGAAGTCGGCACACATCGTCCAATAATAAAACATCCTCCTTATTAAGATCCGCAGGTTTATCGGATCCCAATTCATCGCGAATTGTGCTTTGAATAATTTCCTTTTGTTTTGTCCAGAATTCCTGAGGGTCAATAATGATGATCTTTTCCATTCATATTTGAATTAAAGATTATTCGCAAAAGTCATTAGAATAAAAAAGCCCTGAAAGAAATTTCAGGGCTGAAAACTCAAGTCATATTTAAATATTTTACTTCAATGAATCGAGATTTTTCATAATGAGATCAATATCATCCTTGGCTTTGTTATAAATACCCTTCACTTTTACCAAAAGACTTCTAAAATTTGTTTTATCGTTAAATTTCAACTCTGTTTCTGCACCATTGTAAAGATTTTCTGCCAGAGTCAATATTTTATTATGATTCTTTAAGTTTCCAGAACCAAGATCGAACAATGCACTGATAGCAAGGTTCCTTAAATCTCCTCTTGTATTAATATAAATGACCTCGGGGGATATTAAATAATTCGCCAATAAATAAGGGTCTTTTTTACCTTCGTCTTTAGACTTGCTAGTTTGTGAAGCCCCAAAAATTCTATATCTATATTCCATTGCTTTACGACTTTGTATCGAGAGCAATTCATTCATTTCAAAAGGAGTTAATTCCATAAAATTCTCATTCTGCAAACGAATAATACTTACGATTCTTTCCTTCAGCTGATTCAAATAATCGAATCTTGGAATGAATCCGGGAAGAAGATATACAATCAACAAGAGACTTATTAACCAAATAACTGAAAAGCCGAAAATAAATAAATTATTGAAAGAAAATAGTAATAGTAAATAGGGAGAAAATAGAAATATATAAAGGCTTACCAATTTCAGATGCTCAACCATCCTTAAATCATAAAGAGCCATTTCGATGGTATTGCTTTGAGCATAATCGGGCGGTTTATTATTTATTCGGTATTCAAAACACCGAAGATACTTTGCAACATAAGTATTAAAATTTGGGGTTTTTATAGCTTTACTTTTTAACTGATTAAGTCAAAAAAAGTAAAACAAAATCCAATAAGATACAATAGAAGAAAATTGGCAATTTAGCACCTAATCAGCACCTAAAAAACGACAGAAGCCCTGATAAATCAGAGCTTCTTGTACCCGGAGGGGGAATTGAACCCCCACGACCATTGCTGATCACTGGATTTTAAGTCCAGCGCGTCTACCAATTCCGCCATCCGGGCGAGTACCATTTATGATTTGGTGATTTTTTGATTTGTTCATTTTATTCCTTTTATAGATTCAGCTTGGCCGTTTTTCGTGATGATGAAAAGATGTATAATAACTCTTCTGCTTCTTTTTTTAAAACTTCAATTCCGGAATTATTAATTATTCCTGATTCATTTATCAATTCGACCCATAATAACGCTTCATCTATTTCTTCATCAACAATACACAGTTTTGCATAAAATTCCTGTTTCGATCTTGCTCTAAGGGCTGCTCTGTAATTAGCCGCGACTGAAGTTGAAGATCGCAAAAGCTGTTTGCCTAAAATCCTGCCTTCATCAGTTCTATTCAATATGTTAAAGAACCTGATTATTTCTAAAGCAAATTGCTTAGTTCTAAACTTTAGCTTTTCTGAATCCATAAACGATTTTTGACTTCTTCCAAATAATAACCAAAAATCCCAAAGTCACCTAACTACAAAATCTTCAAATTTCAATATCACCAAATCAATAAATAAATATGAGCGGAAAACGGGACTCGAACCCGCGACCCCGACCTTGGCAAGGTCGTGCTCTACCAACTGAGCTATTTCCGCCTGTTTTTCAGAAGCGCTGCAAATATAAATCTTTTTTTATTCCTTCCAAAGACAGTTAGATGATTTTATGATCTTTCGTCACCTGATCAATGAAGCCCGGTAAGTTTTTTAATCTCATATAGCTTATTCAATGCTTCTATAGGCGTCAGGTTGTTGATATCAGTATTTTTTATTTCATCTCTGATTTGTTTTAATACCGGATCGTCGAGTTGAAAAATACTCAGTTGCATTCCTTCCCGATGACCCGCAACTTCAGGAATTGGTTTTGAAAGTGATTTTTGATTATGTGATTGTTCTAATTCCACAAGGATTTCATTGGCACGTTTTACAACACTCTTGGGCATGCCGGCCATGCGTGCAACATGAATACCAAAACTATGTTCACTCCCTCCTCTTTTAAGCTTTCGCAGAAATAAGACCCTGTCGTCAAGTTCCTTGATGGTAACATTATAATTCTTAACTCTTTCAAAATAGCCTTCCATCTCATTCAATTCATGATAATGGGTTGCAAATAGTGTTTTGGCTTTTGCCTTTTGGTGTTCATGGAGGTATTCAACCATTGCCCATGCAATTGATATACCATCGTAGGTACTTGTACCCCGACCTATTTCGTCAAGAAGTACGAGACTTCGAGGCGATATATTATTCAGAATACTGGCCGCTTCCAGCATTTCAACCATAAAGGTCGATTCTCCCAAAGAAATATTGTCGGAAGCACCTACCCGGGTAAATATTTTATCGACATACCCAATATGCGCGCAACTGGCAGGAACGAAACTTCCTATTTGTGCCATAAGAACAATCAGGGCGGTCTGTCGGAGAAGGGCCGATTTTCCTGCCATATTAGGCCCAGTAATAATTATAATTTGTTGTTCCGTGGTATCGAGATATATGTCATTCGCAACAAAAGGCTCGTCGACCGGTAATTGTCTTTCTATAACCGGATGTCTGCCATCTTTGATATCAATAATATCGCTTTCGTTGACATCCGGTCTGAAATATTTAAATTCCATCGCGCATTTTGCAAAGGAAAGAAGACAATCCAGGCGTGCTAATAATGATGCATCCAGCTGTATGGGAGCGATATAATCAGCTATGGCTTCAATGATATTATTAAAAAGTTTTGTTTCAAGTTCAATAATTTTTTCTTCTGCGCCCAGAATTTTGGCTTCGTATTCTTTTAATTCTTCAGTAATATATCTTTCTGCACTAACGAGTGTTTGTTTTCGTATCCATTCTGTAGGCACTTTGTTCTTGTGGGTATTTCTGACTTCAATATAATAACCAAAAACACTATTAAAACTGACCTTTAAAGAAGGTATTCCCGTTCGTTCGCTTTCACGTTGCTGAAGCGCAATTAAATAATCCTTCCCCGAATTCAATATTGCACGTAAATCATCCAGCTCAGATGAAACCCCGAAAGCAATTACATTACCTTTGGAGACTTGTACAGGAGGATCTGGAAGTAGCTCTCGTTCAATACGATCCCGAATTAAATTACAGGGATTCAATTGTTCGGCAATTTTAATAAGAGCAGGTTCTCCCGAATTTTCGCATAGATCTTTGATGGGTTGAATGGTATTTAGGGCCGTCTTAAGTTGAACTACTTCGCGTGGTGTAATCTTTCCAATTGCAATTTTGGAAGTAATTCTCTCCAAATCACCTGCCTGAGCAAGGTAGTTTTCGATTTCTTCTCTAAAATGTAGATCGCGAAGATAAAGTTCAATTACATCATGTCTTTCGTTAATTGCAGCGATACTTTTCAGCGGAAGAGAGATCCAGCGTTTAAGCAACCTGCTCCCCATGGGCGATATTGTTTTATCAAGAACATCGCAAAGGGTATAGGCCCCTTCATTAATTGATCCGAATAATTCAAGGTTTCGTATTGTAAATTTATCGAGACATACATATCGATCCTCTTCGATGCGTGATAAACTTGTAATATGTTTTAGCTGATTGTGCTGTGTGATATCAAGATAGTGAAGAATAGCGCCTGCTGCAATTATGCCAAGTTTAAGACCGCCGACACCAAATCCTTTTAAACTTGTCGTTTCAAAATGTTTTATAAGACGATCGTTAGCTGCATCTTCACGAAATATCCAGTCGTCCAGTTTATATGTGTAAAAGCGGCTTCCAAACAATTCAGTGAATTTGTTTTGCTTCGCTTTTTCGAATAAAACTTCCTTTGGGGAGAAGTTGCTCAGGAGTCTGTCGACATATTCATAAGATCCTTCAGCAGTAAGAAATTCACCGGTAGAAATATCCAGAAAAGCAACACCAGCCGAGGTCTTATCTAAATGAACACATGCAAGGAAATTATTTTCTTTATGATCCAGTACATTATCATTGAGTGAAACCCCGGGAGTGATAAGCTCAGTTATGCCTCTTTTTACAATAGTTTTGGTAAGCTTAGGATCTTCCAGTTGTTCACAAATTGCCACACGTTGCCCAGCCCTTACCAGCTTAGGTAAATAAGTATCAAGTGCATGATATGGAAAACCTGCAAGATCTACAAATGATGCTGCTCCATTTGCCCTTTTAGTTAGAGTAATACCCAAAATCTCCGAAGCTTTAACCGCATCTGCAGCGAAAGTTTCATAAAAGTCGCCCACACGAAAAAGTAATAAAGCATCAGGATGCTTTTCCTTAATGCCATAATATTGCTTCATTAGCGGTGTCTCAATTATATTATCAGGTTTTAACACAGGGCTATTTTGTTGGCTGAAAATGCTAAATTAACTTATAAGTGAAAGGTGTCAACTAAACAGGAGAATTTAATTTTAATTTTTTAATTAACAACATCTATCCTGACATTCTGTGTGTTGATCAAATTTAGAATTTCCGGTTTTTAGAAATTAAAATATTACACTACTTTTGCACCAAGTTATAGTGTCGTTTAAATTAAGTTATAAAAATGATTTCTAAGTACAAGAACGCCCAATTGGTGTTCATTGATGGGAAAACTCCTGTCCGGATTAAGCGTGTGATAATTGATGAAGGAAATTTTCAGTACGAGCTTCGTGAATCGGGTGAAATTATTTCTGAAGAAAGGTTGAGTTTGCTTAAAAATTAGCACTTTATCTCATTATTATTCGGAGATTACATCAAGGTAGTTCAGTTATTTCCTAACATAATTACTTTGCGGAATTGTATTGGCTAAACCGGAGGTTAAAATACCAAATTATTTATTAAAAATTAAGGTAATATTCTCTTGTTAAATCGATGTATTCTTCAGAATAAGCATGTCTTCCATATTTTTCAATTATCAGTTCCCCAATTTCAACCGGGTGCTTCGTAAATGATAATTCGGCAATGACCCGTGTTGCTCTTTTCCCCGGTTTGGGAATTACAAATGTTTTGCGAATCTCGAACAAATTCCATTTTGATATCTGACTGGAAAATAAAGTATATTCATCGATAGGAAGGATAATTCCAAGTCTGCCGTCTGAATTCATTAGACGAATAGATCCATCCAATAAATCAATGCGGTTGAGCATATGGTCATGCCTGGCAAAGGATCGCTTTTCATCACTAGCTTTCAGAGAATCTGAAAAATACGGAGGATTCGTAATCAGTAAATCATATTTAATGTCATTTTGAGAGTAAGTCTGAAAAGATTCAAATACGACGTTCAGGCGATCATGCCATGGGCTGTTTTTAAAGTTATCAAATGCTTGCTTAGTTGCATCGGGATCTATATCGATAGCATCAATTTTCGCTATTGAACGCTGTGCCAGCATAAGTGCTATTAAACCTGTTCCTGTCCCGATATCAAGTATTGTTCTGGCATCTCCGACATCTATCCATGCGCCCAGTAATACACCATCCGTGCCAACTTTCATGGCGCAATTTTCCTGTTGAATGGTAAATTGTTTAAATTTAAAATAGTTGTTTGGCATAGAATTATAAAATAACCCTTTTAGGGTTTTTAACCCTGACAGGGTGGTATTTTCGTAAATCGTATGGTTATTAAATACAATGCAACGATTATGGTTATTGCTCCGCTAACTACGAAAGTTACAGAAGGTCCGTATTTGTACCACAATAAACCTGCCAGGGAACTGGCAACCATTACGCTGATACTTTGAAGTGCTGTATATGCCCCTATGGCAGTGGCCGTATCGTTTTTATCTGTAATATTCGTTATCCAGGCTTTTGAAATGCCTTCGGTTGAGGCTGCATACAAACCATAGAGAAGAAATAGAAACAAATATCCGTAAATTGTATTATCTACAGATATCCCAAAATATACCACTGCAAAAAGGATAAGACCCCCTATAAATATTGTTTTCATTCCAATCCGGTCAGCCATAATACCGATTGGATAAGAAGAAATTGCAAAAACAAGGTTGTAAAATATATAGATTCCAATTACTGCAATGTCGCTGAATCCAGAGGCTTTTATTTTCAGTAGCAGGAATACATCAGAACTGTTGAACAATGTAAATATAAGCAGGCAAACAATTAATTTACGGTAAAGGATCGGGCTCCTTTTAATGTAAGAGATGAAACCAAAGAAGGAAACTTTCGCTTTGGGAAGTCTGTTATCCTGTTTTTTTTCCTTCAGGAAAAAGGTCAAAAGGATGGTTATAAAGCCGGGAATGAAGGCTATCAAAAAGAGAAGCCTGTATTTCCCCGGCAAATAATATAGAAAAAGAAGAGCTGATGCAGGACCTAATACGGCCCCCATGGTGTCAAGAGAACGATGAAATCCGAATACCTGTCCTTTCGTTTGCGGAGTTGCTTCGTCGGATAGAATTGCATCTCGGGCACCGGTTCTGATTCCTTTTCCTAACCGATCCATTGTCCGGGCAAAGAAAACCCAGATAGGCAATGATGAAATAGCCAACATTGGTTTTGAAAGAGCATTTAAAAGATAGCCTTCGCGCACATAGGGTAGTCTTTTTTTTGTAGCGTCCGATAAATTCCCAAAATAACCTTTACTCAACCCTGCTAAAGCTTCGGCCAGTCCCTCCAGGACACCAATCAGGATAATTGAAAACCCAATGCTCTTAAGGTAAATCGGCATTACAGGGTAGAGCATTTCGCTGGCGACATCGTTAAAAAAACTGATTAACGATAGAATTAAGACTGTCCTGGTAATTATTTTTCGATCGAAGATGAATATGTTCATATTATATAAATTTACCCCTGACAGGGTACTAAAACCTGACAGATTTTAGTACCCTGTCAGGGGTAGTATTATTATTCGTTCACCCCCATGCCAAATAATGCAAAATCATATTTTACTGGATCTGCCGGATCGAAAATTCGTAAATTGGCAGTAAGTTCTTCCACCGCCTTCCAATCATTCGTCTTGCGGGTAAGTAAACCTAGTGAACGGGCAACATTTCCTGAGTGTACATCAATTGGAATGAAGAGAGCTGAGGGATCAATATGACTCCATAAGCCAAAATCCACCCCATGGATATCTTTTCTGACCATCCAACGCAGAAACATGTTTAAACGCTTTGCAGAAGCTCCTTTTAAAACATCGGCAACATGCTTTTCAGTCCGGTGAAGATGCGGCAATTCAAAAATGATTTTTCTGAACTTTACCAAAGCATGTTTTAAATTTTTACTACGCATGAATTCATTGGTAAATATAGCCTCCAGACCATTATATTCCCTATAAATATACGACAATGCCCTGATAATATAAATAGTATCTTCTGTATTAAAAGTACGATGACAAAAGCCCTGAAAAGATTTGAAATCTTTTTCTTTTGCGTTCATTATAAAATCAAATGGGTTATTATCCATCAATGTCATTAACTGTTTAGCGTTTTTTAGAATGGAAATTCGCTGGCCCCAGGAGATCGTTGCAGTAAGGAATGCAGCTATCTCGATATTATTTTTCTGTGAGAACATATGTGGAATACTTACCGGATCCGAGTCAATAAAATCGATCTTATTATATTGCTGATATTTCTCTTCCAGCAAATCTTTAATTAACTTTTCTTCTGCAACTGAGCTCATGCTAATGATTATTCTCATTATTATAAAACCATCATACAATACGAAAGAAAATGACTAATAATTTTTATAGGAATGAAATTACCAATTTTTTAAATCATTATTGGATTATTGCAATGAACAGTAGTAAGCCAGGTGTTTTAATAAAATTTCAATTGAAGCTGTAGGTGTAAATTCTTGAAAAGTAACCTATTCAAGTAAAATTAATTGCCGGATATTATATTACCATCTTTCATTGTGAGTGTACGATCGGCCATAGATGCCAAACTAGTATCGTGAGTAACAATAACGAATGTTTGTCCCATTTTCTCCCTAAGAACGAAAAATAATTTATGGAGTTCATTTTTATTCTGTGTGTCCAGGTTGCCAGATGGTTCATCTGCCAGCACTACCGAAGGATTATTCATCAATGCCCTTGCAACTGCAACACGTTGCTGCTCGCCACCAGACAATTCGGAAGGTTTATGATGAATTCGTTCCCCAAGATTAAGCACAGAAAGCAATTCGTGAGCTCTCTTTTCAGAAGCCTTAATATTATCGCCGGCAATCAATGCAGGTATACAAACATTCTCCAATGCAGTAAATTCAGGTAATAGATGATGGAATTGAAATACAAAACCAATTTCTTTGTTCCTGAATGCGGCTAACTGACTGTCCCTGAAACGGTTTATTTCGATATCATTTATTCGAACCTGGCCGCTATCAGCCTTCATGATAGTTCCGATTATTTGCAACAGCGTTGTTTTACCTGCACCGCTGGCTCCAACAATCGTAACTATTTCAGACTTCTTTATTCTAACATCAATTCCTTTAAGCACTTGCAGGGGGCCAAATGATTTAGTAATTCCCTGTACGTCGATCATAAAAATAAAGAGTAAAATTTAAGTGCGCAGAAAGAAATTATAACAATCTCCTATACCCGCAATTTTAAAACGGGGCTGCAAAGCAATGACTTTATAATGAAAAGGAAATTCCTTTCTATATTACAAAATTATCATCACGATTTTTGGATGCATCCTTCAGATCTTTCTTAACATCCTTGTAGCCATCGTGGATTTCTTTTGTCCCATCATTAATTTCCCTTTTGATATCATCTGTAACCTTATGAAACTCCCGCAATCCTTTACCAAGCATCCGGGCAACTTCAGGTATTTTATCTGATCCGAAGAGTAGCAGCGCTACCAACATGATCAATAATATTTCCGAACCACCCATAATATAATTTCGTTTCCCAAAGATAACAAAAAGCCCCGACACTTGGTCGGGGCTAAAATCATTTGATTTATTTTGAGAGTTTCTTTTTCTTCTCTGTCATTTTTATAATATCATATGCAACAGGCGTTGCATTAAATACCGAAGAATAGGTACCAATAACTACCCCAACCAACAAAGCAAAAATAAAGCCCCGAAGAATATCGCCTCCAAACATGAAGATAACTAATAATACAACAATGGTAATCCCAGAAGTATTGACAGTTCGTCCAAGGGTATGATTAATAGCAGAATTTATTGTCTCATCAAGAGGCCGTGTTGGGTATAACCCTCTGTATTCGCGAATTCTGTCGAAAATGATAACTGTATCCATGATGGAATACCCTATCACTGTTAAAAGGGCAGCTATAAATGACTGGTCGATTTCCAAACTGAAAGGGAGTCGTCCCCAAAAAAGGGTAAACATGGTTACAACTACCAATGAATCGTGGAATAAAGATATAACACCCCCCAATCCAAATTTCCAATTTTTGAAGCGGATAGCGATATAAATAAATATGATAATCAATCCAAAGAAGACCGACATAAAAGCTTTATAAATAAGCTCGTTGGATATTGCAGGGTCCACTTTTTGTGAACTCAGAATACCGACAGTCATATTCTTGGAATGCCCGGAAAATTCACTGAAAGTCAGAGATCCAGGAATATAGGGTTTTAATCCCAGAAACAATTTATGTTCAACAATTGAATCTGCTGTTGAAGTCTTTTGATCTATAAGGTATGTTGTAGTAATCTTAACACGATTCTGATCCCCAATTGTTTTCACCTCAGGTGCATTTTCGAAGATAGCTGTAAGCGATTCCCTGATTTGGGCTGTCTTGATAGGTTTATCAAAATTGACAATATAAGACCTTCCTCCTTTAAAATCTATACTTGGATCCAATCCCCGGACAAACAGGGAAATAATACCTATCATAATTAATATACCGGAACATACGTACATTATTTTACGCAGACCAATAAAATCTATATTCGCCTTGGTGAATGCATTAATTGTGAATTTGTTACCAAGTGTAATCTTAATATTCCTGTTGAGCATCCATTCAAAAATCAAACGGGCTATAAATATAGATGAAAAGAGGGATAACAGAAGACCTACAATTAGAGAAGTTGCAAAACCCTGAACTGGTCCGGAACCAAATAGGAATAAAACAATACCTGTAAGTATGGTGGTTACGTGACCGTCGATGATGGCAGAATATGCGTGCCAGAATCCGTCTTTTACAACCAGTCTTGAACCTTTGCCGGTCCTGACTTCCTCTCGCATACGTTCATAAATAATAACGTTCCCGTCCACAGCCATAGCCAGTGTAAGAACTATACCAGCTATACCAGGGAGAGTTAAAACAAGACCCATAGATGCAAATACACCAAACAAAAAGAATACATTGAGAAACAAGGCAACGTTGGCAACGTTTCCAGCCCTGCCATAATAAATCCACATATAGAGTAAAACTCCAATAAAAGCAAGGAAGAAAGAATTTAGACCAGCATTGATTGATTCACTACCCAAAGTCGGTCCAACAACATCTTCCTGCACGATGCGAGCAGGTGCAGGGAGCGGACCAGATTTAAGAAGGTTTGCTAAGTCTTCTGCTTCATTGACCGTAAAATCACCGGTAATCTCTGAATTACCTCCGGTTATTTCACTTTGAACGGTAGGCCCTGAAAATACTTTATCGTCAAGTACTACGCAAATAACCTTCTGGAGATTTTCTTTGGTTATACGTGCCCACTTTTTAGAACCTTCGCCGTTCATGTTCATTGTAACATAGGCAGTACCAGTTTGTTGATTAAACTGCTGGTTAGCAGTAACTATAGCACCTCCGTTAAGGGGGGCTTGTCCATCGCGACTCGTAATTCTAATAGCATACAAACTGAAAATTTCAGATGATTTTTTTTCACCATGTTCGCGGATTGGTAAAGCTGACCATAGGAATTTAACATCGCGGGGAAAGATACTTCTTTGTTTTGCAAGACGAAGATATAAATCAATTTTTGTAGTGTCTTTCCAATGAGCACGGCCAATAACAGCACCCGGATAAGCTTGACCGCTTTCACGATCAATAAGTGGGCCCAGAATACTGAAAAGAGGATAAGAACTCTCCTTACTAGCATTTTTCAGGCTATCGGCAGGACTTGTTTCTTTCTGAATTTGTGACAATAAAGAAGGCTCTTCATTCTTATTCGCATTTTCTTTTTTAGATGATTCATTTGCCTTGGTTACTTTATTTAAAAGTGAATCCTTTTGCAGTTCTTTTTGAGTGCCCAAATAATTTTTCACGAATTCATTGGCAGCATATAAACTCTGCAGCATTTCAGCATTGCTGTATGTTTCCCAAAATTCAAGGTTAGCAGTACCCTGTAATAGTTTTCGAACCCTTTCCTTATTTTTAACCCCGGGTAAATCAACCAGGATACGATCGCCCGACTCTAACTTCTGAATATTGGGCTGAACCACACCAAACTGGTTAATACGTGTACCAATAATGTTAAATGCATTGTTAATTGCACCCTGTGTTTCTTTACGGATTATTTTCAGAACTTCGTCATTGGTTGTGTTATAATCCACTTTATCCCTGAGTTGAACGGTATTGAAAATTGCTGAAAGCCTGGCATTCGGATCAATCTGTTTAAATGCTTTGCCAAAAAGCGTAAGATAGTCGTCTTTACTGGAGTTCTGCATCTTTTTTGCCAATGCTAGTGCCTTGGTAAAAGTAGAATCGGTACTGTTATTTGAGAGCGAACGAATAACATCAACAACAGATATCTCAAGGATAACATCCATACCCCCTTTTAAGTCGAGGCCAAAATTAAGCTCTCGCTCTGTTAATTCGCGGTATGTATATTTTTTTAATAGAAGATTAAATACTTCAGCACTTGACACACTGTCGAGATAATACTCTTCTTTAACGGGATCACCATTCGCATATACTTTTGCGTCATTGCGCACTCCCATAGCTTTCCATGAAAATGAAAGCTGGTAAAGACAAACAAGTGTCAGAGCTATAACCAATGCCAATACGGCCCCTTTGTTTCGCATTTCTGTCTAATTATTTAGATTAAATAGTTTGAAGTACCGCTTTTTTAAGCAGTGGCGCAAATATAATTATTTTTTCCCAAGAAAAAATTTGACCCGGCTTTTATCCTAAGTGTAAAATTCAGATTTGAGAGTTTATTCAATTTTAGCAGGTCATAAAATAAATTTTACATCAATGATTTTATTTCGGCTATAATTTGTTCAGCCAGATTTTCAGCTTTCTTTTCATCGCTGCTTTCAGCGATAATCCTTATAATAGGTTCGGTGTTGGATCTTCGTAAATGCACCCATTCATTTTTAAAATTGATTTTTATTCCATCAATATCATTGATATCATATCCTTTATAATTATTTTTAATTTTCTGTAAAATAATATCTACATTGACACCACCTTTTATTTCTATTTTATTCTTAGAACTTACATAATTTGGATATTTGGCTCTGAGTTGTGAACATTTCACACCCGTCTTTGCTAGATACGTAAGGAATAGGGCAATTCCAACCAGGGAATCCCTGCCATAGTGCAAGTCGGGGAAAATAACACCTCCATTTCCCTCACCTCCAATAATAGCGTTTGTCTCCTTCATTTTTTCCACAACATTCACCTCTCCAACTGCAGAGGCATAGTAATTTCCACCTGCATTGAGTGTAATATCTTTAAGTGCCATTGTAGATGACAAATTGGATACTGTATTTCCAGCGCCCTTCAATCCAAGTATATAGTCGGCTACAGCAACTAGGGTATATTCTTCTCCAAACATAGTACCATCTTCGTTAATGATCGCAAGCCTGTCTACATCCGGATCCACAACAAAACCCACATCTGCGCCTACATTCTTAATAACAGAAGATATCTCGGTTAAATTTGCAGGCAATGGTTCAGGATTGTGTGGAAACAATCCATCCGGTTCACAATAGATTTTTATTACTTTTTTAACACCGAGAGAATTGAGGAGTTTTGGTAGCACTAGTCCCCCAACTGAATTGACACAGTCTATTGCAACTTTAAAATTTACCTTCTCAATTGCCTGAATATCCACACAGGGTAAATTAATTATCTCCTGTATGTGTACCTCGTCCATACCAAGATTCGTTGAATAACTTCCCAGCCTGTCAAAATTAACAAAAGAAAATTGCTGATTTTCAACCAGGGAAAGGATCGTTTTTCCATCCTCTGCTGAAATAAATTCTCCCTTTTCATTCAGCAATTTAAGTGCATTCCATTGAGCCGGATTATGGCTGGCAGTGAGAATAATACCTCCGTTTGCACTGAGCTTGCAAACAGCGACCTCGGTTGTGGGCGTTGAAGCCAGTCCAATATCAATAACATGAATGCCCATTCCCTGTAAAGTTCCTGCAACTATATTTCTGACCATTTCACCAGAGACACGTGCATCTCTTCCGACAACAACTGTATATTCTTTGGATTTTTTTCTCTTTATCAACCATTGAGAATAAGCTGAGGTAAATTTTACAATATCGAGGGGTGTCAGGTTATCACCCGGAAGACCTCCAATAGTTCCCCTAATCCCTGAAATTGATTTAATTAGTGTCATACTCTTTTTTCTCGTGTTCTTAATTAATGTACTTTTGCATAACAAAAATAAATATTTTGTTTTAGGCACCGGGATTAAATAATATGAATTTTATGAATCGAGTAAAAAAGAAGGATACACAACCAATTTCAAAAAAAACTACAAGCAAGTCAGCTACATATAAAAAAAGAATCCGAAAACCTGTTAAGAGTCGATCAGTTTCCGGAGAAATCAACAATGATTCGATACGACTTAATCGTTATTTGGCTTCAACAGGGATATGTTCCCGCAGGGAAGCCGACGAGCTGATTAAAGCCGGACTTGTAACGGTCAATGGGACAGTAATCACCGAACTCGGGACAAAAGTGAACCCGGATGATAATATAAAATATAATGGTGGTCGGTTAAAGACTGAAAGGATGGTTTATATTTTGCTCAATAAGCCGAAAGATTATGTTACCTCCCTAAGAGACCCTCATGCAAAAAGAACAGTGATGGAACTTGTACAAAATGCTTGCAAAGAAAGGGTTTATCCTGTTGGCCGATTGGACAGAAATACTACAGGAGTGCTTCTGCTAACAAATGACGGAGACCTTACCAAACAGCTTACCCATCCGAGTTTTAACAAATTGAAAATTTATCATGTCAGTTTAGATAAAGCATTGACAAAAAGCGACTTTGTTAAAATCCTTGAAGGTATTACCCTTGAAGATGGATTTATCCAAGCCGATGCTCTCAGTTATGTTGATCCAACTGATAAAAAGGAGATTGGAATTGAAATCCATTCAGGCAGGAATAAGATTGTTCGTCGCGTTTTTGAGCACTTTGGTTACAATATCAAAAAGTTAGACAGAGTTTATTTTGCCGGACTCACTAAAAAGGGGCTGACCAGGGGTAAGTACCGCATCTTAACCCAACAGGAAGTTGGTGTGCTAAAGATGGGATCTTTTAAATAGTTTCGCCTGAATTGAAGATCTCATCGCAAATCCCGTCAGGGATTGAATATGGGTAGCAGCTAATAGGTGAGTAATGGTTCTGTCCCTTAACGGGACAAAATAAAAAAGACATTGAATCTCTACTTAGCCTTCCCTCATTTGGGGGAAGCTTGGATGGGGGTAAATCTATAAAATGATGGTAATTTTTTAAATTTTTATCCCCATAAACAACACGTCGTCTACCTGTTCGTAATCTTCCTTCCAAAGATTGAAAGTACTCTTTATATATTCGTATTGTTCCTCCATGGGTTTCTGATAAATATCCCGAAGCAGATTTTTTAATCTGACCATTTTGAATTTCTTGCCAATTGGACCTCCGAACTGATCGGAATAGCCGTCGGAAAACATATAGATTATATCTCCTTTATCCAGTTGGATGCCTTCGTCTTTAAATATTTTCTCATCTTTATCGTATTGTCCGCCAACTGAACTCCGACTTCCTTTAACATAGATTTGGGTTCCACTTCTACACACAATCATAGGGCGCATTGCAGAGGCATATCTTAAATAATAAGTCCTGACGTCAATTTCACAAACGATAATATCCATTCCGTCGTTTGATTTTTCTGCATCAATATTTTGATTAAGAGTACCTCGAATTTCCTTGTCCAATTCGCGCAATACTTCTGATGGCGAATTAACATCACTTCGTGAGCACACGTCCTTAATCAATGTAGTCCCGATCATCGACATAAAAGCACCAGGTACACCATGTCCTGTGCTATCAGCACAAACAATTATTAATTTATTTTCATTGACACGGTCGAACCAATAAAAATCGCCGCTCACAATATCGCGCGGTTGATAAAAAATAAATGAACCGGAAAAGATTTGTTGTAATCTTTTGATAGGAGGCAATATACTGGCTTGAATTCGTTGTGCGTAATTTATGCTATCAGTAATATCTCTGTTTTTAATTTCAATTACCTCTTTTTGCTCGACTACCTCTCTTGTACGTTCATTAAGTCTTTGTTCAAGATATTCCTGTATTTGTTTTTGCTTTCGTTCACGGTACTTAATAATAACGAGAACTGTAAGTATAAGAATTATTGCAACCAATGTTATAAACCACCAGGTTTTCCATACAGGTAATTTTACCCTTATCGAAAAATTAACCGGAATTTGGCTTGATATCCCATCAATACCAATTGATTTTAGCAGAAATGAATAGTTCCCATCTTCGATCCTGGAATACATTGCTATCCGGGAATCAGTAATTTCAGACCATCCCAGATCATAACCTTCCAATTTATACTGATATTGTACAACTTTAGGATCACTATAATTAAGACCAATATATTCAATTCTCAGCTTATAAGCGCCATAAGGCAAAACAATCGGCTTACGAAAATCATATTCCTTATCAGAAATATAGACTTTCAGAATATTATTTTTAGGGTTGAGTTTATCCTTTTTGTCTTTGTTTGTGTCGTAAGTGATTAAACCTTCAGTAGTTCCAAAATAAATAATATTATCGTTGCCGAGTTTAGCTGCATTTATATTACAATCACTGGTTATTCCATTGTCGGGTCCAAAAACCGTAACAGATAGATTGTTGATATCAATACGGCTAAGTCCTAACCGATGCCCAACCCAAATATATCCTTCATCAGCAGCCAAAATGCAATAGCAATAATTTGATCTCAGGCCCTCCTTGACAGTCAGATTAATAACGGAGTCGTGTTGTAAAAGAAAAACTCCCTGTCCAAATGTACTGACCCATATGTTACCCTTTTTATCCTGAGTTATGGAATTGAAATCGAGTTCATATTTCCCGACAGTAAAAAATTCCTGAATTTCTCCACGTTCGTTTATTTCATAAATTCCATTGGTGCGGGTTGCAAAAAGCAATCTGTTTTCTGAATCCAGAAAAAGATTTTCTATGTCGTTGTGCGGCAATCCGTTTAAAGTGTTATAATGTAATTGAGCCCCTGTTTCAGGATTTATAACATAGATTCCATTCTTAGTGGCAAAATAAATATTTTCAGCATCACCGGTAATAAAATTGATCGAATTGCTTATAGAATTATCCGTTTTAAAGTAAGAACTAAAGCGGCCAGAACCCACAATATGTTTGTACAGCCCGTTTTTTGAAGTTCCTAACCAAAGAACTCCTGACCTGTAAAACAGACTTGTAACCTGATCGTTGGGCAAGCCATTTGCAGAATTGAAGAATACAGATTTATAAGTATTTTTGTTCACCTGGAGTAACCCGTTTTCTCCTCCTAACCATAGAATGCTATCATTTAGGACCAGCGAAATAATGTTATTCCCAAGCTTAGAATCCTCAAAAGAATGAAAACCCAGCGCCTGGTTTGTCAGAAGCGCAATACCTCCGCCATAAGTTCCTACCCATAAATTACCTTCCCTGTCCCTAAAAGTACATTTTACATAATTAGTGTTCAGACCGTTGGTTTTATCGTATTTTTCAATGCCGGTGATCTTCCCATTCTTATGATAATCAAGGTTTAATTTCCAAAGTCCGGAAGTAAAAGAACAGACCCACAAATTGGAGTCCTCATCATAAACCATGTCCTGAACATTTTCGTGCGCCAGACCATATTCTTTTCCAATGTCAATTGCACTTACCGCATCACCTTCAATGGAAACTAAGAAGAGACCTGCATCTTCGGTTCCGATCCAAAATGAATTACCGTTATAGGCATCTTTTATAGATAAAATTTTAATGTAATTTAATTCTTTGACTTTTATGGGAATTTTATTGGTGTCTCCTTCCAGATTATAGAGAAGAAGGCCATCCTGAGTACCTATAAGCAACTTATTTCCCCTGGCATGAATTGATGAAATCATCTGGTTTTTGAAACTTGGCGAAAAAGGAACGACTTTTCCCTTTTCATTCAATCTAAACAACCCAGCATTCTGCGTGGCAATCAGAATACTTCCGTCAATATTTTGAGTTATCCCGATAATAGAGGCAGAAACATCATTTCCAAACTTATGTTCGGTAAAATAATTGCCGTCATACGACCATAGTGCACCATTATTATATCCGATCCATAAATTCCCAAGACTATCACAGTAGCTGACATTAACTACTTCTACCGGAAGAGAATCCTGTGAACTGGCTTTTGTAAATGAAAAACCATCATAACGACAAAGCCCTTCCCCCGTACCGATCCAAACAAAGCCGTTTTTATCCTGATTAATATTATAAATAAATGGGTGACACAATCCTTCTCCAACAGAATAATTTTTAAAACGTGAATTTTGCGAAAATCCGAATGAGGAAGGGATCAATAAAAAAATTACGGATAAAGACATTAATCTCAACCATGATATAGAATTGCGGCGACAGTGATAAAACAAATCAATCATGATCTAGGCGTTTTGCATTTATTTTATACTTATATTTTGGCACTCCGCCAATAGGAATAACATAAAAGGGTAATAATTCATTAGACTGGTTCATGACAGTCACGACGACATTGTTGTTCCTGACCGGATTGTCCTTTCTCTTAATAAATTGTACGTCAAGGGACGTATTTTTCTCTTCATCGAATATTTTGAATTCGGCATCTGCCCATTTGTCATCGCCTGAAACATTGCACATTTGTCCTTTACGGGCAACAGAGACCACACGGATGAAACCATCATCGTCCCAATCAAAATTAGATATCTTTACTGTAATTGTTTTATCAATAACGAATGGATAGATATGCGATACCTGTCCCGGATCGTCCCACATTCGGAAAGCATATCTGTAAGCAAAAGCATTGCCTCCTTCCACGGGTTTATTTTCGTCCATCTTAGTACTTAAAAAGTATCGAAATAAATTACCATCATCGCCTTCGACACCTTCTGCTATAACTTTAAAATAATACGCTCCGAATTGAGCAACATATTCACCTTCTGTAGGATTGAAAGGACCAAAAGTATACCAATTGTTATCGTATCGGGGATCAACGCCAAAAGATTTTTTTGCCAAAAGGTTCCCGCTTTTATAATTACCCTTTGGTTCAGTCTGCTGCGCATCTTTATTTGACCAGCACTCTTTCCCTCCATAAACTGAAAATTCAGTTCTGGTATTAAAAACTCCATTCTGTTCATCGTACATTCCACCACAATCGGGATCAAAGACCCTAATAAAAATAGGTTCTTTAAATGTTTCCGGAATTGAAAAAAAGAAAGTTGAGGAAAAATCGTCATCGCCCCAGGATGTTGCTGCTTTGTTACCAAATACCATCAAAAAGGGTATGTTTTCATCCCCTGCCGGAACGGGTTGTGCATTTAACATCAAATTATAAACCGTGAAGACAATCAGGAGAAATTTTAGTCTCATTCGTTAATATTTACCTAGTATTGATCTGTTACCATTAGTAGAATTTCAAATATACAACATCAAAGTTTAAAAACTATCTACGAAATGTAGAAAGAAATGTTCATTTTTAAACTCATTTGTTTCTGTCTATTATGAGAATTCGTTTTCTAGTGCAAGCCTTCTGATCAACGACATTATTATCAGTTGAAATGCCTGTTAATCCTAAACGAACCATATAAATTCCGGTCTTTTTGTAAGTGTGACTGGATCTTTCATCAGAGCCCATTGTTTCATCACCGAAATCCCAGTAGTATTTTTGGATTTTAAATTTCTGGATATTCGATTTAGATGCATCAAATATGATTTCTTTGTTCACATAGCCGGTATCGGGCGCTGCTATATATGGATTTTCAGCCCTTTCAACATTCATGTCATAGGCTGCCTGGTTATAAGCGACCTCTCCGGTCAAAGTATCGATTACATTAAGTTTTACGAGATAATCTCCCGGAATTGCATAGCAGTGATCCGTTTTTTCACTCCTGATCTTTGTTCCGTCACCCAAATCCCACTCGTATTTAAGGGATGTAGTATCCAGGCTAATTGTTCCGGCTTCAAAAAATTCATAGCAAAATTTTTCTTCAACCTGCAGGGAGCATTCAGTAAAAGTTGGAAAAGTAGATACAAAACGAAAAATATCGTCACTGCCATTTCGGTTAGAAGTAAAATATCCTGTATCAAATTCGGCATTAGCAACCAACGAAAAATCATCAAATTTTGAATTGAAAGGTTTTGGCAGGTCTACAGGATTTTGCCACTTTCCATCCTGATATTCGCTATAATAGATATCCAAAGCACCCAATCCTTTGAGTCCGTTTGATGCAAAATAAAGTCGGTCTTTATAAATGAATGGATAGACTTCACTCCCTGCCGTGTTGATTTTCGGTCCAAGATTTACAGGCTGGCTCCAGAAATTCTTAATTTTATCAGAATAGTAAATATCGAACCCTCCATATCCATCAGGGTTTCGGGCTGAAAAATACAACCTGTTACCATCCTGACTGATACAAGGATAGCCTACATTATAATTGTTGTTGTTGTATTGAAAAGCCTCTCTTCCAACCCAATCCCCGGAAGATCTGGATGCAATAAAAATTCCGTTTTTAAGCGTATCTTTTTTTTGATCACCGTTTAAATTATTAATGGGACTGATGTTACTGGTATAATAAAGAGTCCTGCCATCAGAACTAATTGACACCGAACTTAAGTTGTATTTTGACAATAAATTTTTGGAAAACAAATCGGGCTTGGTCCATTTGTCATTCTTTTTCTTTTCAACATAGTAAAGATTGTAAAGAAAATTTCCACTCTGATCAACGGTTACCGTGATAATATCATTCTTGATGTCGGAACTGAAAATCAAACCATTATTATATAATACAGGGGCCATTTCACTGTTCGTCCCGGTATTGAAAGGCAACCGATCTATATTATAGAAATTTTGTGCACTTAACAGCGGCTGAAGGCTTAACAAAATAAGGGCAAAAAAACTCCTTGTGTATTTCATACATCAAAAATATCTAGGACTTGATTCATTCACCTGATAACCAAATCTATATTGCATGTTTATTTCATGTGATCCTGAAGTAAACTTACTTACACTTCCAATATTATAATCGTAACTATATCCAAAAGATAATTGTCTATTTAAATTATATCCGATTTGAAAAATAATTGCATCGTCCGATCTGTAACCGAACCCGAGTTTATAAGAATTTTTGTATACGCCTGCCAGGTTTATTGTAACGCTTGTTTTAAAAGTACTCGCAAGTGCGACTAAGGCAGAAGGTTCAAGATGCACATCCGGATTCAGGAGAATTTTTCCACCGCCCACAAAAAAATACTCATTTTGCATAACATTGTAGGATAATTTATAGGAACCGGATGGTTTACTTTCAAATCCAAATATACGAGGAACAGAAGCTCCTGCCCAGAGATTTTTGGTATAAAGCAGAATCCCAAATCCAAAATTGGGAATCACATAATTGTTTTCATTATTACTGAAAGCCGGATCTCCAAGATCACGGGTAGAAATTGCATTTTGAGAGCCGGCATTGATACCTCCTTTTAATCCGAATGATAATCGACCGCCGGCAAGTCTGATTCGATAGGCATAATTCAGGTAAATGCCTGTATAATTAGAACTGCCTGAGCTTTCATTTTCAAGCAACAATCCGAACGCGACTTTCGGATTTCTTAGAGGCGCATCTGCGCTAAATACCTGGTTCGAAGGCGCTCCTTCAAAACCTGACCATTGCTTACGATAAGAGAATCCAATGGTAAGCGCTTCCTGATTTCCTGTTGCTGCAGGATTCAGATGCAATAAATTTTTATCAAACATCGAAACGGAAGGCATCTGTTGAGAGAATGTTCTGAAACATAAACAAATAAAAACCAGCGATATTTTTAGTTTAACCTTCATCGGCGCAATTCGATATAACCAGTTCTTTCAGTAACTCCGGGTTCCTTTAAGATAAAATAATACGTTCCAACAGGGAGGGGATTCCCATCATTATTTTTACCATCCCATTTCACTTCATCTACCCCTGATGTTTTAAATACAACACCTCCCCATCCATTTAAAATAGTAAGCTCGGATGTATATCTGCCGCTTAGTTTCAGGATAAACTCTTCATTCTTTCCATCCCCATTTGGAGAAAAGCCATTGTATATTTTCAAATCACCGACTGTTATTTTTAAAGTGTCAGACATGGGCGTGCATACACCGTTTTCAACTGTCCAAACAAGTAAATAATTTCCCGGTTTATTAAAATTCGCTATTGTATTGTTTTCAATAGTAGCATCTTCCGATAATGATATCCAATTCCCGCTGCCGGCATCCACCGGACCGGGATTTAGTTTATAGGTGAAGGTATAATCGAGGGTAGCATCTGTCCCGGCATTTGGAGTTGCTGGTTGTTTGAAGAATTCGATAGAAACGTCTTTATTATCAGTACAATGCCAGTTTGTTACTGTCCATCTAAATACGCCGGTCCCATAATTCTTTGCGACAGCTTTCGCGGTTGGACTTGTCGGATTATCAAAAGTTGCATCCTGGCTGGTCCATACACCAATCCCTGCTGATCCCGACATATCTGCTGCCATAGTATAATTTAATCCACATACTTGATCATTGGTCCCCGCGTTCGCTATCGGAATATCAAAAACTTTCGCATTAACCAATCCGGAAAGACTTGTCGGTGCTGCATGACATAAACTATCATCCTGAACATCGAGAATTTTTATAACCATTGATTGTGAAAGTGCGAAGGATATGGTGTCCACGGCCTCCTGAATATTTTTTTTAGTATGGTTGAATGTTTGATCTCCAACGACCAGGTTCCAGGGACTATGTCCTTGTAATGAATGCTGGATTGTGATATTACTTCCGGCACAAAGGGTATCATTTTTACTAACAATACTACCTGAAGGCAAGGAATTAATACGCAATAAAACAATGAATGAAGTATCAATGCATTGATCGTAATCACCCGATTTAACAATTCTCCTGTAATAACTACTATCAGACGACGGAGGCGAATTGTAATTTATTAGGCCTTCTTCCCCTGCTGCCTTTATCCAGAAGCTTTCATCATTGGATTGTTGCCAATTATATTTATAGTAAGGTGTATTGCCTCCTGATGGTGTTAGACCAATCAGTTGTTTTGAAGAATTATCACAAACGTATTGAAGATTACCACCTTGAATAATGTTATTTGTTAAATGTGGATAGACCGTAATTTTTATATTATTGCTTATACTATTGCATATCTGTGAAGCAACCTCCCGTCTGAACAAAGTACTTTCGTCAAGGGTTCCTGATGAATAGGCAGCAAGGTTATTCGGGGAAGCATTTGTGGGTGCCAGCTGCCAGGATCCACCGTTCAATGGCTTCGATTTCCATTGATAAATGTATCCGCCAGCACCGCCTGTTGCAATGCCCTCTGCAAAAGATTTAGGTGATGCACCTTCGCAAATTGCAGAATCTATCGTAACGAGGTTATTAATAATATAGGGAATTACATTTATCTGAACCAATCCATTTGTGTCAAAGCAGGCACTAAATCTCCCCGAAGTGACCACCCGGTTAAACAATATAGTATCTACCAGAAAAGCGGATGGAGTGTAATTCTTACTTGATGCATTATTGATCGTCGTCCAGTTTGTATGCAATCCTTTTTCTCTCCAACGATATGAATAAGAAGGAGAATCGCCTCCGGTAGTCGGAGTAACTTCGGTTATAATATGAGCATTATCTCCTGCACAAAACCTCGATGAATCGGTACTGATAATGTTATTTCCCAAAGTCGGATAAACTTCAATAAAAAATGCACTCGTTGTATCGCGGCAGACGTGACCATTTCCCGAAAGAACCACCCTTCTGAAATATTTATCGGATGTAAGACCACTTCCCGGCGAATAATTCTGTTGATTGGCACTTGGAATAGGGGCATATCCATCCAGCCATTGGTAGGAATACGTTAAATCACCTCCACTGGGATAATTTGCACGAATTATGCCTGCATTAAGATTTGCACAGATTGCCGTATCAGCCCTAAAAAAAGAATTATTCGATATGGTATCCAGAACTGTAATGGTATCTATATTACTTGTACTTGTACAAACTATTGCTGAAGTGACTATTCGACGATAATACGTAGTTGAGTCTAACTTACCTTCTGATAAATTTATATTATTACTTCTGTTAACCCATGTTGGAATTCTTACTGAAGACTGCCACAAATATGAGAATACACTGTTCCCCCCATTGAGAGGAGTACCCGTAAGAATTCCCGGGCTCGTATTAAAACAAAGAGTATCCCTGTTAGCCAAAACATTGCCGCTCAAAGCCGGATAAACAAACACTTTTTCAGGAAGAGCGGTATCAACAATACTTCCGGATTGTACAATTCGTGTAAACCAGGTAGTATTGTCAAGAGGATCGGATGTTAAACTTAGTGAATCCGCGTTGGTAGTAACATGACTCCAGGAAATACTGTCAGAACTTTTTATCCAGGTATAAATATAGGTTGCCTTTCCCCCTTTCGGAACACTGCCGATAATTTTTTTTGGGCTTTGTCCGGTGCAAATTGTGTCGGTTGCAGTTACTGAATTAAATAAAAAGCCGTTCAATGGCAATTTTAATAATTTTAATGTTCCTCCATCTAAACCATCATTTCCCCGAAGATTAAAAAGTGAAGATATTTTATTACCACCAATTCCTTTGCTTAATGAATCCACTATATTTGAAGAAAGCGTTTTCCCGGCATACCAATGAATACCGCCACCCCCGCCGCCCCCGCCGCCTGTATTTGCAGCTATAGTATTGCCTCCTTTGCCTCCTTTGGCAAATATTCTAACCTTATTTATGTAAACATTGATATCAAGGAGAACACTTCCACCAGCACCGCCACCGGCACCACCGGATGTAGTATTATCAGAAACATTTCCTCCATTGCTGATTATACTGGAATTATTTAGCGTCTGTAGGGTGTCTGTTATAATTATTACAATCCCACCCCCATTTCCACCGATGAAAGGCTTATGCGATCCAAACTGCACAGAAGAACCTCCTCCTCCTCCCATACTTACCAAAGGGTATGTTATCGTATCGTAGAAATTATTAATTTTTAGACCAAATCCTCCATCAGCAAACCACGCAGGTTGTGGAGTCCCGGCGCAATTATACTGCATTCCTGCATCCCCTCCATGCTCGTAATTACCGCCGCCCCCGCCGCCAGCATATTGCCCTAAGCCACCTCCACCACCGTTCATGTTTCTTCCTGGTCCTTTTGTATATTTCCACGAGGCTGAAATATTGCCTTCACCTTTTTTCCCTGTCTTTCCTATTACATAGGATCGAAAATAAAAAGTATCCGTCGGATTAGAAGGTCGGCAAATTATTGATGGCGCTGTATCAGGACTGGCTCCTCTAAAACCCTTTTCACTTACATCAATATTTGAATTCAGTTTTAATTTCTTGAATATTACTAAGGCCAATACACCGCCCTTATTGCCGTCCCAGGGGTCAGAAGTGAGTACAGAATCAACCTGGGCGTAATCGGCCTCATAAATTTTAACGAGCTGCACTTTTTCCGTAAAAGTAAAATTAATAGGAGCCGGTATAGATGCAGTAAAATCGACTTGTTTGCTGCCAGCATTTACACTTTTTATAGAGAGAAGTACATATTTGCCGGCGTTGGCAAACCCGCTAAACGATTTTGAAGCTGTTGGAAAGCCGGCGGGGGATGTACTATCATATGTAATCCCGGTCATCTGCATTAGAATCACTTTATCACCAGGGTTTAATCCGGTAACAGGCTCGCCTAAAATTACATTTGTTGCTGTAGCAGAGGAAACTTTATAGTAAGAGTTCACTACTCCTTTTATCGATTGCTGGGAGTAAAGATTTTGAAACAAAGAAACGAACAATATAAAAAATAACGTTTGCCTCAACGAATTGGAATATTTTGAATTAGTTTCAAATATATAAATAATCTTTATCCTTTCAATTATATTAAAGTTATGGTTTGTTGATAAACCGGGATGTAAGTGAAAAGCAGTGCAGTATAAGGCTCCAAATTGACGTTATCCTCTCAGACAGAGAGTTGATAAATAATTTACAGCTTTAAAAAAATAATCTATGAAAAGTCATCTGAACTAAAATCTGATTTTCATTTTAAACTGGTCCTAATTGAAATAGGTGTGTCTTGAATTTCATGTATGAATTCTTATATTAGATAAGCTTGTTATATCCCCTCACAAAAGCATAGCCGTCAATCTAAGGGCTATTTTTACAGGAAAAACCTTATTTTTTTATAACTAAACCTTCGTAGAGAAGAATTACACACCTCCTCCCACCTTATTACCTTATTTCAACTATAACTGATCAATTACTAAGGTAATTATGTACTGTAAAATAGGAATAGCTTTTCTACTAAGCTTAAAGAATTAAAATAAGGTTTATTTCGATCTAATACCTTGTCTAACAATCATATATTCAGCTATTTATTTTTACTAAGTTGACGGTATGCCTGACAGGCGGAAATGTCCAAAGGACAAAGCGGGTCCAGATAGTGAACGGTCAATAGTCAGCAGTTGAAAAAGGTTATAGCGGATTAAGCGTTGGAATATGCAACAAGAAATTTCTTACTGATAAAAACTTCTAAACAAAAAACTTTAAGTTACCGTAACAAGAATTAAACAATGACTTCTATTTATCTATTATTAATAAATAAGGATATGAAAAGAAAGATGATATTACAAATAAGATTAGCTGTCGGTATTGCCTGCTGCTTCTTACTTAGTTGTAATAAGGAACAATTAAATCTTGATTCCGGCAACAGCGTAAGTCTTCAAAGCAGCTCAGTAAGTCCAAATGCTTTGATAGTAGTCCCTCCCGTTGCTATTGATTATGATGGCAATCATTATAATACCGTAATTCTGGGTACTCAAACCTGGATTAAAAGAAATCTGGAAGTTACTTGCTATAACAATGGAGATTCAATCCCCAATATAACCAACAACATAGCCTGGATTAATACAAAGGCTGGTGCTTATTGTTATTATAATAATACTGCAAATTATAAAAACTATGGTGTCCTGTACAATTGGTTTGCAATAACAGACAGTCGAAATCTCTGCCCTGCTGGGTATCATGTTCCCAGTCATAACGATTGGGTTACTCTTGAGAATTTCCTTGGAGGAATTGCCATTGCCGGTGGTAAATTAAAATCAACCGGAACAATTGAGGGTGGAGATGGTCTGTGGTATTACCCTAATCTTGGAGCTACAAACAGCACCGGTTTCAGGGGATGGCCGACAGGCTTCAGATACTTCATGGATGGTCAATTTCATGATGACGGTGTCAATTGCTATTTTTGGACATCAACAACTCAGGATAATATGGCCTGGAGTGTAGCTCTGAGTTGCTATAATGCAGCAGTCTATCATCAGGACTATTTTGCAGAATACTTTGAAGCATACAAGAATTACGGAATGAGTGTCCGTTGTTTAAAAAATTAATGACATTTCATAACCTACTGTTATTTAATAAATTAAAGAAATAACCAGAGCAACTTAATTCCTTTATATTTATTTCAATTTATAAAAAATTTAACTAGTTTAATTTTTGACATTCACGCAACTTTTTCGTCCATTCGTCAAAATTTTGAACTTTTGCGGAAAAAAATCAAAGCAAGGAATTCTTTATAAATATTTCCAGGTCTTGTTTTAATTATTAATTCTATTCACCAATCAATGATTTCATATTTTTTTAGAGGACTGAAGTCCAAATTCAAATGATTTGAACTTTATCTTGTAATACTCAAATTACCATTTATTATATTTTTAGTTTTTTTTAATTTGCAAAAGTATCCCCCTTACAATTTTCCGGACCCCTCAATTATCACTGGTAACATTTTTATCATTAAAAAATGAAAAATGACATTATTTTTGTGCCTTTTTAATTTATAAACTGAGAATACAAACTAAATAAATTTAGAATGACATATAAAACAGTATCAGCTGAAGAGGCCGTAAAAGTAATAAAATCGGGCGACAGGGTACATTTAAGCAGCGTGGCAGTTACGCCACAACATTTAATCAATGCAATGATCGAAAGAGGCCGTAGAGGTGAAATTGATAATGTTAAAATAGAACATATCCATACGGAAGGACCTGCCCCATATGCAGAACCTGAATTTGAAGGAATTTTTCAACTGGAATCCTTTTTTGTAGGTAAAAATGTCAGGTCTCAAACCCAGGCAGGCTATGCAGATTATATTCCCGTATTTCTTTGCGAAACACAAAAGTTAATACGGCAGGGGTATCTTAAAGTTAATGTAGCCATGGTTCAGGTATCCAAGCCGGATAAACATGGATATGTATCGTTGGGAACTTCTGTAGATGCCACATTGGCTGCAATTGAAAATGCAGATATCGTTATTGCCCAGGTAAATAAATATGTACCAAGAACATGGGGCGATGCACAGATCAATTCGAGAGATATCGATCTTTTTGTAGAACACGATGAACCTTTATATATTCACAACAATCCGCCGATCACCGAAATTGAACAAAAAATCGGTCATAATGTGGCTGAGCTGATTGAAGATGGAGCCTGTCTTCAAATGGGCATAGGAGGTTTACCCAATGCAGTATTGGCCGAATTAGGAAACCATAAGGATTTGGGTGTACATTCTGAAATGTTCTCAGATGGATTACTCCCTCTTATTGAGTCTGGCGTTGTAAATTGCAAGAAGAAGCAAATTGATATAGGAAAAGCCGTCGCTTGTTTTCTGATGGGCTCGCAAAAATTATATGATTTCGTTGATGATAATCCTTTTGTTGCTATGATGGATGTCGCACATACCAATTCAGTCACAAAGATTCGTCAGAACAACAAAGTAACAGCCATAAATTCAGCTTTATCCGTAGATATAACAGGCCAGGTATGTGCCGATTCGATAGGAATAAAACACTTTTCTGGTGTGGGCGGACAAATTGATTTTATCAGAGGAGCAGGATATTCCGAGGGGGGTAAGCCAATAATTGCTTTACCATCAATTACAGCTAAGGGAATTTCAAAAATATCACCGACCCTTCTTGATGGTTCAGGTGTTGTAACAACCCGTGCTAATATTCACTGGCTTGTTACAGAGTATGGAGCAGTTAATTTGTATGGGAAGCCCTTGCAGGACAGAGCAAAATTAATTATTTCAATTGCACACCCGGATCACCGGGAAATGTTGGATAAGGCGGCATTCGAACGTTTTGGGCCCCATTATCATTTTATAGGACGATAATTTTTAAAATTTATAAAAAAAGGGTGATCATAACTGACCACCCTTTTTTTGTAACTACAAGATTTTTAATATTCCTTCGTGCGATCTGATTTTCTATTATCTCCGCCGCCTCTGAAATTTCCGCCGGGCTTCTTATTTCCGCCGCCTCTGAAATTGCTTCCCTTATTATATCCGCCGCCGCCGCCTCTATTATCACCTCCTCTGAAATTCGATCTCCTACTTCCTTCAGGTTTTTCAACAGACTCGTTTACAACGATGGTACGACCATCAATTTCCGCACCGTTTAAATCTTCAATAGCTTTTTTAGCAGTTTCGACATCAGGCATTTCCACAAAACCGAAACCTCTGCTTTTCCCGGTGAATTTATCGGTAATTACTTTTACCGTACTTACTTCACCATATTCTTCAAATATTTCCTTTAATTCTTCTTCATCTAAATCAAAAGGAAGACTACCGACATAAATATTCATAAATAATTTTAATTAATAATTTTTTGTGAAAGTAAGCATATTTTCTTTGTAAACGAAAGGAATTGAAGAAGATATTATTGAAGCATAAAAAAATATTGAAATAATTGAATAGACGTGCAATCTATAAAACTGAATATTTACACAAAAATAAAGTTTCAATTTTTAATATATTTTTCGGGCGGTCCAATAGTAACAACTGCCTTTATTTATATTCTTTTTCGCCAAATAGTCCCAGAAATCGTCGGGGTATGGGTGTTTCAAAACGCACCTCTTTCCCGGTGATCGGGTGTTTAAATGCTAAAACCCTCGCATGTAAAGCCATACGGCCTAAAGGATTCTGTGTCGATCCGTACTTTTTATCTCCCAGAACGCTATGTCCAATATCTTTCAAATGTACCCGAATCTGATTCTTACGTCCTGTTTCCAGATTCACCTCCAGCAAGGAATACAAATCATTTCTTTTCAATACTTTGTAGTGTGTTATCGCCTTCTGGCCATCATTTTCGGTTTGACTTGAATACATAATCAGGGCTCTGTTCTCTTTAAGCCAGGAAGTGATTGTTGCCTGGTTTTGTTCAACTTGTCCTTCCACCACAACTACATAACTGCGTTCAACTACAGTCTCCTGCCATGCTTTCTGCAATAATTGCTGAATATCATATGACTTCGCAAATAACATTAATCCGGAAGTCTCCCTGTCAAGCCTATGAACCACAAAAATCAGATTGTCCCGATCTTCCTTTTTCACCATTTTGCTTAACATGCTATATGCAGTCTTGTTTTTTTCCTTATCGGATGCAATGGATAACAAACCACTTTGTTTCTCGACAACGATAAGGTATGGATCTTCAAAATAAATCTTAAGTGCCCTCTCGGAGCTCTGTTTCTGAACTCTGCCCCAATTGATGATCACATCCTGCCCGACTTTTAAAGATTGGTTGAATTGAGTGGTTATTTTATAATCGACTGAAATTTGCCGGTGCGATAAAAGGGATTTAACTGTATTTCTGCTTTTATCGGGCATATTAGCAATTAAAAAATTCAATAGTTCACCGGGTTCGGTAACTTTTAGGAATGTTTGTTTATCGTTGTTGTTCTCCATTAACCCAATTTGTGTGAAAGATACAAAAATAGACCCTGTTTCTGCAAATATACATTGTCGTAGTATTGCAGCATAAGTATTATAATTTGATGTTTAAACGAATCTGAGATGTCGATTAAGTTAGCCATTACATCATCCCCAGCTCCAGTAATGCCTCTTCCGACATCATGGTTTGATCCCATGGGGGATCAAAAACAAGCTCTACTTCCGATTCTTGTACTCCTTCAATTTCGCTGACTCTTTGTTTTACATCCAGGAGAAGCTGGTCGGCTATCGGACAATTTGGTGCTGTCAGGGTCATAATGATCCTCACTTTGTTCTCATCATCAATTAATATATCGTAGATAAGTCCAAGATCATAAATATTCACCGGAATTTCAGGATCAAAAATTGTTTTTAATACTTTAACAATTTCGGTCTCGAGTTTAAGTAATTGATTTTGTTCGTATTCTGCTTTCATTGCAACCTCCGTTAGTTCTTCTGCTCACGTGCATTGAATGCAATGGCATATAATTTCATCTGTTTAATCATGGCCAGCAAGCCATTGGCCCTGGTTGGAGAAAGGTTTTCCCTCAATCCTATTTTTTCAATAAAGTCAAGGTCCGCATCCATAATTTCTTTGGGACTACGATTTGAAAGAACACGGATCAATAGCGAAATGATTCCTTTTGTAATAATTGCATTGCTGTCTGCAGAGTAAATTATTTTACCATTTACATATTCGGCATTCAACCATACTTTTGATTGACAGCCCCTGATAACATAGTCTTCCATTTTCAGTTTCGGATCGATAATGGGCAAATCTTTTGCCAGTTCAATCAAATAATTGTACTTGTCCATCCAGTCATCGAATATCAAAAATTCACTGACTATTTCGTCTTGTATATCCTCAATTGTAGTAACCATATAAATGTCAACAAGGAACTAAGCAGGTTTGTTCGGATTTCAGGCAAACATTGTTATTACCTGTTTAATCGCTTTGCAAAGATAGTCAATCTCCTCTTTCGTATTATAGATTGCGAACGATGCACGAATAGTGCCATCAATTTTATAATGTTGCATCACGGGTTGTGCACAATGAGCCCCTACCCGAACAGCAATTCCCATTTTATCAAATATCATCCCGGCATCAAGCATATGTATGTCATTCATCAAAAATGAGACTATCGATGCCTTATTCAAAGAATTGCCATAAATTTTAATAATGCCCAAATCTTCCATCATTTTAGTAGAATATTGCAACAATTCAGCCTCGTGACGGCCAATATTTTCAATTCCCAGTTCTGTTATATAATGGATTGCATACCCCATTCCAATGGCCCCTATATAATTTGTTGTACCTGCTTCGAATTTAAATGGTAATACATTGTAAGTCGTTTTTTCAAATGTGACGATATCGACCATATCGCCACCACCCTGGTAGGGCGGCATTTGTTCGAGCCATTTTTCTTTTGCGTATAAAACGCCAATGCCAGTTGGCCCATAAATTTTATGGCCCGAGAAAGCAAGAAAATCACAATCCAATTCCTGCACATCCACTGGAATATGCTGTATGGATTGTGCAGCATCAACCATCACAGGGATATTATACTTATGGGCAATTTTAATAATTTTTTTTATGGGATTTATGGTTCCCAATGCATTTGAAACATGGACAACTGATATGATTTTAGTCTTCTTATTTATCAGACCTTCCAGTTTTTCAATTTCCAGACGGCCATCATTGTCAAAAGGAATGAATTTCAGTTTGGCATTCTTTCGTTGACAAAGCATTTGCCATGGAACAATATTTGCGTGATGCTCCATTTCAGAAATAATAATTTCATCCTCCTCATGGATAAATTCTTCACCAAAAGAGAAGGCGACCAGATTAATTGATCCGGTGGTTCCGCTTGTAAAAACTATTTCCGTTGCTTTCGCTGCGTTTATAAACTGACGCACGCTCTCTCGCGCACTCTCATATGCATTGGTAGCCTGATCGCTAAGAAAATGGACTCCCCGGTGGATACTGCTATTAAGTTCACAATAGTATTTATTGACAATATCGATAACAGGTTTCGGCTTATGGGTTGTTGCTCCATTATCCAGATAAACCAATGGCTTTTTGTATATTTTTTGATTAAGAATCGGAAAATCGCTTCGGATTTTCTCTATATCGAAATTTGCCATAATTATAATGAATGTAAAATATTGAACGACAAATTTAGGCGATACGATGGATATTACAATTTTCGCAATGTGTAAGTTCGCCCTTCAATCTTTTTTCAAACAATTGGATCATTCTTTCCCTCAACGGCACTAAATTAATTTTACCGATTACCTCATTGGCAAAAGCATACATAAGCAATTGACGGGCTTCGGTATAACCGATACCCCTCGATCTTAAATAGAATAAAGCATCGGTATCAAGTTGGCCTATAGTTGCACCGTGTGTGCATTTTACATCATCATTATAAATTTCAAGATGCGGCTTACTGTTCATCCTGGCATTTTTGGAAAGCAGAATATTATTGCTGCGCTGGTAGGCCTGTGTTTTTATGGCATACTTATCGACCAGGATTTTACCGCTGAATGCGCCCGTACCATCGCCATCAATAATTCCCTTAAAAAGCTGATTGCTCTGACAATTGGGTTTTACATGATGAATATGAGTATAGGTAGCGATGTGTTGTTTATCATCGCAAAAAAAGATTCCATAGGCATTGTTTGTAGCACTTTCACCATTCAGCTTCACAAAAAGATTATTCCTGATTAGTCCACCATGCAGTGATACGGTATTGGAAGTGAAAGTACTCTTCGTTTCCTGATATACAAAGGTGTTTGAGATTTGGGAAGAATTACTGTTTTCGTTCTGAAGTTTAACATAATCGATCGAAGCATTTTCACCCGTGTAAACCTCTGTGAGCGAATTGGTAATGAAACTCTGAAGACACAAAGTATGATCGCAAACAAGAACTGAGGCTGAAGAGCCTTTCTCAGCAACGATAAGGTTTCTTCGTGTCAATCTCAGATTTTTAAATGAATACCCGATATTTATTATTTGAATTGGTTTATCAAGAATGACATCTTCCGGAATATAAATAAAAAAGCCATCCTGTGCGAATAATGTATTTAATGCAGCCAGACTGTCAAGTGATGCTTCAGCATATCGGCCATAGTGTTTATTCACAATTTCAGGATATTTAATAGACGCTTCAGCAAAACTGCAGATTATAACACCCTCCGGTAATATTCCGGGATTGTTTTGTCTATAATAAAATCCATTCAGTATTAAAACAATATGAGTATCCAACTCAGGAATGTCACATCGGAATAGTTCATCCAGATTAACCGAGAGTTTAGAAGGATCAATTTCATAAGAGTAATCACCTTTAAGATAGTTCATCAGATCGGTGTAGCGATATGCTTCGTTCTTTTTAGTGGGGATTCCCAGTCTCTTAAAATCTTCCAATGCCTGTTCCCGATAATGATTAACAAAAGCACTCGTATCCTCCGAAATGCGATCGTAATTATCGGTATATAAATTAGTTAACTCTTCCTGTAATTCCAGTGTTGTCATGATAATTGAGTTTCCATTACTCTTTAAATTGATTATTCTTTCAGCCAGTCGTAGCCTTTTTCTTCCAATTCAAGGGCTAATTCTTTCCCACTTGATCTTACAATTTTGCCCTTGACCAATACATGCACAAAATCCGGAACTATGTATTCCAAAAGTCGCTGGTAATGAGTAATAACAATAGTTGCATTTTCCTGATTCCGAAGCTGGTTGACGCCATTAGCTACTATTCTCAGGGCATCGATATCCAATCCGGAATCGGTTTCATCCAAAATTGCCAGTTTGGGTTCAAGAATAGCCATCTGAAAGATTTCGTTTTTCTTTTTCTCACCACCTGAAAAGCCTTCATTTACAGACCTATTGGTAAGATTTGAAGTTATTTCTACGATTTCTTTCTTCTCACGCATCAATTTTAAAAAATCAGATGCAGAGAGAGGTTCAAGATTATTGAATTTGCGTTGTTCGTTAATGGCTGTTTTCATAAAATTCACCATAGAAACCCCTGGAATTTCAACAGGATATTGAAAACTTAGAAAAATACCTTTTCTGGCCCGTTCTTCAGGTGCCAGGTCGAGGAGATCCTCACCCAGATAGGTAATACTTCCTTCTGTTACGTTATAGTTTTCACGACCGGTAAGAACTGCAGCAAGTGTACTTTTCCCGGAACCATTCGGTCCCATGATAGCATGTATTTCGCCGGCGTGAATAGTAAGGTTTATCCCCTTGAGTATTTCTTTCCCTTCAATAGAAACATGTAAATTTTTAATTTCGAGCATGATGAAATTTATAAAATGATAATTAACCTACACTGCCTTCAAGGCTTATTTGCAATAACTTTTGAGCTTCAACGGCAAATTCCATAGGCAGTTTATTCAATACTTCCTTAGCATAGCCATTAATAATGAGACCTATAGCAGTCTCTGTATCAATCCCCCGCTGGTTGCAATAAAATATCTGGTCCTCACCTATTTTTGAGGTTGTTGCTTCGTGTTCGATAATTGCACTTTCATTTTCAATCTCGTGATAAGGGTAAGTATGGGCCCCACATTGATCGCCCAGCAACAATGAATCACATTGGGTAAAATTTCGGACATTGTCTGCGCTCTTTAGAACTTTCACAAGTCCCCGGTAGCTGTTGCTACCTTTTCCAGCAGATATTCCTTTGGAGATAATCCTGCTTTTTGAGTTTTTACCAATGTGTATCATTTTTGTTCCGGTATCTGCCTGCTGGCAGTTATTGGTTACAGCCACCGAATAAAATTCTCCAATGGTATTGTCGCCTTTCAGTATACAGCTTGGATATTTCCATGTTATGGCAGATCCTGTTTCAACCTGAGTCCAGGAAATTTTTGAGTTGTCACCTCTGCAAATACCACGTTTTGTTACAAAATTAAAGATACCGCCTTTCCCGTTTTTGTCGCCCGGATACCAGTTTTGTACAGTACTGTATTTTACTTCAGCATTTTCAAGCGCCACAATCTCTACAATTGCAGCATGAAGCTGATTCTCATCACGCATAGGTGCAGTGCAACCTTCAAGATAACTGACATAACTGTCATCATCCGCAATAATCAATGTGCGTTCGAATTGTCCCGAACTTGCAGCATTTATTCTAAAATAGGTTGAAAGTTCCATTGGGCATCGTACACCTTTTGGTATATAACAGAAAGAACCATCACTGAAAACAGCTGAATTAAGTGTGGCAAAAAAATTATCACTATACGGAACCACAGAACCCATGTATTTCTTCACAAGATCCGGATGCTCTTGAACTGCCTCACTAAATGAGCAAAATATAATACCCAATTCCGCAAGATTCTCCCGAAAGGTAGTTTTTACCGAAATACTATCCATAACCGCATCAACCGCAACACCGGCTAAGTGCTTCTGTTCGTCGAGTGGTATTCCAAGCCTTGCGAAGGTTGCCAGCAATTCAGGATCAACCTCATTGAGACTTTCATATTTTACCTGGCTTTTGGGTGCTGCATAAAATATAATATCCTGATAGTTGATTTCCGGCAATTTGAGATGGGCCCAATCCGGCATTTTCATAGTAAGCCAATGCCTGAAAGCCTTCAACCTGAATTCCAGCATAAATTCCGGTTCTTTCTTCTTCTGAGAAATTAAGCGAATAGTATCTTCACTTAATCCCTTGGGAATAACATCAAGTTCAACGTCTGTGTAAAATCCGTATTTATACTCACCTGAGGTTACGCTATCTAATATTTGTTCCTGATCCGTGCTCATAATCCACAAATAAAAATCTTCCAAAAATCCAAACAGTCACTATTTAGAATATTTCTAAATAGTGACAAAGATACAAAAAGTAAACAAAATAATATCTTTACTGTTCTATACGGATTTTATAAAAATACAGCGATGTCGGGGATTAAGGAAAACAACGATTTAACACAACTGGGCGAATTCGGTTTAGTTCGTCTTCTCACTGAGAAAATAAAATTAAGAAACTCATCCACTAAAACGGGCGTGGGCGATGATGCAGCAGTTCTTGAAATGGGTAATAAGATGACAGTAGTCACTACGGATATGCTTACAGAAGGAATTCATTTCGACCTTATATATACGCCACTAAAACATTTGGGGTACAAATCGGTTGTGGTGAATCTTTCTGATATATATGCAATGAATGCTATTCCATCACAAATCCTTGTATCAATTGCAGTATCAGCTAAATTCACGACAGAGATGATAGAAGAAATCTTTGAAGGAATTCATTTAGCCTGTGAGGTATATGGTGTTGATCTGGTAGGTGGCGATACCACTAGTTCATTAACAGGATTGACTATCAGCATAACAGCAATTGGGACGGCATCTGCAGAAAAACTTGTTTACCGTTCAGGCGCCCGTGAAAATGATCTGATTTGTGTAACAGGAAACCTGGGG
>Ga0182027_10000747_pt1 | contig 55355 bp, 43 predicted proteins | sample 712E1DmetaG_FD_121300 | JGI IMG/M metagenome (GOLD analysis project Ga0182027, IMG submission 121300) | Permafrost microbial communities from Stordalen Mire, Sweden - 712E1D metaG (Illumina Assembly) | ecosystem: Environmental > Terrestrial > Soil > Wetlands > Permafrost | place: Sweden...
GAACTCGAGTGGGAGCTTGCGCTATGCGCTTACAATTTGAAACGCTTGGCGGTTCTTCGGTCCTGAGCCGGAGCGGCCTTGCGGTCCACCGCGGCTTGCGGGCGGAACCGCGGCGCCCCTCGGCATAAAACCGGCTCGTCAATCGGGCCATACGGGCAGTATGGCCCTCAATCCTCGCCATTTTCCTGCTCGAGGTTCGCTCGCTCCCCGCCCGCATCTCAAGCCCGACAGGCTCCTAGCGGAGCGTTAGGCGTAGCGCTCGCGAAGCGTTAGGCGTAGCGCTCGCGAAGCGTTTGGCGGCCGCATGCCCGCCTTAATCCTCTATGTTCTCCCTTAATCCCTTCAGAAACTTCTTCATCTCCTCGTAGTCGCGCTGGCGGATGATGTGCGTGAGGTAGGAGAGCTGCGAGTTGATGAGCTCGATCTGACGTATCGTGTGGGGATTGAACATGATCTCGGCGAGGAGCCTGTCGTCCTCGGACAGAAGCCCCTTGGCGATGATCATGTGCCTCTTGAAATTCGTGCCGGGAGTCTCCTGCTTCTTCATTACGGAGGCGAAGACCATCGTAGAGGCGAATGGCGTGGCCAGGGAGTAGGCGACCATCTTGTCGTGGCCTTCGAAGTCGTACTCGAAGATGTGGATCCCGAGCCTCGAGTAGAGGGCTTTGAAGAATTCCTTGCCCTTCGGATCGGACTCCGCGATGATCGCGGCGCTCTCGTCGTGGAGGTCGCGGATGCTTGCGAAAGTCGGGCCGAACATGGGGTGGCTCGAGACGAAGGGCCTGCCCGCCTCGCGGTAGAAATCCGCGAGGCCCGTCTTGACCGAGGCGATGTCGGCGAGGATGCAGTCGTTCCTGATGAAGGGCAGGACCTTCTTGAAGACTTCGACAGTGTCCCCGAGGAATACGCAGTTGATGATCATCTCGGGATCGAAGTCCCCCGTCTCGGAGAGGTCGAGCATGCGCCTGACCTTGATGAAGTATTTCATCCGGGTGATATCGGAGTCGTAGACGCAGACTTCGTGGTCGAGACAGAGCTCCTCGGTGAGCCAGGCGCCCATGCGCCCGGTGCCCAAAATTAAGATGCGCATGTTTTAGAGCTTCCTCTCGTTGTAGCAGCCGAGGATGCGGAAGCCCCTCGCGACGCCGCTCGCCTCCGCGACGGCCGTCGCGACGCTCTCGCTTCCGACCGAGCCGTCGAAGTCCAGGAATATGGCGTAATCGCCGGGTTTATTGGGGACCGACTCGATGCGCGTGAGGTTGATGCCCGCTCGCGCGAATATCTCGAGGGTTTTGAAGAGGGCTCCGGCCTTGTCCTCTGTCGAGAATACGGCGGAACATTTATTGCCTGTCTGCGCCACCGCCTCTTTGGCGATGACCAGGAAGCGGGTGCGGTTGTTGTCGGAGTCCTGTATCTCGTCCTTGATGATCTCGAGGTCGTAGATCTCGGCGGCGAAGCGGTTTGCTATGGCCGCCGTGTCCCTGCGCCTCTCCTGGGATATCATGCGCGCCGCCCCCGCCGTGTCGTAGTAGGGCCTGGCCTCGAGCTTGTTGCGCGCGAGGAAGTTGCGGCACTGCGCGAGGGCCTGGGAATGCGAGTAGGCGGAGCGGATCTCGCGGTGGTCGGCCCCGGGCACGGCGAGAAGGCAGTGGGAGACAGGCATGTCTATGGCTGCGACGATCTTGAGGTCGGTGTTGATCAGTATCGAGTTGACCGGACCGACGAGGCCGCCCAAGGTGTTCTCCACGGGCACTATCCCGAAATCGAAGAAGCCGTCGCGCACGGCGTCGAAGACGTCGGAGAACTCAAGGCAGGGCATCGCGGCGGCGGAGGCGTCCCATGCGCGCGCGGCGACCTCGCTGTTGGCTCCGTGCTCGCCCTGGAAGCCCACGGTCTTGGGCTTTTTAGCCTGAATATCGCGCGCTTCGGACATTATCCGCTTCCAGAGCTCGCCCGTGAAATGCGGTCCGGCGAGGCAGCGCGATGAGCGCGTTATGCGCTCGATAACGGCCTCTTCCCGCGCGGCGTCCGTGACGCTTCCCTTGAAAGAGCGGGAGAGCAATGCCTTCTCCATCCTCTCGTCGATAAGCGAGAGCAGTCTCGTGTCGATCCGATCGATGTCGTCCCTTAGGTCCTTGAGCGTCATTTCCCCTCCACGAGTGACAGGTCGGCGAGCGCGATGGCGCATGCCGCCTCGAGGACGACAGCCGCGCGCAAGGCTATGCACGCGTCGTGCCGTCCGCCGGGGGCGAGGATGGCCACCTCGCCCGATTCGAAGTCGAGAGTCCGCTGGGGAGCCGAAATTGTCGAGGCTGGCTTCACCGCGACGCGGACCACAAGCTCGTTTCCGTTGGTGATGCCCCCGTTGATGCCTCCCGATCCGTTTTTGGAAGTTTTGCCCGATCGGGCGACAAAGGGGTCATTGTGCTCAGTGCCGCGCATGCGCGCCGCGGCGAAGCCGTCGCCGAACTCGACGCCGCGCACGGCTGGGACCGCAAAGAGGACATGGGCGATGAGGGACTCCGCGGCGTCGAAGAAGGGCTCGCCGAGGCCCGGCGGAAGGCCGAGCACGCGGATCTCGACTAGGCCGCCCACGGAATCGCCCGCGGCCTTGGCGGCGGCGGCGGCGGCTTCGACATCGGCGCGGCCGCCCGCCTCTAGGACTCGGGTCGTGAAGACCGCGCCGTCCAGGACGCGCTTGGCCACCGCGCCCGCCGCGACGAGCCCGGCCGTGACCCTTCCGGAGAAATGGCCTGAGCCGCGCGGGTCGGAAAAGCCGCCGTACTTGTAGCGCGAAGTGAAGTCGGCATGGCCCGGCCGCGGAACGCGCTTGAAGTCCTCGTAGTCGGCCGAACGGGTGTCGGCGTTGCGCATGACGATGCAGATGGGGGAGCCCGTCGTGCGCCCTTCGTAGGTGCCTGAGAGGATCTCGGGCGAATCGGCTTCATGGCGCTCGGTGGTGCCCGGAGCGCCCGAGCGGCGGCGCGCGAGGTCGCGCTCGAGGTCCTCGAGGGAAAGCGCGAGGCCGGGGGGGCAGCCGTCCACTATCGAGCCGACCGCGGGACCGTGGGACTCGCCGAAGATCTCGACGCGGAAGAGCCTTCCGAAGCTGTTCATGGGGCCTCCATCACGAAAGCCTGTAGATCGGCTAGGGCGATCGCCTCGATATCGACCGAGCCGATGGCCTTAGGCAATGCCATGAAGATGTCGCCGCCGACGCGCTTTTTGTCAGCGGGGATGGCAGCCGCGATTGCTCGCCTTAGCGCGGGGCCGTCGCGAGAGGCCGCGGCCGCGCCGATCGAAGGGGGCAGGCCCCAGGCTGCGATGAGGCGCGTTATGCGATCGCAGTCGTCAGGCGAGAGGCGGCCGAGGCGGACGGCTAGTCGGCAGGCCGTGCCGAGCCCGGCGGCGACGCAATGGCCGTGGGGGAGGCCGGTCGCCGCCTCTATGCCGTGCCCGGCGCTGTGGCCTAGATTGAGCTTTCGCCTCTCCCCCGACTCGCGCTCGTCGCGCTCGACGATGTGCGCCTTGATCTTGACCGATCCGGCGACGATACGCTCGAGGATGTCGTCCGCAGGACGACGAGATGCGTCGGCGCCCGGGCGCCGGCTTCGCTCGGCCGTTTCCTCGACGAGCTCGAAGTAGCCGCCGCCCGCGATTACCGCGTGCTTGATGACCTCGGCCATTCCGGAGGCGAATTCAATCTCGCTCAGCGTCGCGAGCAGGGCGACGTCCATCCTGACGAAGCGGGGCTGGGAGAAGGTGCCCATGAGGTTTTTGACGCCTCGGAAATCGATGCCGTTCTTGCCGCCGACCGAGGCGTCTACCATCGCGAGGAGGGTGCTGGGTACAAAGCCGAAGTCTACGCCCCGCAGCCAGGTAGAGGCCGCGAAGCCGGCCAGGTCGGATATAGCTCCCCCGCCGACGGCCAGGACAAGTCCGTCGCGCCCGAGCTCTAGGTCCAGGAATTTGCCGTAGAGGGCCTCGAGGGAGGCGAGGGATTTGGCGGCCTCTCCGCGCTCGACTTCGATCACGGGGCTGTCGGGGAAGGCCGAGCCGTAAATGCGGCGTATCAAACGGTCGGTCACGATGACCGTTTTGGCGGGATCGAGGGTCTCGCTTATTCCGGCGAGCGGGCCGAATGCGATGCGCGACACTGTGCCGTTTTGACCGCGGATCGAAATATCCATGCCGCCTATCCCCTTTAATCCATCGCGTCCGCGAAGGGATCGCGCGAGCTCGAGGCTCCTGCCGCGGCGGCTCGTACCGCCGCGTGATTTTGACCGGCAACGGGAGCGGCGGAAGGGTCGCCTCGCTTCGCCGCGTCGGCGTCCGCCATGGCGCGCTCGGCCATAAACTCGCGCAATTCGGTGATGCGCCGCATCAGCGCCTTGAATGCCTCGGGTGTGAGCTGCTGGTCCTTGTCGCTTAGGGCCGAAGCGGGATCGACGTGGACTTCGATCTCGAGGCCGTCGGCGCCCGCCATGACCGCCGACAGGCTCATTGGCTCTATCATATAGAGGATGCCCGTGCCGTGCGAGGGATCGACGAGGATGGGCAGGTGGCTTTCCGCGTGCACAGCGGGGACCATGCTGAGGTCGAGGGTGTTGCGCGTGTAGGTCTCGAAGGTCCGGATGCCGCGTTCGCAGAGGATCACCTTGTCGTTTCCTTCCGCGAGGATGTACTCGGCGCAGTTGAGCCATTCCTCGAGAGTGGAATACATGCCGCGCTTGAGGAGGATGGGCTTACCCGACTTTCCCACCTCTCGAAGAAGGGAAAAGTTCTGCATGTTGCGCGCGCCGATCTGCAGAAGATCCGCGTATTCGCCGACCCAGGAGACGTCGCGCGTATCGACGACCTCGGTGACTATAGGCAGGCCGGTCTCGCGCTTGGCCTTGTCGAGTATCTTGAGACCCTTGAGGCCGAGGCCCTGGAACGCGTAGGGAGACGTGCGGGGCTTGAAGGCGCCGCCGCGAAGCATCTTCGCCCCGGCTTCCTTGACCGCCACCGCCGTCCTCAGGGTCTGCTCCTCCGACTCGACGGAGCAGGGGCCCGCGATGACGACGAACTCCTCGCCGATGCGGACGCCTCCGACCTCTATTACGCTTCGATCCTCGCCGGGCTTCTTGCCGGTTAATTTCAGGTTGTTCATGCTGATTTCACTCCATCCGAAGGTCGTTCTGGCTCGGGGACCGCTTTCGCGCCCCATATTGCCTCGATATTCGATTTAAGCCTATAAATGAAAAGTTCGTAATGATATCCGCCGCCTCGCGGCCGGTCTCTAGCTGGAGGTCCCTCTCGTGCAGCAGCTCTCCGCGCGCATCCTCGCTCTTTCGCCTTCTAGCACCATCGCGATGAACCAAAGGGCGCGCGCTCTGCGCGAGGCCGGCGTCGATGTAATCGACCTCACCGTCGGCGAGCCCGACTTCCCCACTCCACTTCCAGTGCGCGAGGCCGCCAAGCGGGCGATCGACGAGGGCAACAACTTTTATACTCCGGTAGCCGGGTACAACGACCTTCGAGAGGCCGTGTCGCGCAAGCTTGGGCGCGAGAACTCTCTTGACTATCCCGCTTCCCGCGTGATGGTCTCCAACGGGGCGAAGCACTGCGTGGCCAACGCCCTCCTCGCCCTCGTGGACCCCGGTGACGAGGTCGTCGTCCCGGCTCCGCACTGGGTGAGCTATACCGAACTCGTAAAGCTCGCGGGAGGGAGGCCCGTCTCGGTGCCGACCCTCGCCTCGGAAGGCTACAAGCTCTCGCCGGCGGCCCTCGACGCGGCGATGGGTCCGAGGACAAAGGCCCTCATCCTCTGCTCGCCCTCCAACCCTACAGGCGCCGTGTACTCCGCGGCCGAGCTCGCGGCGCTCGGCGCGGTCCTCGAGCGCCATCCGCGCGCATGGGTCATCAGCGACGAGGTCTACGAGCACATCGACTATACGGGCATGCCCCATGCGAGCCCCGCCGCCGTCCCCGGCCTCGAGGATAGGACCGTCCTCGTCAACGGCGTCTCCAAGGCCTACGCGATGACCGGCTGGCGCATCGGCTACCTCGCGGGGCCGCGGGAGCTCGTGGCCGCCTGCATCGACCTGCAGAGCCAGATGACGACCAACGCTTCCTCGATCGCCCAACGCGCCGCCTTCGCCGCCATCGAGTCCGGCACCTCGCTCATCGGCGGCATGCTCTCGAGCTTCCGTCGCCGGCGCTCCCTCGTCGTATCGGGTGTCTCCGCCCTGCCTGGCTTCGCCCTCCGGGAGCCGGAGGGCGCATTCTACGTCTTTCCCGACGTATCGGCCCACTTCGGCCGCAAATGGGCCGGGCGCGAGATAGCGTCCTCCGACGATTTCTCGGACTTCCTCCTGGACCGGGCCCGCGTCGCGGTCGTGCCGGGCTCCGCCTTCGGCGACGACCGCTGCATCCGCATATCCTTCGCCTGCGCGGACGACAAGCTCGAGGCGGCCATCGCCAGGATAGGCTCCACCCTCCATACCCTCGAATAGCTTTTTGCTATCGCTCATAGCGACACACTCTGCTGCGACGATTCCTGCTGATGATTGGAGCCGGGCCGACGGCCGGCAAGGGCCGGCCATCCAGATTTACGCGCTCGCTTCGCCAGGCCGGACGGCGAAGGAGCGGCGATAGGAATAAAAGAAATAGAAGTAGGCGGAGGTGAGGATGTGGCGGGCGGACATGACGACGCTCATCGGATAGAAGCTACCACGCTGCCGACTGGCCAGTCAAGTTCCTGTAGATAGAATCAATAGACGCGCAGGGCCGACTTGGCAAGCAGAGTGTCCGAAACTAGTCCCGTCCTATTTTAGTGGCTCGAGGATCGTTCACTCCGAAACGGTAGACCGCCCAGCCGGCCAATGCCACCACTGAGCTGATGGCAAAAAGCATGGGGTAGCCCAATAGACCCCCCAAAAAGCCGCCGAGGAGCGGAGCTAGGGCACCTACTAAACCCGGGATCGTGTTGGCAAGTCCGAGGTAGACGGCACGGTCCTCCGCCGCGCTGAACTCGTAGACCAGCGCGCTTCCTGAGATAAACTGTGCGGCGCTCATTGCCCCTCTCAGGAAGAAGATCAACGAAAAGGCCCAGGGAGCCGCCAGGAGCCAGGCCAAGAGCAGCGAACCTACATTGAGCAGAAGACCCCATTCCAAGCCTCTACGGTGCCCGAATCGATCGGCCAAAAAGCCGAAGCCGAGATTCGCCAGAGCGAGGCCCGCCTGCAACCAGACCGTGAAGGCGCCGGCCTGCGCATCGCTCAGACTCCCGATGCGCACCGCGTGGACGAGGAAAAAACCAGATGCCATGCCGCTAAGGGCTGTAAGGCTCTGGCTGACAAGGAAACGCCTAAAATTGCCGTCCAGCCTGACGATCGATGGCAGCCGTGCCAGATAATCAAGCCAAGTCGATGCTGGCAGGGAGCTTTCGACAGCCGGCTCGCGGGTCAAGAGCAGAAAGCCCCACGACGCCAGCATACAGAGGGCGGCAACGCTGAATGCCAAGGTGAAACCGGTGTGGAAGTCGGAAGCCAACAAGATGAAAGGGAGAGCAAGGGCTCCCAAGACGCCGGTACCGTTGCCGATAAAATTGCTGATGCCGAAGAAGCGACCGCGCCTGTCTGCCGGAATGATCTTGGCGATCAAATCCTGCCAGCCGACTAGGATAACTCCAACGCCTCCGCAATGCCACGCGTAGAGAATGAAAAAGACAGTGAGCGCCCAAACAGGCGGACCGTCCGCCAGAAGCCAAATCGCGGCGGGCAAGATGATTAGCGGGAGCCGCTCGACGAAGAAGCCGATGTAGGCGGGGAATACGATTTTCCGGGGCGCATGCGCGACCGCTTTGGCGACCAGAAGCTGTGGAAGCAGAGGGCCGGCCGCCGTCAAGAAAGCTATGAGTCCAATCAGGACAGGGCTTGAAGCGAAGTGGCTGACGAACAGCGGAAGAATTACCGCGCTGGAGAGAAAACTCATTCCGAACCAGAACGTCGCGCCGTCGAGAACATTGACCGTGAAGTTCCACCGGTAGTGCTTTTCGATCAGGGGGGCGGCTTCTGTCTCAAGCATCAAGCGCTCCTATGTTTCAGGAAACTTTAATCTTTGCCACAGCGCGCAACAAGGCGCCCCGGCAACCACATAGGAATAAGTCCTTCCATTGTGGGCGCCGTGTCAGCAAGGTCTACAGGATTTCTGTCAAGGCGATGCGGACGTGCTACGCCGTCGCGATCGATGGCTTCCTGAAAAATCCTGACATACCCTTGTCATCCGAATAGAGTAGAAACGAAGGTATAATTTTGTCCAGAGGAGGCAATCATGGCTGAGATCATGGATTTCAAGAAGACCGACAAGGAGCTCTATTCGGCGTCCGAGGATCGGCCGAAGCGGCTCGAAGTACCGAAGCTGCCCTTCGCATTCATTACAGGACGAGGCGATCCCAACGGTCCTGCCTTCGCGGAGGCCGTGGGAGCGCTTTACGGCTTTTCCTACGCCCTGCGCATGAGCGAAAAGAACGGCGTCGCGCTACTTAGGCTACGTGCCCTACGTCGTCGCGCCCCTCGAGGGACTCTGGAGCCTCGCGGTCGGCACGGCCTATGATCCGAAAGATAAATCCTCCCTCGGCTGGACAATAATGATCCGCCAGCCTGGATTTCTGGATGCCTCAGGATTCGAGCGTTTTCGCGACTTAGGGAAAAAGAAGGCCGCGAAAAAGAAGGAGCCCATCGCCTGCTTCGAGCGCCTCGAGTTCGGCATACTCGCGGAGGGCCGCTGCGCGCAAATCCTCCATCGAGGCCGCTGCGACGACGAACCCGCGACCTTCGCGCGGATGGAAGCCGATCTTGCGAAAGAGGGCTGGATTCGGAAGAGGGACTCATACTCCGCAGATCGCTGCGTTAAGCGGTTCAATGTACAGGGGTATGAGGCCCTCATACAATAAATTTCCTTGCCGAGCGAAAGGCCTCGCAGCCGCGAGGTCTTTCATTCGTCTATCCAAGGACCACAGCGAAATCTACCTGAGCGATCCCCGGAAGACTCGGCCCGAGGTAATGAAAACTATACTTCGAGCGCAGATTCGGAAAATGTAGAGTACATGGACGGCCCCGGAGTAAGCATCGGGGCCGTTCGAGTCTGCAGTGTGGGGGTAGCGGAACGAAGTATAGCGCGGCGTTAAGCAACCGCAGGCTTGGCGTCTGCCGATCGAAGCGCCAAGCCGAGGATGCCGGAGCGAGGGGGCGCCGCGACATCCTGTCGCCGCCGAGCGGCACCGAGCGGCTGCGCCGCCCCGTGCCGTTCGGCGATGCCCCGTGGCGCGGCGTCCGTGCCGCGCAGGCGGTTATGATGCCACATTCGCGGAACTCCCCGGATCGGGAGCGCTTGTCAAAGTGGCTTGAAGGGACCGCGGCGGATCCTCGTTCGCGTCTGACAGGACCTACCCAGGGCAGTCATGAAAATGTTCTTCGCCGCTGACGATTCGATAGCGGGGAGTTCCGTTGTGGTGGAAAGACCGTGCTCGGCGAACTCTCGCATCGCTCGGTTCGCAGGTTCCCTTTACCGGAATTTCGCGATCTCCACCTGCACCATCGCGTCGCAGCGTTCATTGTCATCGACGCCGGCATGGCCCTTGACCCAGAGGAATTGCGGCCGTACGCGGGCGGCGATCGAGTCGAGCTCTTCCCAGAGATCGCGGTTCTTGACGCTCTTCTTGTCGGAGGTGCGCCAGCCGTTTCGCTTCCAGGAAGCTATCCACGTCGTGATGCCGTTCTTGACGTACTGGGAATCGGTGTTGACGACGACCGGGGCGCCAGGCGCAAGGCGCGCGGCCTCCTCGAGGGCCGCGATCACGGCCCGGAGCTCCATGCGGTTGTTGGTGGTATTCGGCTCGCCGCCCGAGCCGAGAGTCTCGCGCGCGCCGGAGCGCAGCACGTAGGCCCAGCCGCCCGGGCCGGGATTGCCCGAGCAGCCGCCGTCGGTGTAGATGGTCACGCTCATTTGAGGATGGTCGAGAGGGCCGGCACGTAGGTTACGAGAAGGAGGACGGCCGCCTGCACTAAAAAAAAGGGCCACACGTCGCGCACGATGCGCGGCACCGGTTTCTTGAAGGTGTAGCTCGCGAGGAAAATATTCATGCCGACGGTGGGAGTGAGGAAGCCGAGAAGGAGGTTCATGATGAAGATGACGCCGAACTGGACCGGCGGGATGCCGAAGGCGATGCCGAGCGGGATGAGGAAGGGCGATACGACCAGTATCGCCGAGAAGATGTCCATGAGGCAGCCGACCGCGATGAGGAAGAGGTTGAGAAGGAGGAGGAAGACGAACTTCGAGCTTACGAAAGCCTGTATCCAGGTCGTGAAAACGGCGGGGACGTTGGCGTCTATGAGGTAGAAAGAAAGCCCCCGCGCCGCCGCGATAACCATGAGGGTGCCGCCGACTATCGGGAAGGCCTTGCCGAGAGCGGCGATGAGTTTGCGCGGACCGAGCTCGCGTTTTACCGCCGATTCGACGATGGCGATGTAAAGGACGGCGAGCGCGCCTATCTCCCGCAGGCCGGCGAAGCCGGTGAAGTATAGGACTATCGCGGCGACGGGCACGATGAGCTCGAGGGCCGCCGGTCGGAGGGCTCCTAGCGAGGAGGCGGGGGAAAAGGAGCGCTCTCGCGGCGCGCGCTTAGGAGACATGAGAATGCCGGCGACGCACATCGCGGCGATGAGGATAACGCCGGGCACGAGGGCGCCTTTAAAAAGCGACACGATGCTGAAGCCCTCCGAGGGGCCGTAGAGGAACTGCGCGTTTACTCCGTACACGATCACCGCCGCGCTCGGCGGGATAAGCAGCCCGATGTCGCCGCTGGCCGTGATGAGGCCCCGGCTCCTGCCTTCGGAAAGCCCCCCCGACTGCGAGAGGACCGTAGCGAGTATGCCGCCGAGGGCGACGATGGTGACTCCATTGATGCCGGTGAATGTGCTGAAGACCGCGCAGGCCAGCACGGCGGCTATCGCCTCGCCGCCGCGGAACCAGCCGAAGAGCTCGCGGAATACGGCGACGAAGCGCTTGCCCGCCCCCGACTCCGCGAGGAGGATGCCCGCGATCCCGAAGAGGGGGAGGGCCGAGATGGAGCCGCCCTTGAGAAGGGAATACGCCTCGCTGGACGCGAGCTCTATGAAAGTGCCGCTCCCGACGAAGAGGATGGCGGCGACGCCTCCGAGCACGGTGAAGATCGGCGCTCCAAAGGGCACGGCGAGGATGAAGAGCAGGCCCAAGGGCAGGCCATAGGCGCCTACGAATGCCTGGACCGCGGCGGCGATGGAGGCGATGAAGGCGGGAGAGGATCCCAAGACGGCGCCGGAGAAATTGCGGATTGAGGAGGAGGCGAGAAGGCTGCCCAGGACTAGGCCTATCGCAGCGACCCATCTGGGTCCTGCGGAACGTCCTGTGCTGCGGATCGTAAAGGCCGTCATGAGGGCGAGGCAGAGCGGCATGATCCCGGCTATTATCCTCGTCGGAATTATCCACACGCGGGCGGAGGCATCGAAGCCCGCGATCATGAAGGATAGCGATGCCCAGAAGAGGCAGGTCTGCGTGGTGACGGCGACGATGTCCCCGAAGGAAGCGAGGGCCTTGGCGAGAGGGCCTTTGCTAGGGCTCTCGTGCGCGTTCTCCCCGCCGGCGAGCGATATGTGCCTCTTGTCGAGGGAGGCTAGGGCAGCGGCGGCGAAGGCGAGGATGAGGATAGCGTGGTCGGCTATGGCGCCGGCCGGCGCGATGCCTTTCCAGAAAATGCGCGCGAGCGCGAGATCCGCGATCGGAAGGGTGATGATTACGGCTACGGCGATCGCGGCGATCGCGATCAATATCCCGCGCAGAACGCGGATGACCGGGCCGTCGGCCATGGGAGCGAGCGCGCTCTGATCCTCGCCGATCACTTGGACTTCCGTGCTTTAGCCAGCGCGGAGTCCATGGTCTCGAGGATGTCGGCGGAGAACATTTGCGCGATGAGGCCGTTGCGCCGCTGTGTGATGACATCGGCCCATTTCGCGGCGGCGTCGGGTGGCTCCGCGGGAGACTTAATCCCGTCCAAGGAGGCGATGGCGTCGGCCTCGAGCTTGACGCTGTCGAGGCTGATCTTCTTGGCCATTTCTTGTATCACATGCTCCAGCTGAGACCTAAGCTCGGGCGGGATTTTTTCCCAGCTAGGCTTGTTGAAGATGATGGCGCCGATGAAGGGAGCGATCTTATTGGAGGACATGCAGGCGATCTTCCCTCTGAGCTGGGACCAGAGGCTCGCGATGAAGATGGGGCTCACGCAGGCGGCATCGACCTGGTTGGAATTGATCTGGAGCAGGAAATCGGCGATCGTGCCCTTGATCGGATGGGCGCCCACGCTTTCCATGAGCTGGGCGACCTTCTCGTCATTCGGGTCCACCGAGACGCGGAGCTTGGCTAGGTCGGTTGGGTAGATGATAGGCGATTTCGAGAAGTACCGCGCCCATCCGCCCTTGGAAATGGCCAGAATGACGTAGCGGTCGCCGAGCTTCGATTTGAAGAGGGGTTCCACCGCCGCGAGCACCTCGTCGAATTCGGCGTCGTCGCGGATGAAGCCGGGCATGGAGATGGCAAGGCTGTCCGGGTACAGGTCGATGAGTCCGGAGGTGGTGAGCAAGGCGCCATCGACGCCGAGCTTCATCTTCTGGATGATATCCGACTCGGTGGAGACGTGGGCGCTCTGCGGGAAGACTAGCTTGACCCGCCCATTGGAAACGCGCTCGAATTCCGCGGCCAAGCGTTTAAGGCCGAGGTCCCAGGGGCTGTTGGCGGGCACGTTAGCCGCCATTCTGAGCGTAAGCGTCTGGGCGCCGACTTGGCTTATCCCCGATGCCGAGGCGAGTGTCGAAAGGAGAAGGGCGAGGGCTGCGTTGCGACCTTTCATGGTGTTGAATCTCCTTCGGGGAGGGTAAAATATTTATTCGCTTCCGCGAGGAGGCGTCGCGCGTTTTTCTGGGCGATGACGGTTTCGAGGCGGCCTTCGGGGACCGCATTCGGATCTATCGCCAGGGCCTTCTCGAGGATCGCCTTGAAGCCCGAGTAATCGTCCTTTGGGATGCAGATGGAAGTGGCGTAGGAGACGAAGAGCGACGCCGTGCCGCCCTTGGAGTATCCGAGGGCCTTCTTATAGGCCTCCTCGGCCTTGGCGGGATCGCCGCCCAAATAACTGGGCATACCCGCATAGTAGGAAAGGTAGATGCCGTATATCGCCCCGCCGTTCCATCCCGGGTCGAGCTCGGCGGCCCGGGCGAGGAAGAGGGGGGCCGCGCCGAGGTAGCGCGCGCTTTTGAAGTCCAGGGGATTGAGGCCGAATCCGGCGAGCACGGAGGCGGCGCTCCAATAGAGAAGAGGAACGTCGGATTTGCGCATGCGCGAGAAATCCGCCTTGCCTGCGACCGCCGCCTCGACTATCCCCGTCGAACGCCTGTCGAGGGCTGGAGAGAGGAGGCGGAAAGCGCGGCGGTAGAGCGCGCCCGCTCGCTCGTAGGCCTCTTGTCTCTCCTCGAAGCGCTCATCGGGAAGGGCGGATGCGGGGCCCTGGACGAAGGCATTGGCGTACATGACGTATAGAGAAGCCGTCGTCACGACTTTGTCTTGGTTTTTCGGATCCGCCTCGAGCAGCGCCTCCGCAGCCATGATGAAGGTGGGCAGGGCGGCCGCCGCGATCTCGGGGTCCTCCTCGCTCGAAAGCACCGTCTGTACCTTCGACGCCGCCCGGAGGACGGCGCAGGATCCGAACAGGACGACCGCGGCCGCCGCGACCGCTACCAAACGGAGAGAACCCATGCCAAGTAGTATGCTATGACGGCGAGCGAATCGCAACCTGATTCACACGAGGGTTCATGCCCCTCGGCTAAAGGCCGCCTAGGAAGCCCTGTCTATCGAGTTCCTGGGCGGATTCCTTGGCGCTCGCTCCCTCTCGGAGCTTGCCGTAGACTGTCATATCCATATAACGAAGGGTGAGGGGACGCTCCAATGCCATCCGCGTGGCCTTGTCCTCCCAACGCGATTCTTTTGGATCGAGGAAGGAAGGCTCGCCGTACTTCGCGACAAGGTCCGTATATATGGAATAATGATCGACTTTTTCAGCGTCCAGTACGAGTATCATCACCCAGAGCTTGCCTTCGTAGAACTGGAAATAGCCGCGTCTCACAAATGAAAGGCCGGCTACCTCGATTAAGCTCTGATTGGGCGAGGGCAGGAGAGACAGGTCCTCGGGGCCGCGATACGCGAATATGGTGTCTTTTTTGAGGGCCGCTATCGCCGCGTCGCGGTCTATCCCGAGCTCGACCCCGCGAAAGGAGCGCGCCGGCGGCGCCGGGCCTTTCGCCGTGGGGGCGGCGGCGGCCTGGGCCGTCGCGCCGGGCGCGGCGACGAACAGCGTCAGCAGGGCGAATACGGATGCGAGGGCTAGGCTTCGATCTATTCGCATGACGGTCCTACCTTGAGAGGGCGATGCTGAGCGCGGTCGACAGCTTCAGCACGTCCTCGTTGCTCTTGCGGACTCGGGTACACAGCACGGCGGCGATGCGACGCACGATCGAGAGGCCTATCGTCGGCTCTTGGTCGCAGAGCTTCGTGAACTCGGCCCTGTTCACGCTATAGAGGACGCAGTCACTGCTCGCCGTGATAGTCGCGCTTCGAGGCTCGGGCCCGAATACCGACATCTCGCCGAAGATCGATACCTTCTCCGCGGACAGCTTGTTCATCGACTTCTCGGCGCTGGCGAAGTCGCGGTCGCCGAGCTTCAAGGTGAGGTTTTTCGTCACATCGACCTCGCCCTCGACGAAGAAGTACATGGACTCGCCTTGCTCGCCCTCATGCATGATGGTCTCGCCCGCCTTGAAGGCGACTCTGGCGGAGATGGCGATGACCTTGAGCAGGTCCGCGTCCCCGAGATCCGTGAGAATCCCGATCTTGCGCAGGAGTGTGATTTCCTCGACTTGCTTCTTTGCCATGGCCGTCTTCCTATCCTACGATAAAGGCGAAATCGCCTTCCCGCAGTACGTAGTCCGCACCGGGCGCGAGTCGGACGTTGCTCCCCGCCGATGTCTCCGCGGCCAGGTTTATCTCGGCTTCCATGAATTTCCTTTTAATGAATCCGTCTACCGCGCTCGAGCTGTCGCCTAGGAGGTCGTCGAGGGAGACGCCCTTCTCCTCCGACAGGACGCCGACCAAGACGCCTTTCCCGTTCGCGAGGAACCAGGAGGAGGCCTCGGCGAAGGTTTTTCCGACCAGTAGAGATGGCAGGGCCATTTCCTTGAGACGAGGGCCTGTCCCGGTTGTGAGAAGCTTGCGCGCGGCCCTCGGCAGGCCCTTGGACACCGAAGCCGAGGAAAGTAGGTAGCCCGAGTACTCGCCGCCCACGACGATGTTATCGACCTTGGCGCGGCTCAGGTGCTGCTCGCTTTCGGGGTGGAGTATCTCCGCGCTGACCTCGATGTCGGGATTGAGGGAACGGATGGCGAGGCAGCCGAGGATGGTGCGCTCGTCGGCGTTATTGAGGGAGTTGACCCCCGTAGAATCGGGAACGACTACGCAGGCCCGCGCGCTGCCCGCCGAGGCTCTTTTTAGGACGGCCTCTTGGGTGAAGTCGCCGCGCACGAAGCGCAGGTCGAGACCGGGAAAGCGCGCTTTCTCCGCGTCGAAGGCCTCGGCCTCCATCCAGTCGACCAGGACGACTGGAGCGGCCTTCGCGCCTTCCATCGCCTCCAGGTCCGAGAGGACGGAGGCCGCGTTGGGATTCCAGCCGCAAATGATGAGGTGGTTCTTTAGCCTGAGGTCCTGCAATCCCTTTCCCTCCCGTATCCTTCGCTCGACGAAGATCGACGCGACAGTTCCTGAAATGAGCGAGGTTATGACCATGCCCGATAGCATGGCCACGATTCCCGCGATCCTTCCCGCGACGGTGATGGGGTACTTGTCGCCGTAGCCGACGGTAGCGAGGGTGACTACCGCCCACCATATCCCATCGAAATAGCTGCGGAACATCCCGTCTCCGGCGTTCCCCTCGATGAGCCATACGATCAAGGCCGATAGGAGCACTGCGGCCGCGAATGAGCCGAAGATGCCGACGAGGTTCGAATGGGCGATGTCCGCCCATAGGAGGGAGCCTCGCTTTACGAAGTCCTTGAGCTGACCCTCCGCCCGTTCGACGGCGGCGTGACGCGCAGTATGCTTATTTTCGGATCTCACCCTGGGATCCTCCATAAAAGAGTATCGGCGCGGCGCGCTTCCGTCCTTAGGCTGGAGGCGGGTATACTTAGGCATGGGTTTAGGCGTGGAGGCTCTTGAGCCCCGAGTCGTCTACGAGGACGCGAGCCTCGTAGCCGTTTATAAGCCGCCGCGCATGCACAGCGTCCCGGGCCTAGGCGCCGGCGATCTATGCTCATGGGCATTCGAGCGCTATCCCGAGGCGGGGAAGGCGGGGGAGGGGGCCGATGGAGCGGGGCGTTCGGCCTCTGAGGGAAGGCTACTTCACCGGCTCGACTACGAGACTTCGGGGATCGTGCTTTTTGCCCGGACGCCCGGAGCCTTCGCATCCCTTATCGACCAACAGAAGAGCGGGGGCTTTTATAAGGAATACCTCGCCCTCTCATCCGCTTCCCGCGATGAGTATCCCGAAGGCTCCGTCCCCCGAAAGGCCGTCCCAAGCGGTGTAGACGGGTCTCTCTGGGCCGAAGCCCGCGATCGCCGCGACGAAGACGCCCTCGCGGCCTTGTTGGGGGGCCCGAGAGGAGGGGCGCGATGCTTTGTCCGCTGCGCTTTCCGGTCATTCGGCCCCAAAGGATCACGCATCGCCTGCCTCGATCCTGGCGCGGGGAAAGGCAGGGAGAGGACAATCTACCAAAGCGATATCCTGGGATTCTCTCTTTCTTCGGATTTTAGTCGGAGCGGCGGACCCTCCGCCTTGGAAATCCGAGCGGGCATTTCCCGCGGTTTCCGCCACCAGGTGCGGGCTCATCTCGCGTGGATCGGCCTTCCCATCGCCGGCGATACCCTCTACGGGGGTAGAAGCGATCGGCGTTTGCGCCTTTACGCGGTAGCTCTCTCCTTCGCGCACCCCGTCACGGGAGAGGCCATTCGCCTGAAAGCCGACCCATAGATCCAATGCGTCGTTGCTTTTAAGCCTCAACTTCGATAGGCTTACCCCATCATGGCAAGCGCCACCTCCTTCGATAACCTCGTCGCCGGGCTCTCCGCGGAGGAGCGGGGGGCACTGCTCGATCGCATCAAGCTGGCCATGCCTGTTTCGGGGGAGCCGCTTTTCCCGCCGGCTTCCGCGCCGGGAGCATCCGCCCCGGCGTCGGCCAAGTCCGAAGGGTTCGGCCTCGTGGCTCGCTTCGTCCTTTTTCTGCGCGGCCTTTTTAGCGGCAGGAGCCGCGACGAGCTTTTACGCGAGGACGAGCTAAAGGAGATCGGCCGCAGGGTGGATATCCAATACGCGGGCATGATCGACAGGCGGAAGGCCCTCCTGCTCGGACCCGTCGCCGAGGAGCTGCGCGGCCTGCGCGACGCGGCGCGCTTCTTCTACGACGCCCTCGACCGCAGCGTCGAGAGGGACAGACCGGCCTTCTACGCCTTCCTCGGATCCATAGAGCTGGCCCAGACCCACGAGCGTCTCATTACCGAGGCCGATCCCGCGGCGATAGCCGCCTCGATGATTGAGAAGAAGGGCGTGGCCGAGGATTCGGAAGTGCGGGGGGCGGCGCTCGCCGCCTTCGAAAGCATTTTCACCGACCTATCGGACAAGGGCAGACGGGCGATGTATCAAGACCTTCGCAGCGTCCTCTTCCTCAAGCGTCTTTCGGGCTTTCTCTTCGACCGCCTCATCGGCGTTTTCAAGGAAGGCGCATATCCCGATGCGAGGATTTCGGCCTCTTTTTTCGATCTGCGCGAGCTGCTCTTGGACCTGGGCGACATCCTCTTCTCCATGTCCGAGGCCCCATCGACCGCTCTTATGGAGGCGATCTTCGTGTTCGCCGATCGCGAGGAGCTTGGCAAGGGCGAGGAAGAAGCCGCCACGGTGCTCGGCAGGGATATGGCCAAGGCCGAGTCCTCCCTGGGAAGGATTCGGACATTCAATAGCCGCGTGCCGATGGGCGATTTTTTGCGTTTCGCGTCGGCCGATCCCGGCTATCTGCCGCGCGAGCTGCCCGGAGGCGAGGATTGGCTCGTGATCTATAAGGCCTTCTGGAGAGAGCGCATCGAGGGCGCTCTCGACGAATGGAGGGCTGAACATCGCAATAAAGAGATAATCGAGGAAATCACGGCCTTTGTCGGGGAGCCCGGCCCCGCCGCCTTCGCCAATATCTCCCGTGAGGAGAGGGAAGGCTCGCCCCCTCTCCGCTATGACATTGCGCTCGTCTTCCTCGATGCTTTTTATCGGGGTCCTTTCGTTCGTGAGCTCAACCGACCCTTGAAGATCGTCCTCATCGACGGGGAATTTTACCGAAAAGACAACAGACTCGAGTTTACCGACGCCTACGACACCTTGCTGCGCATTCCCGAGCTTCTATCCGCCCTCGATGCGAAGCTCGGCCCCGAGGGCGAGATCGGGCTCACTTGGCGCGCCGCGGCGATGGAGCTCGGATCGAGCTCGGCGAAGCGCCGGAAGACCCAGTCGATAACGCGCGTAGCGGAAGACGAGGCGGAGCATATCGTCAAGCGGGAAGGCACGGCGCTGCGCACGATGCTAAAAATACTCCAGGGCTTCCTAAAAGGGGAGGCGGGCGGGCGCTACGACTCGCTGGCGAACCTGTCATACATAGACGGCAAATCGAACAAAGAATTCCTGCGCAGCCTCGATCGCGCCAAGGATCGCTGCGAGAAGGCTCTGAGCCTCCTTTCCGAATTATCCAAGCTCGATTTTTCGCGGGAAGCTTAGGTCGTGCCCTTGACCAGGGTTTCGATCCCCGACGATCTCGCGGCTGGTTTCACAGCGGGCTTCGTGGCGGCGTTTCCGGGCAGATCCGATTCGGGCTGCAATTCCGGGGACGCGCGCGAACCCCTCGCGTTTTTATCCTTCGCGGCTTCGGGCGATATGCGCTTCGGCGATCCGAAATGCGCGGCTAACCGCGAGCGCTTCCTCCGCGAGGCAGGCATCGAACCCTCGCGCGCCCGCGGACTCGAGCTGAAGCATACGCGCAATGTGGTTTTTCCCGCGCAAGACGATGATCCCGCCATCCTTGCCCAGGCCGAGGGCGGCGCCGACGGTCTCATATTGGACGCCCGCGACGACGAACTCGCCGCTACGGTCACCGTCGCCGACTGCATGCCTATATGGATCCTCGACCGCGGATCCGGGGCCTTCGGCCTGCTCCACTCTGGGTGGCGTGGGACAGGCATCCTAGAAGCCGCCGTTCGTGCGATCGTACTGCGATTCGGATCGCAGCCATCCTCGATAGCCGTCATTCTAGGACCGGCGATCGGCCCCTGCTGCTACGCGGTATCCGAAGAGCGGGCGGCGGCATTCTCCGCCGAGTTCGGCGATCTCTGCGTCGCGCGGCGCGGAGGCACGAGCTATATCGACCTTCGCTCGGCTAACGTCTCGATCGCCGAGCGCGCTGGCATCGGGCATGTCCTCTCGATCGAGGCATGCAGCTCCTGCGACGAGAGGTTCGGCTCATATCGCCGCCAAGGCGCCGCCGCCTTTACGAGGATGCTGGCCGTCTGCGGCCGCTCGCCGCGAGCGCCCGATATCTTCACGGCGCGGAGCGTCGCATGAGCGACGCATGAGGGGCCACCGGATCGGGTCGCGCCTCGCGGCGGTTTTCCTCTTCGCCTCGGGCCTCGGGACGGCTGCAGGCGCCCAAGGAGCGGTCGCCGCGCAGGTGGCTGACAAAAAGCCCTTCAGCCTCACGGAGCGCAGCGATTTCTCGCGCTACATCGACGGCCTTTATGTCGGGCACGCCTACCGCGAGGCGCGCGGCTCGCTCGCGCCCGAAGCCGGGGGCTTCAAAGGCGAGTTCCTCATCCTCGAGGAAACCCTGCGGGATATGCGCAGCGCCGCGCGCCGCGTCGATAGGTCCGCGCCCGTCAGGCTCACCCTCGCCCGAGGCGGCGCGCTCGATGTGCAAGAAGACTCGGGCTATCCAAGCCTCCGCGGTCTGCCTTCCCTCCCGGACGGCGACCTTCAACCCGGACTTACCTGGACTGCGGCCGGAACGCGGGCATTCGATTACGACGACTCGGGTTCTTTCGTACTTCTGCCCTTCCTCGCCGAATACCGGTATTTGGGCACAGCGGACTACCGCGGAAAGAAAGCCCTGAGTCTCAAGGCTAGGTTCGCCACGCGATGGAAAGGGGGCGCTGACTCGGCTATCATCGCCAACGCGGCGGGAACCCATGATTTGGACATTCTAATCGACCCGGAAACGCTCTCGACTCTTTTCATCCGCGACCGCTTCGACGAGACTTTCGTCCTCGCGGGAGCCAAGGGGAGCGGCGAACGTCGCTCGGGCTTTAGCCTGTTTTTCTTCGAGGCATCCGCGATCCTCGATCGCAGCGCCGCGGGCGAGGCGATCGTAGCGGCCGTGGACGGCGCGAAGACCGCGGCGGGCCCCAGCGCGGCCGCGAAAGCCGGGCCCCTGCCGCCCGATAACGAAGCTATTCCCGAGGCCGCTAAACCGGCGCCCTCCGAATCCTTGCCTCCGGGCGCCGGGGCGGGCCCCCTCATCGCCGGCGAAGGCTCAGCTCTGGCCGATGGCGGCGAATTCGCCAAGGCCGGCCTCGAACTCGATACAAGCCCCGAGGGCATAGTTCTCCGCGTCAAGGACCTGCGCTTCGTCGCGGACAGCGACGCTATCTTGAGCACGGAGCTTTGGCGGCTCGACGCGATCGCGGCAGCCTTGAAAGCCCTGCCCGGCAGATCCTTCCTCGTCGCGGGCCACAGCGCGGCGGTGGGCAAGGCCGCGGGCGAGCTCGAGCTTTCGATACAGCGCGCCAAGCGCGTGACCGATGAGTTGGCCGCCCGTGGCATCGAGCCTACGCGCCTCCTCTACCGCGGCTTCGGCTCTTCCAAGCCCCTGGCATCCAACGATACCGAGGACGGGAGGGCGAAGAACAGGCGCGTGGAGATTACGATATTGGAGTGAAGGCCTACGAAACGACCCTCGCCGACCTTTTGATTGAAATATCTGCCAAAAAAGTCGATAAAGCAGTATTTTACAAACAACATTCGGTTGCAGTCTTGGAAAATCGATAAATGCCAATCGGGTCACGTTTGAACCGACCGATTCGGAGGTAGGCTCCAATGAGGACGATAAAGTATTATTCGTTCAGATTGTTCATGATCAGGTTTTTCATTATCGGGATGATGTCATACATCGTGGAAGTGTTTTTTACCGGGTTAGAATCGACTGTTCGGGAAATGTCTCATCTTTTCACGAGACCCCACTATTCCTTCGATTTCCAGCTTGCGACGCAGGGACATGTCGGAATATTCGCATTCTTCGTCTATTGCTGGGCCGCAATTCCTTTTACGTTTTTAACGTTCCCGCTCAAACGGTTGATAAAGGATAACTTTATCATACCGAAACTCGGAATTCTGATCAGGGGGATTATTTACGGGCTGATATTCATGAGCTTCGAGTTCGCTATCGGGATTTTTTTATTGCTCGTATTCCATATGCGCGCATGGGACTACCGCCGGCTTCCGTTCAATATTTTAGGCGTAGTCACTTTTTTATATTTGCCCGGCTGGACTATCATCGGCATTTTCGGAGAATGGTTTCATGAACGACTCATTCAGATCGACGGTATTCTATTGAATCCGAAAGGCTTCAACGCCGAGGGAATTCAGAAAGGTTTTTCAGACTATCAAAAACACTTGGCTCGGAAAGAGCTTCACAGACAGCATAAAAAGTAGCCTCAATCGAGCCAATTCCAAAAGTCGGTTACTTTTGAAATTGGCTTTGGAGTTTCTCGCGCTTCTTGCTTGCTATTAGAAGCGCTTTGCGCCGGATCGCACGGGCGACAATAGCCGTAAACCAGCTCAGTACCAGGGTGAGCCCGAACGCGACGGCGAACTTTGCGATAGCTGGCAGTTTGACCTCGAGCAGAGAGCTCTGGATCCAGGTTACGAACGCGTAGTGGACGATATAAATCGTGTAGGCACAGCGAGACAGGGAAGTCATCCAGGCTGGGCTTCGATTCGCGAGAGCGCGATATACGGCCAGGAAGGCGAAGCTGCTGGCGCAGCAGCTCAGGAGCCAGAGCATCACGTAGACGAGGCCGCGCCATCGCTCGCTCGGAATCAGCGATCGCAGCCACGAGCTGCCCGGTACGAACCACAGCAGATTGTAGGCGACGAGGCAAACCGCGATCCAAAGCGGCCAACGGCGAGCGAGCCTGCCCTGGCTGGCCAACATCCCGCGGTCCAGCCCTTTGGCGCCGATGAGCGCGCCGAGCGCGAACCATGAGAAATACAGCAGGATTCGACTCGTTTGAAAATACAATGGCGGTATGAAAAAAGCCCCCCACGTATGCTCCCCGAAGCGCGCGATCATGGGGATGTAGGCCACCACCGCCATGAGGAAGATCGCCAGGAATGCCTTGGCCGGCTTGTCCTTCCACGACTCGAAAGCTTTCGCGCAAACGCGGGAGAGCCACTTCAGCGCGGGAAGCGAAACCGCCGCGATCGCATCGAAGAACAGGAGCACCCAGATAAACCACGCCGGTCCGGGCGGCAGGCCATCCCTCGGGAATCTTTGGAACCAATACGCGAGGTAGCTCATCGCGCCGCCGGTCTGGAGGTAGGAGGGATAGTAGGCGAGCGGCATCAGCACGCCGACGGCGAACAGGAAAATTAGGCCCAGCCGAAGGGCTCGGCTCCGGAGGAAGGCAACCGGGCCATGCCGGGCGAGCCCGGGAAGAACGAAAAGCCCCGAGATAAAGAACATGAGCGACATGAAGAACACGTCGTTGAAGTTCTCGGCGTAGTCGAAGAAGCCCCAGCGCGCGGCATCGACGATCGGCGCAGTCGATGCGAGGTACTGCGCAGGATCGAAATGCGCGAAGTCGGTATATGCCAAAGAACTGTGATGCGCGACGACGAGAACCGTCAAGGTCGCCCTCAGACAGTCGATCCAGAAGCCTCTCGAGGATGACTCGTCGGACTTGTCTGTCTCGGGCTCTTCGGCACTCGTCACTTTTCGCCTCCATGAAGAAGTGGCCCATACTGATTTCCGTGGACACGAGCGCTCGCTATTCGGGTCTATCGATCACGGGTTCTACTCCTCCCCGCGCGCTTCAGCGCATCCCTCAAGATATACTCGATCTGCGAATTGACGCTGCGCAGCTCGTCCGCCGACCACTTTTCCAAGGCCGCGTAGTCGGCGGGATCGAGCCTGAGGAGGAAGCGCTTCTTCTCCTCCATCAGTGGGCCTTAGGCGTAGAGAGTGCCCGTGTTGATGACCGGCTGTGCCTGCGACTCCGAGACAAGGGCCACGAGGAGGTTGTTGACCATTGCGGCGCGCCTTTCGTTGTCGAGTTTGACGACTCCCTGTGCCTCCAGGTCCTCGAGGGCCATCTTCACCATGCCGACCGCCCCGTCCACGATGAGCCTGCGCGCGGCGATGATCGCCCCCGCCTGCTGCCGCCTGAGCATCGCCTGGGCTATCTCGGGAGAGTAGGCGAGATGGGAGAGGCGCGCGTCGTCCACCTCGACTCCCGCGGTGGCGAGCCTCTCCTGGAGCTGGATGCGGAGGTCCTTGGATACCTCGTCCTGACTGCCGCGCAGGGACTCGACGCTGTGATCGGCGGAGTCGTATGGGAAGCGGCTGGCAAGGACGCGCAGCGCGGTCTCGCTCTGCACAGTGACGAAGTCGGCGTAGTTCTGCACGCTGTAAAGGGCCTTGGCGGTATCGACGACGCGCCAAACCACGATCGCTCCTATCTCTATGGGATTGCCGAGGGCGTCGTTGACCTTGAGGGTATCGGTCGCGAAATTGCGGACGCGCATGCTAAGGACGGCCTTCTTCGTGAGAGGGTTCGTCCAGTGGAAGCCGCCTTCGCGGACGCTTCCTGCGTAACGGCCGAAGAAGGTGAGGACCTTGGCCTCGTTCGGCTGTACGATGAAGAAGCCGCCCATGCAGACGCAGGCCAGCATGAATAGAGCCATGGCGATGAAGAAGGATGCCGTCGCCGCTTTAGCCGCGTCCATTACGGGGACTGTTTCGACGAAGAGGACTACAGAGAGCGCGAGGAGGGCGAGGTCGAGTAGGAGTGCCAGAAAGCCTGAGATCCTCCAGATCCTAGTCTCTACGATGTCGTTCATGATTCGCTCCTTTTAGAGGCTGAGTATGAAATCCCCGATGGCCTTCAGGGCTTCGGGGGCGATGGTTTCCTCGATCTTGCCGTACTCGCTCGGCGAACCCGTCTTCGCGTGCTGGAAGAGGTGATTGAGGCCGGGCAGCTCGATGATTGCGTTCTTGGGATTGGCGCCCGGGCTCGGGACTCGCGTGAGGGCGGCCCTGATGCCATCGAGGTTTTCCTTGGCGGGAACTTGCAGATCCTTCGAGCCGTCGAGGGCGAGCAGGGGCTGTCTCACTTTGGAGAGGTAGGTCGCGGGATCGAGGCTCAGGAAGGCGCGGAACCAGGGCGTCGCGACGGGGGCGACGATGTCGTCCGCCGATTGACGGGCCATGGCCTTCGCGTCGGCCTTCATCCGGGGGTTCGCGTCCACCCAATCGATATAAGCCTTCTTGGCCTTCTCCCTCACCGCGGTCGCGTCGCCTTCTCCCTTTGCGATGCCGTAGAGGATTTTATTGACGGCCAGAGCGTCCGCGATATCGGCCTGACTCGCGCCCTGGGCCTTGGCGATGAGTTTCCCTTGCAGGTAGAGCAGCTCCTCACCGGAGATTCCCGGCCCCGCGAGCAGCACGACGAAGCCTACCTTCGCGTCGCGCGAGGCCACTATCGGCGCGATAATGCCGCCCTCGCTGTGGCCGACGATGCCGATTGCCCCTTTCTTCGCCTCGGGGCGGGATGCGAGGTAGTCGAGGGCCGCCTCGACGTCGTCGGCGAAGTCGATGGTAGTGGCCGCTGCGAAGTCTCCGGTCGACTTAGCCACGCCTCGATCGTCACAGCGCAGGCTGACTATGCCCCGCCTCGCGAGGTAGTCGGCGATCACGAGGAAGGGCTTGTGACCGAGGAGTTCTTCGTCTCGGTTCTGCGGCCCCGAGCCTGTCGCGAAGGCCACGGCAGGGAAGGGACCCGAGCCCGCCGGAATCGTGAGCGTGCCGGCCAGGACCACGCCGGCCTTCCGGTTCGGGACCGCGACTTCCTCGGTCTTGTAGGGGAAGGGGGGCTTGGGGTCCTGAGGTCTCAGCTGGACGGGGGCGGAGTCCTTCTTCTCGAGGACGAGGGGGAAGCTCGCGCCTCCCTGGGACCAGCTGCCGTCAATTTTTTTGCCGTCGGAGGAAAGCCGTCCGGCGAACTCGGCCTTGATCAGCTTCGACTCGACGCGCAGGAGGTCCTTGTCCAGCGATATCGCCGATACCGGGATGCCCATGGCTCCCTGGCTCGGGCTGTCGAGCGTAGCCTTTAGTTCCCCGCTCTCCTGGCTGACATTGATGACGAGGACTAGGGACTGAGATTGCGCTTTGAGCTCGCCGACCCAAATGCCCACGATGCTGGGCGCGGTTTGGGCGGCCAGCGGCAGGACGATCGCCGTGAAAAGGCCGAGCGAGGTACAGGCGCGGCGGCCGGCGAAAGCCTTTCTTGCATTGCTAAGCATAATTCCTCCTAAAGGGTAGTCGATAGCAATATGATATCATAATGACATTGTGTCAAGCTGTCCCGCATTTCCTCGATACCTACACAAGAATTAAGCTATCCCCACTTGCCGAGGCTGGGTGCCCGAGGCTATCTTTCCTACCATTATGGACAAACTGATAATCAAGGGCGCCCGCGAGCACAATTTAAAAAACATCGATCTCGAGCTTCCCAGGGACAAACTGATCGTCATTTCAGGCCTTTCGGGCTCGGGGAAAAGCTCTCTGGCCTTCGATACGATATTCGCCGAGGGACAGAGGCGCTACGTCGAGTCCCTGTCGGCTTACGCGCGCCAGTTCCTCGGGCGCATGGACAAGCCCGACGTGGATTATATCGAGGGCCTGTCTCCCGCCATTTCGATCGAGCAGAAGACCACCCACCGCAATCCCCGGTCGACGGTGGGCACGGTCACGGAAATATACGACTACTACCGCCTCCTCTACGCTAGGATCGGCATACCGCATTGTCCGCAGTGCGGCCGCGTCATACGCGAGCAGAGCGTCGACCAGATACTCGACACGATCCTTTCTTGGCCCGAGGGCACGAAGCTGCAGATCCTCGCGCCGGTTATCCGCGCGCAGAAGGGCGAGCACAAGAAGGTGCTCGAGGACGCCTCCAAGCAGGGCTTTGTCCGCGCTAGGATCGACGGCGCGATGCGGGAATTGGCGGCCGAATCCGGCTCCGAGTACAAGCTCGAGAAGCAAAAGAAGCACAGCATCGAGATAGTGGTGGATCGACTCAAGCTGACCCGCGATTCGCGCAAGCGCCTGGCCGAGTCCGTAGAGACCGCTCTCGGGATAGCCGAGGGTACGGTGATCGCGTTACGCGACGCCGCTTCGGGATCGGCGGGCGGAGCGTCGGCGGCTCCGGTCGAGGAGTTCTTCTCGCAGAAGGGCGCCTGCCCCGAGTGCGGCATATCCCTGCCCGAGATGGAGCCCCGGCTTTTTTCTTTCAATGCGCCGCAGGGCGCCTGTTCGGTGTGCTCTGGCCTGGGCCAGAAGCTCGAGTTCGATCCGGATCTCGTGATTCCCGACCGAGCCGTCTCCTTCAACGAGGGCGGCTGCATCCCCTACAATCCGGACGCCGCCTGGAATCGCAGCCGCTTCGAGGCCCTGTCGAAGCACTTTAAGTTCAGCCTAGACACTCCCTTCGCGGAGCTGCCCAAGAAGGCGATGGACGCGATCCTTTATGGGACGGACGAGGCGGTGAAGGTCAAGTACGAGAACCGCGAGGGCACTGGCCGCTTCGAGTACGAGTCGCGCTTTCCCGGGATTCTCGCCGATCTCAAGCGCCGCTACCTCGAGACCCAGAGCGAGGGCATAAAGCAATGGCTGGAGCGCTTTATGAGCGAGAAGCCCTGCGATGCCTGCGACGGCAAGCGCCTCAGGCCCGAGGCCCTCGCGGTGACGGTGGGCGGCATCGGCATTAATGATCTCTCCGTGAAATCGGTCGAGGAGACGCTCGCCTTCATTTCTCAGCTGAGCCTGAGCGACACCGAAAAGCAGATCGCGAAGCAGATACTGAAGGAGATCAGCGCGCGCCTGACTTTCATGAAAAACGTCGGCCTCGAGTACCTGACCCTCGAGCGCAAGGCCGGGACCCTCTCCGGGGGAGAGGCCCAGCGCATACGCCTGGCGACCCAGATCGGCGCCTCCCTCGTCGGCGTCCTTTACATACTCGACGAGCCTTCGATCGGCCTCCACCAGCGCGACAACCAGCGCCTCATCGACACCCTCACCTACCTCCGCGATATCGGCAACACGCTAATCGTCGTCGAGCACGACGAGCAGACCCTGCGCACGGCCGATTGGATCGTCGACCTCGGCCCCGGCGCGGGCGTGCATGGCGGCTATGTAGTCGCGCAGGGCAGACCCGAGGACGTAATGAAGAACCGCAAGAGCATCACGGGCCAATACCTGGCGGGAAGCCTTACGATTCCGGTGCCCGCCGAGCGGAGGAAGGGGAACGGCAAGAGCATCACCATACGCGGCTGCAGGGAGCACAACCTCAAGGGAATCGACGTCGAACTCCCCTTGGGCATCTTCGTCTGCATCACCGGCGTCTCGGGCTCGGGCAAATCGACCCTCCTCACCGATCTTCTCTATCCCATCATCTCCAACGAGGTGATGGGCACTGCCTGGCACGAGGGCGAGTACGATGAGATCGATGGCCTCGAAAACATCGACAAGATCATCAACATCGACCAGAGTCCGATCGGCCGTACGCCCCGCTCCAACCCCGCGACCTATGTCGGCGTGTTTACGGGCATCCGCGATCTCTTTTCCTCCCTGCCGGAATCGAAGGCGCGGGGCTGGAAGCCTGGCCGCTTCTCGTTCAACGTGAAGGGCGGCCGTTGCGAGAACTGCCAGGGCGACGGCACGATCAAGATCGAGATGAATTTCCTGCCCGACGTCTACATCACCTGCGACGTCTGCCACGGGCACCGCTTCAACTCGGATACCCTCGACGTACGGTATAAAGGCAAGAACATTTCCGATGTCCTCGACATGACCATCGAGGAGGCGAGCGATTTTTTCGTGCACATCCCGCACATCGCGCATAAGATGAACACTCTGCTATCGGTGGGTTTGGGCTACATCAAGCTAGGGCAGTCCGCCCTCACCCTGTCGGGCGGCGAGGCCCAGCGCGTGAAGCTCGCCTTCGAGCTCTCCAAGCGTAGCACCGGCAAGACCCTGTATTTTATGGACGAACCGACTACAGGCCTCCACTTCGCCGACGTGAAGCAGCTCATGGAGGTGATACAGCGCCTCGTGGACGCGGGCAACAGCGTCGTTATGATCGAGCACAATCTCGACGTGATAAAACAGGCCGATTGGATACTCGACCTCGGCCCCGAAGGCGGCAACCGCGGCGGCGAGATCGTCGCCGCGGGGACGCCCGAGAAGATCGTCAAAGTCAAAGGCTCGTACACGGGGAAGTACCTCAAGAACGCGATCAAGTAAACCGGCCTTTACCTCGATGACTTAGTCCGTATAGTATCCTCGCTAATGCCGCTCCGCCGGGTCATAGCCTGCCTGTACGTCTTCGTCCTACTTATCGTTTGGACGGGGCCCTTGGCGGCCGAGGATACTCCGACGACGACGGGCGCTACACCGCCGACGGGCGCGCCCTCGACGCAGGACGCGCCCGCGACCGAGAAAGCCGGTTCAGGGGAAGAGCCTAACCTTCAGCGCGACGCCCTTAGCATCGAGCTCTCCACCGCCGGCTATTACGAGCTCGTCGCGCGGGCCCGCGAACTAGGTCTCTCGGACTCGGGCGGAGCCGAGGAGCTCCGCGCCCGCCTGTCCGAGCATTACGGCATTAAGGCCCTTCCCTCCGCCGCCGCTAAGGGCAGAATCGTCACGATCGAGAGGGCGGGGCAGGCGAGCTACGCGAAGGTCGAGGATGAGGAGGGCGGCATCGTCAGGGCCTATGGCGGCGTCATCCTGACCCTTGTCGAGACTAACGGCGACAGCCATCGCATCCAGGCCGACAGCATAGCCTTCGACAGGGCGCGCTCCACTTTAACCGCGAGGGGAAACGTACATTACGAGCGAAAATCGGGGACATCGACCGAGATTTTCTCGGGCGAGGCATTGAGCGCCGATCTCGACGATTGGTCCGGCGTTTTCATAGACGGCAAGGTTCGTACGGCGGGGGGCGGAGCCTCCTCGGGAGACCGCGGGCTCGTCATAGCGGCGGACACGATCCTGCGCCGATCCGCCGATGTGATGGTGCTCGAAGACGGAGTGATAAGCTCCTGCGACGCCGACGACCCGCATTACGCCATAAAGGCCAGCCGCGTCTGGATACTCGGGGACAAGGAATGGGCCCTCTCGGACGCGGTTTTTTCCCTGGGGAACGTCCCTATCCTCTGGCTGCCTTTCTTCTATTATCCCGGCCAAGAGATAGTATTCCATCCCGTCATAGGCTACCGCTCGCGCGAGGGCCGTTTTCTCCAGACGACCGTCTACCTTGTGGGCGCCAAGCCCGCGAAAAAAGATACGACGTCGATACTCAGCTTCAAGGACTCGGGGCAGGCCTCACTAACGGAACTCAAGGGCCTGTTTCTACGCAAGGTCTCGGGACCGCCGCCGAAGGACATAGGCACTTTAAAAACGATGGCCGATGTTTATTCGGGGCTAGGGTATTTCGCCGGTGTCCAGGGATCCTTCCCCAAGCTCTCTCTCCTTGACAGGACCGACTTCTTTGCGGGCATCGGCTATAGCCGGAGTCTCTTCCCCCTGTCTTCGGGCATCTATTCCCCATTCATCGCGGCAGGAGATTGGTCGAGCGTGTGGAATAGCTCCGACTTCCTCGGCAAATCCCTGCCCTTCCGCTACGGCCTCGATCTCTCAACGTCATTGCATGCGGGCAGTTTCTTGGTGAATCTCGCCCTCCCTCTCTATTCCGACCCCTATTTCGACCAGGATTTCCGCAACCGATCCGAGGACATGGACTGGCTCAAGATACTCAGTACGAACACGGACACCAGCACGATCCCCCCCCTGCGTATGCAGTTGGCGCCTAAACTGGATACTTCGCTGTCCCTCAAGCCCAAGTTTCTCAGTCCTTGGCTGATGTCTATCGATATTCCTCACTTGGGCGCGTCGATGCTCCTGCTTTCGAAGTCGGCGGCCCTGACCGAGGATCCGGCCCTCGCTTTTTACGATCCGCGGCAGCAATTCTTCTTCCCTTCAGTCTTCCGACCCATAGATCTTTCCGCCTCGATAAAGGGCAGCCTTTTCGGCACTGGCGCGGCACCTGCTGCTCCTGTTCCTGTTCCTATTCCTGTTCCTGTTCCTGCTCCTGTTCCTGTTCCTACTGCTCCTGTTCCTACTCCTACTCCTACTCCTACTCCTACTCCTACTGCCGTTGTGGCGCCCGCCACTGCAGCGGCGGGGACGGCTTCCGAGCTTAGGAGTCCCTGGGCAGAAGCCGAGGGCGGCGACGATGCAGCCAAAAAAACGGCGGGCGCTCAAGGAGCCGCGGACCTGCTTGCGACTCCCGCCGAGGCTTTTCGCATTCCCCAGAGGATTCCGAGCCCGGTCCCCAGAAAGATGGACTCCTGGATCGGATCGGCGAGCTGGAACATCACACCCTCTATGTATTACGAGGATCGCTATAGGAGCGACTCCTGGAACAGCCCCGAGGGTATCGATAACTCTCTGCTCTACAGTCTGATGTCCTACAGCCTTGCCGCCTCCGTGGACTCGAGCGCTAATTATGGCGATCTCCTAGCCTCTTCCCTCAGCATCACCTACGCCGACCAGGACCAGAGCAGGCCCTATCTGTACGACGACGGCAGCGGCAGCGCAGCCACCTACACGCTGGCCGACGAGCTCTACAAGAACCGTCGACTAGGCGGAAGCGCGAAGCTCACCTTCAAACCCTTCGCTTCCTCGTGGCTTTGGTCCGGATCCACCCTGGGATGGAACATGGACTCGACCATCTACGGATTCAAGTACGATTCGACCACATCGGCTTTCGCGGATAGCTGGTTATCGTGGGATCCCGCGGTCATTACGTCGCACAACCTTTCCCTCAACCTCGCGGTTCGTCCGAACAATCTGGTGCAGAGCCTTTCCCTTGTCGCAAGCCTCCCTCCGACCCTCGAATCCTATTCGTCCAGCCTCAGCCTGAACGCGGGTCTCGCCTCTATCTCGATTCAGTCGCGGATGTATAGGAAGACCGCGGGCGCCGACTTCTCCTTCGACCCAATCTCCACAAGCCTCGCGATAGGCGCTTCGCCTGGACCCGTTCTCGCGGACAGCTTCGTCTATGACGCGGCGGACGTCGGGGCGGTCACGAACACGTCGAGCCTGGCCTGGGGCCCCTTTAGCTCCTCCCTTACGGCCTTGCGGACGACCGCATTCAAGCCTGTCGTAGGTTCAGGCTGGGTCGCCTATGGCGACCCAGCCTTCGCGCTGAGCGGTCTCACGATGAGCCTAAAGCCGCAACTGAAAAGCGCCGCAGGTGCCCGCGCCGAATGGTCCCTCGCGCCCGACCTCGAACTCACACAGGGCCTCGTGCGTTTTACCGAATCGAGTCTCTCCTTCGGACTGACCGCTTCGCTTAAAGTCGGCGACGAGCTCAGCCTATCGATTTCAAGCTTATCCCAGAATTCCTCGGTCTGGCGGTATTATTCCGGCCTATTCTCTTCGACGCCCATTTATCTCAATAATGGCCCCAACTCTTCCTATGTTTCGCCCTCGGCATACCAAAGAGATCCTCTAAAGGACATCTGGGATTCATTGTCGATCTGGGACCAGAAAGCCCTGGCGAATTCCCTGTTTAAGCTAAAAAGCCTCAGCTTCAGCGCAGCGAGGGACCTGCACGACTGGACCCTCACGGTAGGGGCCACGACCACGCCCATCTATAACGGAAGTACATATAAGCTCAATACCGCGTTGTCGATTCTGATCGCTTGGAAGGATTTGTCGGAGATAAAATCTACGATTACCTACAACAGTACGCCCGTGCCCCCAGCGACTTCTTTAACCTATTGATGATTCCTCGCCAAGCCAGGCCAAGCCGCAAGCAAGGCCTGGCTTGGCGCGCGCAGTTGCTTTTTTCTCATCGCCCGGATAAAGTAAGGCGAGGAGTGTCCGTGGACGGTACTGTCGGCATAGTCCTAGAGAAGACGAGCGAACTGGCGGATCTTTGCGGGGCAAACGACTATAATCTCCACATCATGGAGCGTCTCGTCGGGAGCCGCATTTTTTGCCGCGGCAACGAGCTTTTTCTCGATACCGAGGATGAGGCCGCGCGCGAGCTGTTCCGTCTTCTCATCGAGCGCCTCATCGAGTCCATGGCCGAGGGTCTTGCGCCTACTTCCGATCTCATCATAGCGATACACGCCGATCTCACCCCCGAAGGATGTTCAGACGAGGGTCGCGGCGACTTCCTAGACTCTTGCGTGCAGATACCAGGCGGCTTCGCCAAGATTTTCCCCCGGGGCAAGTCGCAATCCCTTTTTCTTAAGGGCCTCGCGACGCACGATCTCGCCTTCGCCGTCGGCCCCGCGGGCACCGGCAAGACCTACCTCGCGATGGCCTGGGCTTTGCGTGAGCTTCTCGCAAAAACAAAGCGAAAACTCATTCTCACTCGGCCTGTCGTCGAGGCTGGCGAGAACCTCGGTTTTCTCCCCGGCGACCTAGCGCAAAAGATCAACCCTTATCTCCGGCCGCTGTACGATGCCATGGAAGCCCTCGTGCCTTTCGAGGTCGTACGCAGGCTCGAGGAAAGCAGAGCCATAGAGATAGCCCCCCTCGCGTATATGAGGGGGCGTAGCCTTTCCAACTGCGTCGTCATACTCGACGAGGCGCAGAACACCACCAAGGAGCAAATGAAGATGTTTCTGACCAGACTCGGCGAGAACGCGAAGGCCATCGTCACGGGCGATGTCACGCAAATCGACCTGCCTCGCAAGGGCGAGTCGGGGCTTGTGCATGCTCTGCAGCTTCTCTCCCGCGTCGAGGATATATTCGTCTGCCGCCTCGACTCCCGCGACGTAGTGCGGTCGGGCCTCGTGCGTCGCATCATCGAAGCGTATGAGGCCGAATAGCCGCTCTCGCGCGGAGCATCGCGCGGAGCATCGCGCGGAGCGCGGCGCGGAGCGCGGCGCGGAGGAATCGGCGCCGCGCCTTCTCGCGGCTAAATTGCGTATGGCCTTCCGCCGCTCTTCCCGCCACAACGCCCTGGATCTCCGTTCGGCCATCGTCCTCGCCGCCATCGCCTCCGCGTCATTCGTTCTCCTTCTCGCCTTCGGCCCAGGCGCCATAGACTCGCGCGGCGGGCCCGCCGTTCTCGAAGAGGGCCGAGTCGCCGATTCGGACATAACGGCCGATCGCGAGATCAGCTTCGTGGACGACAACGCCACTATGCTCAGGATCGAGGCCGAACAGCGCCTCGTTCTGCCTGTCTTCGTCGTGGACGAGAAACCCGCCTCCCGCGCCGTCGAGCGCTTTAGGGATTTCCAGGACCTCATGGGCGACTTGTCCTCGCGCAAGGTCGCGGGCGATACCTTCTACCTCCAGATCCAGAGCGCCTTCCCGGGACTCCTCTCCAAAGACGAGGTTCTCGCCCTCGCTCGTTCGCCATTACGGCCCCAAGCCCTGTCCTTCGCCGATGCCATCCTCAAGCGCCTCCTCGACCAAGGCATCGCCGCACTGCCTGCTTCGGGCCTGGAAGCCTACAATCCCGACTACATCGAGCTGCGGTCCCTCAGCGAGGGAAAACCCGTGGCCGTCGAGATACCTGTTAACCGTCTCGTCACGCTCAAGACGCTCCAGGATGCGGTGGATGCGGAGGCTATCGACCGACGCCTCGCTCGGCCGCTCGCCGTCCTCACCTCGAACCTCGTTCTCAGCTTCGCCGTAGAGGACGCATTCTTCGATCAGGATCAAAGTTCGCGCAAGCTCGCCTCGGCCAAAGCCGCCGTCGAGCCTGTGGTGCGCACTATCGCGAAGAGCGAGCGCATCGTCCGCAAAGGCGCCATCGTCAACGCCCTGGACGCTGCCAAGCTCAAGGCGGCCAGAGGGGCCGTGTCGAGCGTGGATTGGGGAGCGGAGATAGGCGCCTTCGGCCTTCTCGCCGCCTCGCTGTGCCTGGGCGTCTTCCTCCTCGGGAAGATGGTCTCCGGTTCCACGCTCCGTCGTTCCTCAATAAGCCTCGTGGCATTCTCGGCTTTCGCCTATTTCGCGATAACCCTCGTCATCGGACGCTTCGCGAGGCCCGCGCCGCTCAACTTGGCCTTTATGCTGCCAAGCGCCCTCTTCGCGATAATCGCCGCCATCCTCGAGGGGCAGCGCTTCGCCATACTCCTCGGACTCATACTCGCCTCGCTCGCCCAGGCCGCGGTCGGGCTCGACGGGAGACTCCTCGCCTTCTGCTTTTTCTCGAGCGTCGCGGGCGCCTTCTCCGTGCGCACGGCCTCCTCGCGCATCGACCTCGTGAGGGCGGGCGTCGTCCTTTCTCTTCTCGAGGCGGCCTTGGGCGCCGCCCTCGCCGCGCCCGGATCTACGGGCGTGGGCGCGCCCCTTCTCGCCGCCTTGTGGGGCGCGGGCAACGGCCTTGTCTGCGCCCTTCTCGCCCTCGCCATACTCCCCGTGCTCGAGCAGGCGCTCAACGCCCCGACGCGCTTCAGGCTCATGGAGCTCTCCGACCTTAACGCCCCGATACTCAAGCGGCTGCTCACCGTGGCGCCTGGCACCTATAGCCACTCCGTCACGGTAGCCCATCTCGCCGAGTCTGCCTGCCGCGAGATCGGCGCCAATCCCCTGCTGGCGCGCGTCGGGTCCTATTACCACGACATCGGCAAGATCGAGCAGCCCGAGTACTTCGTCGAGAACCAGTCGGGCTACAATAAGCATGACGAGCTCAACCCCCGGCTCTCCGCGACTGTAATACGCAGCCATGTCAAGCTCGGGGTCGAGAAGGCGCGCGCCCTCGGCCTGCCCGAGGGTGTCGTCGATATAGTCTCGCAGCATCACGGCAACGCGGTGATCAGCTGGTTCTTCGATCAGGCGAAGAAAGCGGGAGGCGAGGTCGATCCCGACGACTTCTCCTACCCGGGGCAGACGCCCTCCACTAAAGAGGCGGCGGTGGTCATGCTGGCCGACTCGGTGGAAGCGGCCACTCGATCGCTCAAGAAACCGACGGCCTCGCGCCTCGAGGACTTTATACGCGAGGTCATCATGGACAAGGTGAGCGACGGCCAGCTCGACCGCTGCGACCTTACCTTCAAGGACCTAGAGACCATCCGCGACAGCTTCACGCGCATACTCGCGGGACATTTCCATTCGCGCATCGAGTATCCCAGGCTCAAGGAGCAGTCGCGATGAAATCGCGCGCGATGAACGCCGTCGAGATCTCGGTCGAGGGCATAGGGACCCCGCCCTGGCTCGAGCGGGCGAAAGACTTCGCCCTGGCCGTCCTCGCGCGCATGGACAAGGACGGATGGGACCTCTCGATTCTGATCTGCGACGACTCTTTCATCCGGGGGCTCAACCGCCAATACCGAGACAAGGACGAGACCACCGACGTCCTGTCCTTCGAGCAGGGCGACAGCTACCGCGATGCCGGGGGGGCCGAGCGTTTCCTCGCGGGGGATATCGTGATCTCGCTCGACGCCCTCGCGCGCAACGCCGACGAATTCGGCATCTCCCGCGATGAGGAGCTGCGGCGCCTCATCGCCCATGGCGTCCTCCACCTCTCGGGGATGGATCACGAGGACAACGAGGGCTCGCAGCCTATGCTACTCCTCCAGGAGGAGATGCTGCGCGACCTTAACGCGCAGGGCGGGCACGGCATTCTATGACTAGACTGCTCGACAAGCTCTTTCGTACGAGGCGGGCGCCTTCCGATGACGCCCTCCAGGCCGAGCGCGCGGTCGGAGGAGAAACGGAAAGCGCCGCGGCGCGGGAGGCCGAGCGCGATGCCGACAAGCAGGAAATGATCCAGGGCGTGCAGGAGCTCGGCGAAACGACCGTCAAGGAAGTCATGGTTCCGCGCATCGATACGGTCTTCCTTTCCATCGACGCGAGCCGCGAAGATCTGCTCGAGAAGGTCGTCGACTGCGGACACTCGCGCATCCCGGTCTACAGCGACGGAATCGACTCCGTCGTAGGCGTCCTCTACGCGAAGGACCTTCTGCGCGTCCTCGTGAAGAGCCAGGATTTCGTGCTCGCCGACATCGTGCGCAAGCCCTTCTTCGTCCCCGAATCCAAGCGCATCGACTCGCTCCTTAAGGAGTTCAGGCGCAGGCGCGTGCATATCGCCGTAGTAGTGGATGAGTACGGCGGCGTTTCGGGCATAGTCTGCCTGGAGGATATCATCGAGGAGATTGTCGGAGAGATTCAGGACGAGTTCGACGAGGAGCGCGAGGACGTAGTGAGGCTCGGCGACTCCTCGTGGCTCTGCGACGCCAGCGCCGACCTCGACGATGTCAACCGCGAGACCGGGCTTTCCCTGCCCGCCGACGACTTCGATACCCTAGGGGGATACGTATTCGCCCTCTTCGAGAAAATACCCGCCCGCTACGAGCGAGCGAGCTCGCGCGAGCTCGATTTTACCGTCCAGGATATGGACGGGCATCGCATAACGTCGGTCAAGATAACCCGCCGCAGACCCGCGACGGATGAGGAGTAGAGCAGTGTCCGCTTCGTTTCGGAGAAAGAGCGCGCCGCGCCGTCTTTCGCCGCTCGCCCTCGCCCTCCTGCTTACGGCCGGCGGCGTCGCCGCGGCCCAGACTGCCGCCGACGCTCGATCGTCACCCTCGGGCGACGCCAGGTCTCTCGTCGCGGCCGCGGAAAAGTCGCGTTTCTCCGAGGACTGGTACCCCGCGATAGACGACTACTTGGCCGCGATCGCGAAGAACCCCTCATACGGCGACGCCTATGTCGGCCTCGCCGAGTGCTATTACGAGCTCGGCGAGTACGACCAAGCCCTTTCCTACGTCGCGAAGGCGGCGCCGTTCCGCAAGGGCGACTCGGCGCTCGCCAACCTCGAGGGCTTCGTGCGCATAGGCCTCGGCGATCTCGCCGGCGCGGGCAAAGCTTTCGCTTCCGTCGCCGGCTCGCTGCCGAACGATCTCGACGCGCGCTTCGGCCAGTCCCTCCTCGATCTCTCCGCGGGAAGGAAGAGCGAAGCGCGCTCGCGTCTAGAGGAAAGCCTTCGCATCTCGCCGCAGAACGCGCGCGTCATCCTCTCGCTCGCCCTTATCGCCTCCGATCAGGGGAGGACCGCCGATGCCCAGGCCCTCGTCGAAAAGGCCCTCCGATACCATGGCAGCGAGCCTAAGACGCAGTATGTGGCGGCGAGTCTCGCGGCCGCGGCCGGCGACTACGACAAGGCCGCCTTCTACGCCCGCAACGCGCTGGACCTCAGGCCTGGCTACTCGGAGGCGAGGCTGCTCCTAGGTTCGCTCATGTACCTATCGCGCTCCTTCGACCAAGCCATAGCCCTTATGCGCGAAGCCGTAGCGCGCGATCGCAAGGACGGTCTGGCCTGGTATACCCTCGGCCTCGCTCAGGAGGGCGCGGGCAAACGCTCGGACGCGGTCTATAGCCTCAACACCGCCGTCGCGCTCCGGCCCGACGATGAAGTGGCGCGCATCGCGCTCGAGCTCGCAGTGACGGATTCCACAAACGCCGAGGACCCCTCGCGCGCCTCCTATGCCGACTGGCACGTCGTCCGCGGCAAGGAGTTCGAGGATCGAAGCTCCTACGACCAGGCTATTTTCGAATACAGGCGAGCCCTCAGGATATATCCCTATTCCAAACAAGCAAGGCTCCTCTACGCCGGAATGCTTAAAGCAAGGGGCTTTCCCGGAAAGTACCTCTCCGAGCTCCTGTTCCTGAAGAACAACGGCGCCGCCGATCAAGCCGTCCTGGACGCCATCGAGACCTACGACTCCCTTCTCGTCGATGCCTTGGGCAGGAACTGGGGCGTGGAGGAAGAATCCCTCCCCAAGCGGCCCTACAAGATCGCCCTCATGTACATAGATCGGGGCGGATCCGGGATCCACGCTGCGGAGCAGGAGCTCGTCCTCCGCTATCTCGAGGACGTCCTCGCTTCCTCGTCGCGCGCCGCGATCCTCCCGGTCCCTCCCAAGACATCCGCTTTCGCGGACGCCTTTAAGACCGCGCGCGAGGCCGAGGCCGATTACTTCGCGATAGTTACGGTCAAGGAGACGGAGCGCGACGTCGAGATCGACGCCGACCTTCGGGTCGCTCGGACGGGAAGCCCGGCGGCCTCGTATAAGACCTATAGAACGGGCAATGACAGGGTAAAGAACAGTGTGGCGCGGGCGGCCGATCTCCTCGTCTCTTCGCTGCCTCCTTTGGGCTCGATCGTAAAGCGAAGGCAAGACCGCGTCCTCGTCGATCTGGGCAAAGCCGACGGCCTTAAGATCGACGGCATTGCCGCGCCCTCCAAGCTCGTCGTCGTAAAGAAGGGAGCGGTGCAGGCAAAGAGCGAGGGCATCGGCATCGCCTATCCTCAGGCCTCCGTCCTTGGAGAAATCACCTTGACCGCGATCGGCGAGGAAGTCAGCGAAGGCGGTCTCAAGGGCGCGGGTTTCTTCGATATGGTCAACATCGGCGACGAAGTCATCGTCGCCCCCGCGCCGGCCGCCGGAACCGCGGCCCCGGCCGCCGAGCCGCAGAAGGAATGGCCGGGACTCTTCGCCGCCGTGCGGGCATTACGGTAAGCGGCATTCCTCCCTGTTCCTTTCGTATAATCATGCATGCATTTGCATAGGCCCTCGACCTTGCTCCCGCACGGCCGGGGGCTTACACTTTGTCGGTGAAGGAGAGAGCCCATGAACCCCTACATCACGCAGGTACAGGGCGAGCTCAAGGCCCGCTATCCTTGGGAGACTGAATTTCTCCAGGCTGTCGATGAAGTGCTCGAGTCCATATCTCCGCTCATCGACGCAGAGCCTAAATATAAGTCCCATCGAATCCTCGAGCGCATCACCGAACCCGAGCGCAGCGTCCTGTTCCGAGTACCCTGGATGGACGACAAGGGCGCCTATCATGTCAATCGCGGCTATCGCGTTCAGTTCAACTCGGCGATCGGCCCTTACAAGGGCGGAATCCGCTTCCACCCCAAGGTCTCGCTCTCCACGCTGAAGTTCCTCGGCTTCGAGCAGATATTCAAGAACTCGCTTACCGGCCTGCCCATGGGCGGCGGCAAGGGCGGCTCGGACTTCGACCCCAACGGCAAGAGCGAGAACGAGGTCATGCGCTTCTGCCAAAGCTTTATGTCCGAGCTCTTCCGCCACGTCGGCGCCGACACCGACGTGCCCGCGGGCGACATCGGCGTGGGCGGACGCGAGGTCGGCTATATGTTCGGCCAGTACAAGCGCCTCGCCAACGAGTGGAGCGGCGTGTTCACGGGCAAGGGCCTCGGCTTCGGCGGCTCCCTCGTCAGGCCCGAGGCGACGGGCTTCGGCGCCGTCTATTTCGCGAAGGAAATGCTCTCGGAGAAGGGCGGCAGCTTGGATGGCAAAATCATCGCCGTCTCGGGCTTCGGCAATGTGGCCTGGGGCGCCTGCATCAAGGGCAGCCAGCTCGGCGCCAAGATCGTCACGATCTCCGGCCCCGACGGCTACGTCTACGATAGCGAGGGCATCGGCACGAAGGAAAAGTGGGACTACCTTACGCAGATGCTCGTAATCGACCGCGAAAAAGTCGAGACCTATGTCCGCAAGTTCCCCCACGCTGAATTCTTCGCGGGCCGCAAGCCCTGGGAACAGAAGGTCGATATCGCTATGCCCTGCGCCATCCAAAACGAGCTCGGCGGCGACGACGCGAGAGTCCTCATCGCGAATGGGGTGAGTACGATCGTCGAGACTTCCAACATGGGCTGTACGGCCGAGGCCTGGAAGCTTTTCATCGAGAAAAAAATAGCCTTCGCCCCGGGGAAGGCCGCCAACGCGGGCGGCGTCGCGACTTCGGGCCTCGAGATGAGCCAGAACTCGATGCGTCTTCTATGGAGCGCCGAGGAAGTGGATCGGCGCCTGCATGAGATTATGCGCAACATCCACGCCTCCTGCGTCGAGTGCGCCGCGAAGTACGGCTTCCCGGGCAATTATGTCGTCGGGGCCAACATAGCCGGCTTCAAGAAGGTCGCCGATGCGATGATAGACCAAGGTCTGGTGTAGACCCTCGAACGCAAAGAAAGGGGCTGCCCTTTCCGGACAGCCCCTGCATCCCCTTCGCACGCCCTATACGGCAGCGCCGGTTGGATGCCCCCCTATTTCTTGTTCGCCTTAAGCCAGGCGTCGTACTGCTTTTGAGCCTCGGCGATGATCGTGTCCACGCCCGCGGCCTTGAATTTAGCTATCGCCTGCGGCACGACGGCGTCGGGATCGACAGTGCCCGTCTCGAGGCTGGGATAGAACTCCTTGTAGACGCTCTTGACGGCGGCCACTTCGCTCTTCACGCTGCTCGGATCGAAGGAGAAGCCGAGATCCTTCTGGGGAAGGGAAGCCTTGTTATAGGCGTTGAACTTCGCCCACTTGGCCGGATCCTCGTTGTCATAAAGATAGTTGATGAACTGGTTGCCGAACATCCACTGGGTCCCGGGGTTGTATTTCGCGACGTCCGGGCCGGCCTTGATGACGTTAGCCGACACTTTCACATAGTGGCTGCCCGCGATGCCGTAGTTGATGAGGTTGTTGAGGTAGGGATCGGTGTTGAACATCTCGAGGAACTGCATCGCGAGCTCGGGGTTCTTCGAGGTGCGGGAGAGCGCCTGCAGAGAGCCCGTGGTCTCGCGGTTGGACATGACGGGCGGTGTGATGTCGATCTGGATCCAGGGCTTGCCCGTGGAGTTCGTCATCTCGGCGTCCTTGCCGGGCTTCAACGACTTCGCGGCGGCGAAGATGAGGCCGGCCTTCTCGTCGGCGTTGTAGTCCGTTACCGAGGCGGCATCCTTGCGGATGTAGCCGGCGTCGTAGAACTTATGCATTGTCTTGAAGAGGGCGACGGTCTCGGGGGCCTCGAGCTCGTTCATGATCTTGGTGGAGCGGTTGTCGGGATACAGGGAGATGGGGAGGTCGTCATCGACGATCTTGTCCCAGTCCAGGAGGAAGCGGGGGGACTCGCCGAGGATGGCCTCGAGGGGGTACATGCCGGTCTCGTTGTCCTTGATCTTCTTGAGCATAGGCTCGAGGTCTTCGAGCTTCTTCACCTTGCTGATGTCGAACTTGTACTTCTCGACAAGGTCCTTGCGGACGATGAAGCCCCAGTTGTGGGCTTTTTCCTTGTTCGCGGGGATGGCGAAGTTCTTGCCATCGATGGAAGAGCCCGCGAAGAAGTCCTTGCCGAGGAGGGCGAGGGTCTTGGGCGCGAACTTGGCCGCGAGATCGTTGATCGGCAGGAAGGCGCCGCGCACCGCGTTATTGCGGTAGTTGTTGCTCCAGCTCGCGGTGAAGCAGATGTCGAATGTCTCGCCCGAGGCGATCATCTGCTGGAGCTTCTGGTCGTAGGTGCCCCAGTCGAAGCAGTTGAGCTTGATCGTCGCGTTCAGGCCCTTGGATTGGATGTACTTGGAGGCCGCATCCTCGACCTTGGCCACGTCGGCCTGGGGCCCGTTGCCGATAAAGTACCAGGTGAGCTCGACCGGCTTGGGAGCCGCCGAGAGTGCGCCGAAGGCCGTAAGCGCCAGGAGCGCTAGGGCGATGGCCATGATCTTCTTGCTCATACTCTCTCCTCCATTGGAATTGAAAATATCAAAGGCGGACGATCATTCTTTGATCGATCCGACCGTGATTCCCTTGACGAAATAGCGCTGGAAAAAGGGATAGGAGAGGACTATCGGCCCCATCACGAGGATGCACATGGCCATTTGCGCGGTGCGCGAGGGCAGGCGCCTCAGGATGTCCGAGCTGACGCCGCTCAAGCTTCCCGCCATGCTCGACAGGTATTGTATGTTGCTCTGCACGCGGTACATGAGGAATTGCAGGTTGTACCACTTGGAGTCGCTGACGAGCATGAGGGGAAGCCACCAATCGTTCCAGAGGGCGATTGTGTTGAATAGCGCGATAGTCGCGATTCCCGGCTTGGCGAGGTAAATTACGATCCGGAAGAAGATCGTGTACTCGCCCGCGCCGTCGAGGCGAGCCGATTCGATGATGGAGACCGGAACGTTCTCCTTATAAAAGGTTCTCATGAGCATGACGTACCACGCGTTCATGACGTAGGGCAGCCACAGCGCGAAAAAGCCGTTGCGCAAGTGGAGGACTTGGACGCAGATGATGTACCAAGGCACGAGACCGCCCGAGAAGAGCATCGTGAAGAAGACGAATTTCGAGAATCCCTTGCGCCAGCGGAAATCCGCCCGCGCTAAGGGGTAGGCGTAGAGGGCGACGACGAGAGTGCTGACAATGGTCCCCACCACAGTGACCGCGATGGTAAGCAGATAAGCCTTGCCTATCGCGTCGCTTTCCTTGAGCACGAAGCGATAGGCCTCCGTCGAGACGAGCTTGGGCAAGAGATTGAAGCCCGAGCGCGAGATCGTGTCCTCGTCGGTGAAGGAAATGCCCAGTACGAGAAAGAGCGGGAATAGGCAGAGGACGCAGATTGTGATGAATACGACGTGGAGCAGGGCTTGAGCGAGCCTGTTATACTTTATCATCGGCCGCTCCTTAAAAGAGGCTCTTGTCCGGATCGATCCGCCGGACAACCAGATTCGATGCGAGGACGAGCACGAAGCCGACGACGGACTGGTAGAGTCCGGCCGCCGAGGACATGCCGATATCGCCCATGTTGATCAGCGTACGGTAGACGTAGGTATCGATGACGTTCGTCGTGGGGAAAAGCGGGCCCATGTTCATGGGCACCTGCAGGAAGAGCCCTATATCGCCGAAAAAGATCCTTCCGATGGCGAGGAGGGTCAGGATTATCACGACGGGAGAGAGGAGGGGCAGCGTGATGTGCCGTATCTGCTGCCAGCCCGTCGCCCCATCGACCGACGCCGCCTCGTGGTAGGTCGGATCTATGCCCGCGATGGACGCGAGGTAGATGACGCTGTTGTAGCCCGTATAGCGCCAAAGGTTCACGCAGACCAGGATGAAGGGCCAAATTTTAGGCTCGATATACCAATTGACCTGCTTCATGCCCAGCGGGGTTAGGATCTGGCGGTTGATGAAGCCGAGGTCCACCGATAGAAAAGAAAAGACCAGAGTGGCGACGACTATCCAGGAAAGAAAATAGGGCAGGAACATGACCGCCTGATAGACGCGCCCCGCGACGCGGCTCCTCATTCGATCGAGGGCGATGGCCGCGGCGACGGAGCAGATCGTCCCGAGGACAATGAAAGCAAGGTTATATAAGACGACATTGCGCGTAATCGTCCATGCGTCCGGACTCTTGAAAAGGAAGGCGAAATTCTTGAGGCCTATCCAATTACTGCCCAATATGCCCTTGGCGTAGTTGATGTCCTTGAAAGCGATGATGATGCCGAACATCGGCAGGTAGCTGAAGACAATTAGCGCGATGACTCCCGGGATCAGCATGGAAAGAAGAGCCAAATTTATTCGAGGCTTCCTCGGTAGCGACAGGGGTCGAACGCCGATTGCGGCCATGTAACCTCCGGGTATGTTGGGTTGGTTTGCTCAACCAACTCAAGTGTTGCATGGTTATTTTGTCCTGTCAATTATTACATTTGGCACAATTATTGATCGCTTTTGTTGCTGTTTTCCCGATATTGATGATATTGTGTTGGTTGATGGACGAAACCAATGTCATCGCTCTAGGTCTGTTGACCAACCCGACCACACAAGATTCCAATCTCCGCCGGGTTCTTCGCTCGATATGGAAGAGCGACGGAATTCCCAGGATAGATCTCGCCATGAGCCTTGGACTCGACAAATCGACGATAACGAAAATAGTCGCTCAGCTCCTGGACGCGGGGATCGTCCACGAGGGAGCGGAGGGCGAGACGAAGCCTCTGGGAGGGCGCAAGCCTGTCGAGCTCCGAATTCGGGACGACTTCGGCACCTTCCTCGGCATCGAGATACTGACCGATCGCTATCGCGCCTGCCTCGTCGATCCGTTAGGGAGCATCGTCTCCGAGGCCGAGTCGGCGGTATCCTTCGAAGGAAGAGGAATCCGTTCCGTGGTTCTCGACTCGATCGTCGATGCGCGGAAGCATATGGCGTTTTTAGGCCGGCCGCTGCTCGGCATCGGCCTCGGCCTTTCCGGCATCATCGACGCCGAGCGCGGCGTCGTCCGCAGGAGCTTGCCTCTCGGCGTCAGCGAGCCGGTGGATCTCCTCGCGTCCGCCGATGAGCTCTTTGCCCTTCCCCTGCGCATCGAGAACGACGCGCGCTGCTGCTGCTGGGCCGAGCTCGTTCGGAATCGCGGTGTTCTCCCCGAGGACTTCATGTTCATGCTCGGCGAGTTTCGTCAGGAGAGGGCGGGCGAACTCCCCGCCGGCATCGGCGTAGGGATGGCCTTGGTAATAGACGGAACCGTCCATAGAGGGACGGACGGTACGGCGGGCGAATTCCGCTCCGTGTTCCGGCGCGAGAACACGAGAAGCCAGTTCTCCGTGTCCAACGATCTGATCCGACGCGCGGCGACGGAAGGCGAGGCGTTCGACATCGTCGCGCGCGAGCTCGGCATGAATGTCGGCATGATCGTCAACCTCCTCGACCTCAGGCGCGTCATCGTCGGCGGCAGCTTCGAGCGTTGGCGCGCCTCCCTCTCCGCCATCCTGACCGAGGAGATCGAGGCGAACGCGGCCTATCCCGGCGAGGCGCGCTGCGAACTATCCTTCTCCTCCCTCGGCGAGAGCGTCGTCGCATATGGCGCCGCCTCAATGCTGATTTCGCGCCTTTTCGCCGAGCCGCTCTCCGACCGGAAGAGCGGCGCCCGCGTGTAAAGGCCTCCATTGCGGCCTTTCTCCCCTTCATACATACTGAACCCATGTATTTCAACGATCTGGTCGAGGCTTACGACAAGGCCCGCGTCGAGCGAAACGCCTTCCACGACCTCATGCGCTACCGCGTGCGCGAGGTCCTCCTCGTCGCCAGCCTCTATGAGTCCTTCGTCGTCGAGTCCGACGGCGTGCTGACCGAACAGATCTACGGCGAGTACTTCAAGCTCCACCTCAATACCGTCCCGAGGATAACCTGCGCCTACACCGCCGAGTCCGCCCTCGAGATGTTTCGCGAGGGGCGCTTCGATCTGGTGGTTCTCATTGCCGGCCTCGATTTCGAGCAGCCCCTGGGCCTCGCGCGCGCCATGAAGGACGAGTGGCCCGGCGTGCCCGTCCTCCTCATGGTGACGAACAATACGAGCCTGACCGCCCTCTCGCCCGATAGGCCTGGACTGGAGGCCATCGACAGAGTCTTCGTGTGGAACGGCTACTCGAAGCTTTTCCTCGGGATGCTCAAACAGGTCGAGGACCTCCGCAACGTCGATGCCGACACGCGCACGGGACTCGTCCGCGTCATCCTCCTGATCGAGGATTCCGTACGCTACTACTCGCGCTATCTGCCGCTGCTCTTCCAGGTGGTACAGCGCCAGGCTCAGGCTCTCATCGAGGCCGAGAAGGGCGTGGAGACGCACAAGCTCCTGCGCGCCCGCGCCAGGCCTAAGATCCTCCTCGCTTCCAGCTACGAGGAGGCCGTCGTTTTATTCGACCGATATGAGCCCTACATCCTGACCGTCATCACCGACGTCCGCTTCCCCCGGAACGGGAAGAGCGACAGCGAAGCCGGATTCGACTTCATGCGCATGGCCAAAAATCGGATACCCGATCTCCCATTTATGATCCAATCGAGCGAGGAGGGCGTCAGCGAACGCGCGCTCGCCCTGGGCGCCGCCTTCGCCGATAAAAACTCCGAGTCCCTCGAGCACGAGCTTGCGAGCTTCCTCCAGGACAGCCTGGGTTTCGGGCCGTTCATGTTCCGGATGCCCGATGGCGCTCCGGTGGCCGAGGCCCGAGACATCGACGAATTCATGGGCCTCCTCGAGGAAGTCCCGGAGGACTGCCTCATTCTCCACGCGAGCCGCAACGACTTCTCGACCTGGCTCACCGCGCGAGGCGAGCTCCGCTTCGCCGAGCGCCTCAAGCCCTATAGGATCGGGGACTTCGGCACTACCGGCGCGATGCGCGATTTTATTCTTGGCGTTCTCCGCGAGGCGCGGGCCGAAAGGGCGCGAGGCGCCATCCCCTACTACGATGAGGCCTCCTGCCGGGACGAGAACTGTCTCTCGAGACTCGGCGACGGCTCCGTCGGGGGCAAGGGCCGCGGCCTCATCTTCATCAAGAGCCTCCTCGACAACGTGAGCTTCCCTCGCTACGTCCAGGGCATAGACCTAAAGATCCCCCGCACCGCCTTCATCGGGATAGACGAGTTCGAGCTCTTCCTCGAGTCCAACGGCATGTGGTCCTACGCCTTCTACGAGTCGGAAGGACCCCGCGACGGCAGGGCAGGCAAAGAACTGCCGCTGCGCGAGCGCTTCCTGGCGACAGGGCTCTCGACGGGCCTGGAGGAGAGGCTTGAGCGGTTCGCCGCCGGTACGGACCGGCCCCTCGCCGTGCGCTCCTCCGGCCTCTTCGAGGATATGCTGCAAGTACCCTTCTCTGGCATCTACGAGACCTACATCATCCCCAACTCCCATCCCGACCGCTCGGTCCGCGCCCGCCAGCTTTGCCAGGCGGTCAAGCTCATCTACGCGAGCCTCTTCTCGCAGAAGACGCGGGCATATTTCGACATGGCGGGCTACGCTCTCGAGGAGGAGAGGATGGCCGTGGTGGTCCAAGAGCTCGTGGGCAGCCGGCGCGGCCGCTGGTACTACCCCCACGTTTCGGGCACGGCGCAGTCATATAATTATTACCCCGTCTCCTACCTCAAGCCCGAGGACGGGCTCTGCATAGCGGCGTTGGGACTAGGCTCCTACGTAGTGGGAGGCGGCCCCGCGCACCGCTTCTGCCCCAAGTACCCCAAGCTCGACGTGATTCCCCCCGAGCGCCTTCGGGACTCCTCGCAGCGGATCTTCCGCGCCCTCGACATGGAGGACGACGAGCCCGACATCCTCTCGGGCGAAGAGGCGGCCCTGCGAGACCTCGACATCGAGTTCGCCGAGGCCGATCCGCGCTTCGGCCTCCTCGCCTCGACCTGGGACGCGGAGAACGACAGGCTCTCCCCGGGCATCGGGGCGAGAGGCCCGCGCATCCTCGATCTGGCGAACATACTCAAGCACGAGGCTCTGCCCTTCGCCGAGGCGATCGACATGGTGCTCGACATGGGTTCGCGCTCGATGGGCACGCCCGTGGAGATCGAGTACGCCCTCAACCTCGACGAGAGCTCGGGGGTCCCGGCCCTCTATCTCCTCCAGCTCAAGCCCCTCATCCGCAGCGAAGGCAAGGGCGTCGTGGACGTCGAGGGCATTGACCGAGCGGAATGCTTCATCTACTCCGACCGCAGCATGGGCAACGGACGCGACGCGAGCGTGGCGGACGTCATATGGGTAGATCCGCGGCGCTTCGAGCGCTCGGAGACGCTAGCCATAGCCGGGGAGATAGAGGCTCTCGATAAGGAGATGCGCGGGCTTGGGCGGCGCTACGTCCTCGTTGGCCCGGGCCGCTGGGGCACGCGCGACCGCTGGCTCGGCGTGCCCGTGGCCTTCACTCAGATCTCGATGGCTCGCGTCATCGTCGAGGCGGACCTCCCCGAATTCAAGGTCGAGTCCTCCCTCGGGTCGCATTTCTTCCATAACGTGACGAGCATGAATATCGGCTATTTTACCGTGCCCTGGAACGGCGAGGGCAGCATCGACTGGGACTGGCTGTACTCGATCGCCCCCGAGCGCGTCACGCCGCATTGTTTCCGGACAAAGCTTGCCGAGCCCCTCGAGATACTGATGGATGGGCGCAGGAGCGTCGCCGCCATCCGGAAAAAAGCGCGGCCCTCGAAATAAATTCCGCGAAAGCCTTCAGTCGATGCCGGTGGAAGCTCGGGTCCGCCCTCCGCGCTTTGGAAAGGCGGGGCCTGGGGAGGAAAACCTTTCGCGCGATTCCTGAAAGGTTTGCCTCCCCAGACGAGCTATCCGGGGCCCGAATTGACGGTCTAGGGCTTTTTCGGCACAATAGCGCGAATTAGGAGCACCGAATGGATGCACGTTCCCTCGTGAAGAGCCTACATCCCCTGGAAGTGAAGGTCCTTCTCCGCTACGGCCCGAGCGACCGTCTGGACGGGGGCCGCCTCGAAGCCGAGCTCGGATACAAGGAAGGACACTCGAACCAGGCTTTTTCCTGGCTCTCGGCTAAGGGCCTAGCCGCGGAAGACGGCCGCGAGGCGCGCAGGGTATACGAGCTCACGCCCCTCGGGCGCGAGTTCGCGAAAGTGGGTACGCCCGAGGAACGCATCCTCCGCTTTCTATCCGAGAAGGGTCCCGCCAAGCTGCCCGAGATCGTCCAAGCGCTCGGCCTCGAGCAGAAGGACGTGGGCTCTGCATTCGGTATCCTCTCCAAGGAAGGTGCACTCTCGATGGACGGCGATAAAAGGGCTGTCCTCGACAAGGCTTGGTTCGAGAGGGCCCACGCCGCAGGCGTCGCGACAGTAGTCGCGAAGTCTCGCATCGCGGTGATCCGCGACATGATCGCGAAGGCGGCGGCCGCTCCGGACGGTATTCTCGAAGAGTCCGCTCTCGACGGCTCGGAAAAGGCCGCGATGGGCGGCATAGCCCGCAAGCGGGGCGCCGGGGACGCCGCTTTCCGCGCCGTCGAGCGCGAGCGGGTTTGGTACCGGCTGACGCAGGACGCCGTCGAGGCCGCCGAGGAGCTCAAGAGCCAGGGAGTCACCGGCGACGAGTTGGGCGCCGTCACTCAAGAGATCCTCGAGAACGGCAGCTGGAAGGAATCTTCCTTCCGCCCCTACAACATAAACGCGCCGGCCGCGAGGCTCATGCCGGGCAGGCGCAACGCCTACGTCGAGTTCCTCGAGAGCGTCAAGGACAAGCTGGTGTCTCTCGGCTTCGAGGAGTTCGACGGCGGCCTCGTCGAGACCGAGTTCTGGAACTCCGACGCTCTCTTCATGCCGCAGTTCCACTCGGCCCGCGACATCCACGACGTCTACCACCTCGCCGAGCCGACCAAGGCCAAGTCGATCGAGGAGCCTTATCTGTCGCAGGTGGCCGCCACCCACGAGAACGGCGGTTCGAGCGGCAGCCGCGGCTGGAACTACTCCTTCGACCGCGAGTTCACGAAGCGCCTCATCCTGCGCAGCCAGGGGACGGTGCTCTCCGCGCGGCAGCTGCCCAAGGCTAAGGTGCCGGGCAAATACTTCGGCATCGCGCGTTGCTTCCGCTACGACAAGGTCGATGCGACCCACCTCTCGGATTTCTACCAGACCGAGGGCATCGTCCTCGGCGAAGACGTCAACCTCCGAACCCTCCTCGGCTTCCTCGAGATGTTCGCCGTCGAGGTGGCCGGGGCAAAAGAAGTGAAGTACGTTCCCGGTTACTTCCCCTTTACCGAGCCCTCGGTCGAGGTGCACATCAAGCACCCGGTACTCGGCTGGTTCGAGCTCGGCGGCTCGGGCATCTTCAGGCCCGAGGTCACCGAGCCCCTCGGCATCAAAGTGCCAGTCCTTGCCTGGGGCATAGGCATAGACCGCATGGCCCTGATGGCCCTCGGCCTGAACGACCTGCGCGAGCTATTCAGCCCCGACATCGAGAGCGTACGTCTTCGCCGCGCCAAAAACACCTAAAGGGGAAGAAACGCCATGCCTAAGATAGAAGTCAACGAGAGTCTCTTCTTCTCCCTCATCGGCCGCCGCTACGGCGCTGCCGAGCTCGAGGAAAAGCTCACCGGCGCCAAGGCCGAGCTAGACGAATGGGATGCCACAACCGGCGCCCACGGCGAGGTCCCCGCCGATCCCGAGCAGCGCGTCATCAAAATAGAGCTGAACGACACCAACCGACCCGACCTCTGGTCTACCGCAGGCCTCGCGCGCGCCCTACGCGTCCGCGAGACGGGGAGGCGCCCCGAGTATCCCTTCTTTTCGCGCGAGGGCGTCTCCGCTCCCACGACGCGCAAGGTCGTCGTCGAGGCCAGCGTCAAGGATTCGCGTCCATTCCTCGCGGGCTTCGTCGTCTCGGGCAAGGCCATGACCAACGCGGTGCTCAAGGACGTCATCCAGACCCAGGAAAAACTGTGCTGGAATTTCGGGCGCAAACGCCGCTCGGTGTCCATGGGCATTTACCGCAGCGCCACTATCGAGTGGCCGGTGCGCTATAAAGCCGTCGCCCCCGACTCGGTGCGCTTTGTCCCCCTCCAGGGCGACAGACCGATGACCCTCACCGAGATCCTCCGCGAGCATCCGAAGGGCAAGGAATACGGCTTCATCAACGAGCCCCTCAAGCTCCATCCCTTGCTCACGGACTCGAAGGGCGCAGTCCTCTCGTACCCGCCGATCATAAACTCGAACGATCTAGGCGCGGTGAAGGTGGGCGACACCGAACTCTTCGTCGAGCTCACCGGCACCGACCTCGTCTCCGTGACCCTTTCGGCCTCGATAGTCGCCTGCGACTTCGCCGATTCCGGCTTCAAGGTCGAGCCGGTCCAGGTCGAGTATCCCTACGACATCGCCTTCGGCCGGATCGTCACCTTCCCCTACTATTTCCAAGTCCCAGTCAGCGTCGAGGCCGCCAAGGTTTCGAAGCTCCTTGGCGTCCCTTTCAGCGTCCAAGCGACCCGTGACGCCGTCGAGATCATGGGCTGCGCCACCGAAAGCCACGGGCAGTACGTAACCGTGTTCCCGCCAGAATACCGAAACGACTTCCTCCATGCCGTCGATATTATAGAAGACGTGATGATGGGCAAGGGCATGGGCTTCTTCGAGCCCGAGCGCCCGCGCGACTTTACGATCGGCCGCCTTTCCCCCATCGAGCTTCTGTCGCGCAAGGCCAAGGGCATCCTCGAGGGCCTGGGCGGCCAAGAGATGATCTACGCATACCTCGGCAGCAAGAGAGACCTCGTCGAGAGGATGTGCCCAGGCGAAGGGCCGGCTGAGGCCGCGGCTTCGGCCGAAGCTTCGGCCGTGCGCATCTCCAACCCCATGTCCGAGAGCTTCGAGTACGTCCGTCCCTCGATCCTGCCCAATCTCCTCGGCTCCGAGTCTGTATCGAGCCGCGCGCCCTATCCGCACCGCATCTTCGAGGCCGGAAAGGTCGCCTTCCACAATCCTCTAGAGAACTACGGCGTATCGACTCGAGCGAGGATTGCCTTCCTGCTCGCCCATGGCGCCGCCGATTACAACGAAGCGGCGAGTCATGTCGCGACTCTTCTGTTTTTTCTCGGGAAGGAGTATTCCATCGCCGAGACCGAGGATCCGCGCTTTATCCCGGGCCGTCAAGCCAGGGTCATCTACAAGGGCGACCCTATCGGCATCTTCGGCGAGGTCCACCCCCGCGTCCTCGAGGCCTGGAGCATCGCGATGCCCTGCGCCGCCGCCGAGATAGACCTGGAATCCTTGCTCGGTTAACCGGGGGAAGGCCCATGGAACGCAGCTACAGACCGCAAGAAGCTTGAGAGCCAATTAGGTGCCTAGTCTTCAAGACCCTTCTAGAACCTCGGCTATGTAGCGGGGAAGGGCGAAAGCCGCCCTATGCACGTCCGCATCATAATAGCGCGTCGCAATGCCGCGCTTCCCCCAGCGGTCGGAGTCGTAGTCCTTAATCGGATCGTATTTCTTCGAGGCGAAGCCGAGGAGCCTCGAGCCGCCCTCGACGGCCGGGGAATCCACGCGGTAGAGCATATACAAAGGGAAGAGGCGCTTGAGCTTGCCGACCACGCTGACGAGTTCGCGGCGGCGAGCCGTGTAGTATGCGCTGCCTGCGGGCGAGACTAGGATGCCGTCGCCTGAAAGGAGCCTAAAGCAGTCGCAAAAAAAGCTTTGGCCAAAGGCCGCATCTCCAGGCCCCCCGGGCGACTGGATTATCGCCAGGTCGAAGCGATCTTTGGTTTCCCTGACGTAGGTCTCAGCGTCCTCCTCGACGACGCGAGTCCTCGGGTCGTCGAGGGCGGCAGCCGGCTCCGGGAAGAAGCGGCGCTGCGCCTCGAGAAGGAGGGGATCGTCCTCGACGATTACCAGCCGCTCGATCTGGGGGTATCGCAGGAGCTCCGCTACGGTTCCGCAATCTCGCGCGCCGACGACAAGGGCCGACCTCACGTTCGGATGCACGTTAAATGGCGCGTGCACAAGCATCTCGCGTTGGGCGAAACCTTCGCCTTCGGTATGGGCGAGGCAACCGCCTACGGCCAAGGCACGCCCGAAATCATCGGTCTCGAGCACGTCGATCCGGCCCGTCTTACCCTCGCCGGAAAAAATCGGGCGCGTTACGCGAACGCACCATCTCGTGCCCGGGCTCTCGCTCCTCGCGTACCACAGGTCCATGCTTTAGGCCCCCTTCGGCACAGGGTAGGCCCGCCGCGAGCCACTGTCAAGCTTGCGCTTGCATGCGCGCCCATAACTCATAGCATCGCGAAGCTCTTGTCAAGGATGTTCTTGCGTAAACCGATACTACCTATATACTATGAACGCTGGAGATACCGTACTATTAGTGTCGCGCCTCGCGATCGCGGCGGTTGCTGCCTTTCTCGCGATCCTGTTGTGGTCGAGGACGAGGGACGTGGCCTGGATGCTTATTGTCATCGGCGTAATCGCGAGCTATGCCGATATCCTTTTCGGCCTCCTTTCTCAGCTTGGGCTTGTGGACGAGTCCCGCTATGCTATTTTCGGCCTTCCAGCCGGCCGGATACTGCTTTCCAATCTCCCCTACCTTTTCCTCTGCGCCGCCCTTCTTGTCATGATAACGAGGAAGCGGTTCCGCTAGTCCGGCCCACCACGCTGAAAAGCCCTTGAATAATTTTCTCATTTCCTCAAGCGTCCGGAGGAGGGAGCGGCGTACTCCTGTCGGAGGAAACGATGACCGTGATAGCCCATGAGCCGTCGGGATTCGAGGGAAGTCTAGTCCACGTCGAGGTAGATCTACGCCGAGGCATACCCGGCGTAGATCTTGTCGGCCTCGCAGCGGGCGCCGTAAAAGAAGCGCGCGAAAGGGTCAGGGCGGCCATACGCAACTCGGGCTTCGAATTTCCACTCGATAGGATACTCATCAACCTCGCTCCGGCCGACCTCCCCAAGGAGGGCGCGGCATACGACCTGCCGATGGCGCTCGCTCTCCTCGGAGCCTCAGGCGCCGTGCCCGAGCCCGGCAGGCCCATACTCGCGCTGGGGGAGCTCAGGCTCGATGGGGCGGTACGCTCTGTCCGTGGAGTCCTTCCCGCCGTAGCCGCCGCGCTGAACGCCGGCGTCGATCGCTTCATCGTACCAAGCGACAACGCGGCCGAGGCGAGGGCCCTGCGCAAGGGACTAGTCTTTCCCATCGAGCGATTAGCGGATGCTTCCCTTCTCCTCGGCCTTATTCGCGAAAACGTCGATCCACCCATTGGGAAGCTGCCCGTGAGCGGCACTTCTATCCATTATTCTCGAGAGTCCGTCTGCGAGGGCGACCTATCCGAGCTCAAGGGCCAGTTTCGCCTTAGACGCGCCCTCGAGATAGCCGCGGCAGGCGGCCACAATGTTCTGCTCCTAGGACCACCGGGCTCCGGGAAGACGATGGCCGCGAGATGCTTCATCGGACTACTGCCCGACTTGGGCGAGGGAGAAGCCGTACAAGTAGCTTCGCTTTATTCCTTAGCAGGGCTTCTCGGCGCCGGGGCGGCCTTGCAAAGAAGGCCTCCCTTCCGCACACCGCATCATTCAGCCTCTCTGGAAGGTATGATTGGAGGTGGCCGCCGTCTCAGGCCCGGGGAGATTAGCCTCGCCCACAAAGGCGTGCTCTTTCTCGATGAGGCCGCCGAGTTTCGCGCCGACGTCTTGCAATCGCTTCGAGAGCCCATTGAAGAGGGGAGGGTGTCACTTGTGCGCGCCGGATCACTGGCTCATTTCCCTTCAGCATTCCAGCTTGTGATGGCCGCGAATCCCTGCCCTTGCGGAAATCTTGGCCGAAAGGGAAAGGCTTGCCTCTGCTCAATACAAGAACTGCAGCGATACAGGCGGAAAATCGGCGGCCCTCTCCTGGATCGCATCGACATCCGCGTACCTGTCGAGCCGACGCTTCCGGAGACCCTCCTTGGCCCTTCGGGGGAGTCGAGTTCGGCCGTTCGAGCTAGGGTCGAAACTGCGATCCGCATTCAGGCCGAGAGATACCGCAGGGAGGCCGGACAGGCCGAGGAGCCACAGAACGCGATAGTGAATGCGCGGCTCCGGCCTGGACAGGTAGAGAGATTTTGTCGGCTCGGGGCAGGGGCCGTCGCTTCTTTTCAACGCGCGGTAGAGCGCTTGGATCTTTCTTCTCGTGCTTGCCATTCCATTCTTAAAATAGCCCGGACGATAGCAGACCTCAAAAACCTGGAGGAAATCGAGGAGGAACAAGTCCTCGAGGCTGTACAACATAGGCGCTTTGGCGACGGCGATGAAATCTGGCCGTGCTTATAAGACGGGTTCCATATCCTAAGGCTTGGCAACTTGACAAAATTTATCGTATCCGATATCACATTCTTCGCTGTCGAGCGCCGTTTTATTGTTGGAAAAAGAATGAGAAAAGCGTGACCTGCGCTTGACAGTGAACAGGGAATTGCGATAGTTTGATCGAGCGCCTAAAAAGTGCGGCATATAACAGTGGCCTGTAAAGGATAATGAACGGATCCCGCAGTAGCGTGGTTTTGTTTGTTCTTTAGTGAATGGATTGTATGCGGGTTCATACCCTGCCTCTATTAATTAAAACGTACAGTGGTACAAAGGTATGATACCGCGTGCGAATCAAACAGCGGAAGGCATTCGGGCGGCGCCCGGTTCTTGGTAAGAAGTACCAAGACAAGCGGGGGGTCGGTTTTTGTCGCCTTATGGCGATTAGCGATTGACAGAGAATAGAGAGCGATGGTATAGAGTAGCGCCTTCTGGCACGGAAATTGCTTAGAAGGCAGCAGGGTTCCTTTACAGTAAA
>Ga0182027_10000748_pt1 | contig 55309 bp, 40 predicted proteins | sample 712E1DmetaG_FD_121300 | JGI IMG/M metagenome (GOLD analysis project Ga0182027, IMG submission 121300) | Permafrost microbial communities from Stordalen Mire, Sweden - 712E1D metaG (Illumina Assembly) | ecosystem: Environmental > Terrestrial > Soil > Wetlands > Permafrost | place: Sweden...
AAATATCCGCCGTATGAATGACCACATTTATCAACCTGAAGAGCAGATACCCAATCCTCTTGAAAATGAAAAGATCTTCGCTCCCCTCTCCACCATGCATTCTGCTGAGAAACATGTAGTATTAAAATTGATGATAATGTTACTCCTCCTATTATAGCCGCGGTTACTGGTTTAAACTCGGTTTTGATCCTTGGCTGTTCGCCGGAAATTGTATATCTCGTGTCCCCGGCCCAGGTATACTGCGAAACAGGCAAATGATTACTTTTTAAAACAGATGATGTATCATTAACCAAAAGAGAATCAATTTTATCTGATTTAACTATAACCTGATTTGTATCATTTAATACCGTTTGCGCTTTTATATTACAAACATTACAAACAATTAAGAAACACAATAGCGGAATTACTTTAATATGCATATAATTCAGAGTTCCCTGTTTAATACATTCCGAAAATGAGTGATAATGACCCTGTAAATCCTCTTAAATTCTTAATAGGGAAATCAGGTCCTGCAGGGTCTTTTGAAGGATAAAAATCCAGACCGCTGGTTGTTCTGTAACTCACACCTAATGAAACATGAAACCAGTCATTGAGATTAATGTTTCCATTTAATTGCGGTTCCCATATCAGGAAATCCCCGCCATAGGAAGATCCGATATTTATCCCAGCCCCTCCCATAAACATTTCTACAGAAGTGGAAACCATATTATCTGAGAATAAAACATACTCAATATTTAACCCCCCTGTTGTCAATTTAACAATTGGGGCTTGGCCATTTGTAGGATCAATCCATCTTTGCGTAATATCGGAACTTAAACCATAAAATGCAGCACCTATTCCAAATGTTTTATTTATTATCCATCCTCCCTTAACACCGGAAATAACAGCATTCTGCCCATTAATACTGGTAAACTTAAAAACAGGTGCAATATAAGCCCCATACTGCGGTAGTATAATTGGACATGCAAACAGAAACAGGATTAATAATGAGTATATTTTAATTTTCAATAAACTCTCTTCTCTTAGATTTTTATTTCGGTTATAATCATATAATTAAAATATAGCTAAAATATATCAATTATCTTATTCGTTTTATTTCTTTATCAACCAGAGATTTAACTAATTCAAAGAACTGCATTCTAAATCAACCCTTTTGTGTGGTGCTCTTGAGGCTCCCACGAGGCGTTCTCGTGCCTGCTCATTTAGCGGTAATAAGCGGCTTTAAGCGGTTGGGTTTTTAGAAAATTGAAATAAATATCTCCCAATATTTCCCTGTTTTCTATATTATATTTTATAAAATATTTATTTAAATGTCAATCCTCCCTGTTTGTGATTTAATAATAAAGAGGTTATGTTTGTTTCGATAAATAATTATTCACAAACCCGGAGATTATATGGACGACCCTGGAGGAGAAAAGTGCAACGCATTAAACAATGTGATGCCGGCTTTCGCAGGTAATTATGATTTCCGGACCTCTATGTAATATAACTACCTCCCTTCCGGCCCTGCATATCCCTTCATATATCCATTAATCCTTAAAAAGTTTTTATAAAGACATGTTCATTGTCTTTGATTTTTTAACCATTCGATAATTTCTGTTTTAATCAGAACATTGTCAGATTAAAAAATATTAAAGGAGATGCCTAATGAACCTTTGGGCTAAATTGTTCTATGGATATCGCAAAGTTGCTAAGGCAATAAAGATCTACCTTCTTATTGCCGGCCCAGGACTTATTGTAATGCTTGCTGATAACGATGCCGGCGGTATTACTACATATTCCGTGACCGGCTCAAAATTTGGTTTCAATTTATTATGGTTTCTGGTGCTTTTACTTCCTGTGGCTTATTTTGTGCAAGAAATGACTGTACGACTGGGAGCTGTAACTAAAAGAGGACATGCTGAAGCTATTTTCCATGCCTTTGGTTCTTTCTGGGGATGGTTCTCTCTGCTCGATTTAATTCTAACCGACTGGCTTACCCTGGTTACGGAATTTATCGGAATGACGGCCGCTCTTCATATTTTCGGAATTCCACCTGTCATTACAATTATAATTGTTGCAATTATAATGATGCTTATGGTTATTAATGGAAGCTATTGGACCTGGGAAAAAATAGCATTCCTGTTCTGTGCGGTAAACCTGGTTTATATCCCTGCAGCATTTCTGGTTCACCCATCAGTGAAAGATGTCCTTTATAACAGTGTTGTCCCTCATTTCCCTGCCGGGGGATTCACTAATGAAATCTTTTTTTTCCTCATGGCAAATATCGGAACTACAATTGCCCCATGGATGGTTTTCTTCCAACAGAGCGCAGTTGTTGATAAAGGTATGCTTGAAAAAGACATAACCTGGGGAAAGGTTGATACATTTATCGGTTCATTTTTTACAGTACTGGTTGCTGTCTTTTGTGTTGTTGTTACAGGTACACTTCTATATGGAAGACCTGAAATTGAAAGTGCAGCCCAGGCAGCTACGGCTTTAATGGCTATAAATCATAACGTTGGAACATTACTTGCTATAGGTCTTTTCGATGCCGGATTCCTTGGTGCAATTTGTATTTCACTTGCAAGTTCCTGGGCTTTTGGTGAAGTATTCGGATGGGCACATTCTCTTAATTTGAAGATTCGTGAAGCACCATGGTTCTATGCAAGTTATTTGTTTGCCTTAGTGACCGCCGGTACTGTCGTTTTGATCCCCGGTGCACCGCTTGTTTTAATTACATTATTTGTCCAGGTTATTGCGGTTACTCTATTGCCCGCGGCTCTTGTGTTTTTAATTATTCTCCTTAATGATGAAGATATTATGGGAAAATATAAAAATACTTTAACACAAAATGTTATTAACATTTTTATTGTTGTTGTAATTATAGTCCTGTCTACACTCTATGCGTTAACAGCTCTATTCCCCAATATTTTCACTTAAACCGAACGAGGATTATTATGATTAAAAAATTAAATTATTTTCTTAAGTCAGGTGCAGCAAACTTCATTAGGAATACTATTGGAGAGATAAAGGCCATAAATACAAAATATAAAACGCCGCATACTAAGATGACTAAGAGTATAAGATTCTCACTCATAATGCTGCGCGGATATTTAATCGTTCTCGTCCTGATCCTATTCTATAAATTTATAACTTTGTTAAAATAGAGGAGGCATTGGAAATGACATATAATAACTCAGATATTTTACCAAATGAGTTTTTTTTAAGCGAAGTCCTTGGCGCTAAAATAACTCTCAACGGCACTAAGATAGGAAAACTCTCAGACTTCGTAATTGTTGAAACGGGTAAACTACCAGAAGTAACACATTTATATGTAATCCGCCAGTTTGGCAAGCCTGCATTGCTTCTACCTGTTAATCTTGTAACGGCATGGGGAGTTAAAAATATAAATATATCAGAGACAGATCTTACAAAATACCTTTACGAATATTCAGATGATCTTGTATTATTAAAAGATTATATTCTCGATAAAAAAGTTCTTGATGTTGAGGACAGAGAAGTTGAAGTGGTTTATGATATTAAACTTTGTCTTATCGGTGATAAACTTTATGTAAGTGAAGTTGACCTCAGCCGGTATGGACTGCTCAGGCGTATGGGGCTTAAAGCTACTGCGAATTACATCTATAAATCCGATTCTAAAATTCAGGACGAAATTATCTCCTGGATGTATATTCAACCCCTGCCGCAGAAACTCGGAAGGTTCAAAGGGGACGTTAAACTTAAGGTTCTAAAAGAAACTCTTTCTGAAATGCACCCAGTTGATATAGCCGATATTCTTGAGGAAATGGAACCTTCTCAAAGAGCAACTTTATTTGCTGACCTTGACCCTGAGCAGGCCTCAGACACTTTGGAAGAAATTGACCCTAATGTCCAAAGAGATCTTGTAATTTCTATGAAAAAAGAAAAAGCTGCACAGCTTATTAATGACATGACTCCTGCCCAGGCAGCCGATGTTCTTGCTGTTCTGCCTTCATACGAAAGAGAAGAAATTGAAAAATTACTTGATAAAGAAACTTTTGAAAAAGTAAATTCCATTATTGATCTGCAGGAAGAAAGCATTACAAACCTTTCAACGGACAGCATTCTTAAATTTTCTCCTGAAGAAACAGTTGGCCACGCTCTAAAAGAATATAGAAAAATTGCTAAAAACAAAGATGTTATAATGTATATGTATATCGTTAACGAATCGGATATTCTGCTCGGAGTAATTGGCATTAAGGAAATGCTTCAGGAAAATGATGAGACCTTCTTAAAAGATATTATGATTGACAATGTTATAGCATTGGATGAGGACAGCAATCTAAAAGAAGCATCAGCTATGTTTACACGGTATGGATTCAGGGCAATCCCTATTACAAATGAATCTGACAAAATTATAGGTGCGGTTACTTTCAGAGATATGATGAAACTTAAACACCGTTTTCTTGAATAAAAGGAAGAACTATTATGTTTAACCATAAAGTAAGTTTTAAGGATATAAAATCCCAAAATACTGGATTCCGCTTTTCTAATAAATTATCTGAAATAGCCGGTCTTAATGTTAATGATACATTATCAAAACTCGAAACCAGTCTCAATGGATTGAACGACGCCGCTGTTGAAGAAAAATTAGAAAAGCATGGCTTTAATGAAATTGTTCAGGAAAAACATCACGGCTGGTTATGGCGTCTGATGCTTGCCATGAAAAATCCTCTTGTTATTTTACTTCTTGCCCTTGCCTGTATAGCATTCCTTACTAACGATATACGATCCGGCACTGTTATGGTCCTTATGGTTATTCTTGGAGTAACTCTCCGGTTTATTCAGGAATCAAGAGCAGACAATGCGGCGGAAAAGTTAAAAGCAATGATCAATATTACTGCAACCGTTATCAGGGATGGCGTTGAAAAAGAAATTGAATTGAAACTTCTTGTCCCGGGAGATATTGTTAAACTTTCAGCCGGTGATATGATCCCCGCGGATGTTAGAGTTTTATCTGCAAAAGATTTGTTCATAATTCAGGCAAGCTTAACGGGTGAATCTATGCCTGTAGAGAAATATGATACTGTTGAAAACCGGAAGAATATTTCTCCAATCGAATTATCCAACATTGCTTTCCTCGGTACCAGCGTTGAAAGCGGATCAGCTACCGCTGCTGTTGTTACTACAGGATCACAAACTTATTTCGGTACAATGGCCAAAAGTATTGCCGGTCACGAAATTCAAACCAGCTTTGACAAAGGTGTTAATAAGTTTACGTGGCTTATGATCCAATTCATGATGGTAATGGTTCCTCTTGTATTTATTATTAATGGGTTGACTAAAAATAACTGGGTTGAGGCATTCTTCTTCGCTATGGCTGTCGCTGTTGGACTCACCCCCGAAATGCTCCCAATGATTGTATCTGTCTCCCTTTCCAAAGGCGCAATCTTAATGTCTAAGAAAAAGGTTATTGTTAAAAGATTGAATGCCATTCAGAATTTCGGGGCTATGAATATTCTTTGTACCGATAAGACCGGAACATTAACTCTCGACAGAGTTATTCTCGAACACCACTGTGATGTCGTAAAGGAAGAAGATGATGCTGTATTACTGGATGCTTATCTTATAAGCCATTTCCAAACAGGTCTTAAAAATGTACTTGACCGAGCTATTCTTCAACGTTCTGAAATAACCGAAGGCATCTCAATAGGCGATTTTCAGAAAGCAGATGAAATTCCTTTTGATTTCTCACGAAGAATGATGTCCGTTGTTGTTAAAACTCCTGAAGGGTCATACAGACTTCTTACTAAAGGTGCCCCTGAGGAAATATTCAGACGCTGTACCCGTTTTGAATTGCATGGTGAGGTTATGCCACTAGACCCGATACTGATTCAGGACCTGAAAGAAGAATATGAAGATTTAAGTTCAGACGGTTTCCGTGTCCTCGCACTTGCATATAAGGATATGGATATTAAACCCGTATTCTCTAAAGCTGATGAATCAGACCTTGTTCTGAAAGGTTATGTTGCATTTCTGGACCCACCAAAAGATACCGCTGCCCCTGCTATTCTTGCCCTGCAAAAACACGGTGTTGAAGTGAAAATCCTTACGGGCGATAATGACCTGGTTACAAAGAAAATCTGTCATGAAGTCGGTCTGCCTACTGATAAGATCCTTTTGGGTACACAGGTGGAAATAATGAATGACGATGAACTTGCACTGGCAGCAAAAGAAGTCACCGTCTTTGCACGCTTATCCCCTTCGCACAAAGAAAGAATCATTCAGATACTCAGAAAAAAAGGAAATGTTGTAGGGTTTATGGGCGATGGAATAAATGATGCCCCCGCTTTAAGAGCTGCTGATGTGGGTATTTCTGTAGATACCGCTGTTGATATTGCAAAGGAATCGGCTGATGTAATTCTCCTTGAAAAAAGCCTAATGGTTCTTGAGGAAGGTGTGCTTGAAGGCAGAAAAGTATTTGTTAATATCCTGAAATATGTCAGGATGGGGGCTAGTTCAAATTTCGGCAATATGTTTAGTGTGCTCGGGGCAAGTGCCTTCCTTCCTTTTCTCCCCATGGCACCTATTCAGGTTTTAACTAATAACCTGCTATATGACTTTTCACAGGTACCTATCCCGACTGATGATGTTGACCCTGAACAAATCGCAAAACCACGTCCATGGAATATAGGTGAAATTAAAAAGTTTATACTTTTTATAGGACCTATTAGCTCTATTTTTGATTACTCAACCTATTTTATAATGCTGTTCATTTTTAACTGCTGGGATGTTTCAAAAGCTTCACTTTTCCAAACCGGCTGGTTTGTTGAATCTCTTATGACTCAGACCCTTATTATTCATATTATCAGGACAAACAAGATCCCCTTTATTCAAAGCAGGCCAAGCCTGCCTCTTATTGTTACAACCGTAATGGTTATGGGAATTGGTATGTACCTGCCGTTCTCTCCCCTGGCAAAACCTCTCGGCTTTGTTAGTCTTCCACCACTTTTCTGGCCTTTGCTGTTCCTGACTCTAATATCTTATATTACGTTAACACAGTTTATGAAAGCGTGGCTCTTAAAAAAGAAGTGGATTTAAGTGACAAAAAAATACTTATTTTATTTACTTCCTTTAATCTGTTTTTACTATATTTTTGTATAAAATATTCAAAACATGTTTATATGCTGAAAGTGATACTGAATTTATAAAATGCGAATTCCTGTCTTTCTGCTGATTATCTTATCAAGCTTTTTGGGGCTTATTTCCTGCAATGCCCCGCACGAAAACCCACTGGATCCTGAAAATCCGGATAACCGGTTATATTCTATTGAAGGAAATGTTTATTCTTCTGAAGCAGCGGTTAAACCAATTGCAGGTATTAAAGTTAATTGGTCTGTTGATAATGTGACAGCAGTTACCGATAAAAACGGCTATTTCAAGATTCAGTCAAAACAGTTAAAAGACGGATGGCTCTATTTTACCGGTTCAGGTTTCAGCAGCGATTCCCTCCTGGTGGCATGGAACGGCCAGAAAAACTATTCAGTCCGCGAAAGTTTAAATGAAATTCCAACGCTTGACAGCATATATATTTATAGTTCCATCACAAATAAGTACAGCGGCCCGGAATATCAGCTGACATTTAAAATATATATCTCGGATACCGATGACGATATCGATACGGTTAGTATTCTCTGCCTCGGTTTGTCAATAAATAAAACTATTCAAAAAATGAATTCCGGTTATTTTTCCAGTGACTATTCTGACGTCGATCTGGGTCTTTCTTCTTTTGATGAAGTTATTGGAAAAAATTTCGATGTCTATGCCAAAACAAGAGAAGGAAACCGGTTCTATGTAGGCACCTCTAATGTTAAAAGAATTATTCACGATGAAATAGTAATATTATCTCCCATAAATTCAGATACTCTTTCCACAAATAATCCTAACTTAAAATGGACACGATATATTTCCGGCTTTAATTTTTATTACCGGCTTGAAATCTATACCGATGAACCTGAACCTAAATTATTATGGTCAAAAGATAATGTCTCATCTGACAGCATCGCTATTTATGTTAGTACCAGTATCATCCCAACTCCTGATAATAACAAGTTCTTCTGGGATATTTGGTGTGTTGATGAGTATAGAGACCAGGCAAGATCAAAACCCGCAGGTTTTGTTATCCTTAATTAAATCATTAGTATGAAATTAACAAAAAAGAAAATAATTGGAAATAAAAGATCAGATTAAAAGCATCCGTAATCTTACTAAAGAACAGTTTGAAGCTCTTCATTTAATTACAATGAAACTTAATACTGCCGTTTATGAAGATTCTCTTATTGAGGAAACCCTTGACTGGATAATAAATATTATCAATGCTGAAAGAGCTTTGTTTGTCAGATATGATGAATCATCGGGTAAATTCTCAATAATTTCCGCACGGAATATAAACAAGGAAAGTATTACTGACCTGTCAGAGTTCTCTTCAGGTATCATAAAACGCGTCATTGAAAAAAAAGAACCAATTATTTTTCATGATGTCCAAAATGAACCGGGCATTTCACAGTTTGAAAGTGTGCTTTTCAGAAAAATCAAATCAGTACTGGGCGTCCCTATTTTACGCAATGATAAGATCTGGGGCGTTATTCTTGCCGACAGCCAGACAAACAGAAAAGAATTCACTGAATCTAATCTTATATTCCTGAATTTTTTCTCTAACCTTGTTTCTCTTGTCCTTGATAGGATAATACTACTCGAAAAACTTCAGGACGAAAACAGGATTCTCAAAAATAAAGTGGAATCATCTCTGCAGATTCCTGATATGATTGGCAACAGCCGCCAAATGAGGGACCTTGCAAAAACTATTCACAGGGTTGCCTCTACCGATGCAACTGTTGTAATTCTTGGTGAGAGCGGAACCGGAAAAGACCTTGTAGCACAAGCCATTCATAAATTAAGCAACCGCAGCGATAAACCTTTTCTCGCTCAGTTCTGCGGATCAATTCCGGATACTCTTCTGGAAAGCGAATTGTTCGGTTATAAAAAGGGTGCGTTTACCGGCGCTTCAGGGGATAAAAAAGGTCTCCTTGAAGTTGCGGAAAACGGAACTTTTTTTCTTGATGAAATAGCCGATATCTCTGAAGCCCTTCAGGCTAAACTACTGAGGGTACTGGAAAACAGAGAAATTATACGGCTCGGTGACACTCATTCTAAAAAGATAAATGTCAGAATTATTACAGCTACCAATAAAGATCTTCAGCACCTTGTTAAATCGGGTAAGTTTCGTGAGGACCTCTTTTACAGATTAAATGTTTTCCCTATCAAAATTCCCCCTCTGCGGGAACATAAAGAAGATATCCCTCTGCTGGCAGAATATTTCATAAATAAATTCAGTCCACGGACTGTTAAACTGCAGAAAAATGTGCTTAATAAACTTGAAAGTTATTCCTGGCCGGGAAATGTAAGACAGCTTCTGAATGTTATTCAAAGAGCTCTTATCCTCTGCGATACTGATAAAATTGAAGAAGAGCATATCATTATTGATGAAGTCAATAAATCTATTGATTTTGATGGTTCTCTTAGGGATTTTGAAAAGCAGCTTCTTCTGAAAAGACTTGAAGAATGTAATGGTAATAGAACTCAGACTGCCGCTTCTCTCGGCGTTTCAGTGCGATGGATCCAGATTAAATTAAAAGAGATGGGTCTTCAATAATGGCCGTATCAGAAAATACAAAGGATATCCTCTTTGATAAATTCTATGTTATTGAATGTTATAAAAAAGACGACCATTCCTCTGTTTATCTTGCGGAAGATATTAAGAATCGCATTAAAGTAATTCTGAAAATTCTTAATACACTTAACCTTCCGGATAATTCAATACTTCAGCGATTTAAAAGAGAAGCCAAAGTCCTTCTTAATATTGATCACGCGAATATTATTAAGGTACTTGACTTCGGGACTTATAATAATTTTTTCTATACATCATTCGAATATTTCGAAAGTAAAAACTTACGATATTTCATAGGAGAGAATTCACTTTCTCAGGGCGAAAAACAAAATTTAATAACTCAACTGCTTACAGGAATAGCTTTTGCCCACAAAAACAATATTATACACCGTGATATTAAACCCGAAAACATTTTAGTTTCTGAAAAGCTTGAATTAAAATTAGTTGATTTCGGTCTTGCCTTAAGTATGAATGATAATTTTGTTACTTCTCAGTTTCATATTGTGGGAACTCCCACCTATATGTCGCCGGAACAGATTCGCGGAGAGAAATTAACAAATCAAAGCGATCTGTTTTCTGCCGGAATTGTTACCTGCGAATTGTATACCGGCATAAATCCTTTTCTGGGTAATGATGTAAACGAAACCCTTAATAATATAATCTCTTTTAAAGAGGAAAAGCTGTCTGTTTTAACTTTACCTCTACCCCGGGAAATTAAGGAACTCGTCACTGGCCTACTGCAAAGAGAACAGTCAAAAAGAATTGACAGTGCTGAAACAGCTTTGAAAATTCTAGGAACATCAGATGGTGAAATAAAATATAATTCGTTCGCCAGAAGAATATTGAGGAAGAAAAAACTTATAATTCCTTCACTCTTATTCCTTGTCGTTTTGATCTTTATCCTTAAATATTACATTAGCCAAAGCATCGTGCCTCCCAAACAGAATTTGCAGACTGTGAGCGCAAGTCCTTTAATAACCGGGACTAATGATAAAATAAAAAACGAAACACCTGTTAATAGCAAAGAAACTAAAAAAGAGGATGTAAAACCCACTGTTGGTTTACCCCCGGTTGTTGATAAAGATTTATCAATCGATAAAACTACTAAAATTGTACAAAATGCTGCTCTTAAAAAGAAGGGCAGTCTTTTCGTTGAATGTCTTCCCTGGGCTTATGTATATGTTGATTCTTTGAAAATTGATATTACTCCCTTAAAAAACAATATAAACCTTGACGAAGGAGAACATATTGTAAGACTTTATAACCCTAATTATCCATCTTATTCAAGGAAAATATTAATTTCAGGATCGTCATTGACAAATATCAAAATAAACCTGGATACTTTATTCGGATATTTTGATTGTAAAGTCTTCCCCTGGTGTGAAATATATGTGGATGGAAAAATGACAGGACAGACCCCTTTACAGTCACCGGTTCGGTTAATCCCGGGTGAGCACCACATAGTCCTTAAAAATCCGGAATTTACACCGGTTGAGTACAAAATTAGAATAAATCAAAACCAGACTTACACTTTAAAATATAGTTTTACGAATGTTAATTAATAAGTTCCCATACACAAATTACCGTCTTTCAGAGCAATGCGAAGAATTTCTTTGTTCTGGTATGCTTATTGCTCCATAATATTGAATATGATATATTAAAAATATGATACGTTGTTATAAAATAGTGCTAATTGCTTTTCTTCTTATCACCGGAAAAGTATTAAGCCAGCCAGGTAATTGGGAATTAACCGGAAATATGCCCCTTGGTATTTCCGGTGCTTCTACGGTTGTTGTCGATTCATCTATATATATTTTAGGTGGTTATTCCGATTCTCTTCAGAGTGTTGTAGATTGGATTTTCAGGTTTAACCCCCGGTTAAGAATCTGGAATTTGGCCGGACATATGAAAGTTAAACGGGTAAATTTTATTGCTGATAAAATAGGGAGTAAAATTTATTACCTTGGTGGAGAAATTAATGGCCCGCAGAGACCAAATGGTTCATTAGAAGTATTTGACTGCAATACCGGTAATTCTTCAGTTCTGGATACCAATGTGTTGTTCCTTCGTAATTCACCCGCCGGGTTAATTAAAGATTCTGTCTTTTATATAATTGGCGGTTTATCTTCAAGGCCTATGGGGGGAATTCCATATATTTTAGAATATAATATCCCGTCAAAAACTATAACATACACATTTCAGGGCCCTCCCGGTATGAGAGCAGAACAGATGTCTGTATTTTTCAACAATAGTATTTATTTATTCGGAGGCTTGTCTAATACAGTAACCAAAGATATATTAAGTTACAATATTCAAATCCATCAGTTAACTCAAATATTTCCTGGTTTATTAAAACCTCGTTCGGGTGGAGTCGCAATAAAAATTCCTGATACAAACCGGGTTATCATCCTGGGGGGATATGATCAGCTTTCTCCTGATTTAAGGACTGTTGAATTATATGAACTCGGGGATATGTCAATTATCGGAAGAAATTTAGCTCCTATGCTTTTCACAAGAACTAATTTTATGGCAGCATATTTTGACAGCTGCCTGTATGTATTTGGCGGCAAAACAGGGCTGGGTGCATCAGTTACTGCAATTGAAAAATTTAGTTTTATCAATACCACAGGAATAAATGATCCTGTAAACAATACCCCGATTGGGTTTAAAATTGAACAGAATTATCCCAACCCCTTCAATCCTACTACTACCATTGGTTATTATGTAAGTGAAAAATCTGATGTATCTATCAGGGTCTATGATATGCTTGGGAAAGAAGTTGAATTACTTGTAAATGGAAATAAGATGCCGGGCTCTTATATTATCCCGTTTAATGGAAACAATCTTCCAAGCGGCGTATATTTTTACAGACTTACTGCAAAAGCAGAAAATAGTAATAACAGTAAAGATTATGTAGAAACAAGAAAAATGATTCTGCTTAAATGAAACTGGTTTTATTAAACTTATTTATTTTCTCTTTTTTTATCTGCGGTTTCGCACAACAGAAAACATCACTGGATGATTTACGCTCACTCTACCAATCATTTGAATATAATAAAGTTATTACCTTGTCCGATTCTATTCTTTCATCAAAAGATACTCTTAATAATTCAGAACTAACTGAAATATTGTTGATGAAAGCTGTTTCGCATTATGCCCTTGACGAAGAACCACAGGTAAGAAAATGTTTCATTGACATACTTAAGATAAACAGGGATTATGTGCCGGATAGTGACAAGGTATCTCCAAAGATTGTCAGCTTATTTACTGATGTTAAAAACGATTTCCTTCATACTATCACTGTTGAGCAGAAATCATTAAGTAAGAATTCTGAACAGCTTCCGGTTCAATCAGGTTATGACCAGATTCTGGATAATGCTCAAATACAAAAGAATTCTATTGTCAGATCATTTTTGTTTCCCGGTTGGGGACAACTTTATTCGGGAAATATTACAAAAGGATCTATTATTTCTTCGGCTGCTTTAATTAACCTTGGCGCAATGATATATTTCATCATTCATACAAATACACTTGATAAGAATTATAACAATGAAACCGACGAATCATTAATCCCGTCGCAGTATAACTCATATAACAAGTCCTTTAAAATCAGGAATATCCTTATCTCATCCTTCATCCTTATTTACGCTTACGCCCAAATAGATTTATTGATATTAGACGTAAATAATTTACCGCAGATTAGATTAGGATTAGCAGGGAATTCATTACTATACGGTGACACAGGATTCCGTTTTTCAATGAAATATTCATTTTAGTAACGCGAATTAAATTTGCAGTACGAATATTCTGCGCACAATTCCCCTCTCCAATCTGCCTGTTCATTAACCGGGCTTCCACGTGAAGATCGATTTCGCATATACTTACTTCCCCCCCCAAAAATACAATTAAAGAGAATTAGTGTATAAATCATTGTTTTGGACATTCCCTATTCTGCCTCCCCATTGTTCCTGGTTTATTCTGCTCTATTTGCCATTAAATCCTTTTGTGGCATATAATTAGCTCTGTTATTAAATAAAGTTCATGAAATTCGTTTATAAAATTAGATGGAGACATTATGAGAATATCAAAATTACTAATCATCCTTTTCCTTTTAAGTATTTTCAGCTTTGCACAAACTACGCCGGCTCCTCCTGCTAATTTAAAACTGACTATAAGTGGGCCTAATACTGTAGGTCGGGGTGTAATGCTTTCCTGGGAATATACAATGGCTTCAGCAGATGTTAAATTTAATGTCTATAAAAAACCGGGACTTATAGCTGATACCACAAACCCATTTAATAAAATTGCAACAATTCCTCAGAAAATGTTTGTAGATTCAAATGTCCGCCCGGGTGATCAATTTTCATATTATGTTACTGCGGTTGTAGGTGCTGAGGAAAGTCTTCCTTCTAATCTTGTTGATGGAGAATTAAATCCACCCCCACCTCCGCCGCCTGTAAGTGACGGACAAATTAGCGGCAATTTATATGATGATTCTACTCTCGCTCCAATACCGAGGGGAAATGTCCAGATATTCCCCGCTCAGATAACCGCATCTTGCGGACCAGGTTTGAATATATTTACAGATAGTCTTGGTAATTTCAGTGCAAAAATCAAAACCGGAGAATATTTTATTTATTCATTTGCTCCTGGTTATTTTGGTGAATATTTTGATAATGTTAAAACATTAAAGTTAGCCACCAAAATTACACTTAATGAAGGGGATTCTTTAGTATTCCATATTGGACTCGCAAGAATTATTCCCCCTGTCACCAATTCGGTTTCCGGCTGGGTTAAAGATTCTCTTGGTAATCCTCAGATGGCTGACCTTACAGCTTATATCATCAACAGACAACCTTCGCCTTCCTGCTGGGAAATGAACTACCGTGCAAAAACTGATTCTATGGGCAACTATAAATTCAACAATGTAAGACCAAATGATACATTAGTGGTCTATGTTGAATCGGTTAAACACACATTCTTACCTCAATACTATAACGGTAAAACTACTTATGCAGATGCTGATAGAATTTCCGTTACAGGAAATGTTACTGATATCAATATCACTTTGGTTGCGAAACCTTTTGTTTGTAACGGTATAACTGGCAGCGTGAAAGATTCCGCGGGAGTTACTCCTGTTACCGGTCAGGTTTTTGCCTTCCAAAAACTAAAAGGGCATATTAGTTTTAAGGGCATGGCAAATACTGATTCATTAACAGGCGTTTATTCGTTTTCCAACCTGGAGCAAGGACTATATTATTTTCTTGCGAGAGGATTGGGTTATAAACCTTCTTTTTACAGGTTAGATGGCACTCCTACTTTAAACTGGAGGTTGGCTGACTCTATTAACATTTCTCAATTAGACCTTTTAGCTGGAGTAAATTTCCGACTCTTACCTTGTGAAGCTCATTCAGGCGGTGGATTTGTATTTGGTAATATAAAAGGAATAGACGGGTCGGCATTACCTGGTGTATTAAGTTATGTAGAAGATACGGACAATAACTTTGTTGATTATACGGTTTCTGATATGGATGGTTCATATTTGATCGGAAATCTTGAACCTGGAAATTATACATTAGTATCAACACTGGTAAACTATAATAATAACGAAAGTCCAATATCTGTTGATTACCTCAATAATAGCACTTTTAATATTGATGTCAACTTATCTCCTGACGCAGCGACTGGTCTTAATGATAATTCTGCAATTATTAACGGATATTCACTCAATCAGAATTATCCGAACCCGTTTAACCCGAGCACAATTATAAGTTATCAGATTCAAAATACCGGACTTGTTACTTTGAAATTATACAACATCTTAGGTAAAGAAGTTGCAACTCTCGTTAATGAAAATCAAAATGCGGGTAAATATAACTACACATTCAAAGGTGGAAATCTGGCCAGTGGAGTTTATTTCTATAGACTTCAGGCCGGGAGTTTTGTATCCATAAAGAAAATGACATTACTTAAGTAATTGTTCCTGTAAATAGTACACACGAAAGGCCGTTTACTTAAGCGGCCTTTTTTTATCAATCCATCAGAACAGATCAGGCATGCTCAATCGTACTTCCGCCTATAAATTCCCTTAATACTGAGTCACCGGGGACCGGGGAATCATCTGTTACTGGTACAATTGCTTCCAATACCTTCCTGACTCTTGCAGCCCTTGTATAAGCATCTTCTCTTAATGTTTCATCTTTATATTTCGGTTCCCATTCCTTAAACTGGGACAGCAAACGGGGCACATAAAGGGGAAGTTCATATGACATTGAAGTATTTATAATATAATCCGCAGTATTGGAGTATGGAAGTATTGTCCTTTTTTCTGAAGACCTAACATAATGCCAGTGTAATAGTGTCTGTTCAGGATTATAAGCTCTGTGAACTGAATCCCTCAACATCCTTCGTATAAGACGGATATCTGTCCAACGGATATATTTTCCGTTAACATCCTTCAGCTGCAAAAGTGGTTCAAGATATAATTTGAACTTCTGAGAGATCGGGATCTCTTTACTGAATTCAGGATAAAGCCCATGGAGACTATCAATAAGAAGAACTTGATTAGCACCTAACTTCAACGGGGTCTGATCAAGAAATCTCTTCCCGGATTTGAAATCATAAAATGGTATTTTAATTTCTTCACCATTGGCTAAACTCTTAAGATGGACATTGATTAAGTCAAGGTCTAATGCCTGCGGAGTTTCAAAATCATAATCTCCGAATTCATCTTTGGGATGCAAATCAAGATCAAAGAAATAATTATCTACAATAAGAGGGACAAAGCTCATACCCATTTTTTTAAGACGTATTTCTAATTTATATGTGGTGGTTGTCTTCCCTGATGAAGATGGTCCGCTGACCATTACCATTTTCAGTTCTTTACTCCTCTCTTTTATCAAAGCCGCTGCTGTATCAAGCTGTGTTTCATAAGCAGCTTCTGACTCATGCACGATGTGAGGAAATTCTCCGTCTTGTATCCTTTTATTTAAATTACTAATAGTATGAAGGTTATGAGTAACTGACCAGTCAAGGGATCTCCAAACTTTGCTCCAGGGAATATTTTCAAGTTGAGCGGAAAAATGTTGTGATTCCGTTACTCTTCTTTGAGCAGCTTCTTCTCTGTAAAGTATATATTCTTTGGCAACCTTTGCATGTCCGTTTTCAATAAGAACTTTCTCAACAATATCCTGTATCTCTTCTATCGAAGGTTTATAACCCTCCTCAAATTTCTCCTCCATTACCTCAATTACTTTACTGCCAAGTTCTTCAGCCTTTTCTTTATCCCTTCCGCCAACTGCCACAGCAGCGCGGTATATCGCATTTGATATCCTTTCAGGGTTAAAAGGGACAATAGAACCTGTCCGTTTAATAACAAATTGAAACTTGCTCATTAATACTCCTAAATAGTAGCGCAAAAATATGAAAGTTTTAAGCAAAAAGTGAGCATTTGATCTTCTTTATTCAAATAAATTCAGGTAAGCCACGCTTAATATATTTCCCTCTGCCTGTTTTTCCTGTGAATTTATTGTTTTCTATAATAATTTCACCGCGAGATATAACCGTCTCAGCATTCCCGGTTACCTGTATTCCTTCATACATTGAATAATCAATTTTCATGTGGTGTGTTTCTGCCGATATTGTGTATTTAGCATTCGGGTTCCAGATTACTAAATCCGCATCACTTCCCGGAGCGATTGCTCCTTTTTGAGGATATAGACCAAACATTTTAGCTGGATTTACAGAACATATTTCTACCCACCGGTTTAGAGATAAACGCCCCTCATTCACACCTCCGTTAAATAATAACTGCAACCTGTGCTCAATCCCTGCTCCTCCGTTTGGTATCTTTGTAAAATCATTAATACCAAGAATTCTTTGATCTTTCATTCTGAATGGACAATGATCTGTAGCTGCCACCTGAATTGAATTATGTTTCAATCCTTCCCACAATTTATCCTGATTCCATTTTTCTCTGACAGGAGGTGTGAATATCAGTTTTGCATCTTCAAATCCAGGTTTCCCCATATCTTCTAAGGATAAAAATAAATATTGCGGACATGTTTCAGCATAAACCGGAATACCTCTGTTTTGAGCTTCTGTTATTCTTTCAAGTCCATCAAATGTTGAAAGATGCACAATATACAACGGTGCACCAGCCATTTGTGCAATTGCAATTGATCTGCCGACTGCCTCTCCTTCCGTGATGGCGGGACGTGTTAATGCATGATAAATGGGGGTAGTATGTCCTTCTGAAATTGCATTTTTTTCCATGACATCAATCACTCCGCCATTCTCTGCATGGATGCAAAGCAAAGCACCAGTATTAACACAATGTTTTAATGTCTTGAATATAACCGCATCGTCAACCATCAGTGCGTTTGGATAAGCCATAAACATTTTGAAACTTGTAACGCCTTCTTGTATAAGATTATTCAGATCGTCAGAATATGTTTCAGAAAGTTCAGTTATTATCATATGAAAACCATAATCTATTACTGCTTTCCCTTCTGCTTTTTTATGCCATTTCTCAAGTGCCTGAAGAGTTCCTGCGCCCCGCTCCTGAGTGGCATAATCTACAATACATGTAGTACCGCCAAAAGCAGCGGCAATGCTGCCTGATTCAAAATCATCACTCGATTTTATCTTTCCGATAGGCATATCAAGATGAGTGTGAACATCGACACCTCCGGGTATTATATATTTCCCTTCTGCATTTATTGTTGTATCGGCAGTCAGATTAAGATCAGTTCCTATCATTTTTATTTTATTCTCTAAAACGAAAATATCAGATTTATAATCCTCTTCTGCTGTAATTATTCTTCCATTTTTAATCAAAACTGACATTTAGAAACTCCGGTATGTTTTATTTATAAATACAAACAATATGATTCCGCCTAAGATATTTCACGATCTATAAAAAGAATATATTCCAAAAAGTAGAAATTTCATGTTTATAAATTTATCAAATTATTTGCTTACAATGGAGAATTCAAAATATTCTTAGGATTGTGATCAAACTCACCACGGTTAGATATCACAATAATTATGTTTAGCTAAGCCATCAAGCACTTTGACATGCTTTTAATAATTGAGGTAATAGAGCCTCTCATTTTTTACATTATTTAAGGAGATCCCATGGAAAGAAATAACGAGTTTTTGAAATATGTCCCTATTTTTTCGGAATTAGCCGAAGACCAGTTGGACGAGATTGCAAAGGTAGGAATATACCGGTCCTTTAAAAAAGACAGCGTGATCCTTTTCGAACATGAAGATGGAGCTGCTTTATTCATCATTGCAAAAGGCAAAGTAAAAGTTTCCCGTTATAGTGATGATGGAAGAGAGGTTATACTCGCGATTCTTCATGAATCAGATCTATTCGGAGAAATGTCACTGCTTGACGGATTCTCCCGTTCTGCAACTGTATCTGCAATGGAAGATTCGGAAGTGTTCCTTATCAAAAGAGATGACTTCCTTGAACTTCTTAAGACACAGCATGATGTTGTTATTTCTCTTCTTACGGAATTAACTCAAAGATTAAGAGCGGCTGATATGAAAATTAAAGCTCTTAGTATGAAAGATGCCGAAGGTAAAATAGCTACTGTTCTGATTCAGCTTGCTGATGAGATTGGAAAAATTAAACAAGGCCACGTTGAGATAGAGAAACTCCCGTATCAACATGATATTGCTAATATGGCGGGTACATCAAGAGAAACCATATCCCGGACACTTCATACATTCGCAAAAAAGGGATTTGTGGAATTGGAAGGTTCAGGACTGCGCATACTTAACTACGAAAAATTCAAAGAAACTTATATTTAATAATGGTTTAAAACAAGACCGGGGCTTGAAGCCCCGGCAAATTTTTTATTTAAACCTTTCTTTCAGTCTTGAAGAATATCTTCTGCTCATTTGGAAGGGTTCTGCTATTCCATTCACATAAACCTGGTATGAATAATTAAACCATCTTTCCACTTTCTCAACATATTCAAGGTTGACAATTGAAGAACGGTGAATTCTTACAAAGTATTTTGGTGTTAATCTTTCTTCCCACTCAGCCATTGATTTAAGCACAAGAAATTTCTTCCCGCCCGGTGTGATAATATAAGTATAATCTTTCTCCGCAGTGATACACAAAATCTGGCTTATCTTCAGAAACCTGGAAATGTTTTCGGTCGTTATAAAAATTCTGTCGTCATATTCAAGATTTTTATTTCCATTATGATTTCTACCTGACATTTCGTGCTCTTTACCATCAGCCATTTCATCATCGTCTTCTTCACTTAAATTTATAATAACGCTGCTTCCGTATTTAAAACCATAGTGCCCATTACCATTATGACCATTACCGTTATGACCATTACCGTTATGACCATTACCATTATGACCATTACCGCTATGTTCTAAGATTAATTCCTCAGAATGATTTTCATGGTTAATTAAAGAATACTTATCCTCCCTGTGCAATTTTAAATCAGATATTAGTTTTTTTACAGTTTGGTCCAGTCTTTCAGCGTTAAATGGTTTCTTTATATAATCAAACGCATTTATTTCAAACGCTTTTAGAGCATATTTTTCATAACCACTCACAAAGATCACTCTTGTTTTCTCAGGTATTTGGTTCACAAGATCAAACGCATTTTCATTTTTAAGTTTAATATCAAGGAAGACACTATCAGGTTCTTCAGATTTCAAAATATCTAAAGCGGAGTTAATACACTCAGCTTCCCCGACAACATCTACTTCCGGGTATTTTTGCAGCATTCTGGTCAGAACTTTTCTGCAGCCGGAATCATCATCTATTATTAATGAACTACAATTGTTATATGTTTTATTTAAACTATACATGTTAAAATCTGATATTCAATGGATTATACACAAAATATGTTCCAACATATTCTGCAGCCATATTCATTGGATTATAAAGGAAAATAAAACATTTGTATTAATAGAGGGGAAATAATGTGAGAAGGAATGAAAAAAAATGACTTAAAATGATACAGTTAAAAAAGGAGTGTCCATAAAACATAATCTAATATTAGAATAAGAGCTGCTGAAACAACGAATGACCTGATAGTAGCTAACCCCACGCCTTCAGCACCTCCATGAGTTCTGAACCCGATATGACAACCTAAAAGCGAAGTTACTCCTCCGAAAACAATTGCTTTAAATAAACCTCCGATAAGATCTTTTAAGCTGAAAAATCTTCTAACCGACTGGAAAAAAACAGCAAAAGAAACATTCAGGAAATAATTCGAAACCACAAAAGCACCTAAAACCGAGATAAAGTCTGCAAACATCACAAGTATAGGCATCATAAAAATTGCAGCAAGAAATCTTGGCATGGCAAGATAACGAACAGGACTTATAGCCATAGTTTCAAGAGCATCAATTTGTTCGGTTACTTTCATAGTACCCAGTTCAGCTGCAATGGATGCTCCAACCCTTCCGGCTATAACAATCCCCGTTAATACAGGTCCCAGTTCAGTAATAATAGCCCTTGCTGTAGTTCCTCCAAGAAACGATAAAGGAGCAAGCCCCTTTAACTGATATGCCGCCTGCCATGCGGATACCGCGCCGGTAAAAACTGCAATAATAATCACAAGAGGCAGAGAGTTAACCCCAATTTGTTCCATCTGGTAAAATATTAAATCCCTGCTCCTTGGTATTGTCCTTAGGTTTTTAATAATACTAAATACCATATTAGAAAACTGCCCGAACTCCTGGAAAAAATCCAATATCTTCCGGCGGAATGTCTGTAAAATTTTTACCATGTATGAATGAAATTAATTTACTGTCTTTAAAATAACAAAATTTAGCTTATTAAATATTCGCCAAAAGGCTCATTATGATACATTCAAATAGGTTTGCAAAATAAGGCTCCTTCTGAGATAAATTATTATTATCTTAAATACGCGTTAATTTTGAACGTTTTAACATATTTTCTTAGTCATTATTTTTTTAGCACTATTCTTGCTAAGTAGAATAAAATATTAATTTGATTTTATAAAATATTGTTGAAATTACGGAAAAAGAAAAACTACATATTGTAGATGAATCGTCGAATTTACTTAAAAAAGCTCCAATCGGCATTCTAACGTTTGATGAAACTTACAAAATCAACTTTATTAATGAAAACCTCATTAATCTTGGTCTTTTGTACAATTTTAAATATGAAAATCTTATTGGTCTTAGCATACTTGATGTGGAAATTTTTCCGGGTTTAGCATTAAGAGAAGAGTTCCTGGATATACAATCAGGATATTCATTTGAAAAAGAATTCTCAAGAGTTGACACCGGAATGGCTTCAGTTTCGGTAATAATCAAATGTTCCCCTTTATTTGAAGACCATGATTTTCATGGAGGAATTCTTGTAGTTGAAGATTTGCGGATATTACCTAAAATACTTGAAGAAGGGATATTAAAAACCGAACATTTCGAAAAAGCAATTAATAAGGCAAATGATCTTCTTTTCATAACTGATAGTACAGGCAGGGTTAAATTTTATTATGGAAAACAGATCAGGAAACTTAATGAAGAAATTGCTCTTGATTTCCAAATAAATAAAATATTCTCACCTGACGCCAGGGCTGAGTTTGACAAATATCTTGATCTTGTTGCTGCCAAAAGAAGATCCGAAAAATTTAATCTTGAACTTGTAGTTGGAGAAAACAAACTTATTTATGAATGCAGGATGGAACCTTTGCTGAACAGGAAAGGACAAATCCAGTTCATCTTTTTTTTCCTTAATGAAATTACCGAACTACTTCAGCATAACGAAAACCTTGCTAAACAGGTAAATGAACTTAAGCAATACCAGTATATTGCAGAAACTATTTCAGACAGTCTCATTGTTGTTGATATAGAAGGTAAAATTATCCTATGGAATAAAGCCTCTGAAACATTATTTGGTCATTCCAGGGGTGATGTCCTGGGTAAATTCCTTGGTAAAGCACTGGGTCTCTTTGACGAAGATTATTTTAACAATATTATTTCGGAACTTGGTAAAAACAAATCATGGAAAATCAACCTGACATTCAATAGAGGTGACGGGAAAAAGGAAATTGTTGAGGCCCGGTTCTCACAGATTCCGGGTGGATCAATGATAGTTGTTCTTTTCACAAATATTACTGAAAGGTATATAATTGAACAGCAGCTTCAGACTTCCGAGGAAAGATTCAGAAATATACTCAGTCATACTGATGATCTTATCCTTACTGTAGAACCTGATGGTGAAATTACCTACATAAACGATAAGTTTTCTACTGCCCTTGGTTTCTCCACTGATATTATCGGCACCAACTTCAGAAATCTGATTGATCCTATGTATCTTGGAAAGAATACTTTTGATCTGAAGGAATTTAAAAATAACCCTGACAAAAAGATTGAACTCCCTATAATCTCGAAATTTGGTACATCACTCCGCTTCATAGTTAGATTTGCTCCACAGCTATCAGCCAACACGACAATTAAAAACTACTACGGTTTCCTTTACGAAATTACTTCCATTAAAAAAACCGAGAAAGACCTCCTCCTTTTCAAATCTTTATTTGAAACATCTCTGGATGGAATTGCCATTATGGCCGATGGAAAAATTGTATTATCAAACGATGCTTTCGCTAAAATTTTCGGGTACAAGAAGAAAGAAGATATAATTACTTATAACATGCTTGAATTTACTTCAAGCAGTGACAGTTTGAGAGTTACTGAATATTTGCAATTAATTGAGCAGAGAAAAGAAGTCCCGGGAAGGTTTGAATTTCTGGCTAAACGAAAAGACAGGACAGTATTTTATGTGGAAATTTCTCCGTCAGTCTTTAATATTGAATCAAGAACTTACACTGTTATTTATGCCCGCGATTTTACGGAAAGAAAACGTGCACAGCAGGCAATAAGAGAATCCGAAGAAAAATACAGAAATATTACCGAAAACATTGATGACTTCCTTTTTACGTTTGAACGGATCGATCATATTTTAAGACCTTTGTTCTATACCTCTTCTGTTGAAAAAATTACCGGTTATACGCAGTCTGAATTCCTATCTGATTCGACATTATTACTTAAAATTATTTATCCGGATGATTTCACCGCAGCCAAGAAAAAATTAAAATCCGTACTGCGAAGCAAAATACAGGTGTCCGAAGAATTGGAATTCCGGATCATCAACAAACATGGTAATATAGTATGGGTCAGAACCAAAATAAATATCGTGAGGACCACAGCGGGAAAAATTTCTAAAGTTTATGGTCTTGTAAGCGATATTTCACTCAGGAAAAAAGCTGAAGAAGAACTTACCCGGTCAACTGAAAATCTTGTAAAGCTTAATGACACCAAAGATAAATTTATATCAATTATTTCACATGACTTAAGGACTCCGTTCAGTTCTATATTAGGGTTTACAGAGTTACTGCTTGTTGACGAAGAACTTAATGAAGATGAAAAGAAACAATATGTAAGGTTTATTCAGGAATCTTCCAAATCAATGCTTGCACTTGTAAATTCATTGCTTGATTGGACAAGACTACAGACAGGGAGAATAAAATTTGAACCTGAAAAAATACACGCTGAAAATATTATCAGAAATTCAATAAATTCTCTTTCGGGAACAGCATTTCAGAAAAACATTAACATCGTTTCCCGGGTTGATGAAAATATTACGGTATATGCTGATGAAAGCTTAATGATGCAGGTTTTTAATAATCTGATTTCCAACTCTATTAAATTTACCAAACCGGGCGGTGAAATTGTGATCTCTGCTATTCCTTCTGTTAAAACCCGGTTTTACGAGTTCTCTGTAAAAGATAACGGTGTCGGAATTAAACCGGAAAATCTGCCAAGCCTTTTTAGAATTGATGCCAAGTTTTCTTCCGAAGGCACAGCTGGCGAAAGAGGCACCGGACTTGGATTATCCCTGGTTAATGAAATTATTGAAAAACACGGAGGTATTATCTGGGTTGAGAGCGATTACGGATTTGGATCAGAGTTTAAATTTACTCTTCCTATCGCATCAGCTAATATTCTTCTTGTAGACGATAGTAAGACTGACCGGTTATTGTATTCAAAGATAATTAAAAATATTACTCCTGATTACAAAATTGAAATTGCTTCGAACGGACAGGAAGCTCTTGAGAAAATTAAGAATGTTCCGCCTGCCCTTGTTATAACTGACCATCTCATGCCTGAAATGAATGGTTATGAGCTTGCCCTGGAAATAAAGAAACTTGACATCAAGGGAAAACCCCAGGTAATAGTTCTCAGCGGAGATATTGACAGAAGTACAATCGAGGACTATAATAACATAGGTATTGAATATGTTTTCAATAAACCGGTTAACCTAAGCGACTTCAAGACTGCCGTGGAAAAATCACTTCGTAAGGGGCTTATGGGGTAAATAATTTAAGGCCCGGGGAATAAGGGACTGCACATTACAGATGACGAATAAATATAATTTGTTTATATTTATTACTTAATTTTCTGTAATTCAACTAATGATTAAAGTGCCTATATTATTCCGTTTTATTCTATTGGGTTTATTATGCAGTTCATTATATGCGCAGAATAACCTCCAATATTATCTTACTTCCGCATTTAAAAACAATCCTGCCATAAAAGAAAGTGCAAATAATATCAGAATTAAGCAGCTCGATAAGTCCCTTTCAGAATCGCAGCTTTCACGACCTCAGGTTAATCTAAATGCCAATTATCTCTTTGTCCCCTATTTCAATAATGATAAATTGATAACTTCTAATCCTCAGGAGGATGCCATTGGATACGCTCCTTCTCTATCAAATGGCGGTCTCTATTCAGCACAGGTAAACGTATCGAAAAACCTTTTTAATTCAGGAGTTGTTGATGCATTTAATAATCAGACTGATGTTCTGATTAAATCCAATGAGTCAAATATTGAACTCATTAAACACGGCCTGGAAAAGGATGTAATTGATCAATACATAAACTGCTGGCAGGCACAGGAATTATATTCATTATCCAGGTCCAATGCCGATACGTTAAAGATGCAGCTTGATATAACTGAAAAGCTGATGCTTAAAGGACTTGTGAAACAATCCGATTATCTTCTTCTTAAGGTTGAATTCCGAAACCAGCTTCTTGCAGCCGATTTGGCGTTGAATGCACTTACGAGCAGTATTTATCAACTAAATACGCTTGCCGGAATTAAAGATACTGTTATAGTACAATTTGAAATTGTCTCTCTTAATTCAACTGAGAATACAACCACATCAAAATTCTTTAATCAGTTTATAGATGATAGTCTTCTTATCCTGAGCCAGCAGTCTGTACTTGAAACAAAGTATGCGCCTCAGCTTAATCTTTTTTTTAATGCCGGTCTTGAGGCAGATGAGCTTAATGACATACAGCGGAAATTTGGTATGAGTGCGGGACTTAATTTTACACTCCCCCTCTATGACGGCAGCCAGAAGAGCATTACGAGACAGCAATCCCAGATTTCCTTAAACTCAGTTACTTTCAATAAAGAAAACCAGGAAGTACTGATTAAAAACAAACTCAGGGAAAGCGCTGCTCAGATTGAATTAAACAAAACTACAATTGAATCCATTTCCGGTCAGCTCAACGATTACAACAATATCATCCTTCTATCCCGTGCTGAACTTTCCCGCGGGCAGCTTTCAATGGTTGACTTTATTACAATTATAAAAAATTACCTGAATCTGAAAAAGAACTGGATCACTACAAGCGCAGCCTACGGGCAGGCCATCAATCAATTTAATTACTGGAATTGGTAGAATGAAACAGAAACCCGAGATAATTATTCTTCTTTTAACGCTTAGTATTTTTATTTTGTCCTCATGCACTAAAAAGCAGGAAGAAGAAACCGAGACCCCGCTGAAAGGAGTTGAAGTTTCAGCGGCATCACCTACCAGGGAGAAAATGACCGAATACGCTGACCTTAACGCAAACACATTTTTCCTCTACCAGGAAATCATCCGGGGCACTTTCTCCGGGTTCATTTCAAAGACTTTTAAGAATCTCGGCGACAATGTGAAAAAAGGCGATCTCCTTTTCACTATCAGGACAAAAGAATCATCAGCTATGGACAGCACTAACCCGGGAAATCAGTTTAACGGACTGGTAAATATTTATGTACACTCTGACGGTGTTCTTACTGAACTAAACTACCATGCGGGTGATTATATTACAGAAACAGACCGGCTTGCTCTTATAGTTAATCAGTCCTCATTAAGAATTATGCTAAATGTTCCATTCAGATATTCTGATAAGATATTAATGTCGGCCCTCTATTCTATAAAGCTTCCGGACCATAAAGAAATGTTTGTCAGGGTCGAAAAGAAAATCCCCTCAATTGATCCGGTAAACCAAACTCAATCATTTATTCTTAAACCGGTTACAGAGGTCAAGCTTCCAGCAAACCTTAATTTAATCGTGCAGATTCCATTGCAGAGTATCGCTGGAGCGATTGCACTTCCCAAAGCTGCTATTGTTACCAATGAAACTCAGTCGGAATTCTGGGTAATGAAAATTCTTAACGATTCAACTGCTGTTAAACTTAATATTACCAAAGGGATAGTAAATGATTCACTCATTCAGATAAAAGAACCGGTAATTTCTGAAAGTGATCGTTTTATTACGGAAGGTGTATATGGACTTCCCGATACAGTAAATATATCAATTAAGAAGTGATGAAAAAATTTTATACTGAATATAAGAGTCCGATAGCCGCACTTTTATTCTTTATACTCCTGGGCGGAGTATATTCACTTACAAATATCCAAACAGGGCTTTTCCCTGATATCACTTTCCCAAAAATCAAGATCATTGCAGAGGACGGGCAGCAGCCTGCTAATAAAATGATGGTAACTGTAACTGTACCACTTGAGAATGCGATAAAGAAAGTACAAAACTTACATCTTATCAGAAGCACCACAGCAAGAGGCAGCTGTGAAATATCTGCTTTCCTTGAATGGAACACAGATATAGATCTCGGCAAACAGCGTATTGAAGCCCAAATAAATTCTATAAGACAGAGTCTTCCACCGGACATCGAATTAACAATTGAAAAAATGAACCCATCAATACTCCCCGTAATGGGTTATTCGCTTGAGGGAGATGGGAAGAGCCAGATTGAGTTACGCCAGATTGCCGAATACACAATTAAACCATTCCTTTCAAGGATTCCCGGAATAGCCGAGGTAGCAATCATAGGCGGAAAGACAAAAGAATACCGTGTTGTTCTTGATCCATATAAAATGACTAACCTTGGGATAACACCGCAGACTGTAGCATCAGTTCTGAATCAAAGTAATTTTATTACCTCCAATGGTTATCTGAATGATTATAACCGTTTATATCTTAGTATAACAAATACTGCTGTTAATAGTAAAGAACAGCTTGAGAATGTAATAATTAAAAACACTGATGTCAGTTCCATCCAGCTTAAGGATATCGCCTCAGTTGAAATAGCCGAAAGAAAAGAATACATTAAGATCAATGCAAACGGAAAAGATGTCCCACTGATCGCCATTATCAAACAGCCGGACGCTAACCTTGTGGATCTTTCCAAAGAAATATCTTCGCGGATAACAGAGCTAAGCACACTTCTGCCCAAGGGAGTGAAAATGGTTCAATATTACAACCAAGCTGACTTTGTAAATGGTTCAATCCGAAGTCTTCGTGATGTTCTATGGGTAGGACTTTTCCTTGCACTCATTGTAGCTTTCCTTTTTCTCCGTTCACTTAAAGCAAGTTCTGTAATTCTAGTAACCATTCCGGTTACACTTTCGCTGACAATTATTATTCTAATGGTAGCCGGTTATACATTTAATATAATGACGATAGGCGCGATAGCTGCAGCCATAGGATTGATAATTGATGATGCGATAATAGTTGTTGAGCAGATACATAGAACACATGAAGAAAATCCTGATAAAAGTAGTTTTGATCTTGTAAACGCTGCTATCCGATATCTTTTCCCTGCAATGGTCGGTTCTTCTTTAAGCACAATTGTAATCTTCCTTCCATTCGTCTTAATGAGCGGAGTAGCAGGAGCATATTTCAAAGTAATGACAGACACGATGATTATTACATTAGTTTGTTCATTCCTTGTAACATGGATTGGATTGCCTGTGGTTTATATACTTTTTTCAAAGGAAGAGCATAGCATACAGGCATCAAAAGGAGTAAAGCAGCGGAACTGGATAAGTTATTTCATAACCCGTCCTATTATATCAATAGTATTTTCAGTACTGCTTATTGTGCTTGCAATAATTATACTACCGAAACTTCCGAGTGGATTCCTTCCCGAAATGGATGAAGGCTCACTTGTACTTGACTTTAAAAGCCCTCCCGGCACATCGCTTGAAGAGACAGACCGCATGCTTCAGCAGGTTGACAATATTCTTAAGAATAATCCTGATGTTGAAAAATATTCAAGAAGGCTCGGCACTGAAATGGGATTCTTTATTACTGAACCCAACAGGGGGGATTATCTAATTCAGCTCAGTTCCAAACGCTCAAAATCAACAATGGATGTTGCCGATGATATAAGAAAAGATGTCGAATCAACTCTGCCAGCTTTACAGGTTGACTTCGGACAGGTAATTGGTGATATGCTTGGCGACTTAATGAGTTCTACACAGCCGATAGAAATCAAAATATTCGGTGATGACCAGGAAGTCCTTAAAAAACTTTCCAACCAGACAACTGAAATAATCGGGAAAGTAAAAGGCATTGCAGATTTGTTTAACGGAATCACTATTGCCGGTCCCGAAATGGTAGTTGAACCTGATCTTCCAAAACTTGCGCAATATAATATTTCGCCAACGGACTTTCAGTATCTGCTTCAAAATAAAATTGAAGGCAATATTGCCAGCAGTATACTTGAAAATAATAAACTAACAAATATCCGTTTGATTGAGACGAACAAAAATTCTGTTACATTAAACGATATAAACAATTCACAGATAGCCATTCCAAACGGAAAGTTGATACCGATAAGTGAATTTGCAAAGATTACCTTAAACCCCGGTGTAGCTGAAATTGAAAGGGAAAACCTGAAACCGATGATCGCGATAACGGCTCGTCTGAATAACCGTGATCTTGGCAGTACACTTAAAGAAATTCAGCAGAATATAAAATCACAGGTAGTACTTCCGGTTGGATATAATATAGAATACGGGGGTGCATATGCGGAACAGCAGAAAGCATTCAGCGAACTTCTCTTAATTCTGATCAGCTCTCTGTTTCTTGTATTTGTTGTAATACTTTTCTTATTCAGGGATATAAAAATATCATTATTAATTATACTAATAGCAGTACTTGGAGTTGCGGGAAGTTTTATAGCGCTATTTCTAACCGGCACGCCGTTAAACGTAGGCAGTTACACCGGAATAATAATGATAGTAGGAATAATCGGGGAGAACTCCATCTTTACATTCCTGCAGTACAGAGACGAAAGAGAGAACAGCGGAAGGGACAATTCAATAGTTTACGCAATATCAACAAGACTGCGCCCTAAGCTGATGACTGCATTGGGAGCGATATCAGCATTGTTCCCGTTAGCTTTAGGAATCGGTACCGGGGCCCAGATGCATCAACCGTTAGCCATTGCAATTATCGGAGGACTCATAATAGCGCTGCCGCTTTTATTAATTGTACTGCCGACGTTTTTAAGGATGGTAGAGAAATAAATAGTTATTCTTAATTTAAATTTAATGGTCTATGAATTAAATAATTGCCATCCTATTTATTTTAAGAATGCACCTGCAAGTTCGAATACCTGATTAAAACTATCATTAACGGACTGTTCATGAATATCAATTGCCGGGAAGGGAGTCACGTGGTCATAGGGGAAGGGGAAATCGAGGACATCAGTTTTAATTGGTATATCGCGGCATTCACCTTTTAGCGTATTTTCTACTTCACAAGGTGGTATTACAGAATCGTTCTTCAAAGAAACCGCACACAACCGTTCGCTGATAGCTCTGAATCTTTGTTCCCTGAATTTCTTTTCTGCATGATAATTAAGCATTGCCCTGAAAAAATTACCAACGGGATGATCGCCGTTAAAATAGTGAGCCATTCTGACATCGTGTTTTAATTCCATATCGAGACGTTCAGTATAGAACGAATAGAGTGCAATAGTAGCATCACTATCAAGAATATACTTCGAGTTTGGTTTCATCCGGTCTAAGGTGGGGCCGCCGCAAAACAGGAAGAGTCTTGAGTTACTGAAATAATTATCCGGATTAGCCATGAGGAGGATTTCGCTAAGAAAGGAGCCGACAGAATAGGAGAAAAGGTCTATCCCCGCGCCCGGTTTTATCAGTGGGTGTTTTCCACTGTGAATTTGATTCAACAATTGAGAGACATCCATAAATGTTTGTAGTCCTGACCAGAAAAACCTTTGAGGGATTGCCTGGATACGTGCACTGACAGCGGCATTTGCAAAAGTTGTATTATCAATAGTCAATGAATGTTTCCGCCGGGTATTGGAAATTGCACTCATCATACGGGAATTACTCCATTCTGCCGGAACGCGGTTCATATGAAAGGCAATAGGAAAAAGAATAACAGCTTTCCCGGTATTCTCGACTAATTTTTCGGCCCATGGGAGGTACTTGTACCATGATTTCTCATTCAGACCATGAAAGAGCAAAATAATGCCATCCGCCGGTTGTCCTGTTTCTTTTAGAAATAATGTATAAGTAAATTTTTTGTTTTCCAGGATATCGATATCATTGTGTTTCATGACATCAGAGTAGTCGTCATAAAGCTGTTTTTCCCGTAACGCAATCTGCTCATTAAAAATCAAGCTATGGCTCTCGCATTTATATGATTCAGCGCCGGGCAGAGAGGACCAATTATCTGAAGTAAAAGGAATATTATGAATGGATATTTTATTTTCCGGATAAAATAAATGAGGGAGATCTGGATTAAAAATTCGTTTAAGATTATAAAAAGATTGCAAGTATGTCATAATGTATCTGCTGCAGGATAATTCAGAGAATTTATGAACCTTATTAGTTTTACTAATTCAAATATAAATATTTCCTGTGCTCATTCCATGTGCAGAGGTTAAATCTTACAATTCCGACACTGCTGCCGGAAAAAAATTAACCTTTATAATAAATTCAATATTTTGTATAATTGGATGGATATGTTTTATCTCATAAAATTAGACTAATAATTTGTAATATTGTTTCGTTTTGCACATATTTAACTTTACTGATATATTTTCATCGGAAATCATTTTATTACGGACTTTGATTCTTGAATAGAATTACAAAATATATTAAGAATACACCTGTTATTATTATCTGGCTGTGGCTATTTGTGTTCTTTGCCGACTCAGCTAATCTTGATGATTTTTGTAAACATATTACTGTTATTCATACTGACGACCCTACAGATAATGTAAATGATGAATATCCGGGGGAAGAGTGTGTTGGAAACGATGATCAAATATTTTCCGATATTCCGCTTAATACTAACCTGGTTCAAGACAATAAAATAGTATTTGACCAGGACAGCCCTTCACTTGCTCCCGAATTTCATACCAATACTACTTCTATTAATGAAAATAATGACTCGAAGAAAATAATTCTTATTTCTTTTTCTTTAGTCAAAACCCTCTACATCGAATACCATTCACTCCTTATTTGAGAGCAATCTCTATCTTCATATATATAATCTTATAATTCAGCATTACTATCTATAGTATAAAACTATAAGCCGTTACAATAACTAAATAATATTGCACGCAGTTTTTGATCTGAAAAACCAGGCAAAGTATAATACTTTGTCTGAAGATAATGATAATAATTATTTATCCCCGGTATTATTATGGTAAAACTTAAAATTAATTCCATATGGATGATATATATTCTTGTCCATTTGTTATCTGCGTATATCTATCCGAAATCTTATGCACAAAGAAGTGATACACTGGTTGTTTCATTAAAAGAAGCAGAAGAAAAGTTTCTTAAGGAGAATCTCCAGTTAATTGCTTCTAAATATAATATTTCAGCGGCAGATGCGCAGATTACACAGGCAAAATTGTGGAACAATCCAAACCTATCAATCGAACAGAATATCTATAATCAGTCTACCAAACGATATTTCGATTTTACACGGACAGGCAACACAGAACTGCAGATTGAACAGCTTTTTCTTCTTGCCGGGAAAAAAGAAAAACAGGTGCATGTTTCCGAAATCAATAAACAAATAACTGAATTTTCTTTTTATGACTTACTTAGGAATCTGAAATACCAGCTCAGGACAGATTTTTACGATTTATATTTCCTTCAGAATTCACTCAGATTTTATGATCATTCAATCCCTAACATCACAAAAACTATTTTGTCAGTGGAAAATGCGTATAATAAAAGAACAATGCTTCTTTCGGAAGTTATTCGTCTGAAAGCTCTGCTTCTTTCTCTTGAAAATGAAAAATTGGGAATAGTGACACAGGTTTCTGAACTTCAAAACGACATGCGGGTTCTTATGCATGATACAACAAAAAATAGTATTTACTATATCCCCAATATTGATATTCAGAAGTATGACAAAGTGGAATTTGATAAAATGTCTGTTGATGAAATAATTCAGACCGGGATCAATAACCGCCCCGATTATAAATCGGCCGAATCTACCATAAAATTGGATGAGGCAAACCTCAATCTCCAGAATTCTCTTGCTGTTCCTGATTTAACAATAGGAGGAAGATGGTCCAGAGCAGGAAGTTATATTCCTGAATATTATGCACTTAGTTTTTCAATTGATCTTCCTTTCTTCAACCGGAATCAAGGTAATATTGAATCGGCAAAATTAAATTTATTATCTGATGAGTCCAGCAGACAGCAGTCAAGAAATAATGCCGAAAGAGAAATTCTAAATGCGTTCCATAAAGCTGCTGAAACTGACAAATTATATAAGTCAATAGATAAAAAGTTTATTTCTCAATATGATACTCTGGCTGAGGGGGTAGCTGAGAATTTCAGAAACAGAAATATTACTATAGTTGAGTTTACTGATTTCTATGAATCATACAGGGCCAGTATCATTCAGCTAAACCAAATTCAAAATAACATGATTGATGCCATTGAGAATCTTAATTTCAGAACCGGCACCGATCTGATAAATCCATAACTGCATAACAAAATGAATGAAGCATTATGAAAATCAAAAATAAATTTATATATGTTCCGGCTATAATTATTATCATTATAGCCTTAGTAATTCTACTCCACCCGAAAGGTGATTCGGAAAAGAATGATGATCAACTTTATAAGAGAAAAGTTGAAGTCGTTGATAATGGAAATAAAATAATATTTCCTAAAGGCGCAGAGGGATTGGAAAGGATTCAATCTGAAATCATTTTCCGAGGGGATGAAATTGTACAGGTATTGGCACCCTCAAGAGTAGTGGCTACTGTTTCATCTTCACAAAGTTCTCAGGATAAAATTGTTTTATTTGATTCTCCTGATCTGACGGGTCTTTATTCCCAATACCGTCAAAGTAAAATAAACCTTCAGCTCACTCAAAAAAATCTTGCAAGAATGCAGGAAATGTTCCAGTCAAATGCGGCTACAGCAAGGGATCTTTCGCAGGCTGAAAGCGATGATGCAAATGCGAAAGCATCATTTGCTGAAATGGATGGAAGATTTAAAGCTTTTGGGTTTAATGCATCAGATATTGAAAACACTAAACCAGGCATGGTTTGGCTGATATCAGATGTCACTGAAACACAGCTTAGAGATGTTGATAAAGGGGAAGACGTGGATGTATATTTCAATGCTTATCCTGAAAAGAAATTACCCGGAAAGGAGGTTGACATAGGAGATATCGTCGACCCTATCACAAGATCAATTAAAGTTAAAGTCATTATGAGAAATCCCGGATTAAATATTTATCCCGGTATGTTTGCAAGGATTGATTATGGCGATCCCAGAACGCATGTATTATCAGTCCCATCAACTTCTGTCATAACAGTTGAAGGAAATGATTATGTGTTTGTTCAGGATTCGGATTCAGTATTCTATCGAAGAAAGGTTATGATAGGTGAACCTGCCGGTTCAAGGATGATTGTCCTAAATGGATTAAAGGATGGCGAAAAAATTGTAAAGGAGGGTACTATGCTCCTTAAAGGTTTGAGTTTCAACTATTAACTTAAATTTATTTCCGGATGGAATTATGTCAAGAAAATTAATAATCGGATTGTTTATTTTAAGCTTTTATCTGCCGGTTCTATCTGCTCAGAATAATAATTCTACAAATTCTGAATATAGTGATTCACTTGAAAAAAGTAATAACTTTTTGGGAGTTGGTGCAGTTATAGGAGCTCCGTCGAGTATAGGTCTCACGGCAGGTATTTATGCACAAACAGTTTCTTTCAGAATTACCGGTGGTGTTTGGAATAAATACTGGTACGGAATTCAGGGAGAAGTTGCTATCCCACTAACCAGGAGTACCGAGCTTATTCAGAATATATCACTAACAGGCGGCATAATTTCAACTAAAGTGCTACAGACTGATCCAAACCAGCCGGGAGTGCAGTTTACTCAGTACAATAAACAAAACTATCTGGGCCTTGCATATGATGTTTATTATGCGGGTTTTATTTTACAGACCGGGCTAGGTTTTGGTAAAGGAAACTTTCCCAATCCTCAGTTTCTATTTCAGGCCGGCTATTTATTCAGATTTAATTTGTAGATATATCAACTAACAAAGATTGTGAATTTTTATGATCAGTAAACTCCTGAATTTTGCATTAACCCAGAGGCTTATTACAATCAGTTTTGTAATCATCAGCATAGGTATTGGTATTTGGTCCTGGATAACTTTGAAAAAAGAAGCCTACCCTGATGTAGGAGATACCCAGGTAACAGTTATAACTCAATATCCAGGCAGGGCAGCGGAGGAGGTGGAACAGCAGATTACTCTTCCTATCGAAAGAGCCTTAAATGGGGTACCAAGGGTGATTGATAAAAGATCCAAAACAATATTCGGATTATCTGTTATCGAGCTTACTTTTGAGGATGGGGTTGATGATTATTTCGCACGGCAAAGAGTACTTGAAAAACTGAATGATGCTGTCCTTCCCGATGGAGTAAATCCTTCACTCGGTCCTCTAACCGGACCAGTAGGTGAAATATTCCGGTATGTTATTGAATCGACAGTTGATCATAATCCAATGGAATTAAGAACACTTCAGGACTGGGTAATTATCCCCCGGTTGCTTCAGGTTCCGGGTGTAGCTGATGTTGTTAACTTCGGGGGTCTTGTCAAACAGTATCATGTAATTACATCACCCGATAAATTGTTAAGCTATAATCTCACTATACAAAATGTTATTGACGCAATCACATCAAACAATGTTAATACCGGTGGGAATATAATTAAAAGAGGAGGACAAGGATTTGTTGTACGAGGGATTGGTGCAATAAAATCAAAAGAGGATATAGGCAATATTGTAATAAGCTCTGTGAAAGGGGTTCCGGTTTTTATAAAAGATCTTGCAAGTATTGAAGAGTTCCCGCTACCTCCATCCGGTGTACTTGGATATACAATAAAAACTGATGATCACCATCAGGTGGATGTCAATTCAAGTATACAGGGTTTAATTGCAATGAGAAGGGGTGAGAACCCTTCTGATGTGGTTGATGCATTAAAAGAAAGAGTTAATGAAATTAATGATAATGATCTCCCCGAGGGAGTTCATCTGAGAATCACTTATGACAGAAGTGTTCTTGTAAAAAACACTATTAATACTGTCGGCAGGACATTATTTGAAGGATTTTCAATTGTAATTATTGTACTGATATTTTTTATTGGAAGTGTACGTTCTGCACTGGTTGTCGCAACCACAATACCTATCTCAATGCTGTTTGCTTTTACCATGATGAAAATTACAGGTATCCCTGCCAATCTGCTATCACTGGGGGCAATAGATTTTGGAATAATTGTGGACGGCGCAGTCGTAATGGTTGAAAATATAATGCGGCGATACAGGGATGCCAATGCAGAGGAAAAGGAACTTGGAATAATCCGGTTTACATTAACAGCCGCACAGGAAGTCGGAAGAGAAATACTGTTTTCCATTACAATTATTATAATGGCATACATTCCGATATTTTCTTTTCAGAGAGTTGAAGGAAAATTATTCTCTCCAATGGCTTTTACTCTGGCATATGCAATTGCAGGCTCAATGATCCTTGCTTTAACAGCTATACCTGTATTTATGACAATTATTTATCGTAAACATTTTGAATCAACAAATCCGGGAAAAATAGAATGGCATAATCCTGTATATTCCTGGATGGAAAAGAATTATGAAAAAGCTGTAATTTATTTAAACAAGTATTCGGTTTACACGGTAATTTGCTCCTTTGTTCTGGTGATTATAGTTGTATTTGTGGGATATAAAAATATCGGGACTGAATTCTTACCAAATCTTGATGAAGGATCTATCAATATAAGGTGTTATTTACCGGTTGGTATTTCTCTGGATGAAGCAAATAAATATATGCCTTTAATAAGAGAAGTAATTTCAAGAAATAAACCAGTTAATCTGGTAATCACTCAATTAGGGCGTAATGATGACGGTACTGATCCATATGGACCTAACAGACTTGAAATACTTGTGGGTCTAAAAGAATATTCAACCTGGGAAAAGGATGAATCAAAAGAATTTCTGCTTAAGAAAATCAGAAGTGATCTGGTGTCCGCTGTGCCAGGTGCACAATTTTCATTTTCACAGCCTATCCTTGATAATGTTACAGAAGCAGTTACAGGAAGTGTTGCAGATCTCGCCGTTCTAATCAGTGGTGATGATCTTAAATTCATGAGACAAGAAGCTGATTCGATTCTTCATATAATAAAAAATGTTCAGGGAGCAACTGAATATGGTATTGAACAGGAGGGTGACCAGGCACAGTTGTCTGTTGATATCAACAGGAATTCATGCGCAAGATTCGGAGTGAATGTTAGTGATATTCAAAGAATGATTGAAGCAGCTATTGGAGGAAAAACTGTAAGCCTGTTGTATGAAGGGAATAAACGTTTCGATATCGTTGTCAGATATACGCCTGAATACAGGGCCTCTATTGAAGCTGTCCGTGAACTTCAGGTCAATTCTGTTTCGGGTGGAAGGATTCCATTGAATCAACTCGCAACTATCAAATTGATTGATGGACCAACAATTATTCAGCGGGAAAATGATAAACGTCAGATCTCTGTGCGCACAAATATCCTGGGAAGAGATCAGGGCGGCTTTGTAAAAGAGGCTCAGGAAAAAGTGAACAAACAGATTGTTCTGCCAAAACAATATTCTATTGATTGGGGTGGACAATTTGAAAATTTATCAAGAGCTACTCAAAGACTTGCGGTTGTTATTCCCGTTACTATAACTATAATATTTCTTGTCCTCTTCTCAATGTACAGGAAAATCAGACATGTACTGGTTGCAATGTCAGGAATTCCCTTGGCTCTGATTGGGGGAATTATAGCTCTTATGTTACGAAATTATGCATTTAATGTGTCGGCTGGTGTTGGCTTTATTTCTCTTTTCGGAATATCTATTATGGCCGGAGTACTCTATGTTTCAAGAACAAATAAGTTGATTGAAGATTACGGAATTGAATTGAATGAGGCAGTCTTAAAAGCCGCAGTTATCCAACTCAGACCAAATATGATGGCAATGGTACTAGCATTACTTGGGCTTATACCAGCTGCCCGAGCTACAGGTATCGGGTCTGATGTTCAGAGACCTTTTGCCACAGTTATTGTCGGCGGACTTTGTTCGGCTCTATTTCTAACTTTATTAGTTTTCCCTTCTCTTTATCTTGTTGTTGAACATGTCACGGCCAAAATGAGAAGAAAAAAAGTAGATTAAACAGAATTCTTAATTATTAATAATAACACAGGAAAGATCATGGTCGAAATTAAAATATTTCTTGATGAGGGGGATCTGCATGAAGATGGACCAATGTATGATTATATCATGCGATACCTTATGCATAATGGTATACATGGAGCCAGCATTTTGCCCGTATTTGCAGGATTCGGAAGTAAACATCATTTGCATTTACCTAATTCTATTGGAAGTGTGGATGAAAGTCCACTTATTATTATGTTCATTGATGAAGATGATAAAATTGAAGTAGTTCTTCCTCATCTGAAAGGAATAATTAAACACAACTTAATTGTAAAAACAAAAGTTGAAATACCATAATAGAAAAAATATTGAATAAAGTTTTAAGTAATAAATTAAAGAGAGGTATAATTGAATAAATATATTCATACAATTATTTTAATTATTTTAATTGGTTCTTCATCCGTAAAGCCCCAGAATGGTGCATACATAGCTCCGGTTATTAAGTTTACATCAATAAATGGTCAAGGCGCCAATATTCTTGGGGTAAAGTGGGGATGGGTAATAAATAAGACCTTTATTATCGGCGCAGCATATTATGCGCTTAATTCTGATGTTTCACAAAACTGGGTTGATCCGGCAAATGGTTCTCCCTCAATAATTAAATTCACAACCGGTGGACTTAATTTCGAATATCTGTTCCTTTCTGGTAATGTATTTTCTGCATCAGCCGAAATGTTTTTAGGGGGAGCTGGAATAAATCTTAGGCCCAAAGATTCGAATCAACTATTTACCGTAATGTATGGAGGGGACTTTCTTGTCTGGGAGCCGCAGTTAAATGCCAACTTAAATTTGAATGACTGGTTTCATCTTTCTCTCGGTGCAAGTTACAGAACCACCAGCGCTCTTGATATCTACACAAATAACGATCCAGCAGGGCCGCATTTCCCCATGAAAGACTTGAGGGGCTTCGCCAGTTCAATCTCATTAATTTTCGGAATGTATTAAAAGGGTCAACAAATATGAAAATTAAACTGGTTACTATTTTACTTTTCTTCCTGGTTAATTGTCCTGATTATATTTATTCACAGAATGGTATTGCAGACTCAACCGATGGTAATAATTATGTGTCTGATACAAACTTTGTTCCTATATCTCAATTCACATGGGCAGGAGATAGAAGATATACAATCTCCGGTGAACAACCCCGATTACAAACGGACATTAATCCTATGACTACTGCTATAATAGGCGGTGTTACCTTGACTTCTGTTATTGCATTGCATATTCATCAGAGGAATGCCTGGTGGAGCGGGGAGCGCGGCCCCTTCCATTTTCAGGAAGACTTTGTCTCGGCATTACAGGTTGATAAATGCGGACATGCATTCGGCGGCTATCTTTTATCCTATGGAATGGATGAAGCATTAATGACAGCCGGAGTTGATTATAATTCCTCGGCCATATACGGAAGCATATTTGGAGTGGCATATCAAACTTATGTCGAAATGGAGGATGGTTATTCAAAAGATTGGGGCTTCAGCCCAAGCGATTGGTATTTTGATGTTATAGGTCCCTCTTTCTATTTAGCTCAACATTATGTACCGGCTTTGCAGAACATTATGCCCAAATGGCAGTATATTCCCACAGAATGGACAACAAAGTCAAATATAAACAGACCTAAGACTTTTATTGATGATTATAACAGTACAACTTTCTGGTATTCGCTAAATATTTTTAATGTTATCCCTGATAATCTTAAAAAATACTGGGTCCCCTGGTTAAACATTGCGGTTGGCTATGGAGCTGATTCTGATCTTAAGAATGATCCGATGCATCCGGATTGGCAGGACACAAGAAGGTTTATTATAGGATTGGATTATAATTTTGTAAAAATACTCCCCGAGGGGGGACATTTCTGGAATTGGTTCAGGCAGACATTGAATTATATAAAATTCCCATCACCGGCTATTCAGATATCAAGAGGTGTAACAAAGTTCTACCTGATGTATCCATTCCTAAATAAATAGTAGTTTAATAAGTGATTTGAATGGCAATGTGTACCTATCAGTGAGGTAATATAATGGTCTGATATTTGGATATCAGACCAGGTTTCATTATTAATTTATTTTTCTTTGATGTAATGATTCAAAAAGCTCCTCCTCACCCAATTAGATAAGGCCACGCATAGCGTGGCCCTCATTTTATCAGAATCATCTTTCGTGTCTGTGAATATTTTCCAGCATCAATTTTATAGAAATATATTCCGCTTGAAAGACCTGTTCCGTCAAATGCAGCGGAATAGTAACCTGCTTTCCGGAACCCGTTAACAACAGTTCTAATTAATTCACCTTTTATATTGTAAACTGATAATTTAACATTTCCATCAGCAGGAACTGCATAATTAATAATTGTTGAAGGATTAAATGGATTCGGGCTGTTTTGAAGTAGTCTGAATTCAACAGGAAGATCAAGTGAAACCATTATTGTGTTTGAATATCTGAAACTCCCATTATTATCCATCTGCTTTAACCTGTAACTAAATGTCTGTCCTTCAGTAGGATTATTATCAGTGTATGAATATTTGTTTAATATTGCGCTGTTGCCATGACCGGCGACTGTACCAAGGGTAACCCATGTCCCGGTTCCTGATTTCCGTTCAATTTCAAATCCTGAATTATTTAATTCAGTTGCGGTTACCCAATCAAGAATAACTTTCCCGCCTGATTGCTTTGCCGAAAAAGTTGTAATCTCAACAGGTAACACAATGTCAGGATCATTTATTATTGAAAGGTTAATTTGAGGGAAATAACTTGAAGCCGCATACCAGCCACCTGCAGCAATCACCTGAGGAGAGACAGCAATAGAATAAACATTTCCGGAGTTATTATTATTAATACATGGACTCCATGAATTTAAAGCCCCGGTAGCAGCATCAAGAAGAGCCAGCGCCACACGAGTTTGTCCGTTGATTGTTGAAAAGTTACCTCCAATAATTATATTATTTCCACCTACAGCTATAGCATCAACCAGATATGCTAATGTAAAATTCGCATTAAATCCGGATATCAGAGCGCCCGTTGCGGTGTCGACTGCGGCAAGACTTTTACAGGTAGTGCTTCCTAAATTATTGAATTGGCCTCCTAAATAAACTGTTGTTCCCTGGGAAGCCATAGCCTGGCAAATATTATCGGGGTTAGGATTCCACTGCGTTAAAAGGCCGGTAGTGGTGTCGAATGCTGCAGCATAGTTCCGGGCCTGACTATTTATAGCTGTAAAATATCCGCTTGCAAAACCTTACTCCCGCATGAAGTTAGTGAATAAACACTCCACCCAGTCAGAACAGGGTTCCACGATAAAAGAGATCCATCGCTTAAATTTAATGCAGCAAGGTAAGTTCGTGAAGTGCTGTTTATTGAGGTAAAATCGCCGCCAACATATAGGCGGTTGCCAAGGACCAAAAGAGTCCGCACTGTTCCAGTTGCCAATCCATTCCAGGTCGGTGATAGGATTGGTGTGCCATTTAATGTATCAAGTGCAGCCAGACAAAAAGTAGGAGACCCTCCTACTTGCGTAAAACTACCGCCGGCAAAAATTTTGTTACCTGCTCTTACTAAAGAATAAACATTAGTGCCGGATTGAGAAATATTAGGGTTCCATGAAGTTAGGCATCCGGTGGCTAAATCAACTGCGGCAAGGCGGTTTCGTATAGTATGTCCAATGGCGACAAAATCTCCTCCGGCAAAAAGAGCGCCATTAAAATACGCAAGTGCCCAGGGATATATATTGTTTCCATTTATATTAAAAAGTTTTGCATCCCAGTCATATGCATTGCCTGAATTTATATCAATGGCTGCAAGAGAAGTAACGGTTTTTCCTCCTATACTGGTGAATAATCCACCGACGAATAATTTATTCCCTACAGGTAACAGAGTATAAACATAATTGTTTGGATTGGGAAGCCAGGTTGCCGAGGCAATTCCTGTCCCTGTGTCTATAGCCGCAAGGTTACTTACAGTTTGACCACCAATTCCAGTAAACGAACCACCAGCAATAATTTTATCGCCGCATTGTGCAAGAGAATGCACCATATATATGCCGCCGGTTAATGTGGCGCCGGGATCCCAGCCTGTTATTACATTTCCCTTAAGGTCCATCTTAAAGATTCCATTTCTTGTTACATTATTTATTACATCAAAAGCTCCGCACGCATAAATATATTTATCGGTTAATAAGAACTGATAAATGCACCAGGTATTGTTTGGACCTATATTGTATGGAAGCCATGAAGTGGCATTTCCCGTTGTTGAATCGGTTGCAGCTATTATACCATAGGAAACAACGGAATTCAAAGCAGTAAAAGTACCGCCGATATAAACTATAGAGTCGGTTGGCTGGATTGCAGTTATTGAATTATTAGCTTTTGGATTCCAGTTCAATAATGTTCCGGTTACAGTTTCAAATGCCGCTCCTTTCCCGCGCAGCTGCCCGGCAATAGTGTCAAAAAGGCCCCCCACATATAATTTATGATTATAAATAGTAAGGCTATTAACCGAAGAGTTTGGTGAAGGATTCCAGGGATCAAGAGAATTGTTGGCAAGGATGTGTGCGAGAAATTTTCGTGGAACACCATTAACATACGTGAACTGTCCGCCGATATAGAGACCTCCGTTACTGTCGGGGACTGAGGCCAAGACTTCACCACCCATAGGGTCTATTTTAGGGAAAGTACGAATGGGAGTTGCTAAATTTGTATCGATAAGGACTCCCGTTCCGCAGGAATATCCTATTGTGGTAAATGTTCCGCCCATATAAACCTTGTTATTGCTTACCATAACTGAATTTATCTGCCCGTCCAGCGGGGAGTCATATGCGGGTTTTAAAGTCTGCGCCTGCACGGATAATAAAGATATATAAATTAATATAAACAGTTTTCCGAAAGCTGAATTTAATATGCCGGGTAGATTTGTTTGCATGTATGTAACTCCTGAATTTATAACCATGAAATAAAATGAATAATTCATAGAACAAAAGTAACATGAGATCATTTGTAGACGAGAAACCAGGGGCTGATAGGAATAAGTACAAAATAATAGGACAGTATTTATCAGTCCCACTTAAAACTACTTCAGTTATAATACATTGTCAACAATAAATCGTAAATAATTAATTAAATATTATTAATCTTTCTTGTTTATTTATCAGATTAAATTCAGGAGGGATAACATTATATTAATTATGGTCCCTTTTCAAGAGAGTAAACGGGCGTACCGTCAGTAATAACTTCATTAATCCCCATTCTCTTCGGGTACTTTTAATGCTTTTTATTTCCAGGATAGATGCTAATTAACCTATCAGTTAAGTAATTTGAATAACTCTCTCCTGTCGTTATTTTATCAGAATCATCTTTCGTGTCTGGGAATATTTTCCAGCATCAATTTTATAGAAATATATTCCGCTTGAAAGACCTGTTCCGTCAAATGCAGCGGAATAGTAACCCGCTTTCCGGAACCCGTTAACAACAGTTCTTATTAATTCACCTTTTATATTGTAAACTGATAACTTAACATTTCCATCAGCAGGAACAGAATAATTAATAATTGTTGAAGGATTAAACGGATTAGGATAGTTTTGGAATAAACTATATTCACCCGGAACAACTATTACTGCTTCAGTAACCGAACTATATTTGAATGTTCCATCATTATCAACCATCTTAAGTCTGTATTGAAATTTACCTGACTGAAGGTTTTTATCAGTATAAGAATAAGATTTAGGAGAGTTGCTTTGATCTGCAGCTTTTACAGTTCCAATTGGAAGCCAGTCAGACCCGCTCATTCTTTCGACTACAAATTCATTACTATTCTTTTCAGTACTGGTGACCCAATTTAATTCAACATTTCTGCCAACCGTATTTGATACAAATGTAGTAAGTTCAACAGGAAGAGGGGAATCTGTTATAAATGCACTTCTTCCATGAGTAAACGCAAAAAGTAAATTAGTACCTGTTTGTTTGACTAATTCATCAACAGGAACATAGGCAGGCATTCCGGAATTTGCGGTAACCCAGTTAGTGCCATTGTTGGTTGATTGGTAGATACCGGTTTCGGTACCGATATACAAATTAGAAGAATTAAAATTATCAACCAGAAGTGTATGGACAGGGACATCAGGTAAGCTGCCGGAAATGTCAGTCCATGAAGTACCCTGATTAGTAGAAAACCAAATATGTTTTCCATTATTAGCATTATTATAACCTGAATAACAGGCGTAGATATTTTGTTGATTAGAGGGGTCAATAGAAACTCTTCTGACATAAGCCCCATTATTTCCGGATGGAGTTATTTCAGTCCAGATATTTATTCCAAGAGAAGGATTAAGAGAAGTACATTTGAAAACTTTACCGTCTACAGTTCCTGCAAAAGCAAGGAAAGGAGAGGAAGCATTAGTTATAGTAACAGCACAAACCGATCCTCCGGCAGATAAAGTATTGCTAACCTTAGTCCAGCTTGCGGCAGAATTAGTAGTAACCCAGACCTTATCAGAACCTGCAGCGAGAACAGCAGAATTCAGAGGACTCATAACAAAGGGAGAAATAAATAAACTCAGGCTTGATCCGGCATCGGTAAGTCCTGATGTACAGGAATTCCAGGTAGTTCCACCATTGGTTGTTTTACTAATTTGAAGATTAACATATTCCTCGTATGAAACCAGGGAATTTGTCTGGTCCTGAGCTGCATACCCGCCATCGCCGCCAAAAACCTCATTCCAGCTTGTACCTGATGAAAACTTCATATGTCCATTATCCTGAGCCCCGGCATAATATGTTGTTCCGGTTGGATAAACCGCCCCGCCATAGAATTGAGTTATAGCCAGGTTATTATTTAAGATAGTCCAGGAAGAACCGCCATTTGTAGTTTTATAAATACCGCCATCATTCCCATCATAAACCAAACCTGAAGTTACAGGATCAAAGGCGATAGCATGATGATCAGCATGAACCACCGGCGTTCCATAATAAGAATCCCAATAAGCCAACTGGGACCATGTACTGCCGCCATTGGTAGATTTCACTGCATCTACACCTTCAGCATAAATGTTATTTGAGTTGAAAGGATCAACTGCGATAACATTATCGTACCATCCCTGATCACTAAGAAATGACATATTTCCAGTTGAAGCAAGATTAGACGGTTTAGTAAGAGCATTCCATGTTACACCAGCATCGGTTGATTTATATATTCCAGCCAGACCATAATCAGGAGATCCAAGATTTGAAGATTCAATTTGTGCAAAAACCGTATTTACATTATTCGGATCACGGGTAAAGGCAATCCTGTTTATATTTGCAGTAGGCAGACCTGAAGTAATTTTTACCCAATTAGTTCCGCCATTGGTAGTTCTGTATATGCCGTCATTCCCTCTTGTGGCAAAAAGAATAATACTGGAAGAGAAAACAGCAACATCAGAACCGTTATAATAATTAGTAATTGAAGTACTGGATATTTTAGTCCAGGCAGTTCCGCCATTAGTTGACATGAACAAACCGCCATTAGTATAATAGATGCCGGCGCCATCTTTATAGTTATAAGCAAAAGTAACCGCATAAACATTACCGGAAGTCGGGTCAATTGCCATGGATAAAATATTTTTAAAATTCCAGGTACCGGAAGTACTTGAAAGTAAAGACCATGTTTCGCCAAAATCGGTTGATTTATAAATACCGCCACCATATACGGCATCGACATTTCCCCATCCTTCGCCGGTTCCGGCATAAATTATACTTTCATTATTAGGATCTTTAACCATACAACCGATTGCGAGCTGAGTGCCGGTATCAAGTTTAGGAGTCCAGGATGCGCCGCTATTAGTAGTTTTCCAGATACCACCGGACGCACTACCGATTAAAATTTGAGAAGTGTTAGAAGGTCTGATAATAATGGATCTGATTCGGCCGCCGATATTACCTGGTCCTATAGGAATCCATCCGGTAATAGCATTAGACTTCATAAGTTTATTAGGTTGAAGATTCCGAATAGAAAAGTCAACGGCTCTTTGTCTTGCCATGGGATCAATAATTCTATTTTTGCCTGCAACCATTTCGTATCTGAAATTCATAGCGGCAAAAGGATCATCCCGATCTCCCTGAGTAGGAGAAATTGGCAGCGGTTTATTACTTGCATTAAAAAACATGAAAGTACAAACCGAAAAAAATAATATTAGAAAGAATGTTAACTTTTTAATCATGGTTACTCCATTATTTATTTACAATAATGTATATAATTGATTTTTATTTATAAATAAAAATAGGAAATCCATCTAAAGTAATCTAATCAGTATTCTCATTTTATTACATTTTCAAGACAGAGATCACATCTTTTCATAATTTAGAGAGAAACCCTTTTTTTCGGAAATGTAGGATTTCTTGAATAGTTATAATATAAACCATTTAAGTTCTTAAATATATTTATTATACTATCTGGAATTATATAAAGAAAAAAGTTATATTTGAATAAGAAACATGTACTAATAGAGACTAAAATTGCATCCCGGAATTTCTAGCATTAACATTTTTATATTATTAGGGAGTTTTCTCTTTTTTATTGGCTGCGGTCATAGCAGCTTTTTGCTCTCAGATGAGAATTCCTTAAAAGAATTGAATGATATAGTTAAAGAAAAACACGTTAATGTAACTGTTAATGATAGTATATATGAGGGAGATAATTTAAATATAAAGCGGGATTACGCTTCAATGGAATTAAATACTCCAATAAGTTTTCCAACCAAAGAATTAAAAAAGATAAAGATAAAAGATATTAGTAGTTCAATATCAAGAGGAATAGGATATGGTCTGGGGGGAGGAATGGTAGCGGGACTAATTCTGGGATCATTTGTCGGAACCGCATATAACCCGCATGCCCAGACAGCACCTATGCAGCATGACGAAAATCTACCAAGATGGCAAATAATGTCTTATAGTTCTATACTTGGAATCGTTACGGGATCTATAGGCGGTGCGATTGAAGGTGCGTTGGCCGACAACGGAGATACAATAGATATTATTTACAATTTTGATGATAAAACTCATTAAAATGGTCAATCAAAACGATTATAATTCAGACACTATATTGGCGGTTCAAAATGTTTATTCAGCATTTGCAAGGCGGGATATAAAAGCGATACTTGAAATGCTAAGTCCTGATATTGGCCACACAAAATGTCTTGCAAAGCCTACAGGTAAAACTTATGATACAGACTTTGTACATTTGTTTACATTCAGGGAAGGCAAGATAATTCGGTTTAAGGAATTCTTTGATACATATATAGCAGGTGAAGCTTTCCGGCCATGAGGATTAATTTGGATCAGCGTTAGAATATCATTTTTTTAAGATCATTATAAACAGCCATGTCCAAGATTAGTTTGCATTATCATTGTTCGGGCGGGTTAAATCCAAATTTACTGAATATTTTCCTGGCGTTACCTGAGTCGAGAAACTTTACAAACTTCCCTACTTCTTTATTGTTTTCAGCCTGCTTTAATATTACAAATGACTGATCAAGTTGTGAATAACTCTTCTGATCTATAAGGAAATATTTTCCTTTTGTCGACATTTCAGGAGAAAGAGCTAAAGACAAAGCAATAAGACCAACTTCAGCATTCCCTGTTAATACAAACTGGGCTGCCTGAGAAACATTATCTCCTTTTACAATTTTATCTTTAACAGCCTTATCCAATTTATAATATGTAAGACATTCCATAGCTCTTTTTCCATACGGAGCCACTTCCGGGTTGGCTATAGATATTTTATTTACCTTGTCAGATTTTAAAATATCCAACCCTTTGCTTATGTCCAAAGTGGAACTCCACAAAACGAGATGTCCAATAGCGTATACCTTTGGTTCTCCAACCGTTAAACCCTGATCTTTTAATTTAACTGCAAAGTTATGGTCTGCAGAGAAGAACATATCGAATGGAGCTTTATTTACAATTTGCTGATAAAAATTTCCTGAAGCACCGAATATGGTTTCGATTTTTGCGTCAGGATTTGTCTCTTTATATGTTTTTACCAACTCACCCATAGCATTGCGTAAATCAGCGGCAGCAGCTATAGTAATAGATTGCGCATTATTGTTAACATTCATAGCCATTAGAATCAATATAAAAATTAAGAATTGTTTCATTATACAATCTCCTATATATTAAATAATTACTTAGAAATTAGCAGTTATCATCACATAAGACCAGAAGCCCGCATTTTCTCTTGAAATCTTTGCTGTATTGAAATATGATTTCATCAAATTTCCCTGAGAAAACAAACTTCCGCCCCAGGTTATTGTTGTTCTTTTAAGGAAATTATAAGATACAGTAAGATCAAGTTCTCTTCCAAGGCTCGACATGCCAGCACTGTTTTTGACATTTGAACTGAGCATATGATAATTTGCTCCGAATGTAAAATCACAATCTTTTGGTGTATAAATAGAAGTAACATAGAAATCGTTTATACCAAAGTTATAGGTTGTTGATGGTGATTTATAAAAATAATCCATATATCCATAGAATCTATGCGAAGTTGCATAAGAGCAATAGAAAGTATTAACCTTTGTAGAATCGGATGGTTTTGTTCCAGAAACAAGATCAGCACCAAGACCTAATTTCAAATCACTTATTTTATAAAATCCTTGAATGGATACTAAATAAGCACTAACATCTTTGGCTCCTCTTTTACCTGTCTGAAATGCGGCTTCAGTAAGAGAAGAAAATGGACCGTAATCTCCGCGATGATTTAATCCTAATGTTGTTGTTTTATTGTCATCATCTTTACCATTTGTAGACTTGCGCGAAATATCATAATAAGTAAACAGATCAATCACGTTATTGTCAAGAATTTTGTTACTGTTTATCCATACACCATAAATACTTGAACCTGAATCACTTTTTTCAGGATAATAATATGCTGAAGATGCTGCTGAAGTAACATAGGCAGTCCCCTGATAATCTGACAGGGCGAAAAGATCAACTTTAACCGGACCCGCATATTGGAATTTTACTCCGTCAAAACTTCTTCCTGTGTAAGTCCAGTTTCCAGCCCCAAAAAATCTTTCGGTACCATAAACCATTTCGAACCTTCCTGCCTGAACAGTAATTGGTAGATTTAATGGTTCAATAAGCCTAACATATCCCTGATGTAAATCAAGATTTTTAATGCTTGTTGTTACATTTGGCTCTTCGCCGAATATTCTCGAATCCTGTGCCTGGACATAAAGATATATTCTGTCCGAAATATTTGCATTCAGTCCCAATCTTGTTCTCATACTTGCATATGAAAGAGGGTATGTTTTGTTTGAAAAATCTCTTCCATCAAGCTCGCTGCGTAACTGAACCTGCCCGTCAAAGCTCCAATCCGTTTTCGGTTGAGCTAGTAATTCTGAAGATGTTAAAAATAAAAGAGACATAACTATAGTTATTAGTTTGTTCATATCATGAACCCTTATAATGTTTGATTAAATTTTGTTTATTGGTGAGTTTACTCTGCAGGAAGCCAGAAATCTCTAAGGGGCTGTTTAATTTGTTCTTCCGTAAAAGACGGGCATCTATTAAACATGAGGTTTTTTTAAGAACCTGTTCAAATATATGTTGATTTTTATAATTACCAAAATCTTTAAGGAAGCAGAGATAGGCACTCAGCTGCCCTGGACACTTGTCTTCTTAAAAAGGAATAGATGATTAGATAAAGTTTCTGACTGGTAACTACAAATAAATACCTGACCATCTATCTGACTACAAATAAAAGTGCTCAGAATGACATACAACGTAATATGACTTATTTACCAGATCCCAATTTTAGCATGATTTCGCGGAAGGAGGCGAGGCCGGCTTCGAGGTTTTCGATGATGTCTTCAGCGAGTGCATCGGGATCAGGAATGTTATCAAGGTCGGCTAATGATTTGTCCTTCAGCCAGGTGATGTCCAGACTGGTTTTATCTCTTGCGATAATTTCATCATAGGTAAACTTCCTCCAGCGTCCTTCGGGGTTTGATTCCGCATTAAATATTTCTTTTCGCTTGTGACGATTTGATGGTTTGTAACAATCAATAAAATCTTTTAGGTCTTCAATCTTTAAAGTACTTTTCTTAAGTGTATGATGAATGTTAGTTCTGTAATCATAAACCCATATTTCTTTTGTCCATGGGGTTTTGCTTGCCGGTTTATTATCAAAGAATATTACATTGGCTTTTACTCCCTGAGCATAAAAGATTCCTGTAGGCAAGCGAAGGATGGTATGCAGATAGGTTGTTTCAAGGAGTTTTTTACGAACAGTTTCCCCTGCCCCGCCTTCAAACAAAACATTATCAGGAACAACGACGGCGGCAACTCCTGTTGTTTTTAACATTGTGCGGATGTGCTGAACAAAGTTTAACTGCTTATTACTTGTAGTAGCCCAAAAGTCCTGACGATTGTATGTCAGGTCGTCTTTTTCCAATTCCCCTTCTTCATTAGTAAAAGTCTGAGAACTCTTTTTACCGAAAGGAGGATTAGCCAGAACATAATCATAGGTTACTGGCGAAGCTGATATCAATGAATCTGCGGGAGAAATGAAATTCTCACCATCAATATCACCAATGTTATGCAGGAACAAATTCATAAGAGCAAGTCGCCTTGTTCCCGCAACGATTTCATTTCCAAAGAAGGTAGAGTTTTTCAGAAATTCGTTTTGCCCTTTATCTAATCTATTATTGTGAACGATATAATCATAGGCGGCTAAAATAAAGCCGCCGGTACCGCATGCGGGATCGGCAATGGTTTTCATCGGCTGGGGCTGCACGCACTCAACAATAGCTTTTATTAAGGCTCTTGGAGTAAAATATTGACCTGCGCCGCTTTTAACATCCTGAGCATTTTGTTCTAAAAGTTTTTCGTAAATATCGCCCTTAACATCGGCTCCCATCATCACCCATTGTTCACTATTAATCATATCAATGATTTTAGCGAGCATTGCAGGGTCCTGAATTTTGTTCTGGCTCTTAGTAAAGATTTGTCCCAATATTCCTTTTTGTGTACTTAGCTCACGGAGTAAAGTAACATAATGGATTTCAAGTTCAGCACCTTTTATTGAGATTAAGCTTTCCCAATTATATTTCTTAGGTATATTAAGATTACGATTGTAAGGAGGTTTGCTATATTCATCGGCCATTTTCAGGAAGAGCAGATAAGTAAGCTGCTCTAAATAATCGCCGTAACCGACACCGACATCGCGGAGGGGATTACAAAAGGACCAAACTTTACTGACTATGCTGGAAATGTTATTACTCATGTTTTCTTTTTAATTATAGATAATGTTTTAGGAGTAATAAAATACCGGCCTGTTTTTGATGCCCCTTTATATTCAATCATTTTTATTGCTTTAAGAAGATGCAAATAACGCTTCACCGTTGCATTTGATTTACTAGTTTTATTCATAATTTCATTAATAGAAACGCCCTTATCACTTGCTATAACAACATTTACAGTATCAATTAGAGCATCGCTAACAACATCACTTACAGCATCAATTAAATTCTTTTTTACAGCATCATTTACAGCATCATTTACAGCATCATTTACAGCATCATTTACAACATCATCAGTTTTAGCCGTAACAGTAATTTTCGGAAAAGTAAGTGTAGTCCGCCCAGATTCACTTTGCCATATTGGTTTAGGATAGCCCTTGCTTTCACAATCTTCAATCATTTTAATTGTTCCCCTACCAATTTTTTCTATCATCTGTCTTAGGTAACAAATATGTGCTATATCCGGGTTACGAGGTAATGATAAATGATTCTTTGCTAAATCAGCAGGTTTTAATTCCGGTGGCAGTTGGCCATAATTCGTTATTTCAAGATGGTCAGGATAGAAGGCAATAATTACACTTCCTGAGATATTTGAATAATCTCTATGAATCAGCGCATTCATCAAACCTTCACGTAAGGCTAGTTTAGGATAAGCAATGTCTTCTCTCTGCCATTTCAGATCAGAAAATTTACTTTTTACTGCAATATTAACTTCAAAAAACTGAAACAATTCTTCAATAATTTGGAAAAGATTACCTTCATATATCTTGTCATAGATAAAGCTATCAGAAGATTTAGAACCCTTAAAAACAGTTAATCTAACACGGCATTGTGGAAGAAAGCGAGTTGGGTTTTTAGCAAAAAGAACGACAGCGGCGTTTGTCAAATTACCATTTTGAAATAAACCATAATGAGATAAAAATTCCTCTGGCTCTGAAAATATTTTACCCCTACCGTATTTTTTCAAATCGTTTATTGTTTTACGGATTTGCAATTCATCTAAGTCTTTTAATTCGATACCTAATGTCAATTGGCGTTCCCAATGTAATTCGGTTTTCGATCTTTCAACTATTAGTGAGGAAATATCCTCTGCAGTAGCTTTTTTGGTTTGATCTTCTTTTCTAATATAAATATCCCTACCAAACACATAAGGAGTATTAGATCCTTTCCCAACCTTAACCATTATGATTTGTTTATTAGCAAAACTTTCGACAGATACCGAGACCGGGGCCTCGGGAGTAATAGAATTGTAAAGATATTGATTTAATGATTCAGCTTGTGCAACAGCATTTTTAACACCAATTGGTTTGCCTTGATAACCTATGCCGATAAACGCTACGCCTCCTTTAGCATTTAGAAAGCCACATATTATTTTAGCAATAGTATCTCTATGAACAGATTCCTTAAATTCGAGCTGTTCACTTTCTCCCTTTTTAATAAGTTTTTTAATAAGTTGTTCGTCTTTCATGATTTTTTCGTTTTTATTGTGCTAATGAATCAAGGTCATCTTTTAATCGATTAATATTTTTAAATTCTGTATCAACAAATCTTATTTCATCCCCTTCAAAAAGGCCAAATTCATGAGCCCACCTTCTCGACTCTATTGGCAGGCCATCTCCAATGGCTTCATTATACATATCAATTATTCTTGAATCCTCAAAAACCTGTGTTTTAGTGAAGATGAAGTTCGGATTGCGGACACGGTTAGGAATATCAGTATACATATATTGCTCTAATAATGCTCTGGCGTAACGAACAGAAAAATGGCTAAGATATCCTCTTGGTTTATCTAATTCAATAGCTTTAGTAAATTCCTGATGTGTAAAACCTGACCCATATCTAGGTAATATAATGCCTAAGAAAAAATCACATTCCTCTACAGCATTTAGACAAGCTTCCAAGTTAGAAGCATTGGGTGGAACGTAGATTGTTCCAATGTAACTGTTTAGTACCTTATATTCATATTTGGTGCTTTTATAACTTTCAATAGTGGCACAAATCTGACGGAGACCTCTTTCAAAACCATAAACAGCTGAGGATACCATTATTTTTATTTCTTCTCGGGCCATTTAACTTATTTTCATATGAGTTTAATTTACAAAAGATCTAACCAATTTGCCCTCGAAGGCTTTTTTGAGGATGCTTTGTTTTAGTGTTTCGGATTGAAGCAAGCTTTGGGTTATAGTTTCTTCGAGTTTATCGCAGACTGTGAGTTTGCTTTCTAACTCGTTAACAATTAGTTGTTGTTCTTCATAGGAGCAAACAGGCACCGGGAAGTTCTTTAGTAATGAAGATTCAATACTTTCTACTGTAGTTCCATCTTTGCTGCACTTTTGTCTAATTTCATTATTCAAAGCGCACACATACCAATAAATATATTCAGGCAAAACATTGTTAGGAGTAAAAGCTTGAATATCTTGATTAACTGTTACCTCACAAATCGTTAATGCTACTGGTAATGTTCTTCTTAAAATTCCGCTTCTTACAACAAATAGAATTGAACCTTTGGGGATGATTTTAGTTGATGAATTTTCAATTGCATCGGCAGTTATTTTGTCTATCGTATCAACTATTTTTTGCGATTTCATATCTTTTGGCGAAACCCACAGGATATTTCCATCTTCCCAAAAATCCTTTCTTGATTTACTTGGGGTTCCACCCCCTTTCCAAGAACCTATTTCATTAAAGGTTTTTACTACCCAACCTTCGGGAAGTTCGCCGGATTTTACGTTGGGATTGGTAAGTTTGCCTTCGAAGGCAGATTTCAATAGGCTTTGACGGTAGATTTTTAACTGTTGAAGCGCAGTTTGGAGTTGTTGTTTACCGTTTTCTAAATCGCTTAGTAGTTCTTCTATTTTGGAAATGATGGCTTTTTGCTCATGGATAGGGGGAATTGGTAATTCAATTTCTTTAAAATCTTTTATACCTATTAAATTAGACATAGCCGTACCCTGAGACTGGACGAATATTTTCCGCTGAAATATTACTGATCTAAAAAAACAAAGGAAATATTTTTTGGTAATAATTTCTTCTTTAATTCTTATGCGAAGTAAAGCTTGATTTATTACTCCAGGTTTTGCATTATCTGGTATTTGAGCAATCTTACCAAGGGTACCTGAACAACTAACAATAAAATCCCCTGGCTGAACATTAAAATTTATTAAATCCTTATACTTATTTTCATCTATAAAGTATCTACCTCTATACATATCATCATAAATTGCATTTGATTGTTCATAAACCTTATAACCATCAGGTACAAATATTTCCTTTTTTATTGAACTTCCAAATGGCCCTCGGCGTAAACCATCTTTCCTTATACAGATATCACCTAATTTTTTCATTTCCCAATGTTTAGGAAGGTTAATTTCTTCAGTCATTAGGCATCAGCAATTGAGGCATTTTATCGTAGCGTTTACCTTCGAGCA